>Ga0116122_1000956_pt1 | contig 15434 bp, 16 predicted proteins | sample June2015DPH_13_5_FD_89726 | JGI IMG/M metagenome (GOLD analysis project Ga0116122, IMG submission 89726) | Peatland microbial communities from SPRUCE experiment site at the Marcell Experimental Forest, Minnesota, USA - June2015DPH_13_40 | ecosystem: Environmental > Terrestrial > Soil > Wetlands...
AGCCTTCCGGCAACGAGTCCTGCATCGCCTTCACGCAGTCGTCGCAATGCCCGGTGTCGTCGCCGTAGGCGCTCATCACGAACTTCTTGCCGCAACCTTCGCAGGTCGCTTCTTTCTCGCCAGCTCTTGGTTTGGTAGTGGTCGCCATTACTGCACCACCTGCGACTTCCGAGGCCGTCCCATCTTGCGTTTAATTCCCCAAAGTCGGCACATCAGGCTGAGCTGCGAATTGTTGTACCCACTTGCCCGGCTGACATATTTGCCAACCAGCCCCGACTCCAACAGCCCACGGACTTGATCGAGCGGCATCTTCTGTGTTCGTTTCTTCTTTGCCATACAGAGCGCCTCCATCTGCGCTCACTAGATACGGGCTGTATTGGGAAAATGTGAACAAACTATTTTTCGTGGGCGCACTTGCTGGATTTTGGCGTCGTTATTGCCAATGTTGTTGGATAAATCTGTCGTTCGTTGCAAACTTTCCGGGCTGACAGTTAGTTTGGAAAACCTTTTATAGGCCTCTTCGGTGCGAAACAAAAAGCCCCGAACCTTGCAGGGCTCGGGGGCTGGAGAAACAACCTATATGAAACTTAATGCTCTACGTGAATCCAAATTGGTGCACAAAATACGAAGCGATGGAGAGCAACTTGCTGTACGAAGCTTTGGAACTCCCGTATCATCACAAGATCAATAGTTGCGCCACAGATACTCGACCCGCCTCGATTGGCCACGGTCGTGGCGGAAATTGGTCGAGCATACCCGGAACCGACATGAGCCGCTTTAGGCGCTTGCCGTCGTACTTCCGGAAAGAGTCGGCGCAATCCTTGCAGAGCGGCGTCTCGTGGTACTGGTCGTCAATCGACCTATACATCTCGACTGCGGGGACAGGTTCATTGTCCCCACAGAGTTCGCAGTTACCAAGAGCCTGTGGCTCTGATGGCGGTTCAGGGTTTGCCGCAGCTTCTTTGGCTGTCGCCGCTATTTTCGGTTCTGGATTAGACTCCACAGGTTGCGGTTCCGACTTCGGCTCTGGCGCACCGGCTGAGGCTTGGGGCGTGCTCAGCACGTGGACTGCTGGCTGGGATTGTTTTGCCTTCTCATCCCACCGGTAGCCCTTGGGTGGCGACGGGACTTCCTGACAAATTTTCCCGAGTGCGTCTTCGCCCTGCCCCGGTTGGTGGCTGGTCACCTGTTTGAACCAGTAGGGTATGCCCTCACGGTACGCCAAGCGCCGCAGCTTTTTGGCCCATTCGACCTTCATCGTGCGCCGCCCGTCAATGTCCAGCATTTTCCGCCAGTCATGTTTATCTGCATCCCACAGATATTCCGGGTTATTCCCCGACTCGCCGCCACAAATCAGCCAGCCAATGCCATCGATGTTGATGTTTTCGCTGATGTCTTCAATCAACGGTTCGCAGGAGACGAAGCGTACGGCCTCCGGATGCACTGGCACCTTGCGAAGTGAGTCCACTTTGCTGAGCGTCCGGTTGCAGCCTACGCTCGTTCCGATCCACACGTTCTTGTACCCCACACCCCAGTCCTTCGGGAGACGGCTGAGGATGTTCTCCGGGCGCTTTGTCAGGATCAGGTATATGCACTGGGGCGTATCGCGAATGACCTGCCACGCACAGTCGCGCCACATATTGCTGCCGCAGCGACCCGCAGGTTCTTGATGCATGGCCAGAACCTTGCCTTCAGCGTCCGCTACGGTGCGCTTGTCCGCCAGCGCGATGAAGAAATCTGACAACGAGCAAGTAAAGAGGCGACGGCACAAATTTGTGCCGTCTAGTTCGCGCTGATGCTTATACGGGTCGCGCCAAGTCTGAGTCAGATAGACCTGCCCCCATGGTTGGCGGAAGGGCTTATGGTCGAGTAGGCTTTGCCAGTCCTTCTGCTTCCGAAGCTCCCGTTGAATGTAACAGTGAAGGCACTCGTCCGCGCATTGCTGGCAGCCTACGAACGGGTTCCACGTGTCGTGACACCACGAAATTCCGCTGGTCATTACCATAAAAGCAGCGGCGGGGATTACTCCCCGCCTCCCCCCTTTCCGTCAAAGTTGACTTCAACCTTAAAGCCTTTGCGGAACCCGTCAGCGATCAACTGGCCGAATTCCTGCACCCGAGCGGCAAAGTCCTTCTCGGAGTCAATCATGAACACGTTGTCGAGTGCATCAATCCATGCGTCGGACTTGTTCATCTCCGACCACAAGGCGCGGGGCGTATGGATCGTATCAACCAGTTTCCTCTGACGATCATCCGCATCGTGCACCGAAGCCTTGAGCTTCGCCGTGAGGTCATCCACTTGTTGCTGCAACTGTGCGATGGCCTTCTCTTTCTTGTTGGGCTTCTTCTCTATGGTCGTGTCTGGCTCGTCGCCGTCTGATTCTTGATTGGCCGAGCGCGCTGCCTCAGCGCCGTCCTCGTTTTCAACCGGAACGTAGTCGCCATTGATCTGCTTTTCGACCCAGCGGTAGCTGACACCGTAAAACCGCTGACAGTATTCAGCCCACGTTAACTTGATACCGGGCTCGACCTCCATACGGGCTTGACTGCCGCGCCGCACGCCGAACTTAGTCTTCATAGCGACCACAATTGGCTTGTAGCGCTCGAAAAACCGGACGAACTTCATTACCTGCAAGCCGATCTCTTTCGAGCGCGAATGCAACACTGCGAAATCTCCGGCCTGCGCAATTTTGCAAACCTGATCTTGTGTTAAATCTTCCAGCGGGATGCTCTCATATGAATTAAGTTCAGATGAGGACGCGTTGTGCGCCGCCGCCACGGAGCCGAGCTTAACTTCCTCGTTCTCCATTTCCTCAATTGCTTTCTTCGAGTCCAGAATTGGCGCTGTTGCCATAGATTCTCCTCTAATTGTGCTGGTCATTCTTCTGACCGCAATTGCACAATACGGCGCGGAGAGAACGGGGCAAATCAGTCAACTTTGGATTTTGACGGGGGACTTGATTGGAATCTGCGGCACGGTAGAACTATCGGGAGGCAAAATTGTGTAGCTCGGTCAGTTTCTTGGCCAGCTTCTTGTACAGTCGGGGATAGTCAGCTTTGAACCCTGCTAGTTTGTTGTAAAGGTCGGAGGGCGACCATTGCCTGCCAGTCAATGCATTCGCCAAGCTCGTCAAAGGGTTGTCGGCGAACAATGTCCGTTTTGCGCGCCTCGTCCCACTCGGTTTGGCGCTCTCGCGCAGCAGGCCGCTCATCTTGGAGCCGCTGAATTTCTTGGGGTTTGCGTACATCTTGATGTAGAGAGTGAGATAAAGGAGTCCCTTCGACTTCAGGAGGGTAGATTCAAACGGCGCAGTGTAGACAGCAGCCAGCTTCGCTGCCCAAGTCAAGGAATTTTCGAGAAGCGCCAGCGCGTCCACTGCAAGCATTGGCTGGCACATCAGTCCCATCGGCAATGGGTACCCTGCTGCATCGGCGATTAGCTCTAGTTCACGTTGGTAGCGATGGATTTGCTTTCGAGCCGCCTTTGCCGTGTTTGCCACAGCTTCCAAGTCTTCCCGTGTGGCAAGCCGTCGTTCGCGTTTTCGCAGCGAATAATCTTCGTCATCAGCGGGTGCACGTCCAGTTTTGAACACTGGCTGCCTCTCGCCTCCGGCACGTAGCCATGTTGCATCCGGGCTTAACTCCACTAGGCAAAAATACACGACCTGCCGCCGACAGCCCGCCGCCACTAGTCGTTGTATGTCTGTCTCGACATCTTCAATTTCGCGCTTCTTCCGATTGCTGCGGATGAAATCCGTCAGCCGATCCGGCGCGTGGGATTCTTCTCTCCACTCACCGTTCTCTTCCCATCGTTCGATCCAAGGTTCGTTTAGACCGAGTCGGTCGGCGAGCAATGCCTCCTCGACCTTTTTCCGCTGGATCTTCTTTTGTTCCAAATTTTGCATGAACGCAGTATCGCACTTCTTCACTTTCGCCATGGTTATTTTTGTTTCTGTCCCGGCGACGTTGCAGCTTCCTCTTCCTTTCAACTCCCTCCCTGAAATCCAGACTTAATCGATTTCGCAGGACAGCACGCTTCCGTATTTATGGGTTGTGAGCCTCGGGAAAAAGTCGGATACACCCACACCTATAGAGCGCGGTAAACTCTTGCCTGAGGCGAATTCCGGTGTCGTGCCGCTGCAAGGAGACTACGAGCGGATGGCACGCCGCAGATACCAAAACCCGAAACCCAAGCGGCGCGGCAACTGGTGGGAATTACGAGTTTGGCGAGATGAGTTTTCGGACGGGGAACGTACTCGCCGCCGTGCCTATATAAAACTGGCTCCCGCTACGATGTCTGAGCGGGAGGTAAAAAAGATTGCAGCCGAATATCTCCGGCCGATGAACCAAGGGCTGGAGTCGCTCGGCAGCGCAACTAATTTCAGCAAGTACGTGGAAGATACATACAAGCCGATTGTGTTGCCGTTGATGGCATCAAGCACAAGGAGCCGCTCCGCAGGCGTTATCAAGAATTATTTGGAGCCCACGTTCGGTAGGCTATCTTTGCGCGACCTGTCTCCACTGGTGATTCAACGGTATTTTTCCGGCATGGCGGCTTCCAACCTGTCGGGCGAATCGAAAGACAAGATTCGCGACGTGCTCGCCTCGATTCTGGGCAGCGCGGTGAAATACGGTTTGCTCGTGAAGAACCCGTGTGAAGCCGTTCAACTGCCACCCGAGAAACGCGGCAAGCGGAAGGCGAAACCTTTTATCTACCGACATCAGTTTGATGCCATCCTTTCGCTGATCGCGGAGCCGTACGCCAGCATGGTCTTTGCTGCCGTGTTTACCGGGTTCCGCGTGAGCGAATTGGCCGCGCTGAAGTGGGGCGACGTAGACAGCATTAACAACAAGATCACGATTGACGAGCGTTATTGCCGAGGCGATTGGGGTGAGCCGAAATCGGACGCCTCCAATGCCACGGTGCCCGTGAATCGTGAGGTAATCGAGCGCATCCTGAAACTCAAGGACATGACAGTCAACGTCAATTGGGGCGGAAACGGTGCGAAGAAGATGGTGAAAGTCGTTCGTTCCAGTGGCACCGATGATCTGGTGTTTCAGGGACTCCGTTTCGGACGACCGATGCGCGACAACAACATTCTCTCCCGCCATATCAAGCCAGCGGCTCGGAAGCTCGGGCTGGGTTACGTAAACTGGCAGGTTTTGCGGCGCAGTTTCGGCACTTGGCTGAAGATTACGGGTGCCGATCCGAAAGACGCTCAGGGGCTCATGCGGCACTCCCGTATCTCAACGACGATGGACATTTACGTTCAGGATGTGCCGGAGTCGCAGAGAAGGGCGGTTGACCGCCTGAGCAAAATGGTCAACTGAGTTTTGGACGCAATTGGACGCAAGGTTGGGAAATGATGGCTTGTAAGTTATTGAAAAGAATGGTGGCCAGGGACGGAGTTGAACCGCCGACGCCAGCCTTTTCAGGGCTGTAGTCGCCCGGAGTTATCTGACTGATTCCGCTTCCCGTAGCATCGGTTTGAAGCACCTTTAGCACCCGATTATTGGGACAACAATGGGACAAGTCTTGGGACAAGCCGATAAAGGCCTCGTGACCGTCGCGCTGGAAGCGAAAACGGGCAAGAGCGCCGAGGGCTCGGCTCTCCCTCCAAGTCCCGCTGCGTGCGTTACGGCGTATGGTCATCAGTTAATTCTCCGCAACAAGGATTGCTGTGCGGTGAGGGCTTTCGCATTGCGCGCGTCCACCATCTCCGACAGCTTGCCGATTGCGCGCCGGGCGCTCTCGCTCACGAACTGAGCATAAATTTCCATCGTGGTCGAGATCCGCGAGTGCCGCATCTGGCCTTGCACATCCTTCGGGTTGGCGCCGGCCTCGATCATCCAGGTTGCATGTGAGGTACGCAAGCAACGCCAGTTGACCCAGCCAATTTCGAGCTGCCGCGCCGCGGGCTTGATGTAACGCGACAGCACGTTGTTGTCCCGCATGGCAACTCCTCGCCATACCGACTGAAATACCAGATCATTCGGACCGGAGGATTTCACCACCTGGAAGTGCCGCTTCGCCCGGCCGGCCTGCACAACAACTGTAATGCCCTTCAGGCGATGGATGCGCTCGATCACGCGCGGCGATACGCAAATAGTGGCATTGGAGCAATCCGATTTCGGCGCGCCCCAATCTCCTCGCGTGCAGCGTTCGTCAATGGTGAGGGACTCAGCATGGACATCCTCCCAGCGCAGCCCAATCAGCTCCGAGACCCGCAACCCGGTCCATACGGCGACGTACACCATAGTCGCGTAAGGTTCCGGGATCAGGTTCGCCAGTTGCTCAAACTGCTCCGGGGTAACGAACGGCTTTGGCTTCTTCCCACGCTTGTCGGGCGGAAGCATGATGCCCTCGACCGGGTTTTTGATCAACAGTTGGTAACGCACCGCCGAGCCGAGAATGCTGCTAAGGACGTCGCGCAACTTGTCGCGCGATTCCTGCGACAGTTTCGACGACGCCAGACCGCTGAAGTACGCCTGTACCCTCAACGGCGTCAGGTCGCGCAGGCACAGCGAGCCGAAAGCGGGCACCAGGTAATTACAGATGACGCCTTCGTATCGCTTCCGTGTGGTGGCGGCCATCAGCGGCAGCACAATCGGCTTGTAGGTGTTTTCCACGTAGTGAGCGAAGTTTGTGGCCGACCCGAGCGTTTCCAGCCCTTGATTGGTGGCTCGTAACATCTCGGCGGCGATTTTTTGGACTTCGCGCAGCGGCTTCTCCGCTGGCGCGACCTTCATACGGACCCTTCTTCGAACGAGTTTTCCCTCGACGAAGTCATCTCGCCAGGGCCGGATGTACCACCATTTCCCCTCCCGCTTGGGTTTGGGGGCTTGAAAACGCCGGCGCGCCATCCTTTCCATCTCCACGAGTGACGGCTTGCCGGAGTTTGCCTCGAATATAAGGTTACCGCGACCAGCGGGTTTGGCGGAATCCGATTTTTGGCCGTCGGTTCCCATAGGCGGTCGTGGGCCATCGCGAGACCGAAGCCCACAGGCTCACCTTAGGACACAACCGTTATGATGGAAACGAAGCTTCGAACAGAATTAAAGGGGGCAACAATTCCGGCGATCAGATACGCAGCAGTCGGCTCTCTAGCAGTACCGTCAACATGCTATTCATCGACGATGCTCTCACTAGAAGTTGGCGTTATGTCTTTTTAGGGCTTTCGCCCCCTTTGGCAGCTTCATGTTCGTCCCGCAGTTGCTTTTCGAGCAGCCAGTAGAGGCTGGAATGGTTTTTCAGGAAGGTATCTCTTTTCAACTGTAGCGATCTGACAGAATTTTTCGCGTCTTTGTTATCGAAGGCGTCGAGGAGTTGAGCAATCAAATCATCCCGGTACTCATCAGTTAAGATTTTGGGATAGAGGGAACATGTCTCCCTCGCACAGCTTTTTACAAGGTCCGTGCGGGGCCGCCACCACATTTTAGTAAGTCTGCCAGTATGTATTGTATACGCTTTAAGCTTTCCCAGAAGATCATCCACGAAAGTACCGTAAAATCTTCTATAATGCGCAAAGGGCATCACCATCGTCCATCCAGGCCCAGTCTTCACTCCAGCTTCAGCCGCCATATCTTCCGAAGCTATACCTCTTAACGTCTGCATGACATTTGTTTGTTCGAACCGTTTGATCTTACCGATCAGGTCCAAGGTTGAACTAATGAGCGAATCGATATGGGGAGGGTGTGGGATTTCTACTTTCTTTTTTGTCGAGTTATAAAGACGATACAAGCAACGGAAAAGCACGTCACGTCTACATCCCAGCTTTTCGAGTCTAGCTATGAGAGAATTGAATTCCGCCAGTCTCGTATGGTCTACATGGTTTTCAATAAACGACTTCCCGATCTTGGCATATTCCTCCGCATCTGCTCTCATTCGCTCTAGCAAAAACCGGTTCTCCACTGCTTGTCGCTGGTGGCTGGGTATCCTCACCTTTGGGTTTGATGGTTTCGACATATCAACCATTGTGCCCTCTCTTTCTCGAAAAGAAAAGGTGCAATAGCGGAAATGTCGCCCCTTCTTATTAGAGCCAACATTTCGGAAATATCAGCCCCTATCTTTTCAGCCGACCCTTCGTAGATATACTCATTCCCGCCTGTCAAGATCACATGGAAGGTCGATAGCGAGCTGTGTGGAGTTAGGACCCTCAGTCTCATTTGTCGGGACTAAGCGGAAATGTTGGTCGCAATCTTTCCCACCGACAGTTCGTTGAGATGTAGCTCTGTAAGCAGATATATAATGGTCATGGAACATTACAATCCGGCAACACAACCAGAGCCATGCAAGCAGACCAGTGTAAGTAACACTCCTTGCAGTACGACTCACGACACCTCGGCGCTGCGGACAGACGAGCGCGTCCAGACCAGCCTCCTACATCCTCCTACTACGGAGATAGGCTCAGAAGTAAAAGCCACCGGCACTGACCCGAGTATCGCTACTGCCACCACCCCAATTCTTTGTGAGTCAGCAGGCCATACCAGTGATTGCGCCGAGACTTCTATCGAGCCCCAGGATCAGCAACATGGCGAGGGACTCGCGACCGTACAAAATGGCGACCCCGATAGTACCGACGCCCAAACAACCCAGCCGGCCGCAACGCAAGATAATGTCGCCCCCGGAACCGCCACGGCCGCGAAGACCACTGAGGTGGCTTTTTCAACCCTGACGCAAGACGGTAGCCCAGCCGAAATCGCTTCAACTACGAACGGCAGCAAGGTAGCCCGTCAACACAACGCCGCCATTGGCACGAGTGTAGATCAAAACGATTCCACCAGGAGCGTCACGGGAGCAACACAATCGGCGCCGGATGCAGAGGATTCCGGAGTTTTAGGCCAGGAAGAGCAGGGTCAGCAACCTGGTGACGTCGATGAGGGTGCAATCACACCCGTCAGTCCAGATGACCTGACAAAACTGACGACGGATGTCGCGAGTTTTATAGAAGAGTTTAAGAGGCTGGATGCCGAGATCGCAGTAACCACATCGGGCCTGAACCACGAGTCCGCCGTCCTGGAAGAAAAAGCGACCAATAGTCTTAATCCCTTAGTCGCTCGCATGTGGAGCCTGCTTTCGCAAAGAGGCGATTTGCGGAAACGTTTAAGAAGCGACGAGCTATCTCCAGAAGTGGCCGCGCAACTCCATGCCCAAATCGAGGAACTACCCGGTTGGACGGAGTGGTATGAGAACTACCGAGCTAGCGTAAAACATGCAGCTTCACTCCGCACTGTCCAGCGAGACTTGGAGAAGTTGAACCGCAAGGCGCCGGTCGAGAATATTGACAGCGCGGAGGAGGCCGATGGCGCAGACACCGATGGCGCAAAGGATACCGACTACACGGAGGACAGCGACAGGACTGAGGGCGGTTCAGAAAACAGCGGCGACGACTCCAGCGAAAGACAGACTGAACGCGCAGAACTTAAGACTGCATCGGAGCTTCTCGCAGAGCACGCGCACCGGATGCTGGAAGTGCTGACAGGCAAGTCCATCAGGAACGACGCCATGCGAATTTCGCGAGCGGCGGAGCTGGCAGAAGACCTTCAGCGCACGATTAAAGAGGGCAAGCTCTTTGATTCTGCGCCCGTTGTCAGCGTGCTGCCACCACAACCGCCGCCCGTCCGCGGCGACCGCGTCCCTGAACCAGACCCCGGCACCATAGAAGAACTGCGGCAGCGGATCAGTCGGGTGGCCGACACCAGTGTAACGACGGACGGACAGGACAGTCTTGCTACTACGGTCCCAACCCCCACGGTACCAGAGCCCACACCCCAACCGGAGAAACGTCAGATGCCACCATGGGCGCAAAAAACGCCCGACGGCACGTCGGTTGAGGAAGCCAACAGTTTCTTCCAGAAGTTCATCCGACGCGGCGACGAACTGGCAGCTGGATACTGGATTCGGCAACTGTATTATGCGGACCGAAAGGTTTGGAAAAAGCTGTTCATCCTATGTTCCGAGGACGTTGGACTCGCCGATCTGTCTATCGACAAGCACGTCCTTGAACTAGAACAAATCGCGGAAAAGTGCAAGGACGAACGCCATTCCGATCTATTGATGGTCATGAAAGCGACGATGTTAATCTGCCGGGCAGAGAAATCCCGGGCCGTGGACAATGCCATCATCTATTACAACCAGCATCCGACATGGAAACCCCCGACCGATGCCGAGATCGAGCATCTAGCCCACGGTGACCTGCCACGTCCGGAAATTCCCGATGCCTTCTACGACATGCACACCACGGCAGGCCGCCGGATGGGACGGGGAATCGACCATTTCCTGGCCGAAGGCGCGATGCTATCAAACGAGTCCGACGTGGTGGGATTCGTGGCGCCTCCGACAGCCAATCCACTGTCGGAAGAGATTGAGTCGCTGAAAAACCAAGTCACTGAGCTTACTGCGAAGAACGAAAAGCTCGCGGAACAGGTTACGACTCCTGGGCCGATACAAAGCGTACCGACAGTCAAGCCCACTCTCGCAATGTGGAAGGCGCAGGTAATTAGCCGTCCCAAATGTAATCGCAAATACTATGAGCACGCAATAGACCTATTTCTCGATGGATACGCTGGTCTCGTCAGCAGTTGTTCCCTGCAAAAGGTGTTGGATAAAACTGGCCCTAAGTATGCGGACGACCAGAGCAGGTTGGCGGCCGCGCTGCGCGCTGCTGCTGACAATCTGCGGCTGCTGGCTGACGCGATGGAGCCGGTGCCGCCAGGGCAACCACCCCAGGCGGTAGTGGAAGAAGCTGCGACGAGTACTTCGCCCGAGCCGGAGCCGAAGCCGCAGGCAGTAACAAGTGATTCGCCCGAGCCAAAGCCCCCAGCGCCGGAGCAGCCGAGACAGGAGCAGAGTGAACAATCGACGGAGTTGCCTGCCGGGCCAATCTCTTCGGGGTCAACTTCAGAACCTACGATTGAGACTACCAGTGCTGCGATGGAGCCCAGCAGCCAGCCGACGCCTCCGGAACCCGAACCGACCCCAATGGCTATGAATTCCGAGCCCGAGCCGGAGACGACGACTCCAGAGCCAGCCGCCGTTGATTTAAGCGGCCAGGTCGCGGAGCCGGAGCCGCCGGGGGATGATGGCCCCATTCCGTTCTCGCCGGACCAGCAGGCTGTCTTTGACCGCTGGGCAGACGACCAGATCGATCCGCGCACTATTACCGGACTGGCGCAACTGTATCTAGATAACGGCCAATGGGGCCAGGACGAGGATGCGGACTATGCGGGCTCTATCAATCGTGACAGCGTGGTTGGGCGGCTGTTGGGCCGGCGCAAACGTATGCTGGAAAACCAGGACGAATGGGACGAGATGGACCGCCGCGTGAGCTACGAATTATGGCACCGCATTCGTAGCCTTATACAAATTGAGATTGAACGTATGCAGCCCCCGCCAAAGCCGGAGCCCGCGCCGCTTATCACGATCACGGAGCCCGCGCCAGCACCGGAGCCGCCAACACTTGCAATGCCGATGGGCGCGGTCGGACGGGCCGGACGGATCGCCGAGCCGCGAAAGGGTTGGTTGATCTATCCGCCAAAAGGCGCAGCCCACGAATATTGTCAGCGGGCCTGCAACCAGTACATAGGCTGTGATGGCAAGTGCTTATATTGTTACGGGCCTGGAACCCTGCACATATCCGTCGCCGAATACCACGACCCAAGGCTGCGCGGCAAAGGCGATTTCTTCAAAGAACTGCAACGTGAGGCCGAGATGCTGGACACTTCCTCACCGATCCAGCTTTCCTTTTTGACTGACCCATACTGCGGTTTGGACCTAGAAGCCAAACGGACCCGGCATGTGATCGAGATATTGCACCGTTACGGACATTCAATCCGCCTGCTCACGAAGTTTGGTCGTCGGAGTTTGCGCGATCTCGATCTGATGTCGGACCGTGATTATTACGGGGTGACCTTGACTTGTCTTGATCCTATCCAATCAAAGCACTGGGAGCCCGGCGCGGCACCGCCAGACGAGCGCCTGGAGGCCCTCAGAAAGTACTATATGGCGGGCATCCCGACCGAGGTCAGCTTCGAGCCCGTTCTTTATCCCGCGCATACGCTCGAATTGATCAAGCGGGTGCATGAGATAACAGATGGCCATGTGTTTCACAAAGTCGGCAAACTAAACAGTAAGCCTAACCACCCACAATTCATCAAGGATCACGAGCGAAGCATCGATTGGGCCAAGTTCGCGGCGGAAGCAGTCGAGCTGCTGGAATCTTTGGGTGCGCGGTACATGATCAAAGAGGATCTACAAAAGTACCTATCGTCGCCAACGTCCTGAAAGCGTTGAATGCATTTAATGAGGAGTGTATAGAGCAGTTAGAAAGTGACCAGCAGATAAAGGAGGTGGATAACAGTAATGGGACTGCGGAAAAGGCTTAAAGCATTTTTGACTGAGCAGCTAGGGCATGAGCCAAGCGAGCATGCACTTAACGAGGCTATGCGTGGGTATCACGATGAAAAAGTATGGTTAGACGCTCTCGAACATTCCGGACTTACCGACGAACAGTTTCAGAAAGCGTTCGATGCCGACACAGATGACATCCTGCGTGGTATTGCAGGCTTGCCGCCAAAAGGTGCCTCGTAATGGACTTAACTACTTTATCTATCGATGAGCTAAATGCTCTCATCACCGGCGCAAAGGCTGAAGTCGCACGCCGTACACCCCGAGTGCGGGCAAGTGTGTTTTTCAACGGCTACAACTCTCGCCGCTACGGTCGGCCGTGGATTGGTCGCGTCTCAGCATGGCCTGTCGGTGGAAAACCGGAAATAGAGTTTGGCTCTTATGTCGGCGACGATGACGGTGGTGAGGTCGAGATGATGGTCACTCCGGGGGATATCGTCCGGTACGGCCAAAGAGATAACCGTGGACACTTTGGCTCGAATGAGTGGGCAGTGGTTGAAGCGAACAGTAAGCTCCGTATCATCGACCAAGTTGAGGCTCGTAAGCTTTATGGAGGTAAGTAATGAGCCCCAAGAACTGGACCAAGAAATCGTTAAGCGGCAGAAGGCACCGGCAAAGCGGGCTTCAGGGGGTAAGAGAGGAGTGGCTACGGAGTAGGCGGGGCTAAACGATATGGCTACACAAGCAATGAAATCTCCGACTGCAATTATTGCAGTAGACTCAAGCACCCATGCACGTAGCATGAGCGCCAAGGAGCTGGGTGATTTCATCATTGCTGAGTGGAAAGGGGTATGCGTAAAGCTGGCGAGCCTCAAGCCTTATGTCGAGGTCTCATTCGAACGGCTTGACGCCGGGGAGGCTATCTGCGGTTATACGAGCAAGCCAACCTTTTGTGAATGTGTGCTCGGTCGAACGTATAACGCCGTCAAATTCATGCTTGCAGGCGGAAATTCCCGGAATGGTGAGCAGGCCATAACGGAAAGCCATAATGCAGCGCCGGTACTGCGGCCATTGCTGTAGCAGCAAGCCGCTAAACTCCGGGAAGATTTGGCACTGGAGCCCGACCAGAATGAAGCCAGCAAGCTGGTGACACGGTATCTCAGCAGTGTCGCAGAAACGTTTGTAAACGAGCGTATCAGCGTAATTAATGTAGACGCTACCCTGCTATTCGGCTCTATTGCGAGGTGAAGCATGCCTAAAGAGGAACAGGAACGGCACCATGGGTCATTGCAGCTGATCAATGCGGAAGCTGCGGCCAATTATCTGGAGATGGATGTGAAGACGCTTCAAAGAAAGACGCGCGAAAAGAAGATCTTAGGATACACCCCTGATGATGGTTCCCGTCATCACTGGTTTTATTATTTGCCAGATCTAGACGACTACCGGCACAAGTATTGCTCGAAGCCTAAAAAATAACCCAAGCAGAAGAAGCGCAAGAGCGACCACGATTGAAGCGGCAATTTTGTGTGCGGGCTCTCATAATTCTCCGCTACCAAGCATAAGAGGGTGAGACGGCCATTCATTCCTGAAACTTCTTGCTTCTTCAGATCTAACCGCTCACTTAACTGTTGAATTGGCTCCGGCCGACCTACTCACTCAGCCACTGCATTGAATTCCGCCACGCGCACGCCTGGTAATCGATTCCCTAAAACTCCTTACAATCCCATTTCCTAGGATGTCTGCCCAATCGTCAGCCGACCTGGCGACAGTTACTCTCTCTACAGTTGAAAAGACGCCAGGCATGGCGGAGAACCGATACATACCGATTCAGCGGGAACAAGAATAGAAAGTGAGTCTAATGATGAACGCACTTAACTCAGCTTGGTACAGATATGAACCATAAAAACCAGGTTTTTTCATTGCTCGAAGCAGTAGGCGCGAAGCTACTGCGACAACGCAAGCACTTGGTCTATCAACTGCCTGGCGGGCGTTTGTTCGTAATGGCTTCAACGCCGAGCGACCGTCGTGCGTGGAAAAACATTTATGCCGCGCTGCGTGCGCTCCTTGGGTTGCGCCCTGAGCACAAGGCTGGTGGGCGCCGACCGAAGTATAAGCAGAAGCGCGCGACGTTTGTTGCAAAAGCTGACCTCGCCACTGTAAGCGGTAGTGGCTATGACTTCCGCCACAAGTTGGCGCATGCGATCGAGAATTTCGAAGCGCTGACGCGCGTCAGTCGTGTGAAGAAAATCAGATAGTAGGCGACCCCGCCAGCCTGGCAAGCGGGGCGAGCGTGGTAAAGCAGCCACATCGAACGAGGCAGATCATGGAGCGCAAATGAGAACCAAAACGATCAGCAATGACGGCGATGTCGCCACGGTCGAAGTCGAGGGTGTTTCCAAACCGGTCCGAGTCAAGCGGTCGCCCGAGGTTGGCATGACCGACTTTTGGCCGACTTCCCGGTGGGCGAACCGGTTCACCCCGATCTCACGGTGCGGTTCTTCTTTCCTCCGTGGATGTGGGTCGACGGCGAAAAGCTCATGGTCACAGGCGGGCAGCTTGTGTCTGATCCCGGCCAGCCGAAAATGACTACGCATTCCGACTGCCTGTCCGGATGCCACGACACCGCCGAAGGCGCTTGGCATGACTTCCCGTGCCGCCACTTCCTCAACGCTATCCGGTTCGACAGCGACCTGCTCTACGACCCCACGACCGGCGAGATGGTGCCCCGCAGCGGGGCGAATTGAAACCAGGTGTGTGCAAGTGAAGATGAAATTGTCTATGAAAGGAATAAATGCTCAAAGTAAAAACGGATCTACGACTCAAAAGCAGGCTCGTCATGCGCTGTGAAATGCACCCGCGATTCAGCCCTGAACGGGATGGGCTCGGCGCCATTCGCGGGGGCTGCACGACTTGCGCATCAATCCTCGGCGCCTATCAAGCACGACAGAATCTGATGAGAACCATCAAGGAGTTCGAGCTCAAGACTGCTGAATTCGAGACTGTTAAGCCGCGCCAGAAGAGGAATGCCACGAGCAACGAGGTAAGTGTTAATACCAACGCGGGTGGGAAGGCCGGCGGTAGGACGGATA
>Ga0116122_1000992_pt1 | contig 15110 bp, 13 predicted proteins | sample June2015DPH_13_5_FD_89726 | JGI IMG/M metagenome (GOLD analysis project Ga0116122, IMG submission 89726) | Peatland microbial communities from SPRUCE experiment site at the Marcell Experimental Forest, Minnesota, USA - June2015DPH_13_40 | ecosystem: Environmental > Terrestrial > Soil > Wetlands...
CGCCCGATGCGGGACACGATGCGGTCGATGATCTGCATTAAGTGCTGGTTGTCCTTGAACGACAAGCCGGTGATTTCGAGCTTGCCGGCGCGCTCGATGTACACGCGGTCGAAGCGGTTGACGAGAATGTCGGAAATGGTGGGATCTTTGAGGAGCGGTTCGAGCGGGCCCAGGCCAAAGATTTCGTCGAGGATCTCGCGCGACAACTGCTCGCGCTCGGCGAAACTGAGAGGGACCGCCTCGCTGTTCACGGAACTGCGAATCAGGACGAGAACTTCCTCGCGCGCCGAATCTCCGGTGGAGCGGCCGAGTTTTTCCAGGTCGAGGCGATCGAGGATCTTGCGGTGCAAGTCCGCCTTGACCTGCTGGTACTCGCTCCGTTCGAAAACTTGCAGATTGGCCATAACTTTTATTGAGTCATTGAGTCATTGAATCATTGAGACATTGAATTATTGAGTCAATGCCTCAATGCCTCAATACCTACACTGTTTTAAACAACGACCAGGCAGTGCGCTTCAGATCCAAATCGTCCTTGGTCAAGTATTCCGCCAGCCCGGAAATGGAGCGGGCAATTTCGCTGTTCCCCTGCTGCATCACAGGAACGCCGCGATCGATCGCGGCCGAGACCGCGAAGTACTGATTGGGGATCCGCCAGAGCACCGGCGCCCCGATGGCGGCCTCGGTCTCCGCTTCATTGAAGCCCGCCACCTTGCGATAACGGTTCAACACCAAGGCAAACCGGTCCCGGGAGCCGCTCTCGCCGAGATACTGGGCCACTCGTCCGGCACCCCACAGGGAAGCGACATCGGCGTGGGCGATGAGCAGAATTTTCTCCGACAGGTTGCTGACCAGACGAGTGGCGCTGTCGAGTCGGGAGGAAGCGTCCACGACGATGTAGTGAAACAGGCCGACCATGGTGTCAAAGAGGCGGGCAAAGTCGGAAGCGGAGGGCTCGATAGCCGTGGGAATCACGGCGCCGGCCAGCAACTGCAAGCCGTGATCGTGACGGACCATGAAGCTGTCGAGCAGGGACGAGTCCAGGCGATGCAAGTTCGTGATGGCGTCCGAGATGGTGAATGTAGGCTTGAGATTAAGATGCAAGGCGCAGTGACCGAGTGGTGCCAGGTCGATCAGTGCCGTGCTGTGGTGAAGCGACTCCAAGGCCAGAGCCAGATTGACGGCGACGGTGGTGGCGCCGCTGCCGCCTTTGCCGTTCACGACCGTGAACACCTTTCCCCGCGAACTTTCGCGTCCAGGCTTGCGACGAGCTGCCGTCAGGCGGACGAAAGCTTCCAGCAAATCGGTGGTGGTGGTGGGGCGCTCAATGTATTCGCGCACACCCGCCCGCATGGCACTGACAATCAGCTGGGGTTGAGTCATGGGACCGACGACGAAGATGGCGGAATCGGGAAGTTCCTGGTGCAGCAACTCCACGGCCCGTAGCGCCGAGGTGACGCCATCGGTGGCGATATCGACCAGAACCACGTCGGGCGCAAAGGTTTGAGTTCTGCGGATGACCGGGTCGGTGGCGGCCAGAGGCAGAGTAGGGCTGCTGCAGACAATGCGGGCTACGCTGGTGCCATCCACCAGAACCTGAAGCACCGCGCGCTGGTCATTGTCCGTGGCGAACACGGCTACTGACAATTCCGGCATGACTCGTTCTCCACCTCTAAAAACATTGAATCATTGGATCATTGAGGTATTGAATCATTAAAACCCCAAGGCGATTTTCAATGACTCAATGTCCCAATGATTCAATGTCTCAATGACTCAATGACTCAATGCGTCACTTCGCTTTCTTGCCATCGAACTTGCTCTTATCCAGGGTCGGCACCGGCATCGCCGGACCCTTCGGGGCCTCGACACTGGGCGAAATCCGGTGCACCGTGCACAAAACCATCAATTCCGAGTTGCTCTTTTGGGCGCTCTTGCTTTTGAAGAAATTGCCGAGGATCGGGATATCGCCCAGCCCCGGAATCTTGTTCGCAATATTTGTGACCCGGTTATCCATCAAGCCGGCGATGATGAAGCTCTGGCCATCTTGCAGTTCGAATTCCGTATCCGCCTTGCGCGTGCTGATGGCGGGTATGGTGGTTCCGGCAACCGTGACGGCTTCCGCGAAGTCTAGCGTACTTACCTCGGGAATCACGTGCAGGTGGATGTTGCCGTTCGGCTGAATCACCGGGGTGAACTTCAACCGCACGCCAAATTCACGAAACTGAATCGTGACGGTGGCGATTCCGCTGGCGTTTTGCTGCGCGACCGGAAAGGGAAATTCTCCGCCTGCCAAAAAACTGGCTTCCTTGCCATTGATCGCGATCAGGTTGGGCTCGGCCAGAATCTGCAAAAGATTCTGTGTCTTAAGGGCTTCGATGACTGCGCCCAGGTGGACCTGAGGGTTAAAGAAGAACAGGTTGAGTAAATTCGAGACCGTCCCCGTACTGGGAAATGGGCTGTTTGATCCGGTATCGCTGATGCTCCCGAGGCCGGAGACCCCGCCGAACTGGCCGGTGGTGGTGCTGCCGAGGGTGTTTCCAGCGCCGGTGGAAAACAGATTGATGCCCATCTGGGTCGTGGCCGACCGATCCACTTCAGCAAACTTGACTTCCAGAAGCACTTCCTCCGCCCCGACTGGGCCAAATGTCAGCACGTTCACGACATTCTTGGAATACGCCGAGGCCAGCGCGCCCGCATGCTTGAAGACGTCCTCGGTAGTCACGTGACCGGAGAGAACAATCGCGTTACGCGAGGGCGTCACGTTGATCTGCTCATTCGGGAACAGGCGATGCATCTCTTCCGAAGCCGCCGTGATGTCGACATCCACACGAAGGTCGAAGCTGCGAGAGCGCTCCAGTTCGTCCCAGATCAGCAGTGAAACCTCGCCCGGAGCGAGTCCATTGACCAGGACCTGGGTTGGCGTGACGACCAGCGCATCCGCCACTGCGGGGTCGGTTACCGAGACGCGCTTCAGTCTTTCGGTCGTGTTAATCAGGAGGGACTTACCCACCATCACGCGCAGCGGAGCTGCACCCGCAGTAACGCTCTGGCCGGCTGTGTTAGCTGTGGTGGAAGATTGCGCGGCAGGCGCATTGGCCTGGTTCTGAGAATCCTGGTTCGGAGAAGAAGCCGAAGCCATTGCCGGAGCGGCTGGTGGATTACCGTCGGGAGCAACGGTACGCGCGAGCGCTCTGATTGGGAACATGGTTGCCGCACCGAGAAGGATCACGGCTGCGACGAGCGTAGGAGCTTTCATGAATTCGCACCTCTGCGAGGATGCACGAGCCAGTCCATCGAGAGCAGGTCTATCGAAGGCAGACTCATCGAGAGAAGACTCATCAAGGGATGAGCGGACGCGAATCGTTGCGGTATTGTGAGCTCAAAACTTGCTGGTTTCATCCCGTTTGCTGCCGCGGATCATTTCTACCGTGTAGGGCGCTGGTGGTGGAGGCGTCGAGCCTTTCGCTACTACTTTGTGAGCTTTGGGTTTGGGCTCGGTCGTCGCCACCGGTTTCTCGCCCAGGTACAGCGAACTTGTCCGCGTCGCGCCGATGCCTCCTTTTTTGGTGTCCAGCGGATTCCGCAAAGAGAGCTGAATCCGTCCTTCCTGCGAAACCAGCGCCAGCTTCTGCGCGTCATCCGGAGAAACCAGGAGCGTAATCACCGGGGCGGTTTGCGCATCTGTGGAAGAACTCCGGTCCAGGGTCTTGCCCACGGCGATGACTGCAACGTTTTCGAGGACGGTGGTGGTTTGACGTTCGTTGCCGCTGCTACCTGTAGCCAGCACATCCACGCGCGTGCCCGGTTGCACAAAGCCCGCCACCGAAACTACATCGTTGACACGTACTGAAACCGCGCGCATTCCCTGCGGGATCAGCGAGGGCAGACCGGCTCCGGCGTTTAGCGCCGCCAGCTTGCCGGGCAGAATAAATTCGCCCTTGCTTACCGGCATAACTGCCCCGCGGCCCAGGACCTTCGAGGTTGCGGAGAACGCCCCGGGAGGAACCGCCGCGGGCGGGATAGTGACGACGAGTACATCTTGAGCTTGCACCTTGGCTCCGACCTGAATATCGTCGGCAGCGACCACGACCGGCACTCCGCCCATGTTGTTGCTTGCGCCCGCAAAGGTCCGGAGTCGGTTATAGACGGTGAAGGCGACGAGCAGGCCGACCGCGAGCGCCAGGCCTCCGATCATCAACAAACGGCTTCGATTCATTCCACTCCTTACGGACAACTCCGGACTTATTTGCCGCTACGGTGGACTTACATTTCCGCTATTTCCGCGAGTGCGACGTACTCCCAAAAGGTTGCGGCCTACCCGGTGCCGACTGCGCTGGCTACCTGCGAAAATACGTTGTTGGCATTACTGCCAATCAGACGGACGGTACCGATCACGATCACCAGAATTACCGCCAGCATCACGGCGTATTCTGCGATGTCTTGCCCTTCTTCATCGCGCCACAAGAGCTTAGCCAAATCTGTCATTTTAGACTCCTTTTAGACTCCTTCGAGCTTTACGCTGGGACCTCCCAATCTGGGACAATTGCGAGGACCAGTTCCTATGCGCTAGTTTCGCAGATTCGGGACGGCTCTGGGAAACATTTTTTCACTTTCGTAACTCCCTGATGCTGGGTGTTTTGCTGGGTCCCTGGACAAGGTTAGCATTTTCGACGGCGGGGCGGGTTCGGACCATGATGATCGCCTTGGAGTCGCTGAAGGCAGCATGCCAATTGGGGTCGAGAAGGAGGGCTTGCGCCACTGCGCAGGAAGGAGGCACAAGTACGGCTTCCATCTTCCAGTTGTCGAGCACGTCTTGCCAGCCGGTTCGGAGCTCCATCACGGTGCGAATCGATTGACGCATGAGGTCGTCGCCATAGAGATCGGCGCGGCCATCCACGAATACGCGATACTTAGGATAGAGATTCCAGATCGCATAGCCTCCCCAGTCGTAAAAAACGAACATTCTCCGGGGATAGTCGCCGGAACGTAGGAACGCGACCGCCTTTTGAGGAAACAGCTCCGCTTCGCGGGCATCCTGGTTGCGGGCAAGACTAACCCACTTCGCCGATGCAAATACCGCCATCAAAACGAGAACGGCCCCGTTGAAAAGTGGCTGGAACCGCGAGGAGATGGGTGCTCCAAGTCTCGCACTTTTCGAGACGTGGGACTTTTCGGCGCGATTGCCTGCAGCGGCCGGGAGAGCTGCGGCAATCACCGGTATCGCCAGCAAAACGAAGACTGGAATGTGGCGGACGGCGTCCAGAGCGGCGCATGCGGTAAGGAGCAAGGGTATGAGCATACGTCCTCTGGGCCGCGAGCGGAAACTCGCGAGTGCGGTCAGAAGCAGCAGCCATACGAGTAGGAGTGGGCGGTAAAGCCCTTCATGGAAATCCGGTGAGCGCCACTCGCCAATGAACGATCGCATCCCGGACGAGAGTAAAGTACGGAGCGGATAAAGATAGAGATGCGCGCCGCTGGGGTTGAGAGGCACGAGCGCCAAACAAACCAGCAGAAGCAGCAGCACCCGCAGAATCATGGGACACACTTCCTGCCAGGACGTGTTGCCGGCAGCCGTCTCCATAAGCAGGCCGACACCATATGCAAGCAACAGGGCGGGGCCGAGCGCGAATCCGGCGTGCAGATTTAGCCATAGGAGAAAAAGAGGTGGTATCCAAAACAGCAGTTTAGGACGATTCTCGCTTTGTTCGAGCAGCCATAGCAGCAGGCTGGCCAGCGTAAAGGTGAACATCTGCGGCCGCACACCCCAGGAGGGAGCGGCCGCCAACGCACCAAGAGCAGTTGCGGCGGCTGCCCAGTGCCGCTTTCCCGGACAGCGCAGATAAAGCAGCAAAAAACCTGCGGTCGTAATCATCGCGGAGTATACGATCAGGGCAGGCGGGCCAGCGTGCTCCCAGAGTTCGTAAAACACGACCTCCGACAGCCACTCATGCGATATCCATGCGTATCCGGCGCGAGTGAAGGAAAAAGGGTCGGAATGCGGAACGTGGCCGGTTTCCACGATCCATTGCCCAGTGCGCAGATGCCACCAGAGATCAGGATCGGTAGCACTGCGGGCGGTCATGGCCAGCAGACCCAAGAAGAGGATCGCGGCGAACAGCAGGCGCTTGTCTGTAAGAAGGATCATGAATGTTGGACCCGGCAATTATAGAATCGGGGACTACTGGAAGACTCCGTATGACGTTAGCCGATCTTAATCGAAGCAAAGAACGACTGGCGGGCATTTTTCTTCTCGGGCTGACGTTGCTTAACTTTGTCGGCACGCTGCACCTTATTTGGTTCTTACGAAATGGATATCAGGATTTCACCGCGTTTTACCACGGAGCCGAGATGGTCCGCGCGGGCCAGGCGGCGCAACTGCACGATTTACACCCTCCGTTTGAGGAGCTGCTGTTTGTGCCTTTGACATACCTGAGTTATTTTCCGGCGTACGCGGTTTGGACCTTTTTGAATGTCGTCATGATGATGCTGAGTTTGGGAATGGTCAGACGGACATTCGCGGAAACGAAACGACTCAGTCCGCTGTTCTTGATTTTGAGCGTGGCCGCCTTCGCGCCGGCTGTCAGGGCATTGATGCAAGGACAGGATTCGGTTCTGCTTCTGCTGCTGGTGACTATAAGCCTGTTTTTGCTGGTGAAAGGCCGCGTTGTTTTGGCGGGCGCGGTGCTCGGATGTGGGTTGTTCAAGTTCCATCTAGTGCTTCCGCTGGCGTTGGTGCTAGCGGTGCGACGGCCGCGATTGTCGTTGGGGCTCTGCCCAGTGGCGGCGGTGCTGGTGGCCATCTGGGCGATGATGACGGGATGGCATGGGATCGCTGACTACGGGCACGTCGTTGTTGATGTGGAGAATCATGGCGCAGGCGGCACACCGATCGCGGAAATGCCGAACCTCCGCGGGTTGATCGCGGAACTTGCGGGGAAGAGCGGTGGAAGCTCCGTCACCGTGGCGGCGATTGTGTGTGCGACGGCCGCGCTCGGGATCGTGTTGTGGAAAGTTGGGAGGCGAGCAACCGGGGCTCGCTTCGGGTTCGCAGCGGCCAGCGTGACGTGCATTCTGGTTGGCTATCACGCAGTGACCCACGACCTGACACTGCTGCTGCCGGTCGTGCTCATGCTATTCTCGGCGCCCGGGGCGGCGACGCGCTCGGAGATGCGCTTGGATGCGGCCCTGTTCATCGTGGTGTATGCGAGCCTATTTATGGGCTCATGGTTCTGGCCATGGCTGAATCCCTGGTGGTGGATTCCGATGGTGGTTTGGATTTGCAGGAAGTATGGAAGCGTGGATGCGGCAGCTTCCGGCAACAGCCAAGTAGCTCGGAGCGGTCCCCCGCCCCGCTCAACGGCGAAATTTCTGATTGGGCGAGAAATGTTCACGAAGCGTTGTAACATCCAGATTCCCTTAGATCGGCGATGAGGTCGGGCATTTTCCATAAATCGTTGTGGCTGTTTTTCGCGGCTGCGGTCTGTGCGGTGGGCATGTGGACTTACGCAGAGCGAAGGGCGCCGATGGCGGAGGGGCCAGGATGATCACCGTCAAACGAATTGCGGCCTCTCCGGTGTTTATTTTTGGAGCAGCACTCGCTACACGCCTGGCCAGCGCAACCTACATTCTCTCCAGCAGATTTGGGCCTCAACTGCTCTTTGTGCGGAATGAGCCGTCGCATATTGCCGCAGCCTTAGTCTCTGGCCTGGGTTTCTCGTCACCCTATGCCGGCGCACCGAACGCGCCGACCGCTCAGCAGCCTCCTCTATATCCCTTGATGTTGGCTGGCATATTTAAGCTGTTCGGAATCTGTACGGTAGCATCGGCATGGACGGCGGTGTTAGTCAATGCTTTAGCCGGTGCTGTCACCGCCGTGTTGCTTTACCACGTGGGGAGAATCCACTTCGGCGAGACGGTCGGCACTTTGGCGGCTTGGCTCTGGGTGCTGCCCTGGATGTACCAAACCAACGCATTCTCCGTGAGCCTGACGACCGCTTACTTGGCGGCCTTAGGGTTTACCGCTCTATTCTTGTGGGATCCGAAAAGGCTCGAAGGGAACCGCAGATGGTTGGTTCTCGGCGTTTATTCGGGGCTGCTCGTTCTCCTTCAGCCGTCGCTTCTGACCGTTGTTTTGGTTTACGGAGGCTGGCTCGCTGTTTCGAAAGGCTCCTCGCCGCGAGTCTTGATCGCCTTGGCCGGATTTCTACTGACACTGGCTCCTTGGACTGTAAGAAACTACGTCACATTCGAGCGCTTCATTCCTCTTCGCGATAATCTTGGGTTGGAACTTTGGCTGGGAAACCGGCCTGGAATGCAGGGAACAGTCGACTTTTCTGTTGATTTTCCCGGCGCCGATCCCGCTAACTACGCGCGGCTTGGCGAACTGCGCTTCATGGATGGAAAACTTGAGGCATCCAGTAAGTTCATCCGGAGCGCCCCCACGGCCTTTATCGGGCGCGTACTCAGGCGTATGGTGGAGTTTTGGTACGTTCCTTATCCTTTTCCGTGGATTGCGGTCTCGATCTTGGGATGGCTCGGAGCCACGTGGGCAATACGAAAAGACAGAAATGGATGGGTCTGGCTCACCATGCTGACGGTTTTTCCGCTGGTATATTACGTTACCCACAACTTTCCCACTTACAGGCATCCGATAGAACCGCTCATTGTCTTGCTGGCCGCAAATGCCATCGTCGAAATCATCGCTCAGGCAAAGAAGGCCGTCGCAACCAAGAAATTTCCGATTGGACGATGAATGTCACCGGAGCGTTGTAATATCCAGATTCCCTTAGATCGGCGATGAGGTCGGGCATTTTCCATAAATCGTTCTGGCTGTTTCTCGCGGCTGCGGTTTGCGCGGTGGGCATGTGGACTTACGTCGAGCGCGTGCTGATTCCGCATCAGATTTCCGACGCCACCGCACATGACCGGCCGCGCGGCAATCTTTCCGATCTCTATCCTCGCTGGCTGGGCGCGAGGGAACTACTCCTTCATGGCCGGGATCCTTATAGCGCCGAGGTCACGCGCGAAATTCAAGCCGGATACTACGGCCGTCCCCTCGATCCTTCGCGGCCCGCCGACCCAAAAGACCAGCAAGCTTTCGCATATCCAGCGTACGTCGTTTTCTATTTGGCGCCTACGGTCCGTCTTCATTTTGAAATCGTGCAAAGGGCATTTTTCTGGATTCTGGTGGGCATAACGGCGGCCAGCGTCTTTCTCTGGCTTCGCGTGTTGGGTTGGACAGTCGCACCTTCAGTGCAGGCCGCCATGGTGGCCCTGACCCTGAGCAGCCAGCCCGTGCTGCAGGGACTCAAGCTGCAACAGTTCAGTCTGTTCGTTGCCGCCATGTGCGCGGCGTCGATGGCGCTGCTGGCTGCGGGATGCCTGATTCCCGCTGGTATTCTGCTGGCCCTGGCGACCATCAAGCCTCAACTCGTGTTGCCTTTGCTGCTGTGGCTCGGCCTGTGGAGCCTCGGCGACCTGAGGCGCCGCTACCGCCTAGCTGCCTCATTTCTTATCGTCATGGCTGTTCTCTGCGCTGCTTCGGAATGGTTTCTGCCGCACTGGATCGGGCGCTTCTGGCACGCGGCTGGTGCCTACCTGCAATACACACAAGCGGCCCCAATTCTGGAGTCCGTCCTCCCCTACCCGTGGGGCAGACTACTGGAAGTGTTGTTTGCAGGGATCACCGCGGTGGTTTGCTGGAAGCAGCGCAAACAGGCGGAAAATACCGGCGCATTCCAGTCGTCCGCCTGTCTTGTGATGGCGCTGACCGTACTCACGGTACCCACGTTTTCTCTCTATAATCAAGCGTTGCTGCTGCCTGCCATCCTCCTGATTGCCCGCGATCGACGAATGATCTGGGGACGGAACCTGGTCAGCCGCGCCCTCCTGATCGCGGTTACCGTATTATTGGCGTGGCCATGGTTCTGTTGTACAGCGCTGGCGGCGCTTTCCTTTGTCTTATCGCAGGAAACGGTCGAGCGCGCATGGGCAGCACCGCTTTGGACGGTGCCACAGATCCCCCTGGGAGTGGCTGCCCTCATGCTGCTCCATCATTATCAGAATCAGAAAATATTTGCTGCGCCGGCAGGGCGGAGAGGTTGAGGTAGGACTCAATGAAGCCGCGCTATGGGCATTACTGGATCAGTTTGCTCCTGGGCGTGGCCCTCGTCCCTGTTTTGCGACGACTGCACCTTCCGGTCAGGTTCGATTGGAAAGCGCTTGCAACCGCGTACTGGATCCTGACGATGCAGTCCGTATTCCTTGCAGCGATGCTGTGCCTGATCGGCCTGCCCGCGGAGGCGATAGCGAGAACTCTTGTCGATCGTTGGCGTCGCGAACCGCTTCGCATCGTTCTCTTGCTGCTCTATGTCATGGTTCTGGGCTGGACATTCCCTTGGATGACAGCGGTGGTTCTGACTGTCAACACCGTCGCCATACTCGAATTCCACGAGCGGAAGCCCCACCAGTTGCGGCAGGCCGCGGGTGCGGTGCTACTGCCCGCTCTTTATGTGCTTGCCGGTTTTCTGCTGGTGCCCGCTTACAACGACATCATCGCCACGGTTCGTTTCAATTTCGCATATGATGCCGCATTCAATGCGATGGACAGGTGGATGCTTCATGGATGGTCCGTTTCCGATCTGTCGCACTGGGCGATAGGAAGATTTCCGCTTCCCTTTTTCCGCTTTTTGGAATTCATTTATTTCGGCATGTTTCCTCAGATTGGGGCGGCCATTCTCCTCGCCAGTGTTTCTGGCGGGAAGAACCGTGGAATGCAGTTCGTAGGCACGATTCTCATGGCATACTATCTTGCCCTCGGGCTGTTTTACTTATGGCCGAGCCAGGGTCCTTATTCCTTGTGCCCCGAGCATTTCTCGCGGTTTCCCGCCCCTTTGCAGGTGTACACCATCCAAAAAAACATGATGGCGCAGGCGATGGCGCTTTGGAATCATGTTCCGACCCGGCGCATCTCCGGATACTTCATCGCCTTCCCCTGCATGCATATCGCCCAGCCACTCATCGTGATGTGGTACTTGCGCCGCTGGAAACGAATGTTGATTTTCCTGGGCGCTTATGACTGTCTGTTGATTGTGTCCATTCTTCTTCTGGAGTGGCACTACCTTGTCGATATCATCGGGGGCATATTAGTCGCTGGGATTGCCATAGCGATAACCGACAATTCGGCCTAGTGAAACCGTTGGATTGGGAACGGCTCTGAAACCATGCGCTTAAGCAATACCGCTCTGGACGGTGACCGAGATTCCCCTGGGAATGGCTGCCCTGATACTGGTGCATTATTATGAGAGGACTTTTACCGCGCCGGTAAGGGCAGGCACGTCGTAGAATGCTTGCGGGGCCTCTGCCAGTTTGCTGGCATGATGGCCGCAGGAGAGTCCAGCATAAAATGTCGGCTATTTCGCATTCGGGCATATCTACCGTCTTCCCCATCGCGATCTTCGTACAGGGGAGCGATCAGCAGACGCTGTCGCTGAATCACACCCCCTACACGGTGGGCCGCAAGGTGGATCGCGACCTGGTGATCGCCGACCCGCGCGTGTCCCGCGAGCATGCTCAGATCGTGGCGGAAGACGGCGAGTTCTTTGTCGTCGACCTGGGCAGCAAACACGGCACCTTCGTCAATGTCGAGAAGGTTGACCGTCACAAGCTGCAGCGCAACGACCGGCTGGAATTTGGCGCGCGCGATATTGCCTATCTGATCTTCCACCCGCTGCACACGACCTCGAACACGGCGCGGGAGTTTCTAAGCCAGATCTCGGGCATTCAGATTGCCCCGGAAGCCAGCGACCTCGAAAAACTCACGCTGTTCATGGAAGCGGCGCGCAAGCTGAACACCATCGGCGTGCTCGATGAAATCCTGGTTACACTACTCGATGCCACGCTAAAACTGACTCGCGCCGAACGCGGCTACATCTTCCTGCGCGATCTCGGCGGAACCCTGACGCTGGCTGCGGGGCGCAACTCGAAGGGCGAGGCACTGCTCGACGACACGACAATTTCGCGTTCGGTTCTTGAAGGCGCCTTGACCTCTAACTCCGAATACCTGGTCACTGACACCAGTCAGATGCTCGACGTAAAGGAGCGGCGAAGCATTGTCGCCTTCGACCTGCGAACTGTGATCTGCATGCCCCTGCGCAAGCCTTTGGTGCAAACCACCCGCGCCGATCAACCAGCCGGTGGGGAAGTGATGGGCGCTCTCTATGTCGATTCGCGCTTTGCCTCGCGCGATATCACCAGCGTCAGCCACGATATTCTGCGTGCGATCGCGATGGAAGCTGCCCAGCTAGTCGAAAACGCGCGCCTGGTGCAGGCCGAAGAAGCCGGGCGCCGTTACCAGCAGGAACTGGGGATCGCAGCCTCCATTCAGCAGCGTCTGTTGGCGGTGACCCTTCCCGAAGTTTCTTTTGCGCGGGTGAACGGACGCAACTTGTCCTGCAAGGAAATCGGCGGCGATTTTTTCGAAGCCGTGAACACGCCCCAAGGCCTGGCCGTGGTTCTCGCCGACGTCAGCGGCAAAGGAGTCTCGGCCGCCCTGCTGGCTTCCATTCTCCAGGGCATGGTCTACTCGCAACTCATTTCCGGCATGCCACTCGTGGAGATCGTCGACGCGGTCAATCGCTTCTTCACCTATAAGCACATCGGTGAGAAATACGCGACTATGATCATTACTCGCCTGCGCAGCGACGGCGATCTTGAATATGTCAACTGCGGGCACATTCCACCGGTGTGGATCTGCGGCAAAGAGGTGCTCCGGCCATCCCACGGCAACCTGCCCGTGGGCCTGCTGGCGGATGCGACTTACTCGAGCGATCGCTGCCAGATGAAGGCCGGGGACCGGTTGATCCTGGTGACCGATGGCGTCACCGAAGCCGAGAACGCCCGCGGAGATATGTTTGACAGCGAACGCCTCGAACAGGTGGCGGGGAAGAGCACGTCGATGGAGGACATCTTTACCGCCGTCGCCGCTTTTTGCGGAGGCACGCCGCTCAACGACGATTGCACCGTAGTCGAATTGTCCTACACCGGCAGCTAAGGGTTTGCGTCCTTGTGAATCTCAACCGTTGACCAAGTCTTATCGGCGGCGTGGCACAGCTTTTCCAGCGCGCAATCGGCGCACTTCGGACCCCTCGCCACGCAAAGCTTCCGCCCGTGCCAGATCACTTCGTGGGAAAAATCTGTCCACCGCTCGCGAGGAATAATTCGCATCAGGTCTTCTTCAATTTTTTTCGCATCTTCCTGCTTGGTCAGTTCCAGACGGCGTGAAATCCGCGTCACGTGCGTGTCCACGACGACACCTTCATTCTTTTTGAACCACGTTCCGAGCACGACATTCGCTGTCTTGCGCGCCACTCCCGGGAGGCTCAGCAAGTCCTCCATCGTTTGCGGCACGTTCCCGCCAAAGTCCGCGACCACCTTCCGCGCCGCGCCCACCACCGATTTCGACTTGTTGCGAAAGAAGCCGGTCGAGCGGATATCGGGCTCCAACTGTTCCGGCTCAAGCGCGGCGAAATCCTGAACGGTCGGATACTTTTCAAACAGCACCGGAGTGACCATGTTCACCCGCGCGTCGGTACATTGCGCGGAAAGAATCGTCGCCACCAGCAACTCCCACGCGCTGTGGTGAATGAGAGCGCAAGTCGCGTTGGGATAAAGCTGGTCAAGACCCGCAATGATCCGACCGACCCGCTCCGGCGCCAAAGGGTCATACCCAGACGCAGATTTCTTTTTCAGAGCAACCGCCTTGGGCGCCTTCCCAGCGTTAAGCGGCGCTCGACCGGCAGTGGGACGCGCGGACGCATTCTTCGCATTTCTACCCTGCAATGATTGCGTACCCTTCAACGGCGCACTCTTTAGCGCCGCACCCATGGCCCGGCGCGCACCCTCTTGTCGTCCGCTGCGACTCGGTTGACGCGGCACATTTCCGCGGGGCATCGGTTTCCTCCTGAGCAGTGGTTCATGGTAACAAAACCGCTGGCTTGCGACCGTCCGCACATCCCAAGTAACTGCGCTGCAATTGACGGCTTGGCGGCCGGGTGAGTACTCTGAGAATCAAAGGAAAAACTTGTGGCAGTGAAAAGCATCAAACTCGGTCAAGTCTGGCGCCAGGATGCAACCGGCCAGGATCACCTCGTCACCAAGGTGTACAGCGAAGTTTTCACCCAATATGCGGTGCTGCGGCCCGCCGAGGTCACCGCGCCCAATGCGCCCGTCGTGAAGGTGAAGGTCGCCAAATCGGCGGAGGGCGTAACCTTGCCCGGCTTCAGCTTCACGCAGGAAGGGGCGTTCTAAACGGCATCGGGTGATCTGACCATCGGGTCATCGGGTGATTGAAAACCAATTTCCCGATCATCCGATGACCCGATCTCCCGATTTTCCGATTTCATGACCGAAAAAATCCTTACCATACTTTTCGTCTTCATTAATTCTATCGTCGTCGCGACCGGCTATGCCGGCATTGCGCTGCTCATGGCGATTGAGTCCGCGTGCATTCCGCTGCCTTCCGAACTGATCATGCCTTTCGCCGGCTACCTTGTTTATACGGGCACGATGAAACTGGTTTGGGCGGCAACGGCCGGCGCGATCGGCTGCAATCTAGGCTCGCTGGTCGCCTACGAAATCGGATGCTACGGCGGGCGCCCGCTGGTCGTACGTTACGGCCGCTGGATCCTGATGGGCCATCGTGAGCTCGACTGGGCCGACCGCTTCTTTGTGCGCTGGGGAGACATGGCCGTATTCATTGCGCGCCTGCTGCCCGTGATCCGCACCTTTATCGCGCTGCCCGCCGGAATCGCCCGCATGCCGCGCGCCAAATTCCACATCTATACCTTCCTCGGATCGTGGCCCTGGTGTTTCGTGCTGGCTTACTTCGGCATGAAACTCGGCGAGAACTGGCGCTCGCTCGGCAAGTACTTCCATAAATTCGACGCGATCATAGGAGTCGTGCTGTTGGGTGGGATCGTCTGGTTCCTCTGGTCGCACTGGCAGAATCGCCTGCGCGCCGCGGAGTAGCATGGGACTTCTGAGCCACGTTCTATATCCGTAGGGCATCATTCTTCAGGGACTGGCGATTGTCCACTTTATCCGGCGGGGGCCCG
>Ga0116122_1001047_pt1 | contig 14684 bp, 25 predicted proteins | sample June2015DPH_13_5_FD_89726 | JGI IMG/M metagenome (GOLD analysis project Ga0116122, IMG submission 89726) | Peatland microbial communities from SPRUCE experiment site at the Marcell Experimental Forest, Minnesota, USA - June2015DPH_13_40 | ecosystem: Environmental > Terrestrial > Soil > Wetlands...
AAACCAAAGCAAAGGCTTGAAAAGAATCTTCATCATTGCACGTCCACGCAAGCGAGACTCATATTACCGCCCGCATAGTTTATTACTCCAGTCGGTAAAGCATCGGCCACGTACTGCCCCCAAGTGAATTGGTTGGCTGCATAATTGTAATAGACCACCGTCCCATTGTTCGATGTGAATGCAGTCGCGGAGGAGGAGCCGATGCCGCCCATGAAGACGTAATCCGTAGTGTTGGCGATCGTGCATTGCGGAGTTGTGCCGCTAGTATAAGTGCCCGTGGTGGTCAACGCCGTACCTGTCAGGTTCGCAACGGCAGATACATTCGAGAATTCCATAACGCATGCCACCATCTGTGATACTGTCGTGCTCCCGGTGATGGTAATTGTCGAGACGCTTGCAGCTAATGTTTTCGTGTAGGCGAGTTGCAGACTTCGTGCCGAACCGTGCTGTCCGGTTTGCCCGCTGAGTACCGTGTAAGACGACCCGCCGCTTGTGCCATTGTCTGTCACCGTAGACAGCGTTTCCGTAGTGCTGCTGACGCCCCACACGATGAGCAGCCCATCTCCGGCGGCATGAGGAGTGTAACTCAATCCAAATGCCGATCCGGCGCTATGCCCGCAGACCGGTGTTCCCACTGGCGCAGGCGTACCCGCGCTGATGGTGTAAGCCGCGCTGCCCACCAAACTGTCCGTGGAGCCTGCGAGCGTACCGATTGCTTTTACCGTCTGCGTAGTGGCCACTGAGATCGGTGTTGAGTACGTGCTGGTAGTGCCACCCGAGCAGAGATTTAAAGATTCTGTGGGCGTACTGCCATCTGTGGTGTAGCAAAGGACAGCGAGAGGTGTTGTCGTGGAGATCGTTACCGTCTGCGTGCTGGAGTAGGTTCCGGCTACGGGTGAAAAAGTGGGAGTGGCGACAGTAGAAGCACTGCCAAGCGCTCCCGCTGTGAACGTTGGAACTGTGTACTGACCTAACGCGGGTAGCGCCAGCGAAAGAATGGCGAGAATCGAGAAGATAATCTTTTTCATGGCTACCTTGCGCTTACGTTGAAGGTTTGCGATGCCGAAGTGGTGATGTTCGAGCCTGTGTTATTGCAAACGTAGAACGTTACGGTGTTAGCGGCTGATGGGTAATCTGTGATGTACAAGACTCCCGCTCCCGGCGCACCCCACCCCGTTGTTGCATGAGTGTCTGAATTTGCAGTAAATGTCACCGTCATTGTTGTTGTTAATCCCGTCATGGTTAGCGGAGAATTTGCACCAACCGTGCAAGTATTCGCATTGAAAGTTGCTGCCGGTACAGCAACGGTTGTATCTACTGGATAATCTGTAAGCAAGTTATGACACGCGGCTGTTCCTACGCATTGCGCCCATCCAGACGAACCAGACGCTAACCAATCATAACCACTTGTTCCGCCGCTTGGTAGCGCAGCTTGTTTACCAGCATAGCATCCCAAGCCAGTACCACCACCAGAGAGTTGACAAACTGCGGTAGTGATTTCTAGTTCTTCATTTCCCGCAGTGGGGTTAGATGGAGTAACATGCAAACCAGCAGCGTCAACGGAACTAGGCACAAAGTTTAGGTTGGATTGTGACGTGTTATTTGTTCCGCTTGTTTGCAGTGTTGGTCCACTACCAGTAATGCTCCCATAGAAATACAAGTTATTCGCTTGTATCTGCGCGTCTAGCGCATCACTTGTTGCCGATGATATAAAAGATTCAATAAAAGGTATTGGAGCAGGAGTACCATCGCCACCCATTCCCATCGCAACATTACCCTCTAAATCCATTGTATAACCGGTAGGTAACGCGCCACTATAAAATGTCGTTAACGCTCCCGCCGTTGCATCACCATATTTCATGGTTAATGCAGTACCACTTGTATTGTATTTGTTGATATTTATAACGTATTTTTGCGTAGGCGTTCCGCCGGTATAAAACACACCGTCTTCCAAGTCGATTCCAAGCCACGGACCGGGTCCAGTTTGGTTACTGCTAGGTAAGCTGCCAGATATAGCAGTTGCCCACACATTAGAAAACATGTGACCCGCGCCAGAATCTTTTACAGGCTGCTCAGTATCTCCAAAAAATCCACAGCAACCACTAACAACACCTCCCTCGGAAGTGTTTTCTGCGATTGTATATACTGAGATAGAACTATTACCAGTAGGCAATCCACTCGCGCCGGATTGAGTTGAGTAACCCGCAGATGTTGTTGAGGTATTAGCGGGAAGCGGAATTCGCAATACAGGCACATACAAACCATTTGCAAACGTAGTAAATCCTAACGGTGTTGGTTGCGCTGTTAAATCTCCGCCGCGCGTCCATACAATAACATGATTAGCGTTAGCTGTTTGATCGTACACTTCGGTTACAGTACATGTTGTTGAAACACAAAATGAATTGATTGTAGCGACATCTACGATGCCAGATGAAAGACTGGTTATGTTTTGAGTATTGCTATCGGATGCGCGAGTCAATTGAAAAAGGTTTCCCGTGTATGCTGCAAACATTCTTCGCGTCATGCTATATGCGGCATCACAAGGTGTACCAGCAGTCGCCGCTAAATCGCAAGGATACGCACCGATGGACGGGTTGCTACCGGCAAACGGCTGCGTCCATGTTGTACCATTACAAAAGCTAAGGTCACCGTCAACTGTCGCCGTCCATCCAACATGCGTACACGAACCACTAGGAGCAGTGTTAGGGTTAACCCATTCTGCAAATGTTAAACCACCATAATTAGGCGCGTATAAAAGATTGTTAGTCTGCTCTAATTGGTAGTTTCCTGCGATGTATCCAGACACGCCAGTAAGATACATCAAACCTGTCGAAATAGGATTGACATTAACGTAGTCATAGAGCGGAATGTTAAGCACTCCGCCGCCATAAGTAGCTGCGCCCTGATGCCCAACTGTCTGCAAGGTAAATCCGCTGCCGATATTCGATATGTTAATGCATCCACTTCCATCTGCATACGGTACCTGCAAGTTAGAACATCCTATGACACCTAATCCATATTGCGATACAACCATACCTTTGTAGTAAGTTGAACCGGGTGGAAGCGGCGGTTCTAGCGGTGTTTGCGCGATCACGATAGCGGGTAAAATCACGCTAACGATTGCAAGAATTAACGATGTTAATACAGATTTTCGTATCACGTTATTTTCTCCTATGCAACAATAGCTTTTCCCGCGCTAACAACGGTATCTTTTACTGCGCTAAAACTGAATATTGCGCCCGCTATGAGGATCAATCCAACTAGTACAGCAACAATATTTGACGTGCTAGATGTTAGCCACGTTTCAAGCGGTCCAAATATTCCACCTGTAGCTGTCGAAGTTGTTCCAGCTTGCGCCGCGTTTAATGCACTACCGGCAGCTTGTGCGCCCGTCGCAGGAATTGTCACGGTTGATGCCATGTTAGCAACGTCTGTACCGGACGCGCTAGAACCGATAGAAGTTGAGCTATTGGGATTAGCTTGAGTACCGGGAATATTGATGGAATATGGCTCAGTTGATACCGGAGGAGGCACAACATATTCTGTCGCTGTAGGAGCGTTCTCTGGTCCCTGCGAAATAGCGTTTTCCGCATCCTGTTCTAATGCATTCAAGTATGCTGGTCCTAGTATCGATGTGCTCATAGTGTTCTCGTAACAAGCGTAGCTGGTATCACGTAGTTGTTGGTGTAGCTGTCGTTGTTGACGCGGTTGTACTTGCGGTCGTAGATGCGCTCGCGGTAGTTGTTGGTGTAGCTGTCGTTGTTGACGCGGTTGTACTTGCGGTCGTAGATGCGCTCGCGGTAGGATTGATGATACTCTGCACGAGCGCTTGCAATTCGGTGTTACCAGTGTCAACACTTGGAGCAGTAACTTCCGCGCTACTATCTGCTTGTTCTCCACTACTCAAAGGAGTTTGCAATAGTAACTGCGCTAATTCCGCGTCTGTTTGATCAGCCGCGTTAGCGTTTGTCGCCGCAGTTGCTTGCGATGCAGTGTACCATTGATAGGCAAAGTAAACGGCTACGGCGGCACCGCCTATCCAGAGTACATTATCCCATGGAATTTTGTCTAGTTTGATGTCAAACATTTTTCACCCGAAAATTCTGCGCCAGAATGCCGGTTGCGCTTGCGCGTTTGGAAGGTTGTTACCGCTCAGATTCGGCCACTGAATTTTCACACTCTGCGGATTCGTTAGCTCAACTTTGGTAAGTGAGCCTGTAGGAATCTGACTTGTGTACACGTTTGTTGCATTGTTATTGTTTCCCATAACTCTCCCTTATGCGAACAAACTACTAAACGCTGTAGAGATACCATTCGTTACTGATTGAATGATAGCTGCTTGACCAGCTTCTTGTGAGGCGTAAGATGGTGCAATTTGTGACGCCGATTCTGTGCCGATACTTGGTTCGTTCAATGCTTCCGCTAAATCGCTGGTAAGTGCGGCAGCATTAAAAGCATTTGACTGGTTATACAAATTCGGTGCAATGGCATTTACAACAGGCATCGCAAGCGCTGTTTGATTGTTGTTAGCTTGCGTGAGATAAGAAAACTCTGTAGTTAAACCGTTTTCTTCTGCCGTAACTTGTGATTGTTGCGCCGCTAACTCAGCATTAATTGTTGTGTCAGCAACGTTTTCCTGCGCCGCAGTTTGCGTGTTAGCAACCGTTGCCGCTTGATTCGCGGTGTTTTCACTCGCTTGCGTCTGTTCGACAATCGCCGCCAGTTGTGCCGCAGTTTGATTATTGCTTGCTTGCGCCGCCAATTCAGATTGTGTTTCTTGCACTTGTGCCTGTGCCTGTACAGCCGCATTTTGATTTGCTAAAGTTGCTTGTTGCGTTTGCGAGTTAGCGACAGCCGCAACGTCACTGCTAGAACCTGTCGAACTAGAACGCGTCATGAGGTAAAGAATTAACGCAACTCCGCCAGCTACACTAGCGGAGATAGCCGGATGGGATTTAATCCACTCTGTTATCTTGTTCACGATTTACTCCTGTACAGCATCATATTCTGCCGCCGTCGATGTAGGGTCAAGCGCAGCGGGACGCCCTGCAAATCCAGCTACAGGCGCGGTGATGTATTGACCAAACGCAATGCTCGTGCCGCCTAGACCGGCTGTGGTCACAGCCTTGAGTGGAAAAAGCAATGCACCTTCCACAGAGAGTAACTGATGCGAGTAAACGCGCCCAGTATTACCGCGCCAATCCTCAAGCCGTTTTTGCAGATCACTTTGCCAGATTGCGTTTTCCACGCCGCTATCGGCATACTGCACAGCGGGAATGTAATGCGACAATGCCGCATCATGTGATCGCGGATTGAACGCCATTTTCAAGCGTTGTAATAGCTTCATTGTATCCTCATTTAGTAACTGTTTAGTGCAGGAATGGACACGCCTCCTAAGCTAGAGCCTAGTCCGCCACCGCCGGTGACAGGAGCTTCGGCAGCTTGCAACGCTCCACTAAATGCCTGCCCCGCGCTTTGTATTACCTGCGATGTTTTGGCGTTATTACCAACCAACACCGCGATAATCGCTACGCCGATTATTGCAGTTAGGACGGTCACTACACCGCCTATAACTTGATCTCTCATGTTTTACTCCCTGTCGATTTGAACGTATTTGTTAACTGAGTAAAGACACCTTGATTGTCAAGAACAAATACAAGAATCACAAGCGCCATAAATCCGCGCGATATAGGTCGCATATCTGGTATGTAACCAATCGCGCCAATTAACAGAATTGCTAGCATCCATTTCCAAAACGGATCGTTACCGGTAAAATCATCTTTAACTAACGATACCAAAGATGGGTTTCCGTTAGTGATAGCGCCACGCACTCCCGTGACGATAAGAACGATCCCAAACAATCCGAATAAAATAGGCATGTTAGCTGCTTGCTTGCAGTCCAAGTATCTGCAAATATCCTGTTAACTGTCCACGCGCAATGATATAAGCAATGAAACCTATAGCAATGAACGCGCCAATCCAGTTAGTTTGAGACATGGTTACATGCCAACTTTGCTGAGTACCGTTGTGCCAACGCCCGGATACTTGACGCCTACCAGATAGGCGACCACGATAAGTAACAGAACACCCCAATGCCATGCTTTCATTGCATTCTCCATATACTCAACCACCATGTTATAAATGCGTTGTTTGTTTTAGGCGAATCTTCAATTTCAGTTTTTGATTCGTCCATTGTATCAGCTACAATATCAAGAGTCTCTCTCACAATCCAATTACTATGTAACCGTGATTTCTCTCTCAATTTATCGCTGATATTCTGCATGTTATTGTGCCTCTATTGTACGGATTACAGTTGACCATAGGAAAGCGAGAATCAGCACTACTACCAATCCCGCTGCCCAGTCTGTTAGTGTGGAATCATCATTTGATGGATGCCATACCCAACTGTAAATCTTCGAGATGAACCCTTCTCCGAAATTCATTTGAACCTTTCTCGCGGCCCGTTACAGCGTCAGTAGTAACGGGCCACGATAGTTGCGCTGGAAAGGACGCCAATACAGCGCAACAACTTTGCTTACTTGTTAGCGGGTAGTGAAGGTGCCTGACCAATCTGGTTCTGATAGGCGATAAACTCGCTCATTACGTATGCATAACTTGACGCACCCGCCGTAGCAGGATTGATGTCAAGTTGCATGTTACCGTAATTCTGCGTATCAATCGGCTTATCGTATGTGCGGAATGTAAACAAACCGTGGTACAAGTCGCACATCATTTGCTCACGCATAACTCGTTTCTGTTCGAGCGGAAACACTTTCCAGATAGGTGTAAAGTTTGCAGCGACTAACTGCAAGTAACCGATGTCGCTTCCATCTACAGTCAATCCGCCATCCGTGCCGGAATTGTTGTAGATTAAATTCTGCGACAGATACTTGCGATAGTTCGCGTAGGGAATGTAGTAGTCTTGCCCCGCTGTGAAGTTTGTAAAGTTTGTATAAGTCAACTGATACACAGTTGAAATGTCCAACGGAGGTAGAACAAACGCACCGTTATTCATCGGCAACTGGTCGTAGTATTCTTGATAGATGTTGATGGTCACGCTCGAAATGCTCGAAGCGTCTGCACCATAAAACACAGCAAACGTTGAATCGCCAGCGGCGGGCGATGGTGAAGGATTCAACTGTAGCTGCAAAGAGAGTTGCGCTCCGTACACGCCAAGGAAAATTCCACCACGTAAATCCTTGTCACTGATAGCGACAGGAATTTCGTACACGCAACGTGCGCTTCCAGTAGCAGCGGCTGCGGGCGGAGTAGCGTATGCCAATGGAACGTTGGTATCCGCAGCATTGAATGCGAAACTTTGCTGTGGCGTAAACGCCGTGCCCCACGGATAATGACGCTTCATTGTGGACACAAGCGCGAAGTGTACTCCACTCGAATTGTGGCGCTGGTTGTTTTGCAAATCCGTAAATTGGATATTGCTCAACAAATTTGCTGCACCAATCTGCGTAACAGATGGAGTAGACTTCCCCGCGCCTGTCGCCGCAAATGTAGCAGTTACTTCGACAATGAAGCGGATCAGTAAACCAGCCATTCGTACATAGTTTCCGCCGATGTTGACAAGGTTATTGATGGTTGCCGGGTTGCCTGTGAAATTGTAAATCAACTGCTTTTTCTTGATGCTTCCAGCAATCAATTGTTGGCGCGCGAGTGAGTTATACTGATCAACACTCATACGCGAAGATGGAGCACTTGACACGCCTGTTCCTGCTCCGGGATTTCCAGATGCCGCGTTAATCATATCAGTACCTTTCGGGTAGTAAACGTGACATGCGTCTGATATAAATACCAGTTCCACATCACTAAGCGCGTCCTTAGTGCGTAGTTATGATAGCTAACTCGCCGGTTCAATACCCGCTAAACTGAGCAATTCATGTCCTGCTATCGCCGCGATAACAAGCATGAAAAAGATGATCGCCCAATTTAGCGGATGTTTCGCAAGTGGAAGATTTACTAAATCAGCTATTTGCATTGACCGTTGTCACTTTCCCCTGCATATATTTCTGCAACAATCCGAGCAGGAAAAACATAATCAATGCCATTAGTACAATAGTAATCCAGTTGGCAAAATTCCAACTCAGAATACTGTCACTCTCGAATAACGCCATTTTATGTACTCCCTTCTAAATGATTTTACGCTGCGGCTTCATCGCATCCAGACGGGAGTTAATCCTGTCTAGGATCATTGACGCTTGTGGCATTGGCTTGAAGAAATAGTTACGCTTACGCGGCACGTCGTAGTAATACGAGCAAAAACGCGGTAACTCTTCCGCTACCGGAATTTTCGTAAAACCGCGCACCGTTTGCTGATCGCGCTTATCTTCTAAGCCGAAGTATTGAATAAACGTCGCTTCACTTACAGCGAATCGTGATACCCAAATAGGACGCTGCATTAGCATAATCATTGGTATCTGTTTTGAGCGTCCCTGCGTGAAACACGCATCTATTCCATCGCCCGTTCCAAACATCAAACCCTCATCAATCCAAATACCGATGTTCTCATGGTCCCAAATATCCATGAGCATTTTGTCAAGCATCGGAGCATCACTCGGAATCGGATTAACAACGTAGATACCGGGATAGTTAGGAACATCTCCAACGCCGATGTATTCAGCACCATCAATCTGTGAGACTAACTCCTCACGTTTCGGATCAATCACAACGAATGGACGTCTATCAAAACTGGCATTGCTTAAATGCCATAACGCGGCGTGCGTTTTTCCGCTCCCTGTAGGACCAATAATCGTGATCCTATCACGTGGACCCGGTAGCCGTATCTTATCGCCGTCAATGGGAATAATCTTTGCCATATTAACCGGTGTGCACTCCGCTCAACAAAATCGACAACGCCCAGCACGCCAATCCCGCCCACCCTAATTGCACTCTAGGCGGACCGGGATTCCAAAACGCTGCAAGTACAAACAACACAAATGAAAAAACCATCAAAATTGTTCCTAACATATTCCCTCAATTCACCGCCGCAATTGGCGTAACATTCTTCGCATTCTTCGCGCGTTTCTCTTCTCTGTGTCTGTTCCTCACTGTAATGTATCGTGGCCCGTATACCAAACACATTGCAGCTATCAGGTTAATCTCGCTCATACGCTTTGCGCTAAGTATCGGGATTTCGTGATACTCGCAAAAACTGACATATGCCGCGTTAAGTTGTTCAGCTTCACTTTCCGTTAAAACTAACTCTGGCGTCTTGAGTAATACCGCCGCCCACTGATGCGCTAACATCAGAAAAGGTTTTACAGAATCCGCCGCTTTCTTTGCGCCGGTGGTTCGCTTATTTGGGCCGCGTTTGCGACGTTGTCTGGTATCACTTCCGCTATCGGTTCCAGCAGCGTTGCTGTCTCTTGCGATGTACTCGCTAAGATTTGAGGGGTCGACCTCGACAACACGGACGCTGCCGCCATTGCGCTCAGTGTCTCGCTCTGAGTCCGCACCATTTCCGATAGACTGTGAATCAGCGTTTGACTCTCCGCTAATGCGTTTCGGTTCGCTTCCATCAATGCTTGATACTGCGCTTCCATCAATTCCCGCGTCCGCGACTGCTCCGTTGTATGGGCGTCTAAGCGTTCTGTAAGCCATTTATATTCATCCTCTCCTGAATCGGTTGTTGAAACGGTTGGCTCAACCGTTTGCGTCGTTTCCGTTGTCACCACTTCTGTCGCTCTTGTCTCTGACATATTCCGCCGCCTCTTTAAACGCTTCCGATTGACCATCAGCAAGTAACTTCAATGCTTGTTCAAGCGGGAGCGTATTTAGTTTGATTTCGATGCGTAACACGGATGTCTTAATATCCTCAACCGAATTAAACATCGTTTCCACTTTGTTGAGCAATGTCTTGATCCGTTCCGGCTCAAGTAATTGCTTGATAATTCCAGTCTGAATGCCCATATTTTCGAGCATCATTTCCATTGCGCTTTTCATTGCGTCCTTATGTCCTTTCTAGTTACTACACTTAAAATGCCGTTACTTCAACAATCGCATCCACACCTGTATCGGTATATGCGGGCTGATTGAAATTGAAAAAATTGAGAGTTAGTTTGCCAAAATTTTCTGCGTTTGGATTGATGTAACATAACTCAAGCGCATCATCTAACTCGAAATAGAACGGTATGCATCCCTGCACAGATAACGAATAAGGAACGTAACTCTGTGTAACTGCTCCAACTGTCGCGTTAATAACAGGAATTTTACCAGAACGAATATGTACTATTTGTCCTGTTCGCTGATTGTAAAGAATCACTGTCGGCATGAATGGATAGTTTGTACTAAACGCTTGACCCTGCAGATCATTTTGATCAAAAAATGGACGAAAATTAAAACTCATAGAACGCGCACAGTTAAAATTTTTCGATACATTTGACGATTGCACGTTAAGTGTATCTATTAAAAAAGATCCAATTAACGGTATTACGGCTGCATTAGTCACTGTCAAATATGGTCTGTTAATTCCATATGTTAATGGACTGTAATTCAATCCTGCAGCAGAATAGTCACGCAAAAATGTAATGCAGTTAGGAGTATCTTGAGACGGTAAAATTTTTGCTGCGAATGGCGTTAAAAGACTCATTGTATTACCTCATCCGATGTTTACGTTTGTAAGTGTATCTGTTAATGCTAATCCTGTTACCTTGCAGATAAATTGCGCGTAACTCACTGTGTTATTCTCATTCGGAGGAGCGTATTTGTTGAACGCATCCAATACCGTCATGCCGCAATAGTTTTTGTTGAGTAACAACCGTAAACAATTCCATCCTGCCTCAGCAAACGGAAACGATGCAAACCGTGCCTCTTCCGCGATCCCTTCCGGTATCGTTTCAAGTACGCCACCGAATTGCTCCGAAAGAATACCAAAGTTTATATTACCGGGATTGTTGTTTCTACGTGCGCGGGATGTGGGGATATTGTATCCCTCAAAATCCGCGATTGCTTGCACGATTGTCATGGTATGCGACCTTTTTTTCCGATACCCCAACATAGTCATGGTATGCGACCTTCTACGATCCATCCTTAACTTTTCGTCCATAAGGCTGTCGTGAATACAGTATCCGCGACAATGACGTGTGTAACAGTCTGTCACTGTCCCCATCCAAACAGAATACCGATAATCGGTTGATAACCGGTACTGCCTGTTACACTCGATTTTAAGATGCGAATTGTAGGCATGATGTACCAGTTAGATTTTCTGTACTGCAACGGAAATCCAACACCGCTGCTCCACGTCCAACCTACGTTTGATCCTGTGTAGCTGATACCCGCAGCGGTCGGAACAAATACGGGTACTCTGCCCACAGTAAAGATGTTCTGTGCAATCCCAACTCCCACGTCAGTTGTCACAGTAAATGGCTTGTAGGATGCTGGTAAAGCATCAATCATCGTGAAAGCATAAGTCCCGCTGTTATTGACTGCGTGTGCGTACATAGCACTACCAGCTGTTGATGGTGTTCCGGCGGGAGAATAAGACGCACCTCCCATGTACAGGTTACTTACTTCTTGCGGGACGTAAACTCTACTATCTTGTGCATTGATTGATTGAGACATCAATGCAAACGCAAGCAAGCATAGAACAATCGCCGGAATTGTTTTTGTAGTTTCAACCGTCTTAGTCATAAATCCCGTCGCCTCTTGATCAGCCACGGACGGGGTCGATTGAAAGATAGAAGGGAAAAATGCGTGCAACACGATTGCGATGGATACAAAAACAGTGTATGCAATCAAGTGAGAATGCAACCAATTCATTGCCAATGTTGGCACGCCAATCGTGCCAAGTAAACTCGTAAACAAAATCACGAATTGCGGAATCTTTATTGTCATTGTCGTATGCTCCCTTTCATCGGTTTTGTATGCGCGATAAATGCGGTATAATCTTAAGAATTCCAATGGCGTCATACGGCCTCCTCATAGCGCACTTTTTCACAGACTTTACCGTACACGGAGCGTGCCGCCGCATACCCTTCATGAAACGCTTGAAGTTTTCCAATTTCAATGGCATGATTTGTTAAGTCTCGCGTGTGATCGTCCAACTGAGTATCATGCAATGTTACGCGCTTTTCTGTGTTAGATTGTTGCGCCCATAAAACGCCCGCAAAGAATATGCAGGTTATGATACTCACTATTGTCGGTCCCCAAGCTGTCCAGTCCATTGTAACTCGCTATCCTGGCTCAAGGCCATTATACCATAACTGGAAAAATGTCAATAGTTATTTTCAAAATATTTAAGGAATCATTTGTATGTCGCGGTGAATGAACCTTGTACCGCGCGATAAGCTGAATGTGGGAGCGTCCTTTTTCCATGTTACCTTACCGCCACGCGCTACTGTTTCAATTTCTTGCGCGGTAAGTCGTACTCCCTTACAAGCCATTTTGACGCAATTATCCCCATCGAATAAAGCGTAGATTTTACGTCCCGCAAGAGCGAATTTATCGCCCATCTTTTCAGTTTTCCAAGCGCCAAGTTTATACTCATCGTAATCTGTCTCCGGTCCTAATCCCTCGCAGATGATAGAGTCTGTGTCACAGTAGAGCGGACGCTTTGCTGTCGCCAATGCGCGTATTAACATTGAACGGGAAGCGCCGGTTATGCTTGCGCCCGTGGCGACATTGTAGCGTGTCACATTCTCGCTATCCTTGCTCCACAATGTTATGCCGCCAATAGTGAACTCTTCGATGTACTCTCCACCAGCAGGAACACCTATAGGTTTGATGATATAATCCTTGTAGTTATCGGGACACTGTGCAAACTTGCCGTAACCAGAATTACACACGCGCTTGTAAAAACTACTAAATAACTCATCACCATTCAATTTCGCTTGCTTACGCAATCCATGAAAATGATCGACAAATTTATCGAAACATCCAACGTTATCAAAATTCACGGTTTCAACAATGTGTGATAAATGAAACTGACCCGTTTCAATAGCGGCATTGTATTCGTGGATACTAACAGAATACAATGACGTTCCGTTAGGAAAAGATAAACCACCATCATTATCGCGCACAGGAAAGCAACCATTCGCGTAACCAACCACCGATACGAAGAATGTATTAGCAGTAATTTCGCCTTTAGAAAAAGTAGGCACGCCTATGGGATGCAGATAATTTCGCATACTGCAAGGATAACTTTGGTTGATGTCATAGCAAAACAGTCTCCTACCTCTCTCTGGTAAGATGATTCCTCTCTCGAAACATTGCACGCGCCCGCCGAAGTAATAACGTGAACGAATACGCGCATCACTTTCTGCGTCCAATACATCAAACTTATGCAGCTTTTTAATCTCTTTCATCGCCGTTGCGCCGATGGTTAAATTATCGCCAAACTCTCCCCAAAACTTCGTGACTATCTCGTGCAGATATGTGCAGTCACTTTTAAGGTATTCGATTATCTTCACTCTATGCTTATTACGCACGTTCTTTTCCATCAATGTGTAACTGATTTCATCCTTTTTATAACTCGACAATGCCTCAGGATAAATAGCGTAACTGTCACGCCATTCGTGACCGCATCCATACGCCTTAATGATGCGCGAATTGATAATGTTGATTTGACCATCGAACCAGTCAAGCATGTAATAAAAATCAAACTTACCACCATTGTGTGCATAGATGATTCCGGCCGGCAAATTTTCAATGAATTTACGCATCTTACACAGACAGTCTTTGCCCCATTCTATATGGTGATTTTCACCATCAAATATGTCGCATGTAAATACATCCGGCTCACGTCCATACTCGAATGGGTCTGTCTCTGTATCGAATGTGTAAATAGGTTTCATGCTGTCTTTCGTAAATACTTTGTTGCTACCGTTGGGACTATGAACTCTTTCCCATCAAACGCAATGAACGCGCTATACTCACTCACTCTGACATTGTGATCCTTGAACGTAACGCAGTTATTAAACACTTCAATGCTGCGCAGTTGAATGCTCCTGTGCTCATTGAATATCTGTTCAATCGCAACATCCATGTCACGATCAACTTTCTCAAGCGCCGCGAGTACTTGCCAGACTTTCATTGTATCCCCTGTGTTCCTAAAATATGTTGCGCTTTCAAAATGTCAGTTGTTTCTGTGTAAGCGTGAAATTTGTTTGTTATCTTGTCGTGCACTAAAACACCATGTCCGTTGCACACTTTGCATACCCTGTTTTTGACAATGCCGCATCCATCACACCACGAGCAAACTTCTTCATTGTCTTGCAGAATGCTGCCATCGTAACACGTTTTACGGTCCATGTTATTTCCGCCCTTTCAATTGTTTTTTCAGACTCTTAATCTCTTGTTTCAATGCGCGTTTCTGATCTGCATTGTACTTGCGTACTCGAATACGTCGTGCATTCTTGGTATCTGTTTGGCGTCCCTTTTCAATCGCAGCTTGATATGCATCCGAAAACTTTATTATTTCAATCCTTGCTAACCAATCCAGACTCTTGATTGAACCATCCTGTATTGCGGGTCCGATACCGCTATTACCTTGCTCGATATATTTCTGTACACCGCCCCAGTCTTGAAACACTTTTTTGCCGCGTGCATGGCCGATATGAATGCGTCCATCCGTATCGTAATATTCATACGGTACTGAGATTGTTATGCGCTCATTCGGTAACAGGTAGCCGGTTCCAATCTGCGACAATGTTTTCTTGTCAGTTAGAAAATCAAGT
>Ga0116122_1001051_pt1 | contig 14660 bp, 13 predicted proteins | sample June2015DPH_13_5_FD_89726 | JGI IMG/M metagenome (GOLD analysis project Ga0116122, IMG submission 89726) | Peatland microbial communities from SPRUCE experiment site at the Marcell Experimental Forest, Minnesota, USA - June2015DPH_13_40 | ecosystem: Environmental > Terrestrial > Soil > Wetlands...
AGAACCATAGGGGGCTTGCAGGCCCGTAGCATGGCCAGGCCGGCCTCTCCTGAGTTAGTAATCTTAACCTCGTACCGGTCCTTGAGAAAATGGGCAAGCCTATCCTGAAAAGAAGGGCTTCCACCCATGATCAAAAGCTTGTGCATAATTGGCCCTCCGAATTCGATGTCACGGGCCTAAATGCTTCGACACTAGGGAAGGTTATAAAAACTGCATCCCAATTTATCCGATTTCTGCCCCGCCCTTTTTATGGACCTGCCATCGAAGCGCGAAAGGTTATCGAAGAATGATTCTGAGATTTCTTTAGCATAAATTAATTCCATCCTATCGTCAATCGGACGCGCAAGAATCCTGCTCAAAGTGAAATCACTGAGAATGGGAACCCGCTGGAAAACGATGAGCATGAACGGGGAGCCGTGCGGAGCATTGACAGGCTTGCGCAGAAAAGCCTGAACTCTTGTGCGAATGGACCGATCCTGACGACCCGGTGAAAAGAGGGCTCGCGGTCAAGAACATGGACCGCCATCGGATTCTCAATGTTGGTTATCAGCAATAAGGCCAGGAGCGGCAGTGTAGTAGAGGTTTCTGTCCAAATCCTCTTCTCGTTTCCTAATCTTTTCACAAGCCAGTCCATAAGCTGATTTGGTAAAAAACCAGCTTTCTGCGATTTCGGACAACCAGGCCAGGTACTCACGAGGTTCACGATTGAACCGGTTGACAATGAGTGTGAATCCGGTTCGGGAAAAGCGGAATAACTTGTCGGAGTCTTTGACTATCATATCGTTAATGTCAGTTGCATCGATTCTGGTATCATGTCCGTCAATAATCTGTTCAACTTTACATATTAGATCTTGGGGGTATTTCATTTCACTTAAAATAACTCTGGCGAGTCTTGCCCCCTCAATTTCATGCTTCCTTTGGAGATCAGGGTCTTTTACCACCGGTCCGAACGCCAGCAACTGCATATCCTCTGAAAGTGACGAATATCCCACGTCATGGAGCAAAATCGCAGGGATTACGACCGATGGATCTCCCCCTTCTACCGATAAAAGATGTATTGCATATCCATAACACATAATAGTGTGGATGTCATTCTGCCTCGTGCGAAGAAACGGTTCTGCTTTTTCGAAGATGGATTTATGCAGGCGATTCTCAAATTCCCTAATATCCTCAATATTATTATATTTCCTCTCCATGATTTCAGGTTTCCTTTCCGTAAAGTTCTCTAATAGAGGAGATGGTTATATGCGTCAATTTCCACATCGGCGCTCGATCAAAGGAAAGGGCAACCATGTCAAGGTCCATTGAGTGCAATACAACCTTCGAATTAGCTGAATTCAATTATACCGATTGCAAAACAGATTTCAACGGTGTTACCGGTTATACTCAGCATGATGAACTCCCAATGCAGGGAACAGCAGTGGCAAAACTCATAACTTGAGTTCGTGAGGTGAACCATGGAAGCTTATTTTACGGAAAATTTCGAAGCGGTGATTTTTGATTTTGAGGGAACCCTCGTTGACTTCCAATGGAAGCTTTCCGAAGGGGTCAAAAGGGGTCGGGCCGCGATAACTGACTAAAATTACGTGACAATGATCTAATATCATGGCTTATATGAGGCTTAGAAGTGTTTTTTAGGGCCCAAAACGATCATCTAACCCAAGCCGGAGTTGCTTTTGCCATGGCCTGAGCAGAGCGAAAAATCCTGCCCGGATACGCCTGGCGAGCCCCAGGCCCGGCTTAAAGCTATCATTTTGGAGTCAAAAAGGTGCTTTTAAGCCTTAGTAAGGCATGTGTCTTTAACATTTATCCATAGAAATCGCTTTATTAGCTTGGCCCGACCCCCAAACTGTAAACGTGCTTAGATCAGATGCTACAGAGGAATTGCATGAAATATAAAGTCTTGGTCGATGACAATTTTCACTATATGGATGAAGATGAACGCTATGCATTAGGGGAGTTTGATACAGCGGAGGACGCCATTGCCGCTTGCAAAAAAATTGTCGATAAATGTCTGGGGAGGTCCCACAAACCTGGGATTACATCAAGAGAGCTTTTTGAGGACTACGTCGGATTCGGGGAGGATCCCTTCATCGTCCCGCAGACCGAGCCGCACTTTAGCGCCTGGGATTACGCTCGAGAGCGTTGCATGGAGATCTGTCGTGAGGAGGACGCTGTCGCTACGGTCCTGCGCTATCCCGTGTGGCCACAGGAGTTGGCGGGGTTTGGCGCGGTGCTTCTCGCAGCGTTTAGTCGTAAGGGGCTTGGCCCAGTTGAGCGCCAAGCGCTGGAGGCTTTTCGTCTAGCCATCGAAGGGTACCCTAACGCCATGCCGTGCGAAACTTATTGGTATTGGCTGCGCCTGGAGCACGAAAACGTTGCTTTTACAATCTATTTGCATTCGGACCGCTTCAAACTTCACGCTGACGGCATCCAGCCTGTTCCGGTGGAATGGGAGTTGAGATTCTGGGGCAGAGGCCAGCGTGACCTCCGGCAGGGAGACGCTGTCGCAGCGTTCGAGGCGATGCGTCAGGCTGCACTAAATCCAGCCTTTACCCTCAAGGCCAATGCCTAAAAATGCAAGCGAACCCTTAACGAGCGGCTACAACTGGACCGCTACGGTGTGCAAATGGCCAAATGGGGTCGGGCCAAGGCAAGTATTTGTATCTGTTGGAGAAAGTACGAAATTCGCCCACTTTTAAGGGCTTAAAACGCTGTTTTTGGCATCGAAAAGGCCTGTTTAAGGCCGGGCTTGATTCTCAAAAGTTACTTCAAAGATGCCATAGTGTCTCTACGTTGGCTCGAAAAGGGAAAACTACGTACAGCTCTCCTGGCCATTGAATTCTTGAGGACTCAAAAGTTCAGCACATCCGGATCATACTTTTTGTGCGAGGTGCCTCCGGTCAGATTCTACCTTTGGCAAGGATCTTTGACTGATCATCAGGCGGTTTGTAACGGTTGTGGCAAGGGTAGCCTGCGTGCCGGAATATGGGTCGTCAGTATTGCGAGTATTACGCCAACTTTCCATCTGGCCCGTTACTATCGCATAATATTCGCCTGAGTTCCTTCGCCACGATGGGGCTCAAACGAGGCATCAACTTGCGGGGAATGAGTGTGTCTGAAACTGCGAAAACCGGTCTCACCTAGATATGACTTGCGTGTTCGATTGCCACACTGTATGGTTTTGCGGACTTTGGGGTTTGTTCAAGGATTTTCTTGGGCTGAATGCCACCCGAAAATGCGGTTTGTATGCCGAGCGCAGAAGTTGATGCATTATTCCGGTTGGACTATGCTATCGCTCTCTATCCGATCATAATCGAGATACTGCGACTGACACATGGTCTGCGTTAGACATTATTCCAGGTATTTTCATTTGCAATGCTTATTCTTAGCCGTACTTTTTTATCTTATCATTTCACATAAAGATAATAGGGCACACACTTCCAATGCAAAATGGCGAGAAGAGAAATCCAGCCCTTTTGCATTAGAAGTACCCATGTTTTAAAATCCAATTTCATTTATGCCATCGGATACATGTCCAATTCGTTAGCTTGTTTTTAAACCAAGATCAGTTATTCCAGTTTCTAAAAAACCCTAATTCCCAAAAACGGTACGTCTATTGAGATCCACGGTCCGTAGTAATAGCCACGCTGGTATTGATAATCATCGTAGTATGGATCATAGTAGTAACTGCGGGGATATCTAGCATATGACCGGTCATAGTAATGGCCATCCCGATAGTGGCGCTTGTGCGAAGCAGCTTCCCGGTGAGTCTTGGCCTTCGTCTGCCCTTTAGCCTTAGGGGCCGTCACCTGTTCTTGAGCCTCAGGGGCCTTCACCTGTTCTTGAGCCTTAGGGGCCGTCACCTGTCCTTGATTAGACTCAGGAGCCGCCACCTGTCCTTGATTAGACTCAGGAGCCGCCACCTGTCCTTGGTCACTAGAGTTACCGGCCCCGTACGAAAGCATAACGGATCCGGGCAAGGCAAACAATCCAATCAGGAGTGCCAGCGAAAATGCAAATACTAATCGTTTCATAATTAACCTCCATATTTCCCGCGTTTCTCGGGTTTTCTCTTTTTCGGGCTGGAAGCCGGAAAGTCAGGGTTCATTTATCCTTAAAGGTAATATAACATCGCACTATGGCAAGTTTTATGCCCCCCAAACCCGAGGCCTCCTTACTACACTTTAGCTTAAAAAGTTAGGCACTTACGGTATGGCAAGAACTTAGGGCCCGCCGTATTGACGTTATGGAGCGGTCGCGATCATTTGCCCTTTGCCTTTGCCTTTGCTTTTGGCTTTGCCTTCTCGCGGCCCGGATGCTGGAATAACTTATCTGCATCCTTCTTCTGAGCGTCCGACATGCTGGCATAGAGAGGCTCGAAGACCGGGATGAATTTCTTGAGGCCATCTGCATGTGCCTCGGCAATTTCGCTATAAGATTTGAGATCCTCGACAGCGGACATGGTACCTTCTTTTTCTGACCTTGCCTCGATCAGCGCCTCCATCTTTTTCGCATTGTCCCGAATCACCCTGGTGACGTCATTCCATAGCTTTTCCTGTTCCGGGGTGATCTTGAGCTTGGCACGAAGCTCTTGGACGCGCGCCTCAGCAAGGTCGACCTTTGAGGCCTTACCGGAAGTCGTTAGGCCTGGATCGGACGAGGCCGCGCGCGAAGGAGTTGGACTTGCGAGAACCATCAAGGCGAGGAGCGCCACCGCAACAGCGAGTGTAGTTAGATAAGAGAACTGACAGGCAATTCTTTTCATGAGCTGTCTCCTTATGAGGTTAGAGGCACAACAATTAATGGTGAGTTGTAAATTGACGACTTCTCCTTGATAAATTTGCCTCTCGGCTAACAGGTGATTGTACAGTTACTGCATATCGCCAGAACGCGGGGTGAGCCTTCGATTTTTAAAGAGGCAAAAGGGCTCTGTCTTGGAGTAGCTGAAAGGGGTGACTTCCCACATTGCCCTGCTTTTCCAATATAATTATGCGTAAAGTTTTTGCAAGGATTCAGGATGCTCTGTGCGCACTATGCTGTCTATCATCCGCCATGGAAGAATATCCCGAAAACAAAGAGATACCCATGCTCAACCTTTTGCCACAGAGTTGAGCCTGCGAACAAAAGGGGTCGATAAAACAAGTATTTGCATCTATTGCAGAAGTTACCAAATTCCCTCATTCTTTAGCCCTAAGACGATGTTCTTGTTACCGAAAAGACCTGTTTAAGGCGGTCTTGATTCTCAAAAGTTACTTCAAAGATGCCATAGTGTCTCTACGTTGGCTCGAAAAGGGAAAACTACGTACAGCTCTCCTCGTCATTGACTGACAATGCGCCGAAATCCTTTGCATTTCCGAATCATTGTTCAAACAACTCGCGGCGAGAAAGGGATTTCCCATTCTGGCAAGGAAAGTTGAAGCTGCGTTAGTCCGCCTCCGGCTACTTTTCTTGATCTGGCAAGCGCATCCGGAACCCATACCGCCATCTGAATAGACTGCATCGAATCGGACGCCTCCACATTGACACCATTGAGAGCAAAGCGTATCGTGCATTTATTAAACCGTGGCTTGCGGATCAAGACACGGCTAATTGGTCCGCGATTGACTTTGGGATGGGCACATTTCTTGTGGCCACTACTGGGCGATGCCTTGACCTGGCATCGCTCGTTGTCAGTCACGGCTGGTTCACGCAGTAGGCTTTGGGCCGAACCGTTCCATTCTCCTGCGCATGATCCAGGCGCATGGAAATTGACCGAGAGCGGACATACGGCGCACCAAGAATATGATCGGAGCGCTCACGCTCTAACTATTTATTATGTTTATTTATTGTGTTTATAGCATCAATTGGTTTTCTCTTCTAATGGTCCTGGTGAGGCTACCTTTCAGAGCTACAGACATTTATTACGGTGGAATTTATCATCCCTCCGTTGAAGGAATTCATCATGCCCACACTCGCTGTTAAAACTGAGCCCCCCTTCTGGCAACTCCCCGTTACTGCGCTCATGGAAAGCATGAATTCCAGCCCTGAGGGACTGAGCAGCGTGGAGGCTGCTGCTCGTTTGATCCATTTCGGTCCCAACCTGATCCATGCGGAGCGAAAACGGGCCTTGATCCTTCAGTTTTTGGCCAAGTTCCGCAATCCCCTGGTCATCATTCTCCTCACTGCCAGCGCTCTGTCAGCCTTCACTGGAGATGCCGCCAGCTTTTTCATCATCAGCACCATAGTCCTAATCAGCGTGACGCTCGATTTCGTGCAGGAATACCGGGCAGGACAGGCGGCGGAACGTCTGCGCCAGTCGGTAGCGGTGCGAGGGCAAGTGTTGCGGAAGGGCAAAACCCTTGAGATACCTCTCGCGGAAATGGTGCCCGGAGATGTGACACTTCTTGGCGCCGGCGACCTGGTTCCCTGTGACGGACGTGTGCTTGAATCAAGGGATTTTTTCGTAAACCAGGCCCTGCTGACCGGGGAACCGTTTCCCGTGGAAAAGGCACCCGGCGAATTGCCTGAAGAGCCTGATATCCTAGCGGCAGGCAACACCGTGCTCTTGGGGACATCGGTGATCAGCGGCACGGCAAAAGTGCTGATGTGCCGCACCGGGCAGAATACCGAACTCGGTGAAATTGCCGATACCCTTCTTGCCAAGGCTCCGCCCACCGCCTTCGAGCAGGGGACCCAGCGTTTCGGGTTTCTCATCATGCGCGTGACGATCCTCCTCGTCATGTTTGTCCTTCTTGTCAACGCCTTTTTTCACCGCCCATGGCTCGAATCATTCCTGTTTGCCGTTGCCCTGGCGGTTGGACTGACTCCTGAGCTCCTCCCCATGGTGGTCTCCGTGACCCTCTCACGGGGTGCTTTGCGTATGGCAGCCAATAAGGTGATCGTCAAGCGGCTCGCCTCTATACACAACCTGGGGAGCATGGATGTATTCTGCACCGACAAGACCGGCACCCTCACCGAGGCCCACATCCATCTGGAACGTTCCATGGACCCCCTTGGACGGGACAGCGAGCGAGTCCTGAAGCTGGCCTATTTCAACAGCTTTTTTGAAACAGGATTGAAAAGCCCCCTTGATGACGCCATCCTCGAGCACCAGAAAATCGACGTAACGGGCTGGCGCAAGATCGATGAAGTGCCTTTCGACTTCGAACGCCGCCGGGTTTCGGTGCTCCTTGAAAACGGTAAGGCCAGGCTGCTCGTCGTCAAAGGGGCGCCCGAAGATATCCTGCGTCTGTCGGTCCGCTATGAGGCGGATGGAGAGGCAGACCTGCGTCCCCTTGATGAAGCGGCGCTTGGTAGAGTCAATGCACAATTTGAGGGACTGAGTAAAGAAGGCTTCCGGGTTCTGGGGATCGCCTCACGGCTGGTGGGATTGGACCATCCGCATGCCGTGGTGAGCGATGAAACGGAGCTGATCTTTGCGGGTTTTGCCGCATTCCACGATCCGCCCAAGGAGAGCGCCAAAGAGGCTTTGGCCAATCTTGCCGCGGACCGGGTAGAAGTCAAGATCATATCCGGCGACAACGAACTGGTGACCCAACATGTCTTTGCTCAACTCGGCCTTCCCGTAATAGGGGTGCTCACCGGCGCCGAGTTGCAGCAGATGGATGATCTGGCACTGTCGGCGAGGGTGGAGCAGGTCAACCTTTTCTGCCGCGTTACGCCTGCCCAGAAAAACCGGGTCATCCTTGCCTTGAAACGGCGCGGCCATGTGGTGGGTTATCTCGGCGACGGCATCAACGATGCTCCATCGCTTCATTCGGCCGATGTCAGTATTTCCGTGGACAGTGCCGTGGACGTGGCGAAAGCTGCGGCGGACATGATCCTTATGGAACGCGACCTGAAGGTCCTCCATGCAGGCGTCATTGAAGGACGGCGCACCTTTGGCAACATTATGAAATACATCATGATGGGTACGAGCTCCAATTTCGGAAACATGTTCAGCATGGCCGGGGGATCGCTTTTTCTCCCCTTCCTGCCCATGCTGCCGGTGCAGATCCTGCTGAACAACCTCCTCTACGATGTCTCGGAACTACCCATTCCGCTGGACCGCGTGGATGACGACTACTTGAGCCGCCCCCGGCATTGGGATATGAAGTTTATCCGCAATTTCATGATGATTATAGGACCGGTCAGCTCAGTTTTCGACTTCCTCACCTTTTACATCATGCTGGCGGTTTTCCATGCGGGGGAGACGCTGTTCCATACCGGCTGGTTCATCGAGTCCATGGCTACGCAGGTGCTAGTCATCTTCATCATACGCACCCGCAAAAACCCCTTCAAAAGCCGTCCCAACCCCTGGCTGATCGCCTGCTCGCTGGCGGTAGTGGCGGTGGCCGTTCTTCTGCCGTTCACCCCTGCGGGAGTTTACCTCGGTTTTGTGGCGCCGCCGGCTTTCTTTTTTCTCATCTTGATCGTCATGCTGCTGGCCTACCTGTTGGCGGTGGAAGGGATGAAACAGTGGTTTTTCCGGCGCTTTACCGCAGAGTGACCCCCAAACAGGCCGCTTGCTGGTTAAAGCAGAGTACAGCCGACGTGGTGAGATTCTACAAGCACCTCCAGGAAGGTGAATAGTCCGGGAACAGCTTTCCGGCTTTCTGTTTAACAATTTCCCATGTGTTTTACTTGAGGAGAGCTGCTTACGGCGGTCATTGGACTCTTGCTTGGACTTGTCGCGGTGTGCTTACGATGAAAGTGGGCCGACCAAAAGCTCTCGCCCGTTGGGTCTCGTGGTTCTTTGGACTGGGCCTCCTGGTGGCTGTGGTGATGTTCGCCACACACTACAGCGAGCAGATGGCCTTCGCCCAGCTCTTGCTCCACGCTCGGCCTGCTTGGCTGCTCGTCGCCCTCTTGCTCCAGATGGGAACCTACATGACGGACGCCCGGATCTGGCAGCGAGTCCTTGCCCGCGCGAATATATCGAGGCCGCTCCGCTCCTATGTAGGTTTGGGGCTTGCAAAGCTCTTCATGGACCAAGCCATTCCAAGCGTCGGCCTGAGCGGCACGTTACTCGTCATCCGGGCGCTGGACAGCCGCGGCGTGCCGCGAGGCGCAAGCATGGCCGCGGTCGTCATCGATCTCGTGAGCTACTACGCCGCCTACACTCTGGCTCTGGGCATTGCTCTCGCCATCGCCTGGGTTCACGGAGACCTCACACTGTTGATGGCCTTGCCGGCGGGCATCTTCGCACCCCTGGCAGCAGCCGTTCCCATGGCCCTGCTGTGGGTGAGCCGAGGCCGGACGCTGCCCGGTGGGCTCAAGGGGCTACCCTTCATCAGGCCGGCTCTTCGAGCGCTCAGTGAGGCTACGCCGGCCATTGCTCACGATGTCTGGCTCATCACACGGTGCACGGGCCTCCAGTTCGCGATTATCGCGCTCGATGCGGGAACACTCTGGAGCATGCTGTGGGCCCTCGGGCTTGAGGTCAATCCTGTGCCGGTCTTTGCGAGCTTCATGCTCTCGACGCTGGCAAGGACGCTTGGAGTGGTTCCTGGAGGGCTTGGGGTTTTCGAGGCCGTCTCCGTGGCCACGCTCAAGCTCGTAGGTGTGCCGGTCTCCGCCGGTCTCGCGGCGACACTCCTCTTTCGCTTCTTCACCTTCTGGCTGCCTATGGTGCCCGGGCTGATTCTCGCACGGCGTGAGGCGGGGGCCTGATGACGACTGCACTTTATTGGGGCGTGCCCTTGCAAATGTCAAATGGAATTGGGCCAAGGCAAGTATTTGTATCTGTTGGAGAAATTACTAAATTCGCCCATTTTTAAAGGCTTAAAACGCTGTTTTTAGCGTTGAAAAGACCAGTTTAAGGCGGGCTTGATTCTCAAAAGTTTCTTCAAAGATGCTATAGTGCCTCCACCTCAGCTTGAAAATGGAAAACTCCGCACATCTTCTATATCTTGAATCGCTGATATCCGCGCACCTCTATCGAGATGTACATCATACTTTGAGCAGAAAGATTTCAAGCCTCTGCACGCAGATGAAGAAGGGGCATCCAGAACAGTTTAGATGCCGTGAGGGTTCGAATCCTGCATCCGTTTGTGCGAGTTAGTTATTCTATGCACAACGTGCTCATGATCGGTCCGCCCGGGTCCGGCAAGACGATGCTCGCCCGGCGCCTGTCCAGTATTTTTACCTAATTAGCGTGTCAAACGGGGCAACCTAACCGGGGTCTGTTAACGATCTGGCTTAACCTTCGGGTGTGCCGCACTTGTTTTGTTAAGACTGGAGATGTTCCGAGAAACATGTTCAACAAAATTTGAAAACACTTTTGCAAAGGCCATGCGACTTGTCACCTCTGCTCTATATCCCGCCACCTTTCCTTCATCAAATGAGCACCCGATATACATATCGGCCTTAGTCTCTAATGATAGGAAACTTATCAATGTCAAATTAGACAGGTGGCTATATTTGTGGTACACCTCTTGAACCCTCAGAAGGCCTTTGACCGCTTCTTTATTCAGCCCGAGCTTGTTGGCGTGTTTGATGAGCACAGGTATGGATTTCTGCGTAGAGAAGTGGCCTCGAATGAATTTGTCCAAGATACCGAGCGAAGGAGAGGAGCAAAGGAGTGCCATCGCCATTGATTCTAAGACCTGCCGCATAAGGTTCCCGGCTGCTATCATATGCCCGGACAGAAACAGTTTCATGGAATTGATATGCAGTGCTATGGCCGAGTAAACAAACGCTGCTGCATAGTCTTCACGACTCTTAAAAAAGGCATTTTTATAGGGTGAAAACGCAGCTATGTTTTCATTGACCCTCTTGTCTGGTGCGATCTCTCCGATGAGGGTGAGCCAGCACAAGAGCGCGTCGGCCATGTGCTGAGCGAATTCAAGTGCTTCCTGTCGAAACTCGCCTAAAAACCGGTCCCTCACTTTATTATCGTCTTGGCTAAGTTCTTCCAGGATCTTCTGTGCCACTACTGCGCGATCTGCCATTCTTTTCATTTCGCCTTCTCTTATATTGGTTTCTGAAATTATAAAGTCTCTACCTGACACTTGTAAAGCTGGTTCATTCCCGGCCTGCCCGCTTCCCTGGGTCACGGCTCAATCGTGTCAAATATGGCCATCCTATACGGACCGACCTAAATAAGTTGATATAGCTTTGTAATTTTTCCCAATGGGGTCGGGCCAAGGCAAGTATCTGTATCTGTTGGATAAAGTACGAAATACGCCCATTTTTAAGGGCTTAAAACGCTGTTTTTGGCGCTGAAAAGACCAGTTTAAGGCGGGCTTGATTCTCAAAAGTTACTTCAAAGATGCCATAGTGTCTCTACGTTGGCTCGAAAAGGGAAAATTACGTACAGCTCTCCTGGCCATTGAATTCTTGAGGACTCAAAAGTTCAGCACATCCGGATCATACTTTTTGTGCGAGGTGCCTCCGGTCAGATTCTACCTTCTGGCAAGATCGATTGATTTAATTGTATTCAATACGGGAGAAATGTCGAATCACACGGATCCAATCTGAAATCGCTTTTTGGTGTGGTGATTCGAATCATGTTCCCGAGGAAAGTTTATTATCAGTTCGCAGTCACTGATTCGCAAAGTTCATCGCGTGCATGGCCGACCCCGGTTTCAATCCTTGCTTCACTTCACCGGCAACTTTATCGCTGTGAACTTGACGCTAGCCACTTTCCCTTCCACTGCAACACGATCTTCCTTGCTCGGCGGTGGAGTAAATTCTTCGCCAGGGCAGCAAGCCATTGCTTCCAATTCCTCTGGCGTAAGCAGGTGACGGCTCACAATCTGAATCTCGGCAAAGCCTGCTTCTCTCACCGTCTGCCAGTAGTCGTCTTCAGGAATAGCCCCTCCCAAACATCCCGACCAAGTTGACTGGAAACGCTCTCGCAACTCAGAAGCGACACTCTCGGTGAAGACAACGTCTGAGATACCGATTCGCCCACTTGCGCGCAGGATACGAAAGGCTTCTTTATACACTGCGTCCTTGTCGGGGCAAAGGTTGATGACGCAGTTGGAAATGACCACATCCGCGAAGTCGTCCGGAAGCTGTGTTTTGTCCAAGTACGCGGTGCGGAGCTCGATGTTGCAGTCTTGAAGGCCTGCCTCAGCCACAGCCTGCTTGGCCCGTTCGATCATCTGAGGCGCGCAGTCTATCCCGGTTACTCTGCCTTGCGATCCGACTTTGCGAGCGGCCAGGATGACGTCTATCCCGCCCCCACAGCCGAAATCTACAACCACATCGCCGGGCTGAAGATCTGCGAAGCCAGTGGGGTTGCCACAACCTCGAGAGAACTTGAGAGCAATCTCCGGTACTAAGGAAAGCTCCTCCTGACCGTAGAGTCCCTGATCCACCGCATAGCCCGAACCGGGCTGTCTCTTGCTGGGTCAACAGGACTCTTTGTTGCTGCCTGCCTCGGCAAACTTGCCATAGCGACTCTTTACTACTTGCTTGATCTCATCGTTAATCATATTGGACGCCTCCAGCCTTAAGGCGATATATCAACGCACCTCAATTGCGCCAAATCCGGTCGAGTAACGAAATCACTTTAGCTGCATAACATTTAAAAATCTATGGCGGTAAGGAAAAAATAACGGGAAAGCTCACAAAAAGTCCGATGAAGAGCAGGAAAAGACTTCCCTGGGATGCGCAGCGAGCAAATGGGGTCGGGCCAAGGCACGTATTTGTATCTGTTGGAGAAATTACTAAATTCGCCCATTTTTAAGCCACATAAGTCATACCTTCGGGATTTTGATTCGTGGATGAGCGAATGTTCCACCGAGTACAATGTTCCAAAAAGCACGCTGGCTTCGATCCTCATTGACTGCGGTATTCTGACGGAGTTAAACGAAAGGGAATGAAAGGAGGCATTCGTTCATGGCCGCCGCCTTCTAAGGGCAAAATATCTTCATCCTTGATTGAGCCAGTTCTGAGCAAGGTAAGAAAAACATCGGCGGGGATTCGTTACACCTCTCCTTTGGATGGGGTATTCTAAGTCTGTTAGAGTGTTCACAATTCTATTCAGAGAGGGGCTGTCAGCATGCTCACTGATGCTCAGATTAAGGAACTTCTGGAGTGGTTTGTAACCTCATCTCAGACGTACAATGCCTGGATAGAGAAAAGGAGACAAGCTCAGGAAGAAAACCACAAATGGATTCAACCCCAAGTAATTAAGGCAATGTCGGATTCTGAACTCGCACAGCGGTTCATTGAATCCGCAATATCCACACGTAAATCTCTCGACCCGTCCAGATGCCCCACAATCTACGATCTCCGCTCAACCCACCCTGAACTTATGTCAATTTGCGCCTTGCACTTTGGCCCACCATTTTTAGTTCTTGACATTTTCATGATTGCGTGAAATGGATTCTCACGTATTCAAATCATTTTCATGCACAGCCGCATCACTGCTGTACGCTTAATTTCCCGATAGTTTAGCTGCTTACCAGGAGGACATGAGCATGAAAAAGGTTCTTACAGCATGTTTGGCAATGGTCTTTGTGTTAACGGTTGCCTTGTCTGCTTTTGCACAACGGCCAGACAGAGATGTTATTAAAAAAAGGGTGGATGAGATTGTCGCTGCGATAAATAGTGGTAAAACCGCTGCTGACTTCAAATCTACCGAGAAAGAATACCCACCATACATGTACTTCATAATGAAGATGGACGGTACCATGCTCGTTCATCGCGGGTTTGCCGGCAGAAATATCAAGGGCGATTGCGAACAGATGTACAAGGCCGTGAGTAAAGCGGATACCAATGGGATCTGGGTAACGTATGAGGCTTTCCCAGGCGCTGGTTACTACGCCTACGTCAAAAAGACGAAAGATGAGCTGATCGTGGGATGCAGTTATTAGTGTTGCAAAAGGGGTCTGGCCAAGTTAACAAACTAAATTTACTTGACAATAGACCTATATTATAGCTTCTTTAGACCTTAGAAGTGCATTTTTGGCATCAAAAATGACCGTTTAACGAGATAGTGAGTTGTCAGACATGGCCTGAGCAGAGCGAAAAATCCTGCCCGGATAGGCTTGGCGAGCCCCAGGCCCGGCTTAAAGCTATCATTTTGGAGTCAAAAACAAGCTTTTAAGCGCTAGTAAGGCATGTGTTTTTAACATTTATCCATAGAAACCGGGTTATTATCTTGGCCCGACCTCAAAACTGGGTTCCCAAGATCAATTTGAATATCCGACTCATTGATTAGGTCAAATAGCTCAGAGACACCCACCGGCTTACCTTCGAAGCTCTCCCACCATTTCGAGACAAATAACCGAAGTTCGGCGCCTTCAGAATCTGAGGATTCATAAAACTCATCAGCATTACCAAGAAATCCCTTTATACCGACGATCTGGAGAATGCCACAGATCACACTACTATATTCTTCAAAACCACCCGGGAGCTTAATACCTTTTGGTTCAGGACATCCCGCTACAATCCATGCCTTAGCTAAAGTGAGTGCTGACCAAATGAGTTCTCCTCGATTATTCTTCACCCAACTCATTATGTCCGGATGACGGAATTGGCTTGAGTCTCTTTGCCAGGGTCTGAGGTCAACACTGGGGAGCGACCCAGCCGCTAAAGCCGTTACTGTGCGGTCTATTTCGCGCCGAGAATCGATTCTCTCGGGGTGGGCAGGGAATTTCTAGTACTTACTTGTATAAGTGCGCGTAAATAATTCAAGTCCGTCACCCCGGCGAAAGCCGGGG
>Ga0116122_1001052_pt1 | contig 14656 bp, 10 predicted proteins | sample June2015DPH_13_5_FD_89726 | JGI IMG/M metagenome (GOLD analysis project Ga0116122, IMG submission 89726) | Peatland microbial communities from SPRUCE experiment site at the Marcell Experimental Forest, Minnesota, USA - June2015DPH_13_40 | ecosystem: Environmental > Terrestrial > Soil > Wetlands...
CACAATGGCTACGACTTTAGCGTGCTCGGCAATACTCCGATCACTTTCCCGATCGAGTGGCACAACTCGAAGATTCCCGGATATGCGGGCCGTGTGAGCGTGCCGGACATCCATGGATTCTCAGCGCTCGTCGTCTTCTCCAGCGTGGCGGCGCGGTTTTTCCAGCCCCAGATCGGTGGAGCAGGTGCGACAGTCGCGACCGCTGCCGGGCTTCCTTTCCGTATTGACCACGACGAGACGTTCAACCAGACAACCCACTTGCAATATCAGCCGTGGAAGCGCGGCCCTTGGGTCGGCTTCAACTGGCGGTATGACAGCGGACTGGTCGCAGGGGCCACCCTGCTTCGGGCAGCTCGCGTCGAACGATTGCCCGGGATCGCTCGTCCTCGGTGGTGTGAATAACATCAGCATGGGCGCTGCTAACGTGGGCGAGATTCCGCTTTCTGCCGACCAGGAGTCCGAGGCCGGGTCACTTACAACGGCGTCCGCGCAACCCCGACGGCGCCTCTGCCTTTCAATTGCCCCGCATCGGCCTTTGGCTCGGCCCTAATAAAGGTGCCCACGCAGAACACCGAGAACGACGACCATAATCCGCCCCGCATCGCCTCGCGGAACCTTTTCGACATATCCGTAGGCCATGACAACCTGTTCCGTGGCGACAAGTACAAAGTGAGCGCGCGATTGACCGTCATCAACCTAGCGAACCATTTTGCGCAATAACGTAGATGTACCCGGCATCGCGCATTCCACTGGCGACGATAGCGTCGGCTGCCGCTCGGAGGTCTGAATCAGTGACCTTGTCAGAAAAGTGGTTCCAGCTATTCCAACCCATGGGCAGGGTGGAGGCTAAGTGCTGGGATTGGCACTTCGCTGTTGGACAAAGCACAGCCATCGGAACAATTGCGAGTGACCCGTATGCTGCCAGAACAAACAGCCGATGGAAACGCATATAAGTTGCCCTCTTCATGAACGAAAACAATAGCGGATTAACAAAGAACTTAATGCTGAATACCCACACGCTCATGTGGACGTGCAGCCCACCGCCGTCACTGGATGATGCTTGCGGATGAATGGATTCTGCGCGCCAGATCCAGGATCTTCTGATTGAGAAAGTTAATGTGCGCTCGATCTATCTCATGGACGGTGAGTGTTGCATCCCGAACCTCGGGCTCACAGAGAACGCCGCGTGCAACGAGTAGTGCTTTTTCCGCGTGATGGAAGAACTCAAGGTTCTGCAAACTGTAGGTAATCTGCGGCAGGATGCCTTGGAACAATTCATAGGCTGCATCTTTATTCCCGGAGCGTGCGCGGGACCAGACGATCTGAAGTAAGTCCGATACCGCCAGTCCCGGCATCACTCCGCAAATGCCGGCGTCAACGAGTTCCAGCATGTAGGTGCCACCCCATCCGTCGATCACGTCGACAGCACCGTTTGTCTCTTCGATGATTGACTTAACCCGCCCGGACATCATAGGTTCTTCGAGCTTCAAATATCGAAAGTGTTCATGTTGACCGGAGAGAGATTTCACGAACTCCAGGCTCACGGTTGAACCCCCCGGGTTGAAGTCCTGGATGATCAACGGAACTGTGATCGCCTCTAGAATTCGATCAAAATAACGGAGCAGATCACGTTCCGGCAAACCGAACACACGCGGAACGGCGACAGAAATTGCGGCGGCTCCGGCATGTTCGAGATCACGCGCGGTTTCCGCCACATAAGCGGTGGAAACATGATTTACCTGCGCCACGATGGGAAGGCGACCGTGTAGAATGCTAATCGCCCGAGATACGAGTTCGCGGCGTTCAACATCTCGAAGTTTGTAGAATTCACTGGCGTATGCAGGAAGACAGACTCCACAGACACCAGCGTTGATTGCAAACTCCAGCAAACCCTCAAGGGCCGCCCAGTCCAGGCCCCCATCGCGAGTAAATGGAGTTGGAATGACAGGAAGAACGCCATCAATCTTAAATGTGGCCATCGCTATCTCGATACACCCGATCTATACGCTTGTGGTTCACCGCTTCTTCGCGGTGCCGCAGTAGCACGTGCAGCCGCGCCCATCAGGGTTAACCATAAGACTTGATTCATCGACTGCTTCAAATTCAGACGAGGGGACAGTTGCTAACTCTTTCACCAGAGCTTGCGGCCACTCAGTATCAAGCGTTCCGTCGAGTTGCCAGTCGTCCCCAATGTCTGACATAAACATCCCGTACTTCTTAAGTGCGGCTAAGATCACTTGTGCTTGGGCAGAGTAATGGGAGATATCAAAGCTCTTTTTCAGCCGCCAGCGTGATCCCATCCAGATAACATCCGAATCAAGAGTATTCAGATACGTAGGAGTGTAGGTGCCAGGCCACAAGACGCCGCCCGAGTATGCCCGAGAGGACTCAAAGCGCAACGCATGATCAATGGCCCCAGCTTGTACTTCGTCATAACGAACCAAGCCAGGAAAGAGCGGCAATCCGGCATCATCGTCGGAAGCGGTCGGAAATGATGGATTAGAAATTAAGGCGTTGGACTTTAAGTCGAAGATCACTGCATTGGCGGCTTTCGTGTGACCGTCGTTCCAGTGAGCGTCATACAGCTCATAAAGGATGCAGGTATCTTTGTTGATCATAAGCGCATGAGCATCGCCACCGTCATAGGGTTCAATAGGTGTTTCTGAACTAAACGGGTAAGGGCCAGGATCAGATTCAGCAAGATCACTAATGGCAACGGATACCATAGGGGTACTGTTGTCAACAATTGCGAAAGGAAAACCATAGTTTTTTCCGCCCGCCGGACCAAAGCCAAGAGTAAGAGTTTTTCCTGGAATACTCGCCGCCCATGCAGCAGACTTCCGATTAACCGGCAGGTCATCAATAGGCGCATTCCAAACGTTATCAGCCGGAAAAACGGTACATCGTGTGCCGGGAACGGGTGATAACGCGGTAGTGGTGCCTGCTGCGTACCGCTTAGAAACACTTCCGCAAAGTAGCGCCGCTCCCGAGAGAAGACTTGCGAGAACTGCTCTCCGCATCGTCATTGTCCTCGCTCCTTGATGTTGATTTCCATATCCGAGCAGAAATTCGTGAATTTGCGACCCCGGTGCTGTTGTGATTTGTTGCTTCTTTGAGGCACTGTGCCTTGACGTCACGATATCCACCACTATCCTCGGGATGTTGTATCAGGGGGGACTGCGTTGTGCGGCAACCCCTCTGCTCCGGAACCTAGAACGTGAATCGGGCTGAAAACTGCAACACGCGTGGAGGGCTGAGCGGGCTAATTTCCTGCAGGGCCCCGAAATTGCCCGGGCCCGAGTTGGGCACCAGATAGCAGGTCTGCTTCAGCGTTGAGCCATCACCGCAGTTGGTCCCGATTGGGTTGTATTGCAACGGGTTGACCCCGTCGCCGTTCTGGATGTAGTAGTTCGCGTGGTTGAACAAATTGAACGCTTGCACTTCAAATTGCAGTTGCTGACCTTCCCTGATCGAAAAACTGCGGGCAAGAGCAGCGTCGATCTTCTCAATCCACGGGCCGTTGAAGGAATTCAGGCCGATCCCCGGGGTGGGGCCACCGCCATTGATGCCCGCCGCAGTGTTTGCGGTGTCTTCGTTAAAGGCAGTGTCGTTCAGGTTTCCATTGGCGCCGTTACAATTGCTGAATGACAGAGTCGAACTGGCGCACGCGGGACTCAGTAATGCCGCATACGGACGGCCGGAGAAGAATTGCATGACACCGCTCAACCTCCAGCCCGAGAGCAGCGCGCGACCTGTGCCCGAACTGGTCAGTTTTTCCAGCCCGGGCCGGTAGATGGCCGCAAAGTTAATTTGATGTCGCTGGTCGAGCAGTGACGGAGCAACGGTATTGTTGAAGTCGAACTGATTGTTGAAATCCATCCCATCCCGCTGGACGCTCCTGGCTAAAGTGTAAGAAACCTGCAAAGAAAGGCCTTGTGACATGCGGCGCTGCAACTGCACGAACATGGAGGTGTAACGGTTTTGCCCGGGGCTGATCAGTTCGTTGATCTGGCCCAGGTTGGGGTTGATGCGGCCTTCCGTCAGCAGACCACTGTCCATGTTCGGCAGGGTGATTTTCTGTCCACTGCAGGGCGCCGTGGTTGTGCCGGGAGGACACACCACATAAGTCGTCGTGCCTTGCAGCGGGTTCAGGTTTAAGTCATAGGCGCTGCCGGAAAGCAGATGCACTCCGTGATTCCACATGGTGCCGATGCTCAAAGTTGTGTTCCGGAAAATCTCTCGCTCAATCTGCAAGCTCGCCTGTAACACATAGGGCACCCTGAGCTGCGGAGCAACCAGGGAGATGTCCGGAGAAGCCTGGAACAAAAAGGAATTGGCGATGCCGCTGGGAAACGTTGGCCCAAAGATATTTCCGGACACGAGCGAGGCCACCTGTTGGTTCGGCGGCAGAGCAGGGTTGTAACTGGCACTTACCCCAGACTGCTGGGACGGCAGCCCGTTTGAGACCACTGCATTTCGATAGTTCAGGCCGTTCATGTTGGTATAGAACTGCCCGAACCCCCCGCGCACTACAGTCTTTGAGACGGGCTGCCAGGCAAATCCGAAGCGTGGTGCCAAGCGTAGAAACTGTTTCGGATACTGTCCGGTGAGCGGGAACGCCGGATTCATCGCCGGTTGCGGGTAAACCTGGAAATCCTCCCGCAAGCCCATTTCCAGCGTCAGCTGCGGCAAAACCCGGTACGAGTCCTGCACGTAGAATCCGTAGTAGGGCACAGTAAAAGAATAAGTGGGGTTTCCCGCAGCCTGGGTGAAGGTGGTGTATTCACCCAGGGCAAAATTCTGCAGATTCGTAAAAACATAGCTACCGAGCAACGACCCGAATTGAACATCGGCATTCGGGTCCGCGCCGCCAAAATTGGTGTCTGCATCCCAGGCGCGGTTCATATCAAAACCGAACTGCAACGTGTGCTTGCCAATGACGTAGTCGACTCGATCGGCCACCGACCACTGCCTTTCAAAAACCCTTCCCACAGAAAAAGGGGCGTTCCCAAGAGTGAAAAAGGCCGGGCTTTCCAGCAGAAACGTGGGCAAATTTGGATCGACCAAGCCGGTCGGTGTCGCGATCTGGTTGTCGTCCGAGCCACCCGCATGGAATTCGTTCAGCAGTTTGGAAGAGAACGAGTGCGTCCATCCCAGGCTGGTTTGGAAGTCATGTACATAGTCGTTGGCCAGCGTTTCCTTCGCATAAACCGCCACCGGGCTGCCGGTGATGACCCCTCCGGGTGAGTTGAACCGATTCAGGTTGAAGCTGAGGAATATGCTGTCGCGGGAACTGGCCTGGTAGTCCAGCCGGGACATAATCGCCAGATCGTCGCGCTTTCTTGCTTTGATTCCAAGATTGGATTTCAGCGCGTTCAGCGTGTTCGAAACTTGCTGAAGGTACAGGGGATTGGTCGGATCAGGTACACTGTCGCTGCCCGGTACCGGGTAGGGCGCGTTCGGCGCAGGCAGCGCCGTTCCGGCCGGAATTCCAAAGGAAGTTTCGTCCAACTGCGCCAGCGGCGGGTTGATAACGGAAACCGGATCGTTCTCCAGTTGCTGCTCATAATCCGCGAAAAACCATAGACGGTCCCGCAGGATCGGCCCGCCCAGCCCGGCGCCGAATTGCTGCAAAGCATCTTGCGGTTTGGGGAAACCACTGGCTTTGGAGAGGGCGTCATTCGCGCCAGTCGCGGAGCTCCGGTTGTAATAGAACGCATTTCCACGGAACGCGTTGCTCCCCGATCTGGTCACCGTATTAATAAAGCCCGCGCCGCCCCCATAGACTGCCGAATAAGGGCTGACCGCGACTTGAAATTCTTGGATTGCGTTCTCGCCATATAGATACGGGATGCGGTAGCGGCCCAGAATGTCGGCGAAGTAGTTGCTGGTCGCATTGGTTCCGTCCACAGTGAAGGAGTTGGAGCCATTTCCGTTCGCGTATCCGGAGTCCTCCCCGCCCTGTTGCCCGGCAATGCTCACCAGGCCGGTATCGCCGTCGGCGCTGGTATTCGGTGTAAGCAGAGTAAAGTCAGTGTAACGACGTCCGTTGAGCGGTAGTTCCTCAATAAAGGCCCGCTCGATTACCGTGCTGGCGGAGGATTCTGCGGGCCGCAGCAGCGGTGCTGTCCCGCTTACCTTCACTGTATCTCCACTGGCTCCCACCTGCAGCTTGATGTCCAGCTGCGCGGTGTTTCCTACCAGCACGCGCACCGGGCCGGCCTGGATATTGCGAAAACCTTTGAGACTTGCCGTGATGGAATACGATCCCGGCGTGAGCACTGGAAACCGGTAAAGTCCCGTATGGGTTGTCTCGGCAGATTGTTTTACGTTGGTCCCGAGGTTCTGCACTACCACCGATGCTCCTGGCACCACCGCGCCACTCGGGTCCGTGACCCGGCCGCTGAGCGCGCCCGTCAAAACCACATTCTGGCTGGTCACAAATGCACAGTTCGCCAAGACGACCAGAACGCTGCATACCGCCATGCGATTGGCCACGGGAAGCTTTCTCCCGCTTGGTCGAATGACGGCGTCCCTTCTCATTGGTTCCTCCAGGGATCTCCACTGCCCAACTCTGCTCACCGAAGAATCTAACGGCGGGCCAGATATGAATTCAAGCTAGTTCGCCTGGCACTGTTGTGGCTGGCCGACACGAGCCTCTAATACGGCCTCTTAAGAATTGCCACAACTCACGCAGCTCCCGCGCCCTGTAACGACGGACGAGGATCCGATCTCGACAAAGCGTTACGGCTTGACGATTTCCATGCCTTCTTTGACCGACATAATCCGATTAGCCGGGACGCCTTCTAACTTCTCCACCAAGCCGCTGGGCCATCGGATTTCCAATACGTCAATTTTCGTGGCGGTTCCCAGGCCGAAATGCAGGCGGAAATCACTTTGCGAGATGTAGCCGCCGCCGCTGCGGACTTCCTGCAACTGTTGATGGCCGCCCGACCGCACCGTCACTCGGGCGCCGATCGCGTCGCGATTGGACTTGGTCCCAACGAGCTTGACCAGGATCCAATTGCCGTGTTTGCCGTAGTTCTTTAACAGGCTCGGCGGATCATGGCTGTTATTCACCAAGAGCTCCACCATACCGTCATTGTCGAAGTCGGCGGCGGCTACACCATGGCTGTTGAAAGGCTTGGTGATACCCGGACCGGCATCGAGAGAGATATCCTTGAACTTGCCATCGTGCCGATTCCAGTAGAGCAATTTGCGCTCCCGGAAGGTGCTGCCCATGGCGTTTCGGTCCAATTCGGGGTAGACGTGGCCATTTGCCATGAATAGGTCGGGCCATCCGTCGTTATCCACATCCACAAAAAGCGTGCCCCAGCCCAGGAACTGCGTGTTGCCTCCAAGGCCAGCCTCGTAAGTAACGTCGGTGAATGTTCCGTCTTGATTGTTGCGGTACAGGGTGGCAGTTTGGTCAGAAAAGTTCGTCTTAATAATGTCTAACCAGCCGTCGCCGTCGTAGTCCGCCGCATCGGCGCCCATACCGGCCTGTTCATGTCCATCTTCGTTGTAGGCCACACCGGCGCGAACACCGATCTCGCTGAATGTCCCGTCGTGGTTGTTGTGGAACAGAATACTGGGAGTGGAATCGCAGGCCACATAAATGTCAGGCCATCCGTCGTTATCGAAATCTCCAGTAAGAACCGTGAGGCAATAATAAGGTCCCGCTTTTGCCACTCCCGATTTGTCGCTGACGTCCGAGAACGTACCGTCCCCATTGTTGTGGTAGAGCTCGCTTCTCGTGCCCTTTAAACCGCGGGGGCCGCACATGACGGGAATCCCCTTCGAACGGCAGAAATTGCTCTGCCCGGGGATAGGAGTCTCCGCGGGATCAAAATCGATGTACTGGGAGACGAACAAGTCCAGGCGGCCGTCTCGGTCATAATCAACGAAGGCGCATCCCGTACCCCAGCGCACATCATCGTGCCACAGTCCAGCTTTCTTCGTGACGTCGGTAAAGGTCCCGTCACCATTGTTATGCAGCAGCACGTTGTGGCCCCAAAAAGTAATGTACAAGTCCACCCATCCGTCGTTGTCGTAATCGCCCGCGCAGATGCCCTGGCCCCAGCCGGTCAGTGCGACGTGAGCTTTTTTTGTCACATCGGTGAAGGTTCCATCCCGATTGTTGTGATACAGGTGGCTGGTGGGCTCCTTGTCGTTTGGGAAGCCCTCCAGAGTAGTGCCGTTGACCAGAAAGATGTCTGGCCACCCATCATTGTCGTAGTCGAAGAACGCCGCACCGCTGCCGGTGGTTTCGATGATGTATTTCTTTGTCTTCTCGCCGCCATCCTCCGTCTTGGCCGTCAATCCGGCACGAGCAGCGATATCCACAAAATGGACACTGGGTGGAGTGGCTGAGACACCTTGGGGAGCGATGGTCGCGTTAGGTCGGGAAGCGGAGGTTGAGACAGCGAGCAGAAAGCACCCAAACATGAATCCCGCGACTTTAAAATGTGTGGTCCGTGACGTCATGGCATGTATCGACGGAAACGTATGATCATTGAGCGGCCTGAGCATCCAGAGTTTGCAGGAAGTTCTCGCGCAGCATCTGAATCTCCCGCCCCTCCTTGTCAGCTTTGAGTTCTTGGAACTGATCTTGTGCCCGCGCCGCGTCCGCGCTGCGGCCCACACGGCGATAGAGAGAAGCCAGACGATACCAGGCTTCTGGGAAACTCGGGTCCAGTCGAACGGCAGTTTCGAGGTCAGCAACGGCCGCTTCAAAATTTCCTTGCGCCTGATGCGCTTTACTTCCAGTCAAATAGCACAGACTGCACGAGGGAATCTCGCGTTGGGCAATGCTAAGTTCTTCGAAGATTCGTTTGTACTGCCGTGATGCGAGCTTCACGAGAATAGAGGCGTCAAGGTAGTACAAGTAAGGGGAAGGATGGGGAGAGTTGAGACCTTGACGCGCGACCTTTTCGGCATCCTCGACCTTTCCCTTCGCGGATAGAGCAAAGGTCAGGAGGAGCTGGGCAGGAGCAAAGTTCGGCTGTATAGAAAGAAGCTGCCGCAAGGTCTCTATCGATTGCTCATGTTGCCCTGCGAGGAATCGGGAGAGGGAGAGCCCGAGAAGAAGAAAAGATGAGCGGGGATTAAATCTCGCAGCACGTTCGTACACTGTGGCCGCCCCGAGGTACGCATGCTCGTGGACGTAAAACAGGCCAAGGTCCATGCCATAAGTCGAATTCTGCGGCGCACCCGCAAACGCGTCCGAAAGGTCGTGCTCAGCTTCACTGGTCTTTCCCTGCAAATCTTCTACCTTGCCCCGTAGATACGAACACGCCAAGACTTCAGCTCGCGATTGCTGCGGGGCTTGCTGTAAGGTCGCAAGAGCCGCTTGCCACTTTTGCTCGGCGATGTCCGCCAATGCAAGGTTGTAGTAGGCCTCAAAAACCTCAGGATGTTCCTGAATGCAGCGTTGGAAAGCCTCGGCTGCCTCCCCATACAGTTCTCGTTCGGCGAATTGTATTCCCAATCGCAAGAGAAAGTCAGAAGTGAGATGAGGACGTTTCAAGATCTGGATTAAGAGATCATGGGCTTTTTCGGTCTTTCCATCGGTTAAGGCTCTTTCCAGTGACCCAACCACCGTATCGGACGAGGATTCGGGCAGTTGTCCGCTTTGTGTCGAAGGCGATGCTTGTGCAGTTGCTACTGCGCTCGGGCTGACGCTTGCGCACACAGCGGTAATCGCAAAAACGAGAAGCGCCATTGCCAGAAAAGACGCGTCACGTCTTGGGCCAATCACCATAACGCCCGTCCAGCCCGGCATGTCATCGGGGTTGTCAAGTGCAAGTTTTCACTCGCTGCGCCGACCTGCCAGGAACAATTCGCCGAAGCCAGATGGGTCATGGAATACCTTGAGGCCGCACCAGTCAAAATAGTCGTACCCTCCCGTCTCAGGATCCTTGCCATTTACGCCGAAATCGATCCCAATAACGGTATGCCCCTCCACCTCTTCAATGCCGATTTCCGCCCAGGAAGCGATGCCTGTACGACGTAGTGATAACCGTCCAATATTCGCACTGCGTGTTTCGCAGAGCCGTTCCACTGAGGATCGGGCTGCCCCGAAGGTGTGCCCCGGTCATCGTATACAGTATTGAGAATGTTGATGTGATAGGAAAAATCGTCGGGCAAGAATTCTTTCGTGCGATGAGACATTGAGTCAATCAGAAACTCCACGCCATCGTCTTCCCAGAGTTTGTCACCATCGTGTTCTCGGACACTGGCCTGAAGTTTCGAGGAACGGACATCGAATGCCAGGTAAAGATTTTCCTTGTCCCATAGAGCATAGACGGTCGCATGCCGAGGATGGCCAGCGAGAGGTTTCCCTTCAAACGTCACTGTATCTGCCCCGCGCCATTTCGCAAAATCGCCATCCAGCGGAATGGGTATGGCGGTCTTCAATGCGCGGATCCGGTGCTGAAGGTCTGACGATTCTGCTCCATCTGCCCCACAAATACCAGCCACAAACAATGGAATAAGGACAGAAAGAGACCAGTACCAGGTTGTCTGAGGCATTCTTCTATCCTTGTATTCCGCCGTTCCGAAAGCTGCTTCGACCTTCGCGTTGCTTGTCTCTTCTCGCGACCGGGACTTGTCGACTCTACTCCGTGTTCTGCCCGAATGGAGGTCCTGATCCGCTCTCACTGCGATGCTGGCGCTTCCGCGTATCTCCGTGACGCCTGCCTGTTTTCCCAGACGGTGATCATTAATGTGCTACCCAAAATCAAGACTCCGCCGATGATCGCGAGTGAAGTTAACTTCTCCTTTAGCCAGATAGCCGCAATTGGAATCCCAAAGAACGTAATCAAGTAATTCGATAGCGCTGCCTGAATCGCATCGAGCTGTTTGAGAGCCTTAAGAAAGAGAACCATCGACAGGTAATTGTGAAAGAAGGTGAGCAGGGCCAGTCCGATCCAGGTTTGGACAGTGAAATGAGGAATATTAGCGAACACTCGAGGCTCCTGGGCGAGAGTCAACGGAGTCATGACGACGAACATCGCCAGGTAGGTAAAAAACAACATTTCTGTCGGCGAGTAGCGTTCCAATATTTTCTTGCCGTAAGAGTTGTAAAAGGCGCTGCCCAGCGTGCCTAAGAAAATCAGGACGTTCCCGTACAGATAGCCTTTGCCAAAGTTCAGAGTTCGAAAATCGATATCGGAGCACATAACGACACCGATGATTGCCAAGCCGAAACTCACCCACCGTATAGGTGTCATTTTTTCATGCAGAAACAGAAACGCCAGAAACGCGGTGGACACCGGCAGTGTCAACATGAGTAATGCGGCATTACTGGCTAGCGACACGCGGGTGCCCCAGGTTATAAGCACTTGTCCGGGAAACACTCCCACTACGGCGAGTAAAAGGAAAATCAGGATGTCGCTGCTTCGCTTGTCCTTGGGCTCACCACTTTTCGCCTCCAACTTTACCAGCGGATAAAGCATCACGGTAGCTAGAGTCATTGGACCCCATACGGTAAATAGGGAGCCCACCTGATCCTGCACTAATTTGATACAGGTAAATTGCAATGCCCACATGAAATTGCAGCTGAATAGAAGCAGCCAGGAGCGCATGGGGTTCCTCACCTCAACATTTCACTGAGTTGTTTTTGGATTTGCTCCAACGTCGCTTCGATGTCTTCTTTCGTGTGGGCAAAGGAAATAGAACATTGCTTTGCGGCAATTGGAAAGAAGTAAGTACCACGCTTGATCAACTTCTTGCGCAGCTGTTCGTCGAAATGGAAATCGTGATGGCCCGCCAGATCGTGCCAATCTTTTGGGCAATGGTCCATGAAATAGATACAGAAAGCAGAACCTTGCCTGGCGACGACTGCCTCAAAACCCAGAGTGAGGAGGATTTTCTCCAGGCCCTCCTGCATCTCTTGTCCTAACGATTCCACATGCCGATAGACTTCCCCATCATTCATAAGCAGGCGCTCTATCGTGGCAATCGCGGCTGCGGTCGGAACGGGATGCGCATTGTAAGTACCGGCCAAGAGCACTCGTTTCGAAGGTTCGGGATGGACGAACCAATCCATCAACTCCTTCTTGCCCCCGAGTGCGGCAATGGGGTAGCCGTTAGCCATGGCCTTGCCAAAAATGACCAAGTCAGGGGTCACGCCGGCAATCTTTGCGTAGCCGCCAATCCCGTGGCGAAAGCCAGTTTTGACTTCATCAAGAATAAGGACAAAGCCGCACCGATCGGCCAATCGGCGGAGTCCTTCCAGATATCCAGATTCAGGCTTGACGATCCCGATATTTTGGAGAATCGGCTCCGTGATGAGTGCCGCGATGGAATACTTCTGGCAGACGTACTCTACGGACTCAAGATCGTTGAAGTTAATGGGGTGAACGAGTTCCTGATGCTTGCGCGGAATTCCTCCGCTAATCGGAATGTAAGGGTATTCGCCGGGAGAAATCCTCGGCCCGATCACAGCAAGAGGTGTCATCAAATTACAGGAGACGTCGTCGTGCCACCCATTGTAGCCACCCTGCATAACGATGATGTGATCTCTTCGGGTGACCGCACGAGCTAGACGAATCGCCTGCGAAGTGGCTTCGCTGCCAGTGTTCACAAATTGAACCGATTCTACTGCGGGTACATGCCGGCAGATAAGTTCCGCCAGTTGCCCCTCCAGTTCGGTTGTTCCGGAGCCGTAAAGGCTGGCCCCGCTCCGCAGCACGGAGATGACTGCGTCAGTGACGTAGGGATCGTTGTGTCCTAAGAAGTGCGGAGCAAAAGCTGCATGATAATCAATGTACTGATTTCCATCTGCGTCCCAGATATGTGCGCCTTGACCTTTGACGAAGGCGATCTCCGGTTGAACAGCCCGGTTCACTGAGACGACGCCGCCGGGTATGAAGTGCCGGTTATGACTGAAAATTTGTGCGGACTTGGCATATGCAGCAGAGACGTTGGTCTCCACTACGGCCTCGGGACAAAATTCGTCCGGGGTCGGTGGACGAGCGGAAGCGACTTGGACGTCGAGCACTTTGTTACCATTCTGCGTAGTCATGGTTACTGCTCCTGGGCGAGCTTCTCCAGCGGCGGCAGGACGTCTCCTTCGTGCGAGCCGTCCGAGAACTGCTGCAATCGCTGCTGGAGTTTTCGCCAATATTCGTATTCGGCATCCCATCTCCCCAGTGCCGAAGCGAGCCGGTAGGGAGAATATTCACCCAGCCACTCCGCACGGTAAAGTGGGCGCAGTTCCGTAATCGCGTCCATCAAGTCCACGATGCGGGAATGATCCTGGTAAACGACCTGGGATTCCCACTCGTTCCACCACTTGTCGGCATCGGGACGCTTCGTGCCGATTCGTTTCCACAACTCGATAAGTTCGGGGGGAGTTTGAAACTTCTGTCCGGCATAATCGAGCAGCCGAGCTCCAATCAAAAGGCTATTTAATGTCGCGGGATCGGCCCCCAAAGCCAAAGCATGATAGAGATGAGTCTCCGCCTCTTCCGCCAGCAGACGGGTCTGTCGCAAATGTTCTTGATTCTGCGTCAAGCCTTTGAGATAGGTCGGGAAGAAAGGATCCTCCCACAAATTGACCTGTGTGGGCTCCCCCAGGACCTTTTGCAACTCAGTTTCAGAATGAGAAAGCTTTTCCAGTGCCGTGGCAACATCCGGGGAAATACTAGCCGGATACATCAGCCGAGCGTAATCCGAGAAAAAATGTGGCCGGTCAATCGGCGTGGACTGCCATGCCGCTGCTGCACCATAGGCGATTCCCGGCAGCGACATGCGTAGCAAGACCTGGCCATCATCCGTCCAGAGGGAATTGATGACGCCCAGTGCATTCGACTTTTGCCCAGCCGCTATAAAGGTGTCGATATTCTCAAAGCTGGTGTCGAAGTTTGGAGCAATCTGATTCCAACTGGTCACTCCAGGTTGGACAAAATGCGGTACTGACTTTGCCACCAGAGGTCCCAGCCAATGTTTGTACTCTCTGTCGTCAGGATCAGCGCTGTAATACCAGGCGACCGCAATGAGGCCAGGCGGCAGGTCCGCAACGATCTCCGGATACCTGACCATGATGTCCCCATAAGCCATGACTTGCTTACCACGTTGCTGAAAAAGCCGAGTGACATCGGTCAGCTGCTTAACAAACAATCGGGTTGCCGAGGCGGCCGAACCCTGTTGCTTGACGGCCATTTCGATTTGGAAAGTCTCGTCGAATCCGATACTGACGAAAGGACTCGGAAACAGATCGGCCAACTGGTTAATCCAGTTACTCAGCAAAGCCATCACGCCCGGGTTGCTGGGATTGAACTCGACTCCGTGCGGCAGATCAGAGAGTTGGGAGTATTCTTCCACTCGAAACAGGTCATGGAGATGAGCATAGAGCTCCAGGTTGGGGATGACGTCAATGTGGCGCTCACGGCCGTAAGCTATGATCCGCCGCACTTCATCCTTGGAGAGACGCCCCTCGGGATTGAGCAGCGGATATCCCTCCAGCTCAATACTGGCTTCACTGTAGAGGTAATACTGGTTGGCCTTCCAACGGGCAAGGAAGTCCAGTTGCCGCTTGATCTCAGCCTCCGTGGGTAAGGGACCGTGGCTCATGTCCACCATGGTTCCCCGGTACGCCAGCGATGGCCAGTCACGAATCTCCACTTCCGGAAGCACCGCCTCGGCTGCG
>Ga0116122_1001106_pt1 | contig 14214 bp, 16 predicted proteins | sample June2015DPH_13_5_FD_89726 | JGI IMG/M metagenome (GOLD analysis project Ga0116122, IMG submission 89726) | Peatland microbial communities from SPRUCE experiment site at the Marcell Experimental Forest, Minnesota, USA - June2015DPH_13_40 | ecosystem: Environmental > Terrestrial > Soil > Wetlands...
AGACGACCTGCAGCACCCCGTCACTTATCCACAGAGGAGGAGCCAGACCGAACCTTCACCCACCGGCCGACAGTGGGGAATTCTCATGGCCACCGGTGGGGAGTTTTGATGGCCATTGACAGATTGAGAAGACGACGGTCCCAGGTTAGACAGCTCCTGTTGTTCGGGACGCTCCCCGGGCGTGAAGTGAACGACTTCGATCACTGCGTACGAGAAGGACGTATGTCCACCCTCGGTCGCATACTGTTCCATGCGCATGCGACAGCGCATAACGTCCTTAGAGCCCAGGCGAATCTGACCGCTCTCCACTTGATCTAGGAAGTGCTCATCTTCTATCGTGACCCAAGGCGACCTCTCGTCAAAGGCTAGGCGCCACATCTCGCCACGCCTGAAGGATGGGGCTACCAAATGAGCGATAACCTCTATGAGGTTAACCGTCAGCGGCTCGGTCTTTTCGACTGGCACCACGAATGACTGAAAGTCGTCCCTGTTAGCCACGAACAGACGCTTGTCACCTACCTCAATTCTTACCTCCTCGGCGGATTCTTCAAGTGGGGCGAGGGTATCGCGTGCAGCCTTGCGCCAACTACGTCTGACTAGTAGCAATCGCTCAGAAGACGAGATTTCCATGTCGCCATCGAGTCCGGGGATACGGATATGTGTCCCGTCGCTGGTCAACGCCGCGTCCACATCCCGCCCGCGCAGTCTCTTGATGATGTCGAGGGTCTTGGTGACCGTTTCCAAGACGTTGTTCAAGGTTTGCACGCCAGCGGAGAAGAGGACGGCAGCATCGTCGCCGAGGTGCCCTGCATTGTCTAGCAAGAACCGGACGGTGAATGACCCGGGACGGAAGGCTTCAATATCCAGACGCAAAGGGGCTTCGGCGGTACCCCCCAAAACAGCGTAGGTTTCGTGGAAGAGATCGCCGACAGCGATGAGGGCTGGAGCTACCTCGCGCACGTCCATTCGGTTGGCGCGGAGAATCTCGCCGTCGTAGATCAGAGTGAACTCGGGTCGATCTGTGGCAAGCGCCATAGTCGTCTGCCCTACTCCTCGGGTCGGGCCGCGGGTGGTTCTTTCGTGATCTTCCCCAGGGCGTCGTAGAACTCGCCGCGCGTCAGCGCTTCACTCGGTTCCGGGGACACCCGGTCCGGGATGGCTCCTTCAACTCGGGAGTCCTCTCGTTTCGCCCGTCTTGTCCTATCGCTCACGAGCTTAGGTCGCATCAAAAGCTCCTTGATGTACTTGGCTGGAGTGATGACCGCGATCCCCGAGTTTACGGCCGCGATCACTTCTCTAGACGGCATCTCCGGGGTGACTTCCACCGCCTCTCGCACCGGGAAGTGACCGGAGACAAGTCCGAGTAGCCGGCCGAACCCGGGGAGGGAGCCCTGGCTCCAGTGGCGCGCGTCACGCTTGCCGCCTAGCGCATACGCCCGGTCATGGCCCTCAATCTGGTAGGCGTAGCAGGGAGCGCCGCTCATCCCTCCCCAAGAGTGGAACTCGGCCAGGTATGCCTCGCGCGTCACGTTCTTACCCGCCTCTCTCATTGGCACCAAGCCAAGGCCGAGCGCCAGCGTTCCGAACCTCGCTACTGGTAGGGGAGCGTTCCAACGGTCAGCCTCGCCCCTTCGCTTGCCAACCTCCGTGGTGGTGAAAAGGCTCACGGAGAAAAGCCGCGTGCCGACGTCAATGTCCTTGTCCTCTAGCCACTTCTCATCGGCTAGTTCGTGATCTCCTGAAATCTCCCAGTGATAGTCGTTCTCGACGTCCCACCGCAGGACGGCGACATCGGCATCTGGGTGCGCGTTATCAAGCCAACTCTTCGCATCAACCGGCTCGTCGTGAATCTGTCCCCCTTCGGTCCTCAGCCGCACGAAGAATTGGGCCGATCCCGTCAGGTTGTGCTTGGCTGTTATGGCGTAGACCTGCTCATGCCAGTTGAAATGCTGGTTGTAAGGCTCGCTGACGTTATCGGGAGGTGCGTACTGCATCGACACGAAAAAGACGGTTCCAACGGGACGTCGCAGCCCGCCCCCGAAGGGCTGCACGAGAAACGCCACGCTCCTTCGCGTTCTCAGGTCTACTAGCAATGGAAGCCTCCCGCCTGCGTACGGACGTCGTCCAAGGTGTGCTTCGCTGGTCACCCTACCCCCTCCCTGGTACTTGTGTCAAGGGGATAGGTGCCCTCCATTGTCGATGTCGGAGCGAGAGGTGGGGCGGCGGGGAGCGGGGGGGAGCGGTCTCGCCGGCGTGATCGCCCGCACCGCCGAGTGGATCGCCGGCCTGCCGGCGTCCGCCGGCCCGTCGAGCGGCGGCGACCCGCCGGTCCCCGGCTTCGACGAGGCGGTCCTGCTGAGCAAGGCTCGGATGCGCTCGGTCGCCGAGCTCCGGCGGGACTGCGCCCACCTGCGTCACGCCGCCGACCCGCGCCGCTTCCTCACCGAGCAGGTGGAGCAGGTGGAGGCGCGCTGCCTGGAGCTAACGGCCACCGAGGGCGGCGCGCTCTTCCTGCGCGGCTTCCTCGACAGCGAGGGCGGGGCCACCCTGCGCACCGCCCTGGAGCCGCTCGCCCGACCGGCCGGGGAGGGGGACGAGCGTCCCCGGGAGCGCCGCTTCGCCGACGCCCTGGTGGAGCTGGCCGCCCATGCCCTGGACAGCGGGGCGCTGCCCCAGCATGGCGGCCAGCGTCCCCACCTCCAGGTCACCGCCACCCTGGCGACGATCCAGGGGCGGGATGGCGCGCCGGCCGCCGAGCTGGAGCTGGGCGGGCCGCTCCCGGCCGAGACCGCCCGGCGGCTGGGCTGCGACGCAGCGGTGACCCGGGTGGTGTTCGGCGCGGACTCGGCCGTCCTCGACGTGGGCCGGGCGACCCGGGTGCCGGCGACGGCGACCCGGCGGGCGCTCCTGGCCCGCGACCGGGGCTGTGTCTGGCCGGGCTGCCACCGGCCGGCGTCGTGGGGCGAGATCCACCACTCGATCCCCCGGGCCGCTTCTGCCGGGGGCGCCGACCGGGGTGCTCCCCAGCGAGGTCAGCCTGGCCCACGCGAGGATTGGTGAATAACCCCTGAGGTGGGTCGCAGCCGGGGTCGTGGCCCCCTAAGCGCCGCGGGCTCTCCGTTGGTAGGACGCCCGCATCAGGGACGTGTTCGAAGGCAGGTCAAGCTGTGCCAGCAGGTCATCAGAGCGCTGAGTACTGCTGGGGAGTAGGGTGCTGCGGCCATGGCCGTTTACCTCGTGAGCGCTGACCGATGTGGGCACATGCGGGTCCACGGGTTCCATCCCGGACCCCGACAGCCGCCATCCCGGCTTGGGGCGATTGTAGCTCTAGATGCACCCGCACAGAGCGCGTAGGAAGGCCGAAACCACGACGGCAAGGCTTCCGATCGAGCCGCTCAGTCCGTGAGCGATTCGGCGACGACCCATTCCTGGGGCCAGCCACCGAACCGCAAGGCGCAGAGGAGCGAGTCGAGCGTGCGCTCTTGGGCGTCGAGCGCCGCTGGAAGGTTGCGCGGACGGACGCCGACAGTCACGTGCCGATCCGTGCGTGGCATGAGACAGCGGAACATGACGAGCTCGGCAACCTCAGCAGGGAGCGGCTCGCCGAAGATGCTAAAGCCCGTGAGCTCCAAGCGATCAACGACGGTCAGCTTCATCGGTGGCCATCATAGGCGTAACAAAGTGGGGACTAACGCGCGTTCGACCTCGCGATCGCGGCCGCTCTGCTGCGGACGGAGCGGGACCTGCCCCTTGACGACGTCGGCTACATCGGTGAGCTCGCGCTGGGCGGCGGGGTTCGGGGGGTCGGGGTCCTGCCGAGGGCGCGCCGGCTGCTCGCCTCGGGCATCCGGCGGCTGATCGCCCCTGACGAGAACGCCGCGGAAGCTTGCCCTGGTTGAGGGCACCACGGTCGTCGGGGTTGAGAGCCTCGGCATGGCGGTCGCGTACCTGGAGGGACGCCTCTCCCTGGACCCCGTGAGGGCGCCGCCCATGGGCGATGGTGCCCCGCCCACCGGCGTGGACCTCGCGGCGATCCGCGGGCAGTCCCTCGCCAGGCGGGCGCTGGAGGTCGCCGCCGCCGGCCGGCACAACCTCCTGATGCTCGGTCCGCGTAATTCGAGCACCCCAAGCCACGGAACTAGCAGGAGCACGACGTAATGACAACTGCCGGCTGGCGGCCACTCAGCCGTCGGCACCTGCCGGCGGAGCCTGACGTCTTGGTTGAGGATGTTCCCGATTACCTTGGCATCGCTCTGAAGCGGTGGCTTGGCCAATACGCAGGACTCTACTGGTGCCGACAGATCGCTTTACAGCTCCAGTTGGCTTGGGAGTGGGACGACCGCTCGGAGGCTACCCTCCTTCTTGAACCCGACGCGGTCGGACGCAGCTTTGCCGACCACGTCCTGAAGACCGACCCTCCGAAGCTCCTCGATGTCGTCGATTGCATTCTTCACAACCTGATGGCTGATGCCCGACGAAAGGCAAGCCGGGATCGAGGGGCAGCGCGTCGCGTGAGGGACATCGCCGGCGAACTTGAAGGAATCCTTGCCCAGGGTGGTTCGGCGTGGCGGGTCTCCACCGCGTGCGACAGCTTTGAGCGGCGTGTCGATGAAACCGTTCGGGACGCTGTTGACACTGCAATAAGCTCAGCAAAGAGCGCGCGACTCACAAGCGCGGCGAGGCATCTCCGGAATGTCTGGCGCTGGGCATACGGGCGGAGCCCGAACCCTGCGACGAGCTACGTGGAGGCTGTCATGGCGGTTGGGTCCGTCGCGAAGTCAGTGATCAGTCCGAAGAACAATCGCGCGACCCTCAGGACGATGATCCGTGACTTGGAGAACAAACCCTCGAAATGGGAGTTCGTTCTGTCAGACCAAGAGAGGCTGCGGGGCGTAGAACCCGTGATCGGCTTGATGACCGACTCTGGCAGGGACAGGTTCGGCACGGAGGGACCCCCACGCCAACCGTCGGTCAGGGAGAGGCGGAGGCGGCCTTGCATGGGGCAGCGGCGCTGGTCCAATGGTTCTCATCAGGACCGGTGTGGCTCGTCCCATAGAGCCGGCCATCTGAGCACGCCCGCAGTCTCATGCCACTACGTCTACCGGAAGTGCGGGCTGCGGCGTTTAGCGCGCGGTCGCGGCCGGACGTCCCACTGGCCGGGGCCGGGTCGCCCAGCACCCGGCAGCCCGACTGGCTTGGAGCAATTGGACGACGCCGGCCGCCCTGCGGATGGCGCCGGGCGTCAATTCGGAGCCTCAGTCCGCGTGTACACTCAGCCCAGAGCCCAGGCCAACGACTCGTCGATGGGAGGCACGGAGCGTGTTCGAGAAGCATCGAGCGAAGGAGATGGCCAAGGCATACCAGCAGGCCCTCGGCGAGTGGCAAGCGCAGCACGACGGCCTGGCGCAGCTTCTCCAACTCGCAGAGAGCTTCAACGGCCTGGGCTCAAATGAGATCATGCTCAAACCTGATGAGGCGATCTTCTACAAGGTGACCGGAGCTGACCTGATTGAGGGGCAACGGGGTCCGGGCCAGTGGAAGGGTCATTCCCAAGGTGCCTCGATCCCCGTCGGGAGCATACATGGCCGTTCTGTCCGCTACCGCGTCGGTGTGACTCGGGGTCACTTGGTGCAGGGTGCGCCGGCACCCACGGCCATCGATACGGGGACGGTCTTCATCACGAATCAGCGAGTGGTCTTTCAGGGTGGCCAGCAGACGCGAGAGTGCGCGTTCGCAAAACTGATCGGCTTCGAGCACTCCGATAGCGAAGGTTCTACCAGTTTCTCAGTGTCGAACCGCCAGAAGCCAACGACTATCCACTATGGCGCGGCACTTTCGGGCTCCTTCGATTTTCGCATAGATCTCGCCTTGGCGCACTTCCGGGGCACTCTGGGCAACCTCGTATCTGAGGTAAAGCAGGACTTGGCCCAGACCGACGCTGCGCGTCCGGTTCCCCCAGCGACCCTGGTGACGTAGTCGTTCCGTCATGCAGCCGGTAACGCAACGTGATGTAACAAGGGCTACGTGTGGGACTTCGTCGGCACCTTGGGAATCGGATCACAGAACGTCGCGGTTAACGCCGTCATAGTAGGCGGGGTCCGGGCCACTTTCCCCTGACGATCCCACCGCACGCGGGACCGCAGGCGGAAACGAAGCTGCAGCAAGAGTGAGGGTCAGAGGCCCACGAGTTGTACGCCTCCCGGGCGAGCTGTTTGGTTGCGCCGCTCGCGCCCCTGGTTGTCCATCACCTTGGGGGCTCTGACGCCGTGCGGATGTCTCGGCTGGCAGGCCTCCAGGGTTCAACGAAAGTGACGATCGAGCTCGTTTGCGTAACGAGTACCGAGGGTGGCGCCATGTTCGGCTATCCATGAGGAGATCCCAATACGACCGGTAGCCGGGCCGTCGGTGTCCACAAGCCCCTCGGTCATCGCCCAGAACTCATCTGCGGTCAGGAGACGGTCTCGAACCACGGTTCCGAGCAGCGAGGCCATAGCCGGCATCGCGACTTTCGGGAGATGGATGAGCCGGGCGTGGCTCTCAACGGCCTCACGAATGAGCCCCACCAGTTCCAAGAAAGTCGGGCGCTCGGGGCTCACCGCGTCGATCACCTGATTGTTCCGATCGGCTCCGGCTTCGACTGCAAGGCGAGCGAGATCGTCCACATGGATCGGACGGATCCGGTAGTCGCCTGTCCCGCCGATGGCGAAGACGGGCAGCCTACGAAGGAGCCAGGCGATGTTATTCAACAACACACCGTCTCCTCCGAACAAGATGGCGGGGCGTAGCGCGGCGTACGAGACACCCACCTCGGCGAGGATTCGCTCAACTTCTGCTTTGCCCCTGAAGTACGGATAGCGAGAAGTGATGCTCGGATGGGTGATCGAGACGTGGACGATGCGCTCGACCCCGGCCTGCCGGGCAGCATGGAACAGGGTGCGAGAGTTGGCCACCGCCGTCTGGTGATCGCTTGAGCCGTGGGGGAAGCGGATCCAATAGGTGTTGTACAGCGTGGTGGCACCGCACATGGACTTCGTGAGCCCGATGGGATCGTCGAAGTCGAGCGGTCGGACTTCGATCGACGAATCGGCTCTTCGGCGCTGTGGATGGCCGGTGAGCGTCCGCACCGTGCGTCCCGCCGCCTGGAGGTCTCGGGCAATGGCAGCACCGGAGTAACCGAATGCTCCGGTCACCACGTCGAATCCGTCGTGACCCAGGGATGCTGTCGCCTCCGCGGGCTTGACGCTCGCCACCTTGCTCATCACCGGCCCTCGTACGTCGGTGCGCCGCCGAGCGCGCCGAGGAGTGCTGTGATCTGGCGGACCTTGTCAAAGAGCGCGAGCGCTTTGGAACGGTCGGTCCACGTGATCGTATACGCCTGATCGGTGTCTGGGGTTGACGCGGTCTCCCCGCCGCGCGCAAAGGAGGGTCGCGCGAAAAGCCCACCGAGAGCATCGCGCGTCTCCGACTGGTCATTGGCGTCGATTTCGCTCGCGTCTCCAACCGAAGACCTGTCAAGCGCCCCGAACTGCTTCCTAGTGTCTATCACGGGCGAAGTTAGCGGTACTCCAGACGGGAGTGCCACATTCGCCTCCCCTGGCAGTTTCCCTTGGAGCGAGACGTTGCCATTGCTCCACCCGCTCAGGAACGTGACAGGATCGACGCCGAGACGACGAGGACGGTTGAGGAACACCGCCAAGCCCGGAGGATCGCACACGAACGATCCGTCAGCTCCAGTGGCCATCGAGCGCGGATCCGTCGTGAAGATGAAAGGATCTGTTGACGTTCTGGTACGCATCGGGGTAGCGCTCCTTGAGGCGGGCGGTGATGGCGGCGCAATGGATGACAGTCCCCGCGCCTTCAAGGGCCCCGCTCAGTGTACAACCCCGCTGTCGGCGATCAGGCAAAACCGGCCAGGAATGATCGGGTCAAAACCGGCCAGCTGAGGTAGCTCCGAAGCCCGCCACACTCCGTCGAACACGACGGAGGTGGATGTGGGGAACTACCTGAAGGTGCCTGACAGACAACGAGTTCTGGCCCTGCTGGAGCTGGGCTGGAGTTACCGCCGGATCGAGAAGGAGACCGGGATCCGGCGGGAGACGATCTCCGGGTACGACCCCAGGCGGTCGGCAAAACCGGCCAACCCGATCGCCGGCCCGGGGATGGCGCTGGCGCTGCTGGGTTTCTCGGGGAGGAAAACCGGCCAAACCCGATTGCCGGCTCGGGGTCGGGGCCGGTGAGCGCCTGCGAGCCCTTCCGGGGAGTGATCGGGGCCGGGGTGGAGCGGGGCCTGACCGCCCAGCGGATCTCGCAGGACCTCTGCGCGGAGCGCGCCTTCGTCTATGGGTAGCTCACGGTGCAGCGGTTCGTGCGGGGGATCCGGGGCCGTCGGCCCGAGGTCGTGGACGTCATGGAGCATCCGCCGGGGAAGGAGGGCCAGGTCGACTACTTCCAGAGCCGGCGCGCTCGACCGCGACAACGTCCTGACGTTGGGCTTCACCGTGGTCCTCCTCCTGATCCTGGCCGGCGGCTCGAGGGAGCGTCCAGCGACGTCTCCCACTTCGGGGGTGTGCACCCGCTCGTGCTGGTCCGTATCCTTCACGACCGCCGGCCGGGCCGGCCGCTGGTGGGCCACCGCACCGACCCCTGAGCCCCAACGCCCGCGTGCCTGCTCACACCGCCCTCGCGTCCGTCGAGCCCCGGCGCCTCGTCGGTCCACACCTGGTTGAACGGGTACCACTGGTCTGGGGCCCAGGCGATGAGGGCGTCGAGCCGATCGGCAAGCTCCTGGCTCAAGGCCTGGACGCTTCCGTTCGCGGGGATGGCGCGGTCGACGATGATCCGGTAGTGATCGCCCTCGCGGAAGCACACGCAGGGGAGGATGGGGCAGCCACTGCGGCGCGCCAGGATCGCCGGTGCGGCGCTGAAGAGGACGGGTCCCCTACGGAAGCGAACCCCGATCGTCGGCCCTCCCTCGGGGAGGTCGACGAGGAGGCCCACGAGCCGTCTCCGCCGGAGCGCCGAGAGCAGGCCCCTGGCCGCGTGCTCCGGGGTGAACACCTCCAGCCCGCGGCACTCCCGGGCCCAGACCACGGTCTGGTTGAGCACCTCGGGGTGGAATTCGCGCATCACCGTGGTGAAGGCCAGCCCGCGCGACAGCGCCATGGTCGCCGCCATGTCCCAATTGCCGAAGTGGGCCAGGCAGAGAAGGCCTGCTCCGTGCTCCCGCTGCGCTTGCTGGATGTTCTCCAGCCCGTCGATGGGGTGACGGCGCTGCACCAGGGCCGGGTCCAGGTCGTGTGCCCAGACGAGATCCATGCAGGTCCGGAAGTACTCGCGGTAGGAGGCGCGGGCTCGCTCCCTGGCTGCGGTGGCCGAGAGGCTGGGGTCGGCTCGCCGGTGGCGGGCGGCGCAGGCATCGACTCGCCCCGGGCGGGTCAGGCAGGCGATGGTGCTCGCGGCGTCAGGGAAAAGGAATCGGCGCGTCCCCAGGGTCTGGGACAGCCGGCTCAGGCCGGTCCACACAGCGCGCACCCCCAGCGGCGGAGGCGCCTGGCTCCTGATGGGATCACCGATGGCCGCCGCAACCAGCCTCGCCGGCCGGGTGGCGATCTGGTCACCGGCTCCATGACCGGTCAGCCGCTCGACATCGCCGGCTCGTGTCTCGATGGCCCGCCTCCCTCTTCACGCATACAGAGTTGGCGCCACCGAAATGATAGCCGTGGCGCACGTGGTGGATCCCGACCAGATGCTTGGCCAACGTTCGGCCAACGGGCGGGCCAGGAGGAATGGGCGCGATGATGGGACCACAGCGTCCGGTCGCTAGAGCACTCCCTGCGCGGGAGCCTTCAGACTCCTCACACACCGCGTCCCTGGACACCAGGGACGTTTCACACGGAGGTCTCAGATGCGCAACGTCGGTCTGCTCGCCACCCGAACCGTTCTCGGCGGGTATCTCGCCGTCCACGGGGCCCAGAAGCTGTTCGGTTCCTTTGGAGGCCCTGGCCTTGACGCCACTGCGGCGGGGTTCGAGGCGATGGGCATGCGGCCCGCGAAAGCCATGGCGACACTCGCCAGCGCCAGCGAGCTCGGCGGTGGAGTGCTGACGGCGACGGGGCTGGCGTACCCGCTGGGCCCGCTGGCAATCGCGGGCGCCATGAGCGTGGCCACCGCGGTGCACCGCAAGCAGGGACCGATGTCGCAGAAAAGGGGCTTCGAGTTGCCCCTCACCAATCTTGCGCTGGCGATCGGGTTGATGAGCTCGGGGCCGGGCCGTCTGGTGCTGGGTCCGCGCCTGCCGAAGTCGTTGACCCGGATCGCGGTTCTCGCTGCGGTGGGCATGGCCGCGGCCTCGCTATCACAGCTGCTACGCGCGAAGCCGCCGGCGTCTCGAGCATCACCCGGCTGACCAACGCTTGCAGCCGGAAGGTGGAGAACCTCACCGCCGCCGTCTCCCTCCACTTCATGTACTACAACTTTGGGCGACCGCATAAGACCCTGGCTAACCCGTATCCTCGGACCCCGGCGATGGCGGCTGGGGTGACCGATCACGTTTGGACCGTTGAGGAGATCGTCGGGCTGCTCGGGTAGTTCGTCAATTGGCGCCGACACCTTGCAAGGCAAGGGGCCTACCGCTGAAACGTCCGCTTGGGTTTAGCCTGTCTCTCGCACCCGTACTCGTGCCCTAGTTCGTCGGTCACGAAGATCTGGTACCCGGGCTCGCCGCCTTCGGGGCGGTAGGGAAAGGCGTGAACGACCCAGCCAACGACCGTTCCGCCGGGATCTACCTTCCCAGCGATTCGGGCGTGCGGCGTCTTCAACTTGCGCACCTCTTCTTCTACCTCGGGATCAAGGTGGAGGATCCCTCCCCACGGGCCGGAAGTCGTCAACGCCAGGCCGGTCAGGTCTTTCTGCCGATCCGAGTTGTTGCGAACCCCCACTTTGATCTCGGCGATGAGCGCCTTGTATTTGAACCAATGAAATTGCTCGCTCTCGATGGTGACTTCCAAGTCCGGGGACTCGGCTGACGGAGGCTTGGTCTTCCGGCTAGTCAAGCGCCTTCGCCGCACAACTTCGATCAGGCCAATTCCTACCAGGCAGATCACGATGCCCCCGATGAGCCCCTCCGCCAGGTGACCGCGAAGCAGGTACACCACGAGAGCTCCGAAGAGCGTCACCGTAATCTCACCGAGCGTAGCCTGGGTCCGGTCCAAAGACCAACCACGGGCGCCCCTATCCCCCATCCCCGGAAGTGTAGGCGGGTCCCCTAGCAAATTCAGCCCGAGGCCCGCAAGAGGGGGCCATCTCAAACTGACCCACTACCGGCGCCGAAGATGGCGGCGAACCGGCGGCGGGACGACGAGGCGCTCCTCATCCGGTCACCTGGGTGCTGAGGTTGTACAGCCACTGGATGAGCGCCGGCGCCGCCCCGATGGCGAAGACCCCGAGCAGAGCGCTGAGGACAGTCACCTTGGCCCGGGACATCTGGTGCGGGTTGCCGCTGTGGGAGCTGAAGGCCCAGACGGCGGCGCCGACCACCAGGCCGACCAGGCAGGCGACCAGGGCCATCCAGCGCTTCCTCGACGCCTGGAACGAGCGCAGGCGCCCCTTCGTCTGGGTGAAGACCGCCGACCAGGTTCTACGTCGCTACAAGCAGAAGCTTATTTCTGGACCGGTGCACTAGCTGATTTCGCTGGTATGAAGCTGATCCCAGTGCTCGAACCTACGCAGCCGTTCCCCGTTCGCTGAGGTTGATTCCGGCAGGCCGTCGGCAACATCGACCTACACCGTCACCGGGGGCCCCGGCGAGACTGTAGACGGCGCAGATTATGGCGGTCGCCACTATACAGCCCAGGGGAACCTCAGCCTGGACTTTAGACACAAGCCGAGCCCTGACCCTGCGCAACGACTAGCCTGAACCCCCCTGCATGGGCACGGTTGGTAGCGTTAGCGCTCTGACCCAGACCTCCGCGAGTTCAGATTCAAGTGCCGCGGCGGCGAGGCTGCCGAACAGGGCTGGGCTGAGATACCACATTTGCGCATTGATGGGCATCACATCAAGCACTGGGCTCACGGCGGCCCTACGGATCTCAATAACCTTGTCACGATCTGCCGCGCCCATCACTGGAGGGTGCATGAGGGCGGCTGGGGACTGATCCGCACCGACGACGGCGTGGTGGCCCTGCCGCCCGTGGTCCTGCCGTCGAGCGTCCTACCCCCCGGGGCTCCCGGGCTGGGCACCTCACGGGCCCGCGCCCCCGACCCGCCACCGGCGGTCTGATTGCCCGGCCGGGTTGACCTGCCTCCAAGGCTCCTCCCATTCGAGGATGATGCTGTGGACGGATGCACATGGGCGTGCGCTCCTCGCGAGCCGTGGTCGTCACGCTCAAGGCCGCGTCGAAGACGCGACGTTGCTCGGGGACCTGGGTGACCGGTGTCGCGCCGACGCCGCGCATCACAGGCGGCTGATCCCCTTCGTCCGGTGACCCGGAGGCTCTCTGAGCCCCGCATCGCCGACGTACCATGCACCCATGGACGCTCGCTGTCGCAGCGCCAGCCGGTGCCCCGCGACGTGAGCTCGCAGTCAGCCCCCAGCTGGTGGCAGGAGCGCGCCGCGACGCGCTTCCCCCAGCCCGAGCGCCCGTCGCTGGAGGGCGACCAGCAGACCGACATCGTCATCGTCGGGGCCGGCTTCACCGGCCTCTGGTCGGCGATCCGGCTCGCCGAGCTCGAGCCGAGCCGGCGCATCGTGGTCCTGGAGCGCGAGACGGTCGGGTTCGGCGCCAGCGGCCGCAACGGCGGCTTCGCCATGACCATGGTGACCCGGAGCATCCACGACCTGGTCCGCAAGGTGGGGCCGGCGGCGGCCAGGCGGGTCCACGCCGCGATGGTCGACACCCTCTCTGACATCGAGGCCTTCTGCGTCACCGAGGGGATCGAGGCCGATGTGACCCGCCCCGGTCTCCTCACCGTATCCAACGGGCCCGATCAGGACGTGCGGATCCGCCAGGACATCGAGGCGTCCTCGCGGCTGGGCCTCGACGACATCACCCCGCTGAGCGCCGCCGAGTGCCGCGCCCTGGTGGCCGCCGAGGGGGTCCGGCTCGGTCACTTCGAGGCCAACGCCCTCCTGGTCGACCCCGCCGCCCTCTCCCTCGGCCTGGCACGGGCGGCCGAGCGGCGCGGCGTCGTGATCTTCGAGCGCACCGCATTGGTGCGCGCCCAGGGGACCGGGTCCGGCGTCCTGATGCACACACCGCGGGGGAGCATCCGGACGGAGCGTGCCCTGCTCGCCACCAACGCGTACGCGCACGCCATCCCGCGGCTCCGGCGGTTCCTCTTCACGATCTGCGCCTACATCGTCTGCACCGAGCCGCTCACCTCCGCGCAGTGGGACCGGGTGGGCTGGGAGCGCCGGATGGGGATCGAGGACCGGCGGGTCATGCCCCACTTCCACCGGCCCACCGCGGACGGTCGCATCCTCTGGGGTGGGCGCGACGCCCCGGTGTCGCCGATCGGACCGGACCCCGGCCGTGACCGGGACCCGCGCATCTTCGGGCGGCTCGAGGAGACCTTCCGTCAGACCTTCCCGCAGCTCGACGACGTCCGGATCACCGAGCGATGGGGCGGGCCCGTCGGTGCCACGGTGCACTGCCTGCCGAGCGTCGGCTGGCTCCACCCCGGGCGTCTCGCCTACGCCCTCGGCTACAGCGGCCACGGCGTCGGGCCGTCGGCGCTGCTCGCGCGCGTCGCGGTCGACCTCCTGCTGGAGCGCGACACCGGGCGCCTGACCCTGCCGTTCGTCACCCGCCGGCCGATGACTCTGCCGCCCGAGCCGCTGCGCTGGCCGCTCCTCAACGGCGCCCAACGCGTCCTCCAAGCGGCCGACGACCGCGGTGGGGCGCGAGGTCCGCTGGGGCGCGGTCTGATCCGGCTCCTCCAGTAGCGCCGCAGATGGGAACCGCCGGCTGGCCGGTGCTGCTGGCGGCGTGCGCGGCTTGCGCGATCGGCACCGGTGCGGCCCTCCAGCAGCAGGCGGCCCACGGCGTCTCCGCCTCCGGATCGGCCGGCATCGGACTGATCGGCATCCTGCTGCGGCGCCCGCTCTGGCTGCCCGGGGTCGCCGTGATGGTCCCCGGCTTCGGGCTGCAGGCGGCAGCCCTCGACCTCGGACGGCTGGCGGTCGTGGAGCCGATCCTCGCCACCAGCCTCGTGGTC
>Ga0116122_1001126_pt1 | contig 14044 bp, 7 predicted proteins | sample June2015DPH_13_5_FD_89726 | JGI IMG/M metagenome (GOLD analysis project Ga0116122, IMG submission 89726) | Peatland microbial communities from SPRUCE experiment site at the Marcell Experimental Forest, Minnesota, USA - June2015DPH_13_40 | ecosystem: Environmental > Terrestrial > Soil > Wetlands >...
AAGCGTCCTGCCGTGCCGTAGCCGGAAAAACCGTCGTAAGTGTTGAATCCCTCTTCATAGGGACGGCCGAAGTTATTGATAATGGTTTGGCCGAAATGATAGCTGTCGTTCAGTGCCGTTCCGCTGATCGATACATCTCGGGTGTAGATCGATTCAACTTTCGCCGAATTGTTCGATCTGCCGTTGAGGAGCCCCAATTCGAATGCGAATTCCTCTTCGAGCTGATGTTCAAGGGCAGCGATTCCTTCTGGAGAGCTTCCGTCTGCCTCCAGTTTACCTTTGGCCTCGTTCAGCAAGTTCGCGGTCTCAAGGCGAGTCCAGGGCCTTGACCCGAGAAACGTAGTGCCGATATAGCCCAGGCTCGCCAACTTCTCCACCGCCGGATAGACCCAGCTATCGAGAGGCACGTATGGCGATCCCATGTGGTCGGGATTGTGAACCTTCTCTTCAGTGTCTGAGTCTTCTTGATAGCTGCCCCATCCCGCGCCGCCGAGTTCGGGGTCGTGATGAGCGCGATAGATCTGGCGCGCAAAATACCATCCGAGAGCGGCACCCACTACGGCATCGGAAGAGAAGTGTTGTTTGCCGGTAACGCGCGTCACCGTCACCGTAGAGGCTAGGCCGTAAGCGGCGATCTTGGTCAGCGTCCCCGGATACTCATGCGCGACCACGCTCGCGACTGACCAGGCCACCGCGGAGTGCTCGGAGGGGAATGACGCTCCACCCTGAAAGAATGTCCCCTCTCCGTTTCCTCCAAGCGGCCTGGGACGCTGGGTCATGGTTTTGAACAAATATGCTACTGCCGTGCTATTGAGCGCGGCCTCGCCGGCTAGAAACCCGGTTTCGCGCAGATGGTCGTTGTGAACGAAATGTCCCCAGAGGTAAGAACCGCCGGCAACGCCGATGAGCGAATAGGTGGCGTATTCGGAAATCTTCTTGCTTCGGTCGATCTGCGAAGCGTCATCCGGAATGTGCCGCGAGATCGCCGCATCGTTTGCCATGAGCGTTGCTGTGAAAGCGGCGAAGGGAGCGAGAACCTTCGCATCTGGCCAGTGCAAATGAAACGGCGCTGTCCAGAACTGTTCCTGGTCGAGCGCGAGATGTTTGATAAAGGGCCTCACCAGCCGATTTTCTGGATCCTCACCAGCGGGCAAGAACGTCGTCTGATTCTCGCGGGGCGATTCAGTTTTCACCTCCAGCGCGGGCGAAGGCGTCTGTGAATCGGTCTGAGCGGTGCCTTGTTCGATCGCGAAAAGAGTTACTAGCATCACTGCAAACATCCAGAGTCTCATCCGCCTGCGCTTAGGGAATCGCAATCGCTGCAACCAACGCGGTAGACGCCGCGATCTGCGCGATGGACAAAACGTTTTTCATAGTACTGCTGCCAAGCGCGGGCTTCTCCGGCACCACAATCGTGTCGCCCGGACCCGTCGCCGCCGAGAGCACACCGCCGGACCAATAGCCGCCCTGTTTGCTCGTCACCGAGCCGTCCACGCGGACGATGAAGATTGCACCTTTGTCCGCAAGCCGGGTCGCGCCTCCCGCGCGGGATAGATACCAGCCAGCATTCCTCCCCGGCATAAAAGTGAGGGCGTTAGAGTTGTAGACCTGCCCGATGACCAGCACGGCTCCGGGCTGCTTGGGGATGGTGAGCGAATCGCCCGCGCGAAGCTCGATATCCTCAGGCGATCCCGCAAAGTCTTTGCGATCCGGGCGAAGATGTATGACAAGCCGCCCCGACACAGGAGCTTTTCGCAGGGCATCCAATACGCGCTGGCGTTGCAGCATGGCGGCCTGTTGCAATGCAGCTTCCTCCGTTCCCGACGTGGATGCCGCAGTCCTCACCACCGTGGATTCCTGCTCGACCCTCTCGATCAACTCCTGGCGACTCTTCTGCTGAAGTTCACGAACCTCGACTCGTTCGAATACCGCTGCGCGTGGATAGGCTGTCGGCAGGAGCCCGCCGGCGCGCTTCATTAGCGAGCTCAAGCGTTCGCCCGGCCTGATGCCATAAACACCTGGTTTGCCGACTTCACCGCGCAGGGTGACGGTCGCGCCGATATCGTTCCAGCTAGCCTGTTGGGGCACGGTCAACACATCGCCGTCGCGGAGCGGCAAATTCTGGTCTTCCCTTCCCGCGAGAGCGGCAGCCAGATTCAGGTCCTGGTGTCCGGCCGGCACGCGCTGCCCGGAAGAATTAGAGATCGCATAATGCGTCAGGTCGCCGCCATCGGGATTCGCGCTTCGCAGCAGTCCGCCAGCGCCCAGCACCAGGTCTGAGACGCTCATATTGACAGCGAGAGGATAGCGGCCCGGCCGCGCGACATCACCTTTCACGTAGACGCTGCGTGGCGAAACCTCTTCCGGTTGGCGATGCACAAGGATCCGGTCACGCGGCTGGACCAAGACATTATTCAAAGGATCTCCCGCGAGTGCGTCACTCAAGTTGCTACTAAAGACTCGTGTGGTCCCATCTGGCTGCTGGCGGAATAGCTGTGCCGAATCAAGCCAGGCATCCGGCGTCGCACCTCCAGCCTGATAGATCGCATCGCGTAAATGCTGCTGGCCAGACGTGCGATACGACCCCGGCGCGCGGACCTCGCCGGTGATTAGCACTTCAGGATCCGGCTCGAAGTCGTATCGCCCGAAGATGTGTACAGTATCGAGCGGCTCTAGCTTAGGCGCGCTGTCGGGATGTTCGAGAGCGGTTGCCAGATCAAAGGTCTCGACAACTGGGTGGTAGTCCGGTGCGTGTAGCCGAATGATCTCCGCATAACGGGTCGAAGGTTCCGGAAGCAAGTCAGTATACGAAGTCACGAGGTCGGTGAGCCTCATCTCCGGCTTGTAGGAATACCGCCCTGGACGCAAGACATGCCCTACGAGGTAGATCGACTCTGAGTTATAAGGCGCAATCGGAAAGATGTGGATCTCGTCCCCATCCTGTACTTCGAACTCGCTCATTTGCGCGCGCACCGCTTCGGAATCGCTGGTGTCGCTGATTTCGATACTCATCATCGTGCGCTTTTCATGCGCTACCAGGCGCTGGACTTCAATGTGCCGCAACGCCGCGGCGGGTAGAATTCCTCCCGCAAGATCGAGTACGTCGACGAGTGTCTTCTCATTGCGCAACTCGTAGACTGCGGGGCGGCGCACCATGCCTTCTACCGTCACCACCGGCCCAAGCGGCGGTACCATCAGGGAATCGCCGTTCTCAATTCGCTGCAAATCCCCCCGAATACCGTGGAGCAGTAGGTCATACGCGTCCACTTCTTCAACCAACTGTTTTCCTCGATAGTGTTGAAGCCGCCGGAGGGAGCCTTGCGATGTCACACCACCCGCCACGAACAGCGCATTCAGCGGAGTGGAAAGTGAACTCACGTCATACGCGCCCGGTGAAGTAACATCGCCAACCACATACATGCGCACCGACCGCAGCCGAAGCAGCGCAACGTCCGCGGATACATCGCGGAATTGTGTTCTCAGGCTGCGTTGGACCATTTCCTGTACATCGCCGAGCGTTCGTCCGGAGACAAGGACCGGCCCCGCTTCCGGCAGAGCCACGCGTCCCTGCCGGTCTACTGTGCGGAGCAGTCGCTGTGAAACTCCTCCCCAGAGATCAATCGAGAGACTGTCACCTGGACCAACGACATAACTCGGTCCAACGGGGAGATCCATGGGGATATAATCCGGATTTGTCGTTCCCTTGCGGAAAACATCGAGACCAAACCTCTCGAGAGGCCGATTGCTCGCCCCCGCCTGCACATAAAGGTCATATAAGGAAGGCACATCTGCGTAAGGATTCGGGCGACGTACCATCCTCACTTGCTCCGCCCCGGCAGTGCCCGCAGGAGCAGAATCGCGCCCGGCTGGATATTGCGGTGAGCCCGGCCCCGTGCGTGGCATCCCGGCGCCACTTGATAATTGATCCAACTGAGACAGAGACTGCAGATCTCCTGGGCTGCTGGAGGGAAGCGAAGGATTCTGCCCACTCCTGTACCCGGTTATATGCGGCGTCCCGCTCAACGATGGATTTGTATCAACCTGCGCCGCAGCCAGCATGGTCTCCGGCCCTGCCAGACTGGCCGGATATCCTGAGTGTTGATCCGGCGACAGGCCTGTGCCATCCGGACGCGTCATTTGGCTGGGTGAAGCATCCTCGGCCCGTTGCAAGGGCACCGACGAACGCGGTGCTTGCGCTGGTGCTGGTGCCGTCGGGTTCACCGGCAAACTTTCGCGACTCTCCGGGAAAGAAGGCGGGAGCGAGCGGTCCACGAGCATCTGGGCCCGCTCCTGCCGCACGAGCTTTTGCTCTGCTCCCAGATCGGAGTCCGGATTCAATCGAGGCACGAGATAGCCATACCGCTGCAGGAGGCGGGTTGCGAGCACGCGTGCACGCAAGTCCGAGCGCAGGCGATCGGCTACCGCTCCATCCGTCAGATCGGACTCTTCAAGGATCTGCCCGCTCGCCCCCGCGTCTTGGGCAAGAAGGCGCTTAAACTCGACCATCAGACCAGCCTCTTTGTTCACGACTTCGAGAATCTGATCGGCTGAAGCCGCCGCCTTCTCAAGATTGTCCGAGATGATATCGGGCTGCGCTACGCGGTGCCGGGATTCCTGCTGTGAATAGGCAGCCGCGCAAAACAAGAGCGCCCAGGCAAGACAAGAGATACTCTTCTTCAACTGTTTGCGGTCGAACATAGTTTATTTGACCCCAGGGCCGGGCATGAAATCCTTCGGGCGTTCGCACCCAACCTGCTTGGCAGAACGCTCAGCATCAGATAGGTTCGACGTCAGCTTCATCCACCTCAAACACCACCGATCGCATGATCAGGTCGATCGAGAGCACCAAACGGAAGCGTTCTTTGCGGCGGATCATGATTCCTTCCGCACCCACGAGAGGCCCGCGCTTGAGGCGGACTCTCGCGCCCTGGTGCAGGTAGGGATGAGGTTGCAGCCGCAGACCTGCTGACAGGCTCGATTCAAGCGCGCGAATCTCGGAGTCCGGAATTGCGGCGGGCTGGCCTTGGAAGGTTACGAATTGCACCGCCCCGGGCGCCCGAAGAACGCGCAAACGGTCTCGAAGATTGAGGTTCACGAAGACATAGCCGGGGAACAGGGCCATGTCCAATTCCTTGCGGCGATCCTTCCAGCGGCGCACGCTGCGGTAGAGCGGAAGAAAGTGGTTCAATCCCTGGTGTTCGAGATGCCGGGTCACGAGCTTCTCGTGCCTCGAACGAACAGAAACTGCGTACCAGTGCACGGAAGGCAAAGACTTTTCGGCGAAGAGCAAAGAGTCGCCGGGAATGCCGCTGCCCAATGCCTCGGGGTTTGAAAGGGTGTTTTCCAGCACCGCTTTAACGCCTCCTAAAAGTACAGCTCCGCCATCTCAGTTACATCCAAATGATGAATGCAAACGTTTATTTATCTGTGACTTATATGCAAACTTGCGGTCTTAGTCAGCTAATTGCGTACCGTACAAACCGGCGAGGGACGCTCCCGCAGGGCGCTCAAAATTCCAGCCTCGGAACTCTCTGCCGGCCGGCCAGGATTCCCTAAGAGCCCAGCACACGCTGCGAGTTTCACTGGAACTTGCTCTGGTGTCAGTGAGACCGCTCACACCTCGAATGTGATGAAAAATCTTTATAGGAGGTAGGGGACTTTGAAACTACCATCGGCGCTAGGCTAGCGGTTCAGAGCGCTAGTGGGCTGGGCTGGGGGCGAGGGGACATGCGTCGGAATTGAAATTTAGATGCGTCGAACCTGAAATTTAGATGCGTGGGCCCGCTCAGAAACAAATCTTTCTTGACAGTGCTCGTCCCGACGTATTTAATTTTGTGCTTCAAAACAGTTTACGTTTTCACGGCAGTCCAAGCCATCCTTTGGGAGGGACTTTATGTCGACGACTGGAAAGTTGGCTGTGCTGTTGCTGCTGTCGCTGTGTTTCGGTTCGCTCGCCTTCGCGCAAGGCGGAGCCACGGGCGCCATTAGTGGCGTGGTGCAGGACTCATCTGGAGCCGTAATCGGGAACGCCAAGGTGAGCGTCACCAGCGAAGCCACGGGTGAGGTCGTACGCCAAACGAAGACCGAGACATCCGGGTTTTTCACAGCCACGCTCTTGCCCGTAGGCACCTACACGGTGGAAGTGAACGCGGCGGGCTTTCCCGTCACCAAGTTCCCCGGCGTGGTGGTGCGCATCACGGAAACGACGCGCATAACCGCGACTCTTAAACTGAGTACGGTGAAGGAAGTTGTGGAAGTCCAGGCCCAGGCGGAGCAAATCAATACGACGGATGCCACCACGGGAGAAGCCCTCAGTTCCACAACCATTAGCACCCTCCCGCTGGCCACACGCAATTTCCAGCAGTTGCTCGACCTCTCGGCAGGCGCCTCTGCCGACTTGAACAGCGCTGCCGCTCTGGGCCGTGGCAATGTGCGTATCGACGTCAATGGTGGAAGAGAAGATAACAACAACTATCTGATCGAGGGAATTTCGGCCTCCGACTACTCGTTCGGGGAACTCACTTATACACCCGTCCCCAACCCCGACTCGATCCAGGAATTCAAGGTAGGCACCAGCCTCTATGACGCTACGCAGGGCCGCAACGGCGGCGGCAACATCACGCTATCCTGAAAAGCGGCACTTCCGGCTTCCACGGGGATGCTTGGGAGTATTTCCGCAACACTTCGCTGGATGCCGATGACTTCTTCCTGGGACGCTTTGATCTCAAGCAGAACATTTTCGGCGGTGATTTCGGCGGGCCGGTGGGTCCGAAGGCCAAGCTGGGATATTTCTACGTGAACTACCAGGGCACGCGCCAGCGCAGCGGCGATTCGCTGGGAACTTACATCAGCAACGCATCAGTTCCGGTGCTGCCGACCGCGCGCGATCAGACCACGCTGCTCCATACCTTTTTTTGCGGCGCGGCCTGTAACGGAGCTACCGCTACGGCCATCGATCCAGTCGCGCTGGCGCTGCTGCAGACACCGGGCACTCAGTTCGGGCCGGGCATTGGGGGTGGCTGGCTAATTCCCAGCGTCGCCGGCACGCCCGGTTATACCCTGGATCCTTCCACCGGCCAGTACGTGATCAACACTGGCACAGTGACTCTCAGCGTTCCGGGTCGTTATAGGGATGATCAGTTCACGGCCAATTGGGACCGCGACTTCAATCATGGCAAAGATCGCCTCTCCGACCGGTTCTTCTGGTCCGATTCCGAAACCTACGAACCGTTCGGTGCCGATAACTTACAGGTTCAGACGGGCTATCCGGCGATTGCCAGCAACCTGAATTTCCCACTCGACATCCCGTTGCGGGGACGGTTCGGCAGCATCGCGGAGACCCACTCCTTCAGCAATGCCCTGATCAATGAATTTCGTTTCGGCGTGAACGTTATCAGCGACTCCCTTCAAAACGTTCCCCTCGCCGGGACCTCGCCTTCCGCACTGGGCATCGACAACGGTTCGGGTGCGCCGGACATGTACCGGTTCCAGTTCGCCAGCGGCTTGCAAATTGGACCTTTTCCCAACCAGTTGCAATCGGCTTTATCGGATTCATTCGTCTATCTCGATACAGTCAGCTGGACGCACGGGCACCACTCGTTCCGTTTCGGCGGTGAAATCGACCGCACTTCGATTCGCCGCAACCTCCCCGTGCTGGACAATGGTCTGTTGTTCTTCGTTCCTGGGGGCGTCACCGGCTTCGATTATTGGCAGAACTTTCTGTTGGGCGCGGAAACGTTTGGTGAAGGGGGTGGCGGCGCTGCCAATCACGATTACCACATTCCCGCCTTTGCTGGTTTCGCGCAGGACGATTGGCGAGTCACGCCAACTTTGACGCTGAACCTGGGCCTGCGCATGGAGTGGGTGGGTGCGGCATACGACAGTCTCTGCCATTTGGGCAATACGATTCCTCAGAACGCCAACCTGACCGGCGATGCTTTCGTATATCCGAGTTGTGTGAGTAAGTTCAACGCGGGCGTCACCGGTACGCTGAACAGTGCTGCCCTGAACAACGAGTACGCCAGGGTGCCCGAACCGCGCATCGGCTTTGCCTATGACGTGGCGGGCAAGCATGACACGGTGATTCGCGCAGGATACGGCATCTACAGCGTCCGCGAGGATATTGGCGCCGTGGACAACCTGTCGTTTTCGGCTCCGATTTATCCGGTGCTCGTAACCGGCAACGCGCCATATTCTGGTCCAGGAACAGGCATGGCCGGCATCTTTGCCGGGGCACCGCCCCTGGGCGAGGTAAGTCCATTGTTCGCGCCGACGCCCTCCATTCTTCAAAGCTTGTCGAATTCGAACTGTCCAGCTGGAACACCGGTTGCGGTCCAGTGCCCAGTGTTCTCCGGCACCGCCATCACCTACATCAATCTTTCCGTTCCTCTGCACTGGGTTGTGCCTACCACGCAGCAGTGGAACTTTTCGGTGCAACGCCAGTTGGGTGGAAATTGGGTCCTCGAGCTCGGATATGTGGGCACCAAGGGCACGCGTCTGCGTTCTACTTTTGATCCCGATCAACCGAGGCTGGCGAGCCCGGCCAACCCCATCAACGTGACCGCGCAGAATGGAACCAATTACCAGATCACAACAAACACCGGGGAGACGGGCAATGGCAATTTCGAGGCGCGAGCACCGTACCTGGGGATTAATCCCCAGGCGTTTGAGGCGTTCTATCCCAACTCCGATTCCCACTACAACGGCTTGCAAGCCACCGTTTCGCACAAGTTCTCGAAGGGACTGTACTTTCAAAGCGCGTACACGTATTCCAAGTCGATCGATGACGTTTCCACCGCCAGCGTGGCCTTCCTTACGCGCGTGAACGATCAGAACTGTGCGGCGTGCTCGCGGGGTCTTTCCGACTTCGATCATCGCCAGCGCTTTGTCACCAGCTTCAATTACGCCCTTCCCTTCATGGCCGACCGCCACGATGCCATTGGATATGTACTGGGCAGCTGGGAGGTCAACAGTGTGATCGTCGCGCAGTCGGGTTCACCCATCACCATTGCGGATTCGTCTGGCGGATTGGCCTATCAACTCGCCAGCCCCTCTTCTACGGCCAGTTTCGCTTCCGGCTTCAATTGCAGCAACGCCTTGAATTCGGGCGGCCTCGCCGCCAAGGTCGCAAACTGGGTCAACCCCGCTGCCTATGTACCGGCGCCCGCTGTTCCAAATTCCCCGGACGGCGCCACCGACTACGGCGACTCTCCGCGCAATTGCATTATCGGCCCGAAGCAGGTGAACGTCGACTTCACGCTCGGCAAGGCGTTCAAGTTCGGCGAACGGCAGAGCCTGCATTTCCGTACCGAGTTCTTCAACCTGTTCAACCATCCGTCCTTCCAAAACCCACAATTTACCGGTAATGCGAACGTCGAAGCCGGTTCTTGCCCTGGCACGGCGGCCGTCTGTCACAACGGCGAGATCACCCAAACCAACGGCACACCGCGGCTGATTCAATTCTCGTTGAAGTATTCGTTCTGAGGTTTCGTCCTGGTGGAGAGCCGGGCGTCCCCGCCTGGCTGGACGGGCGAGACGCCCGTCCCTCCACCGTCCTTTCGAACAGCGGCTGGAATTCCAGCTACATAAAATTTACATCCCACGGGGTGGATGAGCCGCCGCCTCGCAACTCTGCGGCAAGTTATGTTGCAGCAAGAAAAGGGACTTCTCGATCCTGGCACGCAACTTGCGCTCTTGCGACTGCAGACTGTGGAGATGTTCATGCTTGGGGTGATGTGCGCAACGACGATCCTCGCAATTACTCCCGTCTTCTCCCGCATCTCGTGAGATCATGTAAGAAATCAAGATTCTACCGTCGCTTCGTCCCGATTGGGCTTCACGGTCAAGTTCCCGGCAGGAGAACCAAGTATGCGACTGTTTAGTTTTCGTCTTATTGTTTCTCTTATTCTCGGCATTACGCTGGTTTCAGCTGGTTTTTCCTACTACGAAGTGCTGGGCCAAAAGCGCGCTCTGCGCAGCGATCTGGAGCATCGTGCCGAGATGCTAGGGGAAAGTCTCGTCGGCAACGTCGAGCGTTCGTGGAATACAGGCGCGGACAATACAGGCTCGGGCATAGTCCCGAACACAGTTCCGAACAACGAACTCCAGCGGTTGGTGCAGCGCTTCGGAAACCGGGAGCACCTGCTAGGGGTCGCCATCTACGACCGGCAGGGCGTACTAGTAAACGTAACTCCGGAACTCGTGAAGTTGCTTAGCGGGAGTCCGCCGCCGGTAACGCAGGCTATCATGCAGGGTCACGAAGAAAGCTCGTTCGTCCGGCTGGGAAGCGTGCCGGTGCACATTCTCGCGTTGCCGATTCGCCGTCAGGATGAAGTGGTGGGCGGCTTGGCGGTGGTGCACGATGCGAGCTACATCCGCGCGCAAATCCTTCTCGTCTGGCGCCACACATTTTTCCGTGTGCTGGCTCAGGTCTTCCTCATCGTTCTCATTACCTTGCTGATTGTCCGCTGGAGCATCGCCGGCCCGATTTCACGGGCGGCGCTGTGGATGCGCGCGCTCCGCACGGGAAAGATTTCCTTCCGCCAGGAAGTGCCGGACTTCGACATGTTCCGGCCGCTGGCGCGCGAAGTTGCGACCATGGCGGAGAGCCTCAGCCACGCCCGCAATGCGGCCGAAAATGAGGCCCGCCTGCGCGAGGCGGGGGAATCTATGTGGACAGCGGATCGTCTCTCGGTGCAACTCCGCACCCGTCTCGACGGCGGCCACGTGTTCGTGGTCTCGAATCGCGAGCCTTACATGCATCAGCGAAACGGGAAGACGGTCGAAGTGGTGGTTCCGCCGAGCGGTTTGGTTACCGCGCTCGAACCCGTGCTCAACGCCTGCGATGGCACCTGGATCGCGCACGGCAGCGGCAATGCCGACGCCGAAGTCGTGGACGCTGCCGACCGCTTGCGCGTTCCTCCCGAGGATCCCCGCTACAGCTTGCGCCGCGTCTGGTTAACCAAACAGGAAGAAGAAGGTTACTACTACGGCTTTGCCAATGAAGGGCTGTGGCCGCTTTGCCACATCGCGCACACGCGTCCGCTTTTTCGGGCGGACGATTGGCAGTACTACCAGGATGTCAACCGCAAGTTTACTGCCGCCGTGCTCGAGGAAATCGAGAATGTCGCGAAGCCTGTGGTGCTGGTTCAGGACTATCACTTCGCGTTACTGCCGCGGCTGCTCAAGGACAAGCGGCCGGATGCCCGCGTGGCCATCTTCTGGCATATTCCGTGGCCGAATCCGGAAGCCTTTGGCATTTGCCCCTGGCAGCGCCAGTTGGTGGATGGCTTGCTCGGCGCCGACCTGATCGGATTTCACATTCAGTCGCATTGCAACAACTTTCTGGAGACCGTCGACCGCGTGGTCGAGTCGCGCGTGGACTGGGAGCACTTTTCCGTCCTCCGCCAGGACCACCGCACCATGGTCCGGCCTTTTCCCATCAGTGTTGCCTTCGGCGGCGACGATGCCGCCGGAAACAACAACCAGGGCTCTAGCTATCTCGAACGTTCGGCTCTCCTGCGGAGTCTGGGCGTGGAAGCAACCTTCATGGGGATTGGGGTCGATCGCGTCGACTACACCAAGGGAATTCTGGAGCGGTTCCTCGCGATTGAGCGGTTCCTCGAGAAATATCCCAGCTATCAGGGAAAATTCACGTTCGTGCAGATCGGAGCGCCCAGCCGCACCCACATCAAGCGTTATCACGACTTGTTGGCGGAAGTGGAAGCTGAGGCGGAGCGCATCAATTGGCGCTTCCAGAGCGGCAAGTGGAAGCCCATTGTGTTCCTTAAGCGCCAGCACAGCCATCAGGAAATCGAGCCCTATTACCGCGCCGCCGATCTTTGCCTGGTGACTTCACTTCACGATGGAATGAATCTCGTAGCCAAGGAATTTCTCGCCGCGCGCCGCGATGAACGCGGCGTTCTCATCCTCAGCCAGTTCACGGGAGCGGCCCGCGAACTGCGCGACGCCTTGCTGGTGAATCCTTACGACATCGATCAGACCGCCGACGCGATCCGCGCCGCTTTAGAGATGGAGCCGGAAGACAAACAGTTGCGTATGCACCGCATGCGTAAGATCATTAAGGAGAACAACATTTACCGCTGGGCCGGAAACCTGATCACCGAACTTTGCGAGGTCCGCTTGGATGCGCCCGAGGACGCGCAGGAGAAATCACGCGCCAAGTTGCATGCAGTCTGACTTCGAGGTTCATTTCGAGGTTCGCCAGCCGTCAAGAAAAGGAAAGGAGCAACCCGGTTGAGGCCAGAAGTGGAATCGCAGATCGCGCCGTTTCTGCAAACTCTCGCCCAGGCATCGCAGGCGGTGTTGCTGGTCGATTACGACGGAACGTTGGCGCCCTTCCATGCCGATCGCAATCAGGCATACCCATATCCCGGAGTCTTGCTCCTGCTACAAGAGATCGTACGCAACGGCCGGACGCGAGTGATTGTCGTCTCCGGGCGTGAAGCGGGCGAAATTCTCCCGCTTCTCAATATTCATCCACGTCCCGAAGTTTGGGGAATCCATGGGCTGCAGCGCCTGAGGACAAATGGGAGTATGGAGATGCCTCGCCTCGATGATCGAACGCTCAATGGCTTGTCGGATGCCGATCGCTGGCTCGCCTACCTGCAACTGCGCCACGTCACGGAGTTCAAGGCCGGAAGCATTGCCGTTCATTGGCGTGGGCTCAGCGCAAGCGACGCGGAGGATATTCGGTCCAGCGTTTTGGTGGGTTGGCGCCCCATTGCGGAAAACAGCGGGCTCGATCTGTTGAATTTCGACGGTGGGGTGGAAATTCGCCCTTCCGAAGCCGACAAGGGTATTGCGGTTCGTGCTTTTCTCGGTGAAATCAATCCCGGCACACCGGTGGCCTATCTGGGCGACGACTCCACCGACGAATCCGCTTTTCAGGCCATGCAGGGCCGCGGCCTCACCATCCTGGTGCGTCCCATCTGGCGGGAGACGGCGGCGCAATTGTGGCTCCAGCCCCCGGATGAACTCCGCGACTTTCTCGGGCTATGGCTGAAGGCCTGTGCCGAGCAAAATGCCTTAACAGCGGAGCGCCTGCGGCGGTGAACGGATGGCAACCGCAGCGCAGTTAACTCTTCTAAGAACGCCGTTGAAGCCCTTCTTGCTTCAACCCGTCGGTGCATCTCTTACGGAGTCTTGGCTCTATGTCTTGGCTCTACGGGTCCATATTCCCAGTTCTCCTAGACTCACGCTCCGACGATCTCGCGCACGGCGCGATAGCCCTGATCGATGGCGGTATTGGTGTAGGCATGACCGTCAGCGTCCGAGTTCGCAATCTTGATTCTCCCGAAGGGCTGCCGGCCAATCACACACGGACGTTCGGACGCCGGCCGGTCGAGCGGCTCGAACAATGCGTTGTATTCGTAGGCATATCCGTGAGGCCAGCGGTTGACCGTAATTGCCTGAATGTCGCGAGCGGGATCGAAACCGCCGGCTGAGAGTGTGCGACCAAGTTGATCTCGTACCTGGCGCTCGAAGGTTTCGAATTTCGTGTTGACGAGTTCCCATCGTCCCGCCCGGTACTGGTCCTTGCAATTCAGGCCAGGCTCGCAGGGGGTGCGAAGAAGGTGAAGCAGGCAGGACTCATCCGGCGACCTAGTCGCCGCGCGCGCTCGGAAAGCTTTTCGTGCTCAGATATTCGACCCAGTACCATTGCTGCAACGGCGTCCACTTCTCGACGTTGCGGTACGTGAAGATTCCTATGCCCGCCACGACCGCAAGCAGGAAAGCCCCCAGACTCGACACCGGCCACTTCGTCGCCCAAGGCCGAGACTCACCGCGACTTCGGCATCGGGTGGAAGGGTGACACGTCACCCCGGATTTTTCCGGGTGGGCTTTCATGTCCTGCTCAATCGCAGCATGAAACGCCTTTTCCTGCGGTGTAGAAACTACCCCGAGGGCATGCCCAACGTTCCACAACCACCCGTGCTGATTTTGCGCCTATTCTTGACACGTCCCGTCGTAGTGGTATCCTCCTTAATCCGACCCTGAATCACTTCGTCAGTTTCTCGTGAAT
>Ga0116122_1001130_pt1 | contig 14012 bp, 15 predicted proteins | sample June2015DPH_13_5_FD_89726 | JGI IMG/M metagenome (GOLD analysis project Ga0116122, IMG submission 89726) | Peatland microbial communities from SPRUCE experiment site at the Marcell Experimental Forest, Minnesota, USA - June2015DPH_13_40 | ecosystem: Environmental > Terrestrial > Soil > Wetlands...
GCGCGGCGCCAGCGTGCTTCCGCTCACTAAATCCGGCTTCGCCGTCGGTGGCTTTCCCACGTCGCTGATCAAGGGCAAATCCCTCTTCATCCCGCGCTATCGCAAGGAATTCGGCGTCATTGATCGCTCGGATAAAAAGGCATCGGCATGGAACCGTCGGCGCGACGAATCGACGTCCACCATCACTTGATATCACCCGCCTTCTCGCCGCGAGGCGGTCTTCCTTTTGCAGTGATAATGTTGCGATGCATGAGTCCGGTGATGGCCCGAAGCTGCCGCGCCGTTCCCCGCGTCGGACTGTCCGCTTTCAGGGGTAAAGCTGCCGTGACGCGGACATCACGCGATGTCGCAGTTTGACCCATGTCGTCACTTTGCAGCGCAACTTCCGCCAGTCCGACGCCACCGGTTGTGCGCGCGTGGCGAGCCGCATCGCGGGTCCCGGGCAGACCTTTGCCGCCTCCTGGCGAGGGATGCCGACGGTGACACGATCACCGAGATCGCGTTGTGGGACACCGGAACAGGGGGCGGGCACTTCGTGGTCGACGGGGTAGCGCAGGCGCCGAATGTCGAGATCGACGTAACGGCGGCGGCGCAGCTAGCATGCCGATAGGGTCGCTAATGACGGGCATCTCGTACGGGCGGAGAAAATGCCGATGCCGAGATGGTTGATCACAATCCCAAATAGACCCGCCGTATATCGTCGTCTGCTGCAATTTCCTGAGTGCTGCCCTCACGCACAAAACGGCCATGCTCGAGGACGTAAATGCGTTTGGCGACCGCCATCGTTGTGCGGGCGTCCTGCTCGACCAGGAGAACCGCCGTACCTGCCTCCTGAATCGCACGGATCGCCTGGAAGATCTCGACCTTGAGGCGGTGAGCGATACCGACTGATGGTTCGTCGAGCAGGAGTAGCGCGGGACCGCCCATCAGCGCGCGCGCAATCGCCAGCATTTGCTGCTGACCGCCCGAGAGCGTACTGGCCTGTTGCCTGCTCCGCTCCTTGAGGATTGGAAACAACGCGTAAATCTTATCGAGATCGCGCGTGACCTGCACCTTGTCGTTGCGCAGGTAGGCACCGAGCATCAGGTTCTTAAGCACGCTGAGTTCGGGGAAGAGGCGCCGGCCTTCTGGGCAATGACAGATGCCGCAGCCCACAACCTTGTGCGCGGGCAGGCCGTCGAGCGAACGGCCGTCAAAAACGACATGCCCGGCAGAAGGTGCCACGGAGCGAGAAATGGCCTTCAACAGTGTCGTCTTGCCGGCGCCGTTCGGGCCCAGCACGCCGACGAGTTGACCCCGCTCGACGGAAAGCGAGACCCGTTCCAAGGCCAATGCGTTGCCGTAGTGAACGACCAGATCCGTGACCTCAAGCAGTGCCAACGTCATCCCCCGTGGTTGCGAGGCCCGGCGCGTCGAACTCTACCTTTCCGATATAGGCCTCAACCACACGCGGATTGCGCACGATTACAGCCGGAGTGCCGATTGCCACGACTTCACCGAAGTCCATGGCAATTACCTCCTGCACCAGCTGCATGAATTCGCGCAGCTTGTGCTCGATGATGAGAATCGTCAGCCCTTCGCTGCGGTGAAGCGCCCTAATCAAATCAGCGAGTGGCTGGATCTCCCCGGCGCCGAGGCCGGCAAAAGGTTCGTCGAGGAGCAGGAGCTTGGGGCGGGTCGCAAGAGCGCGGGCGATTTCGAGCCGGCGCAGATCCCCGTACGAAAGGACATCGACGAAGTGACGCGACTTTTCGCCAAGGCCAACCTGATCGAGGAGAGCTTGGGCCCGCATGCCCGCTTTTCCCTCACCCCGGACACGCGGTGCGAGGCAGGCAACCTCCACGTTCTCCAGGACGGTCATCCCGACGAAGGGGCGGGCGAGCTGGAACGTGCGTGCAAGGCCACGGTTGACGATTTTATGTGGAGGGAGCCTGGCGAGTGACTGGCCGTCGAAATTGACCGTGCCGGTATCGAATGGGACGAAACCTGTCAGCAGGTTGAACATCGTCGTCTTGCCGGCGCCATTCGGGCCCAACACGCCGGTGATCGAACCGGTCTGCAGCGTGAAAGATACGTCCTTGACAGCGTGCAGGCCACGGAAGCGTTTGTTAAGCCCGTAGACTTCGAGGAGCGCCATCATGCGACATAGCTCCGGATGCGCCGCCATAATGGTGCGATCAGGCCTTGTGGCATAAAGAACAGGATGAAGATCAGAACGAGCGTGTATACCCAGAGACGATACTCGCTGAAGGCGCGCAGGCTCTCGGTCAGGAGGCTCAGCAATATAGCGCCGCCAACTGGTCCATAGATCGAGCCGAGGCCGCCGACATAGACCATGATGATGATGTTGATCGACAGAACAACCGCGAAGAGATCTGGCCCAACCTGCAGCTGGTAATGGGCGTACAGCGCGCCGCCGAGTCCTGCGAAGGCCGCGCTGATCATCAGCGAGGCAATCTTGTAGAAGTTCACGTTGATGCCGGAAGCTTGGCAGCTAGCTTCGTCGCCGCGGATGGCACGCAATAACGTTCCCCACATCGAGTTCGCAATGACCTTTAGTATGATTGTCGTGGCAACCAAGAAAATCAGCACGAGATAGTAATAGGCGAGGGGGGAATCGAGAATCGGATCGATGCCGTTCAAGCCATCCTGGCCGCCAGTATAGCTCGAGAAGATTATGGTGAGATTCTGCATCACGGCCGCGCCCGACAGCATAGCGAGCGCAAAGTACGGCCCTTTCAGGCGCAGCGTCGGAAGGCCGAGGACGAGGCTGAACAGGACTGCGCAGACGGGTGCCGCCGGTAGGCTCCACCACGGAGAAAGGCCGAACTCCACGTTGAGGAAGCCGGCGGTGTAGGCGCCGGCACCGATGAAGAGCGAATGGCCGAAGTTCTCCCGGCCGGTGAGCCCCGACATGAAATCCCAGCTCGCCGCCCACATTCCGAAGCATAGCGCCACGGTCAGGACGCCGATGGTGTAGGTGCTGCCGAACAGCAAGGGTGCCGTCGCCAGGGCCGCCGAAGCGAGCAAGACTGCGAGCCGGTCGACCTTGTGAATTCCCATCGGCGGCTCAAAAGGCGGCGCGTTTGCCGAAGAGTCCCGCGGGCCGCAGGATAAGGGTGATTAGCACGGCGGCAACCGAGACGATCTGTGACCACTCGATCGATATCTTGAAGGCGATAATCGTCTCCGTGTAACCGAGCAGGAGAGCGCCCACGATGCTGCCGGGGATTGATCCGAGACCACCTACGACCACGATGGCGAAGGCCTTGAACAGCGGCAGCAACCCCATGCCGGGGATCACCGTCTGAAACGGAGCCACTAAAACCCCCGCCGCCGCCGCCATTCCGGCCGATAGCCCCATCACGATGGAATAGATGCGGTCCGATGGGATGCCCATATACTGGGCCGCCTCGGCATCCTGCGAAATGGCGAGAATCGCAGAGCCGAGCCGTGTATGCTGCATGAACAGCCATAGGCTGGTCAGGATAAGTATCGCGCCTATCAGCGCGAGCAGACGCTGGGAGCTGATATCGACCCCGGCGAAATGGTAGGTCGCGTTGACCATGGACGGAACATTGCGGGCTTCCGAGCCGAACACCAACAGCAGCATCTGCTCGACCATAAGAGCGACCGCGAGGGTGATCAGCAACACTGCCAGCGAGGAGCGTCGGAGCGGGCGCACGAGCACCCGTTCCATCACCATGCCGAAAGCAGCCACGAACAGAACCGCCAGCACGGACGCGAGCCACAACGGCAGATGGACAACCGCTGTAAAGGTGTACACCGCGTAAGCGCCGAGCGCGTAGAAGGAACCGTGAGCTAGGTTGAGAATCCGCGCCACGCCGAAGATGAGGGTGAACCCCACCGCCAGCATGGCATAGATCGCGCTGATCACGGCTCCATAGACGAGGATCTGGACCAAGGCCAATTGGCCGTCAGTTCTGCGCCAGCCAGGGCGGATTGATCATTTTGCCGTTCGCCACTTCCTTCGGCCAGATAACCACTCGCTCGCCGTTGTTCTGCCACTGCACGAACAGCACGTTGACGAAGCCCGGGCCGTCCTTAACCTCGTGCAGCTCATCGAACTGGACGCGACCGCGCGGGCCTATGTAGTCCGTCTTCTCGAGCTCCTTGATCACCGCGTCGGTATCGGTGGTGCCAGCGCGCTTGACGGCCTCGGCATAAATGTGGACCGCCTCATAGGCGCCGGACGCCGTGTAGACCGGAGCACGCTTATAGAGACTGACGAATTTGTCCCACCACGGTACGGTCTTTGGCGTGAGGGGTGCGCGCAGCAGGAAATTCACCGAAACTTCGGCGATCGACTTGCCGCCGATACGGTCGAAGAAATTGGCATCCATGCTCTTGACGTCGATGCCGCCGATCGGCACGGGCACCTTGGCGTCGTACCATTGCTTTACGAACACGTCGGAGGCGGCGTGAGAAAGGATGACGATCAGGTATTGCGATCCGCTGTCCTTCACCTTCGAGAAGATCGGCGAGAAGTCGGTCGTCTGCACGTCGAAGAACTCCGCGACCGGAACCTCGAGGCCAGCGGCTTCCGCGCCCTTCTTGATCGCCGGCACCATGTCTTGCACCCACTTGGCGTTCTCGCCCAGGATGGAAATCTTCTTGTATCCGAGCTCGCCCTTGAGTTTGCCGCTGATAAAGCCGAGCAGCGCGTTCGAGTTCTTGGCCGAATTGATCGGATTCACACGGAATATGTACTTGTACTGCTGGTAATCGTCCTTGACCTTCTGCTGGATGGCGGGCGCGGCCGAACCGATGCCGAGGAAGATCGTCTTGGCGCGGGCAATGTGTGGCAGCTCGCCCAGCGTCACGCCGCTGTCGTAGCCGCCAATCAGCACGTCGACGTGGTCATCGCTGGTGAGCTTGTTGACGGCGGCAATTCCGACCTTGGGGCCCTCGTTCGCCGCCTCGCCCTCATCGGCTACGGTCATTTCGAACTTTCGCCCGAGCATCCCGCCCTGCTCATTGAGCTCGTCTGTCGCCATCTTGACGCCGTCCATGCTGTCGCGTCCGACCTGGAGTTGGATCGCCGTGTTGACGCCGATGCGGATCGGCTTGGCCTGTTGTGCCATTGCGTCTTCGGCTGTGCCGACGGCGAGCGTCAGCACAAAAGCCATCATGGAGGAGACCAGTAAGTTCTTCCTCATCGTTATCTCCCTCGTGAATTTGTATTGCGCCCCGGGGTGCGACCATGGCCGGTCCCGCGTCCGCTTGTAGTCATTTTTTCAACAATCGGAGCTCGACAGCACACAGCCTTGCGTCGACAGAACTGTCATCAGTGATAGCGGCGTAGTGCTTATGCTGGCCCACCATTCGCGTCGCGCATCAGTGTGCCTGCCTGCGACAGCGCAAATGACTCCATTTCTCCGTTCCACTGCAGCAATCATAATCTAGGATCAATGGACCGGTCTTGGAAAAAATTCTAGTGCACTTTTTGACGCGCCACCATACCCTTGTCGCTTCATGGCCTGCGGACGACAATTGCTCCGATTGCTGCGGCGACCGGGAAAGAGGCTTATTCTCCCTGGGATTAATGACCGCTTTTGTGCAAGGCTTTCGGACGCCGGAATGCCGAGACTATCCACGCGCTCGAGCGGCCGGCGTCCGAAAAGCGCCAAGGCACGAAATCGCGGTCGGTCGTGCAGCGCTAGAGCGAAAAGGCTCGTTGTTTTTTCGCAGTGCGAAATTTCGCCCGCAGTCACAATTGTGGATAAACAGTTCTGCGGGCAAGCCGTAATCAAAAGCCATGGCCTTCCCCTTGCACGCGCGCTGCAGGCAAGGCGCCGCTGCCGGCACCACGATCCGGCCAAGCCGCACAAGGGAATCAACGGTGCAGATCCCTTTGTGATTGCGATGGCAAAGGACGGCGGGGCGCAGTGGAAGGTTGTAGCGGACGAACATCCGGGCAGCTAGGAGAACCGCAAGATTCCCTTCGTGTGTAACCAAGAAAGTGTGTCGTGCATGACCTTTCAGGAAATGATACTCGCGGAGGGTTGGAAGTTTTAAACCGGTTAATCATTTGCTGGATTTTGGTTTTTACGGCTACGCGCCGAATAATTTCCAACTCCCCGCCGAATAGGAATCTCCCCCAAATCGGCCGTATCCGCTGTGCGAAATGACGTATATCCTCGTCTACGAAGCCGCTTAAAAATTTTGCTGTTTTTCTGCGGTGCAAAGTGAAGCGATTGGCCCCTTTCGACGTTCGCCGTGACGCAGCAATTCGTCTGCAATTGGGGGCAAACCGGACTCGTCATCGACCGCCCCAATCGGGCGCCAATGACCCCACTGAGACATCAGTTTGCGAACCTAAAGTCGCGGCTCGCCGATGCCCTCTTCCGAGATTATCTTCCGAGACTATCAGTCGGCGCTTGGTGCCTGTATGGTGACAGGTCGGCCGTAGCCGGCCCGAAAAACGTATGACGAGGAGAAATAAATTTATGGTGTCGCGTTCACCTCACCCGGCGCTATCGTGCGTCGACGACTTCGCCACCAGTTCGACCGACGCGCTGCTGCTCGTCGGGCGGATCCTGATGAGCTATCTGTTCCTATCCGCCGGCTGGGGCAAACTCACTAACGTCGTCGGCGCGGCTGCCTATTTTACCGCGTTAGGCGTGCCTAGCCCGAGTGTTATGTCATACGTCGTCGGCGCGCTCGAAGTAGCCGTTGGCGTCGCGTTGATCCTCGGGCTTGCCACGCGCTACGTTGCGATTGTGATATTTATTTTCGTGCTTGTCGCCACAGTGTTCGCGCATCGATACTGGATCTATCCAGCGGAAGCGCAAAGGGCACAATTTATCCAGTTCACCAAAAATCTCGCGATCATGAGCGGATCGCTGTTCCTGCTTGTCGTTGGCGCTGGACGCTTCTCAATCGACGCCATGCTCGCGAAGAAGCAATGAGAGCGGCTGCTTGCGGGGGATCCTACCCGGAGGCTTACAACGTTTACGTTGAATTTTGAAAGCTTTAAAAGCAATTCTCTTCCTATTCAGAGAAGGGAGGACTTCGGCATGTTGTTTGGTAGGTGCAATTGTAATCCCGGCGCCTCATCGATATCGAGACGCGGGTTGCTTTACGCAGGTGGTGCAGGCTTTGTATCCGCGCTCGTTGCCACGCTGGTCGGAACTTCGCAAACCGCGCAGGCCCAGGCGCTCGGCTCTCAGGTTCCAGAGGTCGATCGGCTTGCCGTTCGCATGGTCACGGATAACCAAGTCATCCAATTCGTTCCGTCTGAAAAACGTGAGGACCTCGCTATTGAGCGAAGAACGGGCAGCAACACGACCCCTGATGCGCCGCCACGCACCGCTTTGAATGGCGAATGGGGGCTCTCTATGTACGCGGAGTCTCGGCGTAGCAACGAGATGCGCACCATCTTGATCGATTTTGGCTACACGCCGGAAACGCTCCTCAACAACATGTCCATTCTCAAGATCGACCCATCGACCTTCGATGCGCTCGTCCTGAGCCACGGTCATTACGATCATTTCGGCGGGCTGGTCGGTTTTCTCGCGGCGAACAAAGGCAAGCTCAAGAAAAATTTGCCGTTCTTCGTCGGCGGCGAAGATTGCTTTTGCACGCGGACAACCGGAAACGACGCACAATACGGCGCGCTCGACCGCAAGGCAATCATCGACGCGAACCTTTCGCTGATGATGGCCGAAGGGCCCGCCATCGTCGCCGATCATGCCTTCACCACCGGAAAAATTGTGCAAGTCAGCTCGGAAAAACCGTTACAGCCGACCAAGGAGAAGGTCGGCATCGGCAACGGCTTTGGATGCTTCCCTGACAAGATGTCACCGGCAAAGAACACCGGCGCCTTCATTCCGGACGATTTTGAGCACGAAATCGGTACCAACTTTGTCGTCAAGGGTAAGGGTCTGGTAGTTCTCACCTCCTGCAGCCATCGCGGCGTCATCAACACGATCAGGCAAGCCCAAGCCGTGTCTGGCGTCCGGAAGGTCCATGCCGTGATTGGCGGCTTCCATATCGTTCCGCCGCTCGATGACACCTACATCCGACAGATCGTCGCGACTTTGAAAGAGATCAATCCGGAATACTTGATCCCCGGCCATTGTTCCGGAGATCGGTTCTACGACCTCGCCCATAATGAGTTAGGCGATAAAGTCATCCATTCTGCCGTCGGAACCCGGTTCGTCTTCGAAGCGTAAGGGTCAAACGAAGGCAACGGGAGTCCGCTTGTGGCCCTTACGGGAGTCCGCTTGTGGCCCTTAGCGCCGGATCACGTTTTGATGGCTGACGGTTGCTATCGGGGTTGAAGCGGACATGGACGAGCCTGGGCCTTGACCATCTCAGTCGCGAATGACCCTAAGCGGTCATTCTGGAGTTGCGCCCTGCATACGCTGTTTCATCGGGAGGATCGTGGTTCGGAGCAGCTTGGGACGCGACCATGAATGTCGAGGATTGGCTGAGAAGCTTTGGGCTTAGCCAGTGGTTCTTTCGCCTGGAAAATGACTGCGTGCCGCGGTTGGAAACGCGTGCGTGTTCCCGAGGCTCCACAGGAGAGCTACAATGAGGCGGCGGGTGTTCATCAAATCCGTCAACCCCACACTTGGGGTGTCAATGTCGGCACCGTCCCGGCGAAGCTGCTGATGACCGTCGTCGGCATCAAGGGCAAACCTTTCACCGCGCCGGCGCCGAAGCAGGAGTGAGCATGGCTGAGAATTTTCACGACAACGAGGCGCGCCATCGCTTCGAACTCGATGTCGAGGGCAAGACCGCCTTCGTCACTTATCGCAAATCGCCCGGCGCAATCACTCTTGTCCATACTGAGGTGCCGCCGGATCTGGGCGGACGAGGAATTGCTTCGAAGCTCGCGCGCGCGGTCCTCGATGCCGTGCGGGCGCAAGGGCAGAAGCTCACCGTCAAATGCGATTTCATTCAATCCTTCATGACAAAGCATCATGAATATAATGATCTGTTGGAACGAGGGCAGGAAGAGAGAAAAATTACTGCCACCTATAAGGGTAGCTGTTTTTGCGGTGCCGTCGAATTCGAGGTCACGGGCAAACCCGCCTTCGCGGGGTATTGTCATTGCCGCGACTGCCAAGCTTGGTCCGCCGCGCCGATCAACGCCTTCAGCCTTTGGGGGTCGACCAGCGTGCGTATCATCAAGGGCGAAGCCAATATTGGCACATTCCACAAGACTGAAAATTCCTACCGCAAGTATTGCAAGGTCTGCGGCGGACATCTCATGAATGAACACCCACGCATGCGACTCATCGACGTCTATGCGAACCTGCTGCAGGGCTTCGCCCATGAGCCGACGCTGCACGTGAATTACGGAAGCAAGATGGTTTCCGTGAGGGACGGGCTGCCAAAGTTCAAGGATCTCCCCAGCGAGCTCGGCGGCTCGGGAGAACGTCTGGCCGATTAGTCAGTCCGGATTTCTCAGGCTCGGCTACCGCTCATTTCCAACCTACAGCGCGCCAGTTTATATCGAGCGGCGATCCATCGACAGACCATATCATAAGGCCGCGACTTCTCCTTTTGGCCCATAGCGACGCGCCGCCCCAGCATGGCTGAGCGTCGCTTTCGGCGCAAAGCGGAAATGGCGCTATCATCACTCCCATGCGCCGCTTCGCGCCGCCCTGGACGAGCGAGGAGAACAACAACGCCTGCTTCATCGTCCGCGACAACGCCGGGCAGGCCATCGGTGTATGCCTGCCGAGCGAGGTCAATGACCTGACATGGCCGCGTTTACCTGGCGCTGCACTTGATCCGTAAATTTCGCCCTAGATAACCGGCCTGCTGCCAGGCGGAGCCTGGCATCTGCCAAATGGCCTGCCAAGCGGCTTGGCTATTACGGCCGTCGCACTTGTACACGTCAAATGCCCAGAGACCGCCAAAAATGACAACGGTGAGAATGACGTAATGACGGCGCATATAACCAAGCTATCTCTTCCCTCCTTAATAACGAACTAATAATCGAGGTCGCCTTCCCCTGTTGCGCGCTCAGCCTAGCGCAAGGGACGAGGCCCGCCGCGTGGCGGCGAACTTCGCCAAGCTGCCGGAGCCATCGGCTTGGACACGCCGCGTGTTTTGGAGCGCCGCACGGTTGAGCAAAACACTTAGCAGCCGCGGCAAATACCTTCGATCATCCGCTTCAGCTGTTGCTCATTGTGCTCATTTTCAGCCTGTTCCTGTTTCCATTCAGGTGAACCGACATTCGGCGTGGTCGGGTATAGAGACCCTATCTCCAAGGTTGTGGATTTATCGTAGCGGTGAGACTCGGCGTCGGGAATTTCACTGGTGAGCACCACCCTGGTGTTACTTATGCCCTCCTGCTGGACTAGGCTGAAAAGCGTGGCGGCATGGGGGTGCGACAGCCGCACGCAGCCATGCGAGGCGGGGCGGCCAAGGTGCTTAACGTCATAGCTGCCGTGGATGGCGTGACCTTCCTGGGTGAAGAAGATCGAATAGGGCATCGGCGCGTCGTCCCATTCACGCGAGAAGTGATCGCGCTCCATACGGAACGGCTTGAACTCGCCCGTCGGCGTGTCGTAGTCGGCCATCCCCGTCGACACTGGCCAAGTGTAGAGCACGGTGCCGTCGTCCGCGACGGTCATCTGCTGGGCGGATTTATCAACTGTGATGACCAAGTCGGCACGTGCAGGGGATGCGAGCACCAACGCCGCGGCGAATGACGCGAAACCAAGGTGGCTGAAACGCAAACGAACCCTCCGCCCCCAATTTCGCACAGCATAACACGCCGGTTGGACGATTAAACTGACGCAATATCGTATCATAATGAAATAGACTCGACGATGAACCGCAGCGCCGCTCGGCGACTAACCGGCTAACCCGAGACGAGGCCCGCCGCATGGCGGTGAACTTCGCCAAGGTGCCAGAGCTGTTGCGGCGGAACGGCTAACGCTACAGGCGGCCACAGATGGTGCGTTGTCGCTGGTCGCGAGCTATATTGGCATTATGACCAAGACTCCGCCCACCAAACCACCGCTGCCGCCGTTGCGCGAGCGCTTGAAGCTGTCGGACCGCTTCGTCGACGTTACTGACCAGCATGTCGGCGAGGTCTTTGTGCTCACCGGCTACGGCACCCACGACCGCTCGGCTCGCGGCGCGTGGATCAAGAAGGATGAACTCCGTGGAGTTCTCCCTCCAGCGTTTTTTCTACCCAAGAAGCCCGACCCAGCGAAGAGCGGCTGATCGCGGCCGGCTGTCATCAGCTCGCCATCCGCGCCACGAGGCTCGCCCACTGGGCAGCATGGCGAGTGGAATAACAACCAAGTCATCACAGAAAGGTCCGCCGATCGCCTTGAAAAGAGCCATTTCAGCGGACTGAAATCCGTACCTCGGGGGCGGGCACCCATCCCAAAGGGTCTCATTAGGATTGGTCTCGCTGGATTCAGGGACGGGGGTCAGCGATGGCGTGCGCGCGGTCGGGAGCACAATCCGGCCTTCGATATGGGCTATTCGGGCTGGTCGCCGTCGTAGCGGGCGCGACCGTCAGCATTGATCCAGCCGACGCTCGACATCATTGGAGCGGTTACAAACATGCTGCTCACCATCGGAACGGTCACAAACACGTCGCTCACCGTCAGAACGGTTACCGGCACGTCGCTCACCGCATCGCTCGCGCCGGACGTTCCGCCCATGTCGAAAGCTATTCGCCGTCATCGGCTTCAATCGTAATAGACGCCAATACCGGTTCGGTGCTCCAGGCATTGAATCCGGATGCATTGCGCCACCCGGCCTCGCTGACAAAGATCATGACGCTCTACCTGCTGTTTGAGCAGATCGAGGCGGGCAAAGTCCGGCTTGACACTCCGCTGAGCGTATCTGTGCACGCATCCGAGCAGGCACCGACTAAGCTCGGCCTCAAGCCCGGCGGCACGATCATGGTCGAGGACGCTATCAAGGCGATGATAACCCGGTCAGCGAACGACGTCGCGGTCGCGGTCGCCGAAAACCTTGGTGGCGACGAGGGCCAGTTCGCTAGGCTTATGACCCAGAAGGCACGCAGCCTGGGCATGACCCGCACAACTTACGTGAATGCCTCCGGACTGCCCGATGACAAGCAGGTCACGACCGCGCGAGACCAAGCCGTGCTCGGGGGCGTGATCCAGGAGCACTTCCCCCGCTACTACAAATACTTTTCGACCGCGGTGTTCGTCTATCACGGCCAGGCAATCCGAAATCACAACCATCTGCTTGGCAGCGTAGAGGGCGTGGATGGCATCAAGACGGGATTCACGCGGGCCTCCGGCTTCAACCTAGTGACGTCGGTTCGCCGCGGCGGCCGTCATCTTGTCGCCGTCGTGCTGGGTGGACGTACGTCGGCTCAGCGTGACGCCCACATGCGCGAGCTGATCAGCAGCAACGTCAAGCTGGCCTCGCTTGGGCAGGTCGGTCCTGTCGCCGTCGAAAAGGCTGCGGTGAAGGCTGCTCGCCCACCTCAGGTCGCGTTCCCGGAGGGTGACGCAGCGCTGCGGCCTGGTTCGACGGAACCCATTCGCCCACTGCTGGTGAAGACCATAACCTACCACACGGCGACGCTGCAGTAGCGACGAGGAGGGTCGGGCAAGTTCATGACTCCTACGCGGTCGATCACGGAGCTGCTGAAGTGCTCTACGCTTTTTTTGCTTCTTTCGCGCTGACGGTTGGAGCGCCACCCGCATTCGCTGACGTTTTGATTTTGGTTGATAAGACTACGCAGCAGATGTCCGTGTCGGTCGATGGGGTGCCACGCTATCTGTTCGCGGTGTCGACTGGCCGTGCGGGCTATGGGACGCCGAACGGTACCTACCATCCGTAGCATTTGGAAACGACGTGGTTTTCGAAGTTGTATTACAATTCACCAATGCCTCACTCGATCTTTTTCCATGGCGGTTATGCAATCCACGGCAGCTATGAGATCAATCGGCTTGGTGGACCCGCCTCACACGGCTGCATCCGCCTGCACCCTGCAAATGCTGCAACTCTTTTCGCATTGGTAAAAACCGAAGGCATGGCGGCAACGACTATAGTCGTTGCCGGGAGCAATTCTGCCGTCGCGCCAAATCCTTCGCCGTCTGCGCAGCCCTATGGCGGCTGGACTAGGCCCGGTTATGACAGCCGCTACACACCCGATTACAGGCCGCCCGGCTATCAGTGGCTTCAAGAGCCGGGTACTTTCCGGTACTTCAATCCGTACTGACGCGCATGTCGCCCTTCAGCCGGTCGCTGCATTTGGACGGGAAAAGATGGCACCTATTCGGCTCCGGTCCTGGCCGCCCCAAGGGCCGAGTCTGGGCCTTGCCACAAAAAAGAAACCCCAAGCAGTGTACCCGCTTGGGGCCTCGCGAGGTGTTACCTCAATTTAGGCTTACCGGGCGGCAGGGGTGTCGGGGGATGGGAGCGCCGCCATCGGCCTAATGCGGAGAAAATAAGAGCACAAAAATCATTGCGCTAGTGAACCTAGGTCATCGCAACCAATACGAAGGTTTAGAGCGGTCGTTTGCCTTTAAGCTCTCAATTACTCCCCGGCATTTATAGTGGGACTGCCACGGACCCGCCCGCTTCACGGGCCTGCCGTGCTATCATCGCTTCATGCCCTCCTCACGCCGCTTCCCGCCGCCTTGGACAATCGAGGAGCACGGGGAGAGCTTCATCGTAAAGGACGCGACCGGGCAGGCGTTGGGGTATTTCTATTTCGAGGAGGAGTTCGGTCGCGCTCAGCGGATGTTTGCTTTAAGGCAACTGCGGTCATAGGGTGCGTTTCGAGGGAGACGGCTCGGTCGCGAATGACCTAGGCTGTGTAAAAACGCAGAAAATTGAAAAGCGACGAGAATGATTTTTCTCAAGTGTATTGAAATCAGACTCCCGTCCGAATGTTTACGCACCTAAGGGCGGTTTTCCCGAACATTTGTTCTCTCGCGCCTGCGCGTCGCCGCGTTTTCACACAGCCAAGACCCAAAGCGGCGGTTCGCCACCGTCAAATGACGCATTGCGAAAGGCTTATTCAA
>Ga0116122_1001131_pt1 | contig 14005 bp, 8 predicted proteins | sample June2015DPH_13_5_FD_89726 | JGI IMG/M metagenome (GOLD analysis project Ga0116122, IMG submission 89726) | Peatland microbial communities from SPRUCE experiment site at the Marcell Experimental Forest, Minnesota, USA - June2015DPH_13_40 | ecosystem: Environmental > Terrestrial > Soil > Wetlands >...
CGCAGACATCGTTTTGTGATGTCTGCGAATTGTGCTTCCCCTCTCGCTGTGGCCTCAGCACCGTCAACCAGCCATCGGGTCCATCGCAGACATGCAAACTGCCGCATGTCTGCGCCACCCGGCGACAGTGCGACCCAACCAAATAGAAGGGCTTGCGCAGACACCGATTTTTGTTTGGAGGAGTACGATGGCAAACAGCGAAAACGATTGGTTAGGCGCGGGCCTTATTTCGGCTGCTGCTGTGGTTCTCGTTGCGGCGTTCTTCTGGGCAACGTCGAGCCTCGCTGAACAGCTACCGATGGTATGGGCTAGGCTCTTGGCATTCAGACTCTTGCTAGCCGTTGTGCTTTGGGCATTAACCATTTTCTCAAACAGGCGAAAGCTAGGGTTGCGAATATGCTTTGAGCTTGGGGCGCTACTGTTGATTGGATCCTGGGTGTTCAGTCTTGGCCGTATCTTAGGGGACGGTAGAGTTGCGCTGAAGCTAGCGGCTCTCAGCCTTGGTGGCCTTTCAACTGCAATGTTTGTGAGCGGTGCTTGTATAGCAGTGATTGCGCTAAATATAGCGGTAAGGTTTATTCGCCTCCATGCCATTTTGCAACGCTCTTGACCTGACTTTATGGTAGCCGCAAAATCAGCAACCGCGGGCTGGCGCAGAGCCCTGTTCTTTGGGGTCTGCGATTTCCCGAAGGGACTTATGGAATCTGGCGGCTCCTCCCACTCGCCGGCGTGTGGCGCGTACGTCCCGACGGTTTTTGGCGGGTGGCGCAGACATCGTTTGTTGATGTCTGCGACCCGCGCTTTAGGCATTGGGCGGGTGCCCTCCGGGCAGCGGGCAGCATGGAATGTGCAGGAGTGGCACCTTCTATCCTCCCGGGGGTCCGGTGTATCCGTGGAACCCCTTCACCAACCCCGGCTGGAACTGGGACATCTTCGATCTTGTGTTCCCCTCCGCGTCTCCCTCACAAATAGCAGGGGGCGAGGTCAACCTGATCGATCCCATCGGCGCCGCCATCGCCACTCTTTTAGCCGCATCTCCAAATCCCGGCCTCAGCGCCGGCCTCGCCATCCTCCCGCCGCGAAACCTGGGGCCTAGCCTTCTGTCGCTGTCGCCGAAGACGTGCACGGGTGGCGCAAGGGTGCTGTACACAGGAAACGACACGCTACTTGGGAATCGTGGCGGGTTTGGCAACGAGGTAAGCTTGCAGACCGCAGCGATCATCCCGAGCCAGTTTGGCGGGTACAACAGACTAAAACCTTACGCGAACCAGATAAGTGGATGGGGCTGGCGGTCACCGAGCCCCAATTCCGCCTTCACGTTCCAGGGGCTCGACGTTATGGGCGGAGCGAGTGCTCGGCAGAAGCAACAGAGATTGAATCCAGGAAGGTTCATCATAGAACTGTATGGAGCATCCCACGACCTCGGCACAATGCAGGTGTTCATTTTTCTGCCGAGCAACGTGCCGTGCCCAACCGGCACGCAGGCGACAAACTGAGGAGGGCCATGCACAAGATAGTCTATCTGGCTATACCCGTTCTGGCAGTCGTTGTCGCTTACGGCGGGAAGGTCCGGTCCTATCGTTGGCCGGCGATTGTAGCTACGAGCCGGACCTTCCATTTCTCAGGCTCCAAGAGCCAGGCTGAGAATTTCACAATCAAAGGGCCATCGGGCAATCCAGTCTACTGGCTCGGCTGCCACAGCAGTGGCTACGAAGGGAATTCTGGGGACCCGGACCACGACGACCAAGACGATTACTTCGGTGACCTCGACTGCCATTTGCATGCGCTTTACGCACCTGATGATGGGAATCTCCTTGTGGCGGACGCCTTCCGCGGAACGGAGCACTTCAGCCGGCTCCTCACGACAGGCTGGGACCTTCAGGGGGCGTGCGCCAGCTACCCAGAATGGGGGCCGATCCGGCACGTAACTCTGCGCGGCATGGCGTTTACCTTCACGTACAGCGATGCTGTGATCCGCCACGGAGGTGAAGTAGCAGCGGGCGGACCGGATGAGCAGCCAACCCTTGGGAGCGTAAATTTGCAAATCAAAGTGGAGCCCGACCCCCAGGCGGTGTCGGCGATTGCACTTGAGGCACCCTTTGCTCGGCCCCGTTACCCAGTTTCGGGGAACCATGCAGGCAATTCCCCCCAGTGTGATCGCGTAGTTCCTTGGCATATACCAGGGGTCGATATTGCGAGCTATGTGGGCGAGCACGGATTGGGGCCGCCCTACCCACAGGTGGTACCAACGGAGGGGAGCGCCACCTTCGCTTTGGAGGAAGACAAAGACTGGCGGATGCCGATTCTGGATGGCGACGGAAAGGAGGCCTATTCCCTCAGGTGCCGGGCAGCCTTGGGCGAAGCCGGACTAGACCGATGGGACATCTGGTGCAAGTTGGTCCAAGTAGGGAAGGATCTCGACCTGCTTGCTGACAGTGTCGATCCCTATAGCCGAAGGATCAGAACCCTTTTCGAACCCGAGCAGCTCGATGGAAAGTGCTCAGAATACCCAGAGTGGGGAGCCATCCGGACATTCAAGCTCCGCGGTTTCCAGTTGGTGTTGCGTGTGAAGAATTTTGTTCTAGGCAAAAGCAGTGCCCGGCGCCTGGGTCTTTACAGGGGGCGGATCGCCCGTTTCGACATAGCAGCGAGGGTTGTGCCCGACCGCTCGGCGGCATCGGCTGTGGCTCTACCTTCCCGATACGTGGACTGGCGTTTCCTCCTCCGCCCCGGTGCGTGCGAGCAAGTGATCGTCGCGGGTGGCGCAGACAACGTTTTTTGATGTCTGCGACCCGCGAAGGATCACGGCGGGTGGCGCAGACATCGTTTTGTGATGTCTGCGAATTGTGCTTCCCCTCTCGCTGTAGCCTCAGCACCGTCAACCAGCCATCGGGTCCATCGCAGACATGCAAACTGCCGCATGTCTGCGCCACCCGACGCGAGGCTCTGCCCTACTTACTCTGCATTGTCAACAAAGAGCCGCAGAGTCTCTGGAAAGCGAGACTCTGCGCTACTTACTGTAAACCCTGAACGCATCGAGAACCGCTCCGGCGGTGCTCTTGTTCACAATTCTAATCGTATGGGGGCCGTCCGATAATCCCTCGATTCTGAACACTACAACTTGGGAAAGGCGTGGAAAGTTCTCCAGGCAAAGGTTCACATTTTGTTTTAACGCCCCGTCCACGTACACATCGACATCGCCAAGGTCGGTATGTTTTTCGGCAATGTAATCGATGCCAGCGCCTGTAAATGTAAACTGCAAGGAATCGTTGATCGAGGTCGTGTAATGGACGTCGTCGTTATAGTCAGAAAATCCCCGGTGACCTAACGAGCGCCAGCTTCCGCTATAGGTGATACGCGCATCGTCGTCGTTAATCAGGGTCGAATCCGGCACGGGCGTTGTTCTCAAGACAAGCGGTATCTCCCACATCTTATACAAGCCGGAGGGGACATCTTCAAAGGGGCATCCTGAGGTGAAAAGGGACATCATCACCTCCGTTCCCTTTCGTTCCTGGAACTTCGCACAAAGACTGGGGCCATACATATGACCGCCGGTAATGTGATTGTCACTATGCGAATTGATGAATTTCCAAGGGCCCCAGGGGTGCTCCGCCTGATAGAAGTCGTACCTCATCTCGTTGGGTTCGAACCATTTGGTCATTTTCTGTGTATTGTACCAGGAGATCATCAGATAGACGCCGAGCGAGGGAATATAGCAGGGCGGCGTTTGGCCGCATTTGGCCGGAAGGCTCAGAACAGGGATGGCTTTGTCGATTAGTTTTGACCAATTCCCGGCACTCGGTCCGTCTCGGCCCGTATAATACGTCCAATCGGAAGCATCCAAGCCCTTCAGTTTCTTTCGCTCGACTCGTCCAATGATGAAATCGTCCCCATCATTCCAAAACCCGTTGGGCGATATGGCGTAAACATATCGATGGGCGCCGTCCCGGGATACAGCGCCTCCGTTCTTTCCATAATGGACAAAGAAGGGCGAGCCAAACCGCGTGCCGGGCCACATGGGACTCTTGTAGTTCTCCGCCGCGCTGCGCGTCCATGTCAATCCCTTGTCGGTTGACTTGATGAGGCTGGAATTGAAAGCGGTCTGACGCAGCAAGGGATCTTTGCTGTCACTGCCATAAACGTTTCTGGACACAAAGGCATAAAAAGTCGAATCGATGCATTCCTGTCCGCAGGCCTTCCAGGTTGCGTTATCCGCCTCTTTCTTGCCGGCGATGCCGTATTCATCCATGCTATTGACGATTCTGCCCTTAAGGGCCTGCGGACCGTCCCCCTGCAATTGATTGAAGGCCAAGTTTCGCGGTTGGGTACCAAATCCCCGGCCGTCGCAATTGAATGCATACAAGCTGTCGTCGTCGGCCCAAAATGGATCCCAGGTATCACCATTCGACTGGTCCCATTTATGAATGTGATTGAGGTCCATAAACACGTCCGTTATTGGAGTCGCCGCCCTCGGCGCGTCGAATCCATGCCCCGATAGCGAGGGATTCCCCAGATCGGCAAAGATTGAAGCTGTGGAGAAGGCGGCAAGCGTCTTGATGAAATTGCGACGCGCCACCCGCCCGGGTGTGTTTCTCTTTTCTGACATGTTTCATTCCTCCTGAGAACGAGAAATTTGGTTGCCAGGCAATGCGCGGGCGGCGGGCACAAACCCTGTAGCGCTGGTCTTCATCTTCTTATCGTGCAGCGAAGAAAGAATTCACCACAGAGCGCACAGAGACCACAGAGAAAGGTACTTCCCCTCGCGCGAGCAGGGATTAGAAGGTTACGATCCCTTGTTCGTTGACCCACAGTCTTTGCCTGCATCTCTTCTCCGTGACCTCTGTAGCACTAGTTCCCGGGACCTTTTTGTGGCGCGAAGATTTTGCGCGTCGCGTAGGGGCGAGCGGCGCTCGCCCCAGGGCCGAACGCCGTTCGGCCCTACGTGTTGGTTGCGGCTATGCCGCGCTGTGGTCTCTGTGGTGAAATGCTTCTTGGGTTGCGGCCAAGGGCCGCGCTACGCGACAAGGCGGACTCTTCGGTCAGCGCTTGGGCATGGCACGCAGAATAATCTGCAAGTCTTCCGCCGCTGCTGGAGTATGGAAGACATAGTGCTTTCCACCGCCGATGCCGAGACGGTGCTTTACGCCGGCGAAATCGATATAAAACCCCTTCCCAGAATCTGCAGATCCTGCCTTCTCGACCCAGCTAAGAGGATAGTCAAACGAGTCATTACCGCTGCTCGCCTGGTATTGAACCTTGCCCTGCCCCACGATGAGAATTCCGTTGCAACTTCCCACCGTGTGTTTGTGCTCGACGGGCATGGAAGCCAGCAGATTGGGCGTCATGGTCAAAACACGGCCGGGGGAAAGGGTGACCTTTTCCTTGAAATTTTGGTAAGGCTTCGCTACGACCTCCACAGTATGGTCACCGGCAGGCGCCTGGCTGATTTCCAGACGCCCATTGGGACCCGTCTGGCCATAGGGCCGACCGTCAATGATGACCTGTGCCCCTGGAACCGTCTGGACAACAAGCTTAGGAGGGGATAGGGGAGGGGCTTGATGCGTCACCGGGGCGCTTTCCAGGGCAACTTCATTAGCAGTCAAGCGCACACTTCCCCCTGCTACGAACTGCCTCTGGAGCTCCTTAGGTTTGAACGTGTCCTTCTTCAGTCCAATGGTATGCGGCCCCGGTTGGACATTAGCCACGCTAAAACTGCCATCCTGTTGAATTGTGCCCAGGGACTTCCCGTCAAGCAGGACTTCCGCCAAGGGTGTTGCCCCGGCGATAACCAATGAGGCCACTGTCGGAACAGGCTGGAGCGCGAAGACCAATTTCGACCCCTGACCTTTTTGAATATTGACCTCCTGTTGAGGGACGGTCTGGAAGCCATCTTTGACCACCGACACCGTGTATCGCTTCGGATCAAGGTTGGCAATCACGAGCTGGCCGTGCCTCGTCGTGCGCGGGTATTTCCTCCCATTCAAGAGCACGGTCGCACCGTCCTCACCCGCTATAACCAGCAGATTGCCGACATTCCGGTCGGCACTCAGGAAAACCGTCAGGGCCGGCGTGGCAGCCACTTGAAAGCTCACTGTCCTTTTGTCCTTTCCTGTGCCCAAGACCAAATCGTGAGTTCCAGGCAAGAGATTAGGAAGCACCAGCGGGGTGGAGCTGACCGTGCCGATCTCCTGGCCGTCCATCGAAGCCTGCATGGGGCCATAACTCAACACTACTTGGCCCTGCTGTGGGCCATTGGTAACCACGATCACCTTGAGGTTTTTCGCTTCCAGAGGCCCCTGAACGACTGGCATAGAATCGTGCACGCTCGCAACAGAAATCTTCGCCTGAGAGGTACCATCACCAATCTCCAGCGCATGCTGTCCATCGGAAAGGTTGTCCAGGCTGAATTGCCCGCCCTCCAGTGCGCCCACTTCGTTCCCATCGAGCGTAACCTTCGCGTTTTCCAAGTCCGTGTAAACCCTTAATCCTGCCAGTTGTGGCGCCAGTACCGGGGGCGGATTCGGCGTTGGATTTGCCGCACCGCCGCTCGCGGCCCCTCCTGAAGCAGGCTGTTTCTTGAGCAAGCGGGGCACCAGGAGAGCCGCAAGCACCACAACAACCAACACGGCTACTCCAGCCGCAATCCAGAGAATCTTCTTGCCTGATGGTGGGCGGGCTGACACCTCCTGCGGAGGCGCGGGTTCCAGCGGCGGCGGCGCTGGTTGCGGTGGCGCAGGAGGCATGGGGAGCGTTGCTGACACCTCCTGCGGAGGCACTGGTTCCGGCGGCACAGGCGGCATGGGCAGCATTACGGGGGCGGAGGGTGGAGGCGCCGCCTGAGTTGGCGCTTCGGGAAGTGCACCCCCGGCAGAGGGTTCGGCGCCAACAGCTCCAGTCGCGAAACCAAAAAAATGGTCGAAGTCGGATTCAGGACTTGCAGGCGCAGGTTGCTGCGGAATTGCAGCACGCTGTCCCTGTAGAGACGCTGGCTCACTTGGGGGAATGGGAGCACGAGAAGGCGGCTGACTTACCTGCGGAATCCCCTGGCCAGCGGAAGTTGCAGCCAGCGGAGTGCTTTGAAGCGGGATGGGCGTCGTAGCTTTCGCTGCCTCGAGGGCCTCAATCCGGGTGGCAACACGGCGGAAGGCACTTGCGACTGCTGATTGGAACTCAGTATCCCCCTGGTATGGGGCAGACATCGACTGAATCTTTCCTGCAACCGATCTCAGGAAGTCGAGAGCCGAAGCTGATGCCGCTTCATTATCAAGCCGGTGCAATTCGTCAAGGTCATGGCGGCGCGCCTGACGGCGCCGCGTTTCCTCGTTTTCCTTGCTCAACGTGGTGTAAAGTTGCGACAGGCGGGGATCAGTGGCATATGAAGTCATCCCTTCCTGGACCTGCGTAAGAGCTGCACCAATGTCCCCTCTGGCTTGGGCACGCCGCGCTTGCGCAACGCAAAGTTGAACAAACTCTTCCTTCTTACGGTCCTGGGCGAGTGTGCGGAGACTCTTGGCAAGACTGTGGCCGGGATCAAGATCTAAAGCCTCTTGAAGCAGGGGCTCGGCGGCGCGCCAGTCAGTCTCCACAACGGTCCGCGCCCGTTCCACCAGCGCATCCAGAAGAGCTCGTCGTACGGCCGAATTGCGCTCATCCTGGCGATGAGCTGCGCGCAAAGCCTCTAACCCTTCCTTAAAGCGCCCCGCAGCCAGCATCTCCTGGCCCTCCGCGAGCAAACGCAGGGCCTCTCCCCCTCGCTCTTTCCCCTGTTGGATCAACTTCTCGAGTTCAGCAAGCTCGGCATCATGGGGGAATTCTTCTCCTGCCTGGCGCAGCAAACCAAGCGCCCGGTCGTAGTCCCCTGCGGCCATGTTCTGGTCAATCTGCTTCACCCAACGTGCCCTGGCCTCCCCTCGAACCTGTTGTTCACGCCGCTTGCCCAGGCGGTCGATCTCGAAGCTCAATCCCGGGTACGGACTGTAAATGGTTCGCAATATCTCCCATTGAGCCAGTGCGTCGGTGAACTGCCCGCGCTCCTCGTGCAGGCGCGCCTTGGCAACGATCGAGTTGACCAGATCGCGCTTCTCCCGCGTGAAGCGGAGGGCGCGCTCAAAGTGGGGCTCGCGCGGATTGAGTTCGAGCGCTTCTTTGAGGATGTCAACTCGCTTGTCGAGGTTAGGCTCAGCCTCGACACGCCGGTCGATCTCCGCAATACGTGCCGAGAGTTCCTGTCGTTGCTTCTCCTCGATGTCAAACTTCAAGGCCTGAAACAGCGCGTGCCCAGGGTACTTGGCAAGATATTGCTCACAAACCGAGAGAGCGGCAGAAAACTTGGCTTCCGCGAGCAATTTTCGGGCCTCTCCGTAAGCACTGTTCATCGCGTCATGCTCGGACCGCACCTGGTTGTAGAGCGACTGGTAGGACGCAGCCCTTTCGGGTGCAGACGTGTCAGGGGCACGCTGGTCCAAATCCAGTACGTGCTGAAGCTTGCTGAGCGCGGCACTGACTTCACCACGGCTATAGGCCTCGACCGCCGCTTGGTAAAGCTGGTGTTTTTCGACGTGAACGCGCTGGTACTCCTGCTCCTGCCAATCGACTTCGTTCAAGAGTTGTCCCACACGGCTGTCCTGGGGTTTCAGTTGCAGAGCATTCTTCAGCGCTTCACGAGCGTGACCATAGGCATGGTTCGTTAAGTGTTGGCGGGCAAGACTAAGCCAATCCTCGATCTTGCCCGCACTCCTCTTTTCCTCGATTTCGCTCTTCAGGCCCAGCGCGCTGGCGTTGGTGGCATCCAGCTCCAATGCTTCCTGCACCTTCTGCAAGGCCAGCGGGTACTCCTGTCCCTCCATGCGCGTTCGGGCGCTTTCCAGGAGTTGCTGAATACGCTTCTGGCGCATGGCCTGATCGACTTTGAGGCGAAGCACCGTCATGTCATGGTCGATATGTCCTTCCGCCTCGAGCTCTCCCAGTATTTCAGCCGCAAATTGGTGGTCCGCCTGCTCGAATGCCTTCATCGCACGCTGGAGCCGCGGCCGGATTCTTGAGGGGTCAAAAATCTCAATGGGTTCATTGCGCAGAGCCCGCTGTAGAGTGTCGGCAAAGTCGCGCGCGCTGGGGAAACGGTGATACGGCTGTTTCGCCATAGCCTTATGGATGACTCTTGCCACGCTGGGGCTGACCATGGGGTTGAGATCCGAGGCCGGCGGCGGAATGTAGTGGACAATGGCCTGCACAATTTCGCGCTCCGTTGCACCTTCAAATGGCCGGCGTTGGGTCAGAGTCTCAAAGGCCACAACCCCCAGCGAGAAGATATCGGAAAGGGGGGAAGGAGGCTTCATCTCGACTTGTTCAGGCGCCATGTAAAGCAACGTGCCCTTCAGACCCGTGCGCGAGTGACTGTCCGCCACATGCGCCATGCCGAAGTCGATAATCTTCACCGAATCATCTTCCATCACGATGATGTTGGTGGGCTTGATGTCGCGGTGGATGAGTCCCTTTTCATGCGCGGCGTGCAGTCCCCGGCAAGTTTGAGAAATGATGTCGACCGCACGTTCCACGGTCAAGCGCTGGCTGGCCGTCTTGATCAACTGGCCCAACGAAAATCCCGGCAGCAGCGGCATGATGAAGTAGGGTCGCTCGGCCCCTTCTACTACAAAATCACCGATATCGATGATCTCAACAATGTTGGGATGGTTGATGTGGGCAAGAACTTCGTATTCACGGTGGAAGAGTTGCAGAGCATCCGGATCGGAGACATCCAGCAAGGTCTTGATGGCGACATCGCGCCGCAAGACGGAATCGAAGGCCTTGTAGACCACCCCCATTCCGCCCCGGCCCAGGATTTCCTTGATCTGATATCGCCCTTTAATTATCGTTGGAGTGTCCATTTCACGTTACCCCGCAAAAGCGTCCCTATCTTCCAGAAAACTTCTCCAGCTTCTCGATTTCTCGCTCCGCCAGATCCATATACTTCTTGGCGGCCTCAGGGGAACGAGCTTTAAGTGCTGCGTCAGCGTTGTCCATATACCGTTCCATACTGCTCAACGACGCTGAGATGTCCTGACGGAGTGAATAGCCGGCGCGCTCCTGTTGTTGGCGAAGATGTTCGACGCTGTCTTTCACGGCATTGGCACGCCCGGCGAGAGGTGTCATCCGATCTTCCAGCTCCTCGAGTTCCTTGGCGGCCGCAGCGTTCTCCGCCGCAGCTTGTGTGGCCTGACTGGAAGGAGCTACCGCTTCACCAAGCACCTGTCCTGCTTGTCCACCCGCCTGATTAATCTGTCCGTTAGGAGCCGTCGTTTGGCCATGTGAAGCTCGGGCCAGGCGCTTCTTAGAACCGCCCGCAGGGGGCGTTTGCGTCATGGGGTTGTTTGATCCCTGCAATTGTTCGGAGGGCTGACTTGGCTGGCCTGCTGTCGTCGCCCCCTGCGACGCCGAAGCCACAGATGGTGGCGCTGGCTCGGGGACGGGCGGCGAGGGCTGTTGCTGGTTCGCGCCAGCATTCGCCGGTTGGGTAAGAGGAGAGGACGAGCTCGTTGCCGGCGCTGCCGTTTGCTGCGCAACTTGCCCAGCTCCTCCAGCCCTTGTTTTGAACAGGCGCGGCAACTGAGTTGCAGCTAGCACGATCACGACAATCGCGACCAGCGCCCCTAAGGTCATGTAAAGGCCGCGATAGCTCCTGGAGGTTGCCGGAGGCGGAACCACTTGAGGTTGAGACGGCGGCATGGCAGCTTGGGAGGGTGCGGTAGGCGGGAGTTGCCCGCCAGCCGGTTGGCCAGGATGCGCCCCTAAAAGGCCCGTCGCGGAAAACGCCGGGCTCGGCGTGGCAGGCTGTCCAGCCAGGCCGGGCATAACTGCCTGGGCAGAGGCAATGGGCAAGCTGGTGAGCCCACCCTTTACACTCTGCAATGCGAAACGGAAGGCTTCCGCCGATTGGAGACGTCTTGCCGGGTCCTTCTCAAGCGAAATCATGATGATGTCATTCAGTGCTTTGGGCAATTCGGGCAGAACATCGATCGGGGGCAAGGGAGGTTTCTGCAACTGGGCCACCATCAGGTCGTAATCACTATTGCCTTTGAAGGGGCGAGATCCAGTCACCATCTCATAGAGCGACACACCAACCGAGTAGAGATCCGATCGGGGGTCGAGGTCAGTGCCCTGAACCTGCTCGGGAGACATGTAGTAAAGCGAACCCAAGGTAGTGCCGGTCATGGTCAGCTTGCGATCAGCCTTCGATTTCGCAATCCCAAAGTCCATCAGCTTTATGACGTTTTCAGGAGTCAACATCATATTGGCAGGCTTGATGTCGCGATGAATGACTCCATGCGAGTGAGCGTACCCGAGCGCGGATAGCACTTGGGAGACATAATCGATCGCATCACTGAGGGGAATCGGCCCGTTTCTAAGTTTGTCCTCGAGCGTAGTGCCGTCCACGAACTCCATGATCATCAGAAGTTGATTTTCCAAGCGAAAAGCAGTGTGGAGCCCGGCAATGTTGGGATGATTCAGACTCGCCAGCACTTTGATTTCGCGAAGAAAGCGGTCGGCCAGATCAGGCTCGTCGGCAAGGTCCGGCAACAGAACTTTCATCGCGTCGATGCGGTCGGATATCAGGTTCTTGACCTTGTATACCCTTCCCATGCCGCCGGCGCCTAATACGCCGATGATCTGATAGTCCCCAACCTTGTCGCCAATTTGATAACTCATGGCTCGCCTCCTGTGACCAAGCTCCGTTATTGAGAATTCCCGACCGGGGCACCCACAAGGGGTGCCCCTACGACCAATATCCTTTATTGAGAATTCCGCACGGCGTCGCCCGCTTTGGGCGCTGCCCCCGTGTATGTCCCGGTTGAAGAAGTATCTTCCACTTCGGTGATCGTCACATCTCCAAGCTTGTCCTCGATGGTCTTCAGCACCTTGCCTGTGGCCGGGTCCTTGATTTGACGTCCCTGCCTGAAAACGCCCAGGTGGTCCCCAACCTTCACACCCGCCTTGCTTCCGACGTTCAAAATGAGGGTATTACCGGACACATCCGCCACCAGGCCTGAAATATTAAGGACCTGTGTGGGAAGGCTTGAGGCCCTGTCGTCCAATTGTTTTGCCACGTCGTTCACAGCCTGAGCCACGGCTTCGCCCAGGATGGTGTCGTCAAAGTTCGTGCTGGACATGTCTAAGCCGCCACCCCCGGCCCCTCCTGAGCTGCCGCCAGCGCCCAGGAGCGAGACCCCGGAGCGCTTGGACTCTCCCTTCCCGTCGGCCACAGCGAGAATCTCGGCCGTATCGGTACTTACCATTCGGGCGCTGATCCCCACCACCGCTTTCGCCTCACGCTTCCCAACCCCCCCCACCCCGAAGCGGCCGGTGAGGCCGCCGATGGCTCCCCCGCCGACACCTCGGCTCTTATCGTCCCGCCCGAATTGGGTGATGCTGCCCACGATAATTGCATTCACCCCCAGGATGCGCCCAATCTTTGCGGCGCTGTCTGGATCCGCGCGATCGCTGTTGGAGAAGTTCTGTTCGGCCATGATCTTGTCCAGAGCTTTTCGCTCCACGACGGAGTATACGCCATCCGTCACAAGGCGCGTGACAAGCCGGTCCGCGATCCCCTTTCCTATGTCGGCGTCGCCGCCAAACAGAGAGGCCACACTACTGCGAACCGTCGCGTAGTCAAAGTTCATAACAGCCACGCGCTTCTTGTTTTGCGCCCAAACGGACGGCACTAGCGCTAACATTAGAAAAGTGATTCCGAGAAGCTTTTTCATTTTCTGTCCCCCTGAGAAGGATTGGAGATTTGTAAGGGATGCGGGTATGCACTTCCGCATTTCATACCCAGGAAAGCGCTCCCGTATTCCCGCTTCCTCTGTCCGCCGTGAACTGAATTCGCACTTTTGAGGTCAGACGCCCTCCGCGTTTCGATGCAGATCCAAGGAACTCCATCTGTTGTTATCAGCTCGATGAATTGAGCTTACCACTTCCCGGAGTTGGAAACAAGGGGGCATGCGCCAGGAGGTACTGGTGTCATTTGCGAGACATGGGCGTTCCAAGCCGCAGTCATTCCCGCGAAAAGCTTGCCCTGAGCTTGCCGAAGGGCGGGAATCCACTCGGCGAACCTTCGGAAATGCGCTGTCGACGGACTGGATTCCTCCCGCCATGGCGGGACGGGAATGACCGGCGTTTCGAAAGGGATCCCATCCCAAATGACACCGCCACCCGCCAGGACATGCGTCGAAAAATGAGCGAGGAACAGAGGCAAGGATGCGGGGGAAGAGCCAGCTCCTGATGCTTACCCAATCAGCACGGTTGGCAGGCCGAACACAATGGTGCCACCGTGAGCTGTTAAGTCACCGAGACGGGCAGCGGGCAATCCACCTACCAGGACAGTGAATGATCCCAACACAATCACATCCGGCGGGCCAACGCATGTCGCCATGTCAGTCACGCGGGCCTGAGGCAGGCTCCCCGTGAGGACTGTCAGGCAACACGGTGGGAGAATGGGGCCGCCCACATGAGGCACGAGTACGGTCACCATGGGGCATACGTGCATATCAGATACCCTGGCAGCAGGCATTCCCATTATTCGCCTCCTACTCCACGATGAAAAGGCCGGCCCCGTGTCGTTCGTAACCGTCCGGTGAGCCCATCCTTCCCTATTAAACGTCTGTCATTCTGACGCTATTAAACGTCTGTCATTCTGAGGCCCCCGTTGTTTGGGGGCCGAAGAATCCCTGCAGTTCCTCTGAACCTCCAGCCAGTGAATGTTCCCCACGAACTGCGGAGATCCTTCGTCGTCCCAAAGAACGGGACTCCTCAGGATGACATGCCTGGGCTCAGGATGACATCCCTGGGCTCAGGACGACGTGCCCTGGGCTCAGGATGACATCCCTGGGCTCTCCAGAAACTCGACGCATTACTCGTTTCCATTGAGCAGCTTGGGCCGGGCCTGTCTGATCGGTCGTCGCCCCGCAACTAACCCCTCACCCGGCCCGCGACGGCTGGTGAAAGCGCCGTC
>Ga0116122_1001132_pt1 | contig 14000 bp, 8 predicted proteins | sample June2015DPH_13_5_FD_89726 | JGI IMG/M metagenome (GOLD analysis project Ga0116122, IMG submission 89726) | Peatland microbial communities from SPRUCE experiment site at the Marcell Experimental Forest, Minnesota, USA - June2015DPH_13_40 | ecosystem: Environmental > Terrestrial > Soil > Wetlands >...
CAAGAGCGCTTCGAGCTCGTCTCGCCCGTCGGGTAGGAACGTGGCGCCGGCTGCCGACTCGAGGTACGAGCCGAGGAAGGTCCCGGCCACCGTCCGGTACCACAGCACCAGCCAAGGCTCGAGCTCGGTGGGGTCCTCGGAGGTGGAGCGGTTCAGGTTCAGCTGCAACGCGGCAACGCGCGAGGCGTAGTGCAACGACCGGATCATCCCTGCCACGTCCACCAGGGCGGGACGTTTCAGGCGCCTCTGACCGAGCGAACGGGCGGGCTCTCCCTCGAAGTCGACGATGACGAAGTCCTTTCCCGTCCACAGCACCTGCCCCAGGTGGAAGTCGCCGTGACAACGAATGCGCGAGGCGCGTATGCGCTGGGACATCAGCACCCGTAGCCGGCGGATCACCTCGTCATCGTGCTCGAGCACCTGCTGAACCAATGCGTAGCGCGACGCGAGCGGGCGAGCCAAGCGAAAGGCGCGTTTGGCGGTCGATCGCGCCCCGTGCGACATCGACTGGCGGTCGATGGCGGTGAGTGGCTCGGGCGCGAAGTCGGGGTCGTCCTTGTCGGAGGCCAGTGCCAGGTGCAGCTCGGCTGTGCGCTTGCCCAGGAGCGCCGCCCACTCCAATTGAGGGCCCACGAGCAACTGGGCTGCTTCGGGAAGCGACGCAAGTTGATGGTCTTTACGCCGCGTAGCCCAATCCGCGCACTCCAGAAGGCTCGCTGGAGGGAACGATCGCAGCTCGGTGCGTGAGGCCGCGGCAAGCACTTCCTCGAGCGAGTGGGCGAGCCCGTCGACCACTTGGCTCCACCCGTCACCTTCGTTGACGACGAACTCTTCCAGTGTGATCAGGCAAACGGCCTCGCGCCCGAGTCCGTCGGGCCGGTACTCGAGGGATCCGCCCATGAGCGAGGTATGACGCAAGCGCGCCCGCTCACCGAGGAAGCGGCCCAGCTCCACTGCCGGGTTGACTCCCGGTTCCACACGCCGCAGGACCTTGGCGATGAGCTTCCCCCCGAAGACGATCGAGGAGTTGCTCTGCTCCGCGGACATCGGCGCCGGTTCCACCTCGGCAAGTCCTGCCCCGAGCCGTCGCAACGCCGGGGTGGGCACTCCGACCAGCCGACCTGCATGACCCCTGATCTGGCGACGACGGGCGACCGAGGCCAGCAGGAACCTGGCGAACTCCGGGTCCCACACCGCGTCGTAGAGCACGCCGTCGGCGCCATCGCTACCGGGGCCACCTGCTTGTGCCCGGCGCTCCACCTGTCGGCGGACAGGTTCTACGCGAAGGTCCGCGATCACCGCCTCAGGGTGTCGGCGGGCGAGCTCCTCGGCTCGCGAACCGGTGACAAAAGCGAGTGGAAGCACGTACGTTGCCATCGTCCCGTCACCGAGCTCGACCCCGAGCAGCGCCAGGTGGGCGAGCGCGTCGTCGGCGCCGCCCTGGATCGGCACCGCCTCGAACATCTCCACGGACCTGATCCGTCCTGCTTTGCCGGAGAACCAGCGCTGTCCTGCGAGCCATGCGGGGAGCATGTCCTCGAGCGCCATGAGCGGGGGCCCCGAGAAGACCTGGTCCCAGGATCCCTGCACGACCAGCCTGCCTCGCCTCGACGGCTGAGGCGGTCCAAAAGTCTCCAGCGAGAACCAGTAGAAGCCGTGAGGACCGAGGGTGATGAAATAAGGCAGCTCCCCCACTGCAGGGAACTCGGTCGTCCCGAACAGCTCGACCGGCACGCAGCCGCGGAACTCTGACAGGTCCAACTCGACCGATTGCGCATAACGCGACAAGTTCGCCACCACCAGAATGCGCTCGCCCTCGTAGCAACGCATGAACGCCAGAACCTTGCGGTTGTCCGGAAGCAACACCTCGAGCGACCCCCGCGAGAACGCGCGGTACCTGCCGCGCACCGCGAGAAGCCGTCTCATCCACCACAACAGCGAGCCTGGATTCTCTTGTTGCGCCTCGACGTTGACCGCCTGAGCGTGGTAGACGGGGTCGATCACCACAGGCAGGTACAGGCGCTGCGGGTTGGCCCGAGAGAACCCGGCGTTTCTGTCGCCACCCCACTGCATGGGCGTGCGCACGGAGTTGCGATCGCCGAGATAGATGTTGTCGCCCATTCCGATTTCGTCGCCGTAGTAGATGATCGGCGTACCCGGCAGCGAACACAGCAGCCCGTTCATCAACTCGATCAGGGTGCGGTCATTGCCGAGTAGAGGCGCGAGCCGGCGTCGGATACCCACGTTCACCCGGGCCTGGGGATCCTGGGCGTAGACGCGGTACATGTAGTCGCGCTCCTCGTCGGTGACCATCTCCAGGGTCAGCTCGTCGTGGTTGCGCAGGAAGAGTGCCCACTGGCAGTCGGCTGGCACCGCGGGAGTCTCGGAGAGGATATCCACCACTGGGTACCGGTCCTCCTGGCGTGCCGCCATGAAGATCCTCGGCATGAGGGGGAAATGGAACGCCATGTGGCAGGCGTCACCATCACCCATGTAGGCGACGGCGTCCTCGGGCCACTGGTTGGCCTCGGCCAGTAGCATGCGCCCGGTGAAGCGCTCGTCGACATGGGAGCGCAGATGCCGCAAGAAGGCGAAAGTCTCAGGCAGGTTCTCGCAGGTGGTGCCTTCACGCGCGTACAGGTAGGGAACGGCGTCGAGGCGCAGTCCGTCCACGCCCATTTCCAGCCAGTAGTCGACGACGTCGAGGATCTCCGATCGGACGGCGGGGTTGTCGTAATTCAGGCTGGGCTGGTGCGAGTAGAAACGGTGCCAGAAGTAAGCCCCCGCCACCGGGTCGTAGGTCCAGTTGGAGCTCTCGAAGTCCTTGAAGATGACCCGGGCGTCGGCGAAGTGGTCCGGGGTGTCGCTCCAGATGTAGTAGTCACGCTGCACGCTCCCGGGCTCAGCCCTCCGAGCCCTGGCGAACCAGGGATGCTCGTCGGAGGTGTGCGCCAGGACCAGCTCGGTGATCACCCGCAGCCCACGCCGATGCGCCTCGCGCAAGAAGGTCCGAAAATCTCGGACGGTGCCGTACGAGGGATGGACTGCGCGGTAGTCAGAGATGTCGTAGCCGTCGTCGCGAAGCGGAGACGGGTAGAAGGGAAGCAACCACAGCGCTCTCACCCCGAGGTTCTGGAGGTAGTCGAGCCGCGTCATCAGGCCGCGGAAGTCGCCGATGCCATCGAAGTTGCTGTCCTGGAAGGAGCGCACGTTCAGTTCGTAGATGACCGCGTCCTTGTACCAGCGCGCGGCGTCGCAGCCTCGCACAGCCGAGGCAGAGGGTGCCTCTGCCATGTTTGTGGGTGCGCTCACAGGGCAAGCTCCGAGTCCACAGGCCCGAGACGCAGGATGTGGGCAGGCACGACCCCGGGGTCGAGGACTACGAAGTTGCGCGGACCCTGCCAGCTGTAGCAGGTCCCAGTGAGCAGGTCGCACGCTTCGTATGGGGTAACGGGGTCGATGCCGAGCGCGTCCAGGTCGATCTCGACCCACCCTGACTGTCGATGGCGCGGGTCCAGGTTCACCACGACGACGATTGGCCTCGTGTCCGCCTCGCTGTCGCTCAACCGGGGGGCCCGTGTTCGCGCGTACGCGATCAACTGGTCGTTGTCGACGGGACACAGAGCTAGGTTCCGGTCGTGCTGGAGCACCTGGCTCTGGCGGCGGATCTCGTTCACCCGGGTCACGAAACCGGCGAGCGTACCCGGGACGTCGAGGTCGAAGTTGCGAATCTCGTACTTCTCCGAATGAAGGTAATCCTCGGAGCCCTCGGTGCACGGCTCGTGCTCGCACAGCTCGAACACCGGGCCGTAGATCCCGTAGCTGGCGACGGAAGTGGCCGCCAGCACTAGGCGAGCCATGAACACGCCCGGGCCCCCGTGCTGAAGGGTCTCGGTCAGGATGTCGGGGGTGTTCGGCCAGAAGTTGGGCCGAAGGTAGTCCGCGACTTCCGTCGAGTGCAGCTCGGTCAGGTACTCCTCGAGCTCCCACTTGGTGTTGCGCCAGGCAAAGTAGGTGTACGACTGGGTGAACCCCGCCTTTGCCAGGCGCTTCATCACTTTCGGGCGGGTGAAGGCCTCGCCGAGGAACAACACGTCGGGATGCTCCGACTGCACCTCGGCTATCAGCCACTCCCAGAAGCGAAACGGCTTCGTATGCGGATTGTCCACGCGGAATATCCGAATCCCCCGGCGGACCCAGAAGAGCACCACCTCGAGCAGTTCCGCCCACAGAGCCTGCCAGTCCGGGGTGTCGAAGTTGATCGGATAAATGTCCTCGTAACGCTTGGGCGGATTCTCGGCGTAGCGAGCAGTCCCGTCGGGAAGCCACCGGAACCATTCGGGATGCTCCTTCACCCAGGGATGGTCGGGCGAGCACTGGTACGCGAGGTCCAAGGCGACCTCGATGCCGAGCCGAGCCGCCTCGTCCACCAGACTGACCAGGTCCTCGAGCGTCCCGAGCTGCGGGTGCACCGCTGTGTGCCCACCCTCGGAGCCACCGATCGCCCACGGGCTTCCCGGGTCGTCGGGGCCCGCTACTCGCGCTCCGTCACGCCCTTTGCGGTTGGTCTGGCCGATCGGGTGGATCGGAGGGAGGTACAAGACGTCAAATCCCAGCCGGGACACGTACGTGAGACGCGCCTTTGTGTCAGCCAAGGTCCCATGGCGTCCGGGCTCGGGGGAGGCCGAGCGAGGAAAGAGCTCGTACCACGTACTGAAGCGCGCCTTCAGCCGCTCGGCCACGACTGCGACCGCCCCAGACGTGACCCCGGGGCCCGGGTCGGAATGGCGACGCACCAGCGCCGCGACCTTGGGGGAACCCACGGCGTCGAGCACTGTTCGCAGATCGTGCAAACCAGCGGCCTGGAATACGTCGGCACCGGCCGCGTCCGAGACGCTCGTCTCGGGCCCGCCAGCCTCGGAGGCACCAGCTTCGGCCCCGCCAGCCTCGGAGGCGCTCCTCAACTGCGTGGCCAGCGCCTCCAACCGGCTGCCGTCTCGTCTTTCGGCGCGAACGGCCGCTTGGGCGAGAAGCTCGGCCCCGACGAGCAACTCGACGGTGAGGTCATGTCCTGCGCTTGCCTTCAAGCGGACGTCGCGGAGCCAGGTGCCGAAGGAGTCGAGAGTGGCTCGAACGCAAAACAGGTATCGCCCCCTGTGCTCAGCGGGGAAAGCAGCCCGCCAGCGGTCGTCGACGAGCGGCTCCATCGGCACCACCCGCCACCTGGAGTCGGATTCCGCCCGCCACAGGACATCACACACCAGCTCGTCGTGGCCGTCGGCGAACACATCGGCCTCCACCACGACGAGGTCACCCACCTCACGCTTGGCCGGATACCTCCCCCCGTCCACCCGAGGGGTGACGTGCTCGATGACCGGATGTGCGCGCCCTTGCAACTCGGACGGCGCTGTCTTCACGTACACGACAGTACGCGAGCGCGCCGCTCCATTGGCGCGCCGAGCACTCCAGGGCTGCTTTGCTCGCTCCCTCTTGGCTCCCTCTTGGCTCCCGAGCAAGCCGGCCAAAAGCGCCTGGGCAAGTTTGATCCTGACCGCGCTGTTGGGCTGCTGTTGCGTTCAGGCGACGACCCGACGGAGCCTGACGGTGGCGGAGACAAGGAACAGCGCGGCGAATGCACCGAGCACAGCCAACTGCGGCGCGATCGAGGAGATCGTGCCGCTGCGCGAGAGCAGCGACGTCCAGGCGTCGACGGCTCACGCCTGCGGGGTCAGATGGCCGATCTGGCGCATCGTGCTGCTCACGATGGCCAAGGGCCACATGCATCCTCCGAGCATGCCGAGCGCGATCCCCGCTGTCGGGCCGATCGCGGATGCCTGCTCAGGCGTGTGGAACAGCGTGCCCGACAGCATTCCCGCACCTGCTCCCACGAGCGCCCACAATGCGACGAGCACAGTGGCCGCCAGCGGGTCCCCCCACGAGACTCCGAAGGCGACTCCCCCTACCACGACGATCAGCGTCGCCTGGAGGAGAGCCATCGTGAAGTAGGCGAGCGTCTTTCCCGCGATGATCGTGCCCCGGCGTACCGGGCCCGCGGTCATGCGCTCGTACATCCCGAGCTGGCGAGTCTCGATGATCGAGGCCCCGGCTGCGAGCGCGTTCAGGAAGACGAAGAACACGAGCATCGTCGGAGCGCTGTAACTGAACCCTTCTGGCAGGACGTTGTGGGAGGAGTCGGCGGTCTGCGAGCGCAACCCCACCTGCGCCACGTGCGGCTGGAGCGATCCGGCACGAGCGAGGTTCTCCTCGAAGGTCCCTGGCCCGTGCACCGAGGCGAACCGGGCAGCCTGTACCTTCGCTCCCTGGCCTGCGATCACCGACGACACCGCGGTGGCAGCCGCCTGTTGGGAGCTGTTCGCCTGCTCTGCCATGACCCCGACCGCGACGGTACCTCCACGCCCCTCGGTGACGTCCATGCCCGAGGGCAACACGACTCCGACGTTGAGCTCGCCGCGCGCCACCGCCTTCCTGAGCGCAGCGAGCGTCGCGTAGCGAGACACTGCGAGGTCGGAGCTGTGCTCGAACGCGGTCGTCAGCTGTCTCCCCGCCTGTCCGGCTCCGAGGTCGACCACACCGACACGAAACGTTGTGAAGCCTCGTTCGGCAGCACCGACGATCAGGATCACGATCACCGGCAAGACCACGATGAAGAAGAGCGCCGTCCGGTCACGCACGATCCGTCTGATCGAGACCCGGGCGATGGCGATCGCTCTCATCCAAGGCTCCGCTGGCCAGGTCTCTTTCTCCTGTTTCTCATGCTGCCACCGCCCGCCGGGCCAGCAAAGCTGCGGCCGAGCCGGCCACGACGCTGAACGCGAGGATGGCTAGCACCGGCTCTGCGACAGTCCCGAGCCCGCCGCCGATCGTGGACAGGTCGGTGAAACCGCGCATGGCCCAGCCGTTCGGGGTGAAGAGGGCCACCGTTCTCATGACAGGAGGCGACGATGACAGGAAGATGAAGTTCCCCCCCAGAAGAGCCAACCCGAACACGGCAATCGAGGAGATGCCTTCTGCCTGGCGTTGGGTGCGGGCGATGCACATCACCAGCGCTGTCACGCACACGACTGCGACCACCATTGCCAGACCCAGAAGCGCCGCGGCCGCGGGTGCCCCCCAATTCGCGCCAAAGGCAGCCGAGGTGATGACGGCGACGGTGCCCAGACTGGCCACCCCGTAGACGAGAACCGACATCGCCTTGCCCGCGAGGATCTCTAACGGGCGAACCGGCGCGGCTCGGATCCGCTCGATCATCCCCTGAGCGCGGTCCACGAAGAAGCTGCGCGCAGTGAAGCTGATCGTGAAGAGCAGGAAGAATATGGCCATACCCGGGCTGTAGTAGCTGATCGTCTTCAGCTTGTGCGCTCCGATCGAGCGCTGAACTGCCCGTTCGGGGATCTGGAACCCAGCCGCAAGTGCCTCGAGATGTGCGCTCTGCGACGTCGGGACGCCGGCGGCGAGCGCGGTGGCCACCGACAATCGATCGGCATTGAGCTGGGCGATGAACGATGTCGCTATCGACGAGGTGATGTCCCCGGCCACCGTTTGGTTGACGCTCGTGAGCGTGACAAGAGAAAGGGGGTCGCCTCCCTCGATCGAGGCCGAGAACCCGGCCGGGACCACTAGTGCAGCCGCCACCGACTTCGCCCGCACCGCGTCCGCTGCCGAGCGCTTGCTCGCGATCGTCTTCACGGTCACGATCTGGCGCAGGCCGGGCGCGTCCAATGCCTTGAGGAGCCCCGCGGCGACCGGCCCGCGGTCGACATCCACCACCCCCATCGTGAAGTGGAACGTGTCGCTGCCCTTGAACGCCACGCTCATGAGCGCGGCGATCGCCAGCGGAGCGACAAGCCCGAGGACGATCGCCGAACGGTCGCGCAAGCGCTGGCGCAGGTCCTTGTGGGCGATCACGAGAGCGTTACGCATCTGGGAAGTCTCGGGAGGTCTTTGCTCACTCGCGCAGGGCGGTACCGGTCAGGTGGAGGAAGACCGCCTCGAGATCGGGTTCGACTACGTCCACGCTGTTCAGCACCACCTCGGCGCGCTTTGCCGCCTCGAGAATGGCTGGGAGAATCCAACGACCATCTTCGGCCACGAGGTGAACGGCGTGGTCCGCAGTGTCGGCGCTCTCCACTCCGGGCACCGTTCTGACTGCCGCGGCGAGGCGCTCGAGGTCCCCGGCCGCTCCGAGCTCGATTCGGTCGCGCTGTCCCAGGCGCGCGACGAGCTCGCGCCGTGTGCCTTCGGCCACGAGTCGCCCACGATCGATGATGCCCACCCGGTCACAGACACGCTCGGCCTCCTCCATGTAGTGGGTCGTGTAGAGCACGGCCATGCCGCCGCGTCCGAAAGTCTGGACTCGCTCCAAGATGGCGTGGCGGCTCTGAGGGTCGACTCCGACCGTCGGCTCGTCGAGCACCAGCAACACCGGGTGGTTCAACAAGCCCGCCGCCATGTTCAGCCGACGCTTCATGCCACCTGAGAAGGAGTCGACCCGATCGCCCGCCCGGTCGGAGAGGTCTGTCAGCTCGAAAGCCTCGGAAACCCGTTCCTCGAGAAGAGCTCCGTGAAGGCGGTACAGGCGGCCCAGGAATGCCAGGTTCTCGCGGGCGGTCAGGTCAGGGTACAGCGCCACATCCTGAGGCATGTACCCGACGAGGCTCTTGACCGAAAGGTCTCCCGCTGCGGGTCTGCCTCCGATGGTGATCGTGCCTCCGTCGGGCTCGAGCAGCCCGCACACCATCTTGATCGTGGTGGTCTTGCCCGCACCGTTCGGGCCGAAGCAGCCCGTAGATCTCCCCAGCGCCGAGCGAGAAGCTCACATCGTCGACTGCCAGGCGTTCGCCGAACCTTCTGGTCAGCTGTGCGCAGCGCAGTACGGGCTCGTCGGGCACTTGCGCAGTGTTGCCGGTGGATACAATCGGGACAAGGTCGCCGTTGCCAGCTGCCGGACCACGACGACGGGCACCGTCTGACGTGAACGAGAGCCACCAGCGCACCCGAAGGACAGAGTCGGCCCGCAACGACATCTGTCGGCTGGAAGAGGGCACATCGGCCCTACCAGGGCGTTGTCGAGTCGCGCACGATGGTAATGCCCCCCACACGAGGCCCGTGGTGGGGTGGAGGAGAACGGATGACGGTCCGAGCCCAGGGAGAACACCGTGTCGCGGCCGGGGAGGTCGACGGCAGCACAACGACCGCCGGACCGCGGGGACGGCCGGAACTGTTCCAGGTCCGATTCCACGGCCGGGGCGGACAGGGAGTGGTGACCGCGGCGGAACTGCTGTCGGTTGCCGCCTTTTTGCAAGGCCGCTTCGCCCAGGCATTTCCCAGCTTCGGCTCTGAACGTGCCGGTGCGCCGGTCGTGGCCTTCTGCCGGATCAGCGGCACCGAGATCCGTACCCACGCCCCGGTGGATGCACCCGACGCGGTGGTCGTCCAGGACGCGACGCTGTTGCACCAGGTCGACCTGTTCAACGGGCTCGGTCCCGAGGGCTACCTGCTGGTGAACACGACGCACAGCCTCGACGACATGGGCCTCGGCGGCCTCGCCGATCGCCTCCACCGGGAGCGGATCGTGACGGTGCCGGCCACCGACCTCGCCCTCGAGTACCTCGGGCGCCCCGTGCCCAACGTGGTGCTACTCGGCGGCCTCGCGGCGCTGTGTGGTGTGGTGTCGCTCGACTCGGTGGTCGCAGCCGTGCACGAGCGCTTCGCCGGCGCAGTTGCAGACGGCAATGCCGCTGCGGCGACCGAGGCATACCGACTCGTCACCGCCGAGGCGAAGACCGCGAACAAAGAGGCGGTGGCCCATGCTTAGCCAACTCGAGGGATCGCGCGCGGTCGCCGGAGCCGTTGTTTGCTGTCGGCCACAGGTGGTGTGCGCGTACCCGATCACCCCGCAGACCCACATCGTCGAGGCGATCGGTGCGTCGGTGAAGTCGCGACAGCTGAAGCACTGCCGGTTCATCAACGTCGAGTCGGAGTTCGCCGCGATGTCGGTGGCGATCGGTGCGTCGGCCACCGGCGCCCGCGCGTATACGGCCACGGCCAGCCAAGGCTTGCTGTTCATGATCGAGGCCGTGTACAACGCGGCTGGCCTCGGCCTGCCGGTGGTGATGACCCTCGCGAACCGGGCGATAGGGGCACCCATCAACATCTGGAACGACCACAGCGATGCCATGGCGGTGCGTGACTCGGGCTGGGTGATGCTCTTCGCCGAGGACAACCAGACGGCCACCGACCTGCACGTCCAGGCCTTCCGCCTCGCCGAGGAGCTGTCTCTGCCGGTGATGGTCTGCATGGACGGCTACGTGCTCACCCACGCGACCGAGCGCGTCGACGTACCCACTCAAGAGCAGGTCGACGCCTTCTTGCCCCCCTATAAGCCACGCCAGGTGCTCGACCCTGCAGACCCGGTCTCGATCGGCGCCATGGTGGGGCCCGAGGCGTTCACCGAGGTGCGCTACCTCGCCCATGCCAAGCAGCTCCAAGCCCTCGAGCGGATCGGCGAGGTGGCAGGCGAGTTCGCCGAAGGCTTCGGCCGGCACTCAGGCGGGCTGGTGAGCACCTATCACGTCGAAGACGCCGAGGTCGTGATAGTGGCACTCGGGTCCGTTCTCGGCACGATCAAGGACGCCACCGACGAGCTGCGCGCCAACGGCGCGCGAGTCGGAGTGGTCGGGATCACGTCGTTTCGTCCGTTCCCGCTCGACGCGCTGCGCGAGGCCATCGGCGATGCCCGGAAGGTGGTGGTCGTAGAGCGGGCGTTCAGCGCCGGCTTCGGTGGGGTGCTGTCGACCGACGTCGGACTGGCCATCTCCGACGCCAAGGCGCGTTTGTCGACCGTCGTTGCCGGATTGGGAGGTCGCGCCGTGACCGAAGCAGGACTCATCGGCGTGTTCGAAGACGCGCTCGGTGACCGGCTCGAGGCGCTGCGGTTCCTCGACCTCGACAAGGACGTCGTCGACCGGGAGCTGGCCCGAATGGCCGGCACGCGACGCTCGGGGCCGAGCGCAGAGAACGTGCTGCGCGACCTGGGCACCGTGGCCTCGGGAGCGCTATGAGCAAAGCAGAGACAGACGGGGCGATCACGACGACCCAGCCGGTCAAGTTCTACCAGGTGGGAAGCTTCGCGGTTGGAAACCGCCTGGTAGACCCGAGCCTGCGCACGGTGCAGGCGGACGCCGCGCGTACGAACGCGATCACCTCGGGACATCGCGCCTGTCAGGGATGTGGCGAGGCGCTCGGCGCGCGCTACGTCTTGGACGCCGCTATGCGGGCGACCGGCGGGAAGCTCGTGGCGGTCAACGCCACGGGGTGCCTCGAAGTGTTCACGACGCCGTATCCCGAGACCTCGTGGCAGCTCCCGTGGCTCCACTCGCTGTTCGGCAACGCGGCGTCCGTCGCGACAGGGGTCGCCGCCGCTCTCGAGGTACAGGGTCGAAACGACGTCCGGGTGATCGCCCAGGCAGGTGACGGCGGCACCGTGGACATCGGCTTCGGCTGCTTGTCGGGGATGTTCGAGCGCAACGACGACGTCCTGTTCGTCTGCTACGACAACGAGGCCTACATGAACACCGGCGTGCAGCGCTCGGGTGCCACACCCCCCGCGGCGCGCACCGCCACGACCGAGGCGGTCGGCCGCGAACCCGGCAACCCCTTCGACCAGGGCAAGAACCTGCCCAGGCTTGCAATGGCCCACGGCATCCGCTACGTCGCCACCGCTACCGTCGCCGACCTGCACGACCTCGAGGCCAAGGTGGAACGCGCCATGGACTTTCGCGGGGCGCGCTACTTGCACCTGCTCGTGCCCTGTCCGCTCGGCTGGTCGAGCGCCCCGGCAGACACCATTCGAATCGCGCGCCTCGCCAAGGAGTCGGGGCTGTTCCCGGTGTTCGAGGCCGTCGACGGCGAGGTCACCGCCGCCTCTGGGATTCGCAGGCTCGTCCCGGTCGAGGAGTACCTGCGCCTGCAAGGCCGGTTCCGCCACCTCTTCGATTCCTCGGGCGCCGTGGCGAGAACCGACATCGTGGCGCGGCTCCAGAAGCTCGCCGACGCCAACGTCGAGCGGTTCGGCCTGCTACAACCGGAGGTGACGTGATGGAGAAGCCCTTCGCCATCACCCTCGACGTCGGCTCGAGCCTCGCCAACAAGACCGGCTCCTGGAGAGTCGAGCGCCCCGTCTACATCGACCGCCTCCCACCGTGCAACGACGCCTGCCCCGCCGGGGAGAACGTCCAGGGCTGGCTTTACTACGCCGAGGCAGGGGAATACGAGCAGGCTTGGCGCCAGCTCGTGCAGGACAACCCCTTCCCTGCGGTGATGGGCCGGGTCTGCTATCACCCCTGCGAGACGGTCTGCAACCGGGCCCAGCTCGACGAGGCGGTCGGCATCAACGCGGTGGAGCGCTTCCTCGGTGATCAGGCAATCGAGCACGGCTGGTCCTTTGAGGCCGCCCCACCGTCCTCGGGCGGGCGCGTGCTCGTCGTCGGCGCAGGCCCGGCGGGCCTCTCCACCGCCTATCACCTGCGCCGCCTCGGCCACGCCGTCGTGATCTACGAGGCTGGCGCCACGCCCGGGGGGATGATGCGCTTCGGCATCCCGAAGTACCGGCTTCCTCGAGACGTCCTCGATGCCGAGGTCGAGCGCATCTGTGCTCTCGGCGTCGAGCTGCACCTGAACCGCAAGGTGACCGATCTCCCCGTCACGATGCGCGACGACGGCTTCGACGCGGTGTTCCTGGCAGTGGGGGCTCAACTGGCGAAACGGGCATACCTGCCTGCGGGCGACTCGGCGCACATTCTCGACGCCGTTTCCCTCTTGCACTCCATGGAGGGCGCCAGCCCTCCGAGGCTCGGACGACGTGTCGTCGTGTACGGCGGGGGTGACACCGCCATGGACGCTGCTCGCACCGCCCGGCGCCTGGGGGCTACTGACGCGGTCGTCGTGTACCGGCGTACCCGGGAGAGGATGCCGGCCCACGACGTCGAGGTGGAGGAAGCCACCGACGAGGGCGTGTTCATGAAGTGGCTCTCGACGATCACCGAGGTGGACGAGGGACAGATCCTCCTCGAGCAGATGGTGCTCGACGACAAAGGCTTCCCACAGCCGACCGGCCGTTTCGAGAAGCTCGACGCCGACTGCGTCGTCCTCGCCCTCGGCGAGGAGTCCGACCTGTCGCTGCTCACCGGAATGGACGACGTCGAAATAGCCGATGGCGTAGTGCAGGTGGGGCCCGATCTCATGACCGGTCATCCTGGATTGTTCGCCGGCGGCGATGTTGTTCCAGCCGAACGCACTGCGACCAACGCCATCGGCAATGGCAAGAGAGCAGCCCGGACCATCGACGGGTGGTTGCGCGGCGAGACCCCGAGGGAACCGGCTCGTCATGAGCTGGCCAGCTTCGAACATCTCAACACCTGGTACTACGCAGACGCGCCGAAGACCGAGCGTCCCCGGCTCGAGCTCGTCAGGCGCACGTCGACATTTGACGAGGTGGTCGGAGGGCTCGACGAGACCAACGCATTGTTCGAAGCGCGCCGGTGCCTGTCGTGCGGGAACTGCTTCGAGTGCGACAACTGCTTCGGTGTCTGCCCCGACAACGCCGTGGTGAAGCTAGGCCCCGGCAAGCGCTACGAGTTCGACTACGACTACTGCAAGGGGTGTGGGATCTGCATGGTCGAGTGTCCTTGTGGCGCTATCGTCATGGAGCCTGAGCGAGCCTGACCTGAGGACTCCGGGGCCGTCGGCTCGGCGCCTAACGGGGCCGGTCGCGTGGTTCTGCAGCTGCTCAGCGCAACTTGCGAGGTGGCCAGGTACACCCCGGAGCGATCCAGCTCGTCAAGGGCCGCGCGCGAGCTCTCCTCTGCCACGCCTGCCACGAGGTCCGTGAGCACGGTCGTGTGGAGACCGGCTGATAGTGCGTCGAGCGCCGTGGCGCGCACGCAGTAGTCGGTGGCGATGCCGACGATGTCGACCGCCTC
>Ga0116122_1001143_pt1 | contig 13888 bp, 10 predicted proteins | sample June2015DPH_13_5_FD_89726 | JGI IMG/M metagenome (GOLD analysis project Ga0116122, IMG submission 89726) | Peatland microbial communities from SPRUCE experiment site at the Marcell Experimental Forest, Minnesota, USA - June2015DPH_13_40 | ecosystem: Environmental > Terrestrial > Soil > Wetlands...
CAGGCTCTGCGCATCCCGCATGCTCCCGTCCGCTTCCCGCGCTATGGCGTAGAGGATGCCATCGGAGAAATCAGCCCCTTCCTGCGAGGTAATCCTTTTAAGATGCTCCACGATTTGCAGCAGGCTCAGGCGCCGGAAATCGAACCTCTGACAGCGGCTGAGGATAGTAGCCGGAATTTTGTGAGCCTCGGTCGTGGCAAATATGAAGATAACGTGCGGGGGCGGCTCCTCCAGGGTCTTGAGCAAAGCGTTGAAAGCTTCGGTGGTCAACATGTGCACTTCATCGATAATATAGACTTTATAGCGCCCCTTCGCGGGTCTGTAGCGCACGGCTTCCCTCAGCTCGCGTATGTTGTCGATCCCCCGGTTGGAGGCGCCGTCGATCTCGATAACGTCCACTGAGTTTGTATGCGATATTTCGCGGCAGTTCGAACATTGATTGCACGGCGTGGGGGAAGGCCCCTTCTCGCAATTGAGCACTTTAGCCAGAATTCGCGCAACAGAGGTTTTTCCCACCCCCCGCGCTCCGGAAAAAAGATAGGCGTGAGCGATACGGTCCATTCGAATCGCGTTCTGGAGCGTCCGTGTCGCATGCGGCTGGCCGATAACCTCTTCAAAGGTCCCAGGCCGCCATTTTCTGGCGATGACTTGATAAGACATATGTGGCCCTGAATTGCCTGTCGGCAGTCAGCCGGCAGGACTAAATGGCGGAGAGAGAGGGATTCGAACCCTCGATACACCTTTTGGGCGTACACACGATTTCCAGTCGTGCTCCTTCAGCCTCTCGGACATCTCTCCGCAAAGCGCTGCCATGTGTTGGATTAGCCTCAAAAAAGTCAGCTTCCAGCCAAAAATCCGGCAATCCCCGGTTCTTGTTCTTGCCTGTGGCTTAATGGCCAAACAGTGGCGGAGAGGGTGGGATTCGAACCCACGTGCCCTGCTCTTCACAGGACAACTCGATTTCGAGTCGAGCCCGGTACGGCCACTTCGGTACCTCTCCGCAATAGTAATCGTTCCTCACCTGGAGAAAAACCTTAAAGACACAATTTTAATGTAAGCGGAAAGCAATTTAAACGATAAATCGCCCCCAAACGTCTGTTACATATAGCAGAGGCAAAACAGCAGCTTTCCTTCTAGCCTCGGCGCTCTTTGAAAAATCTGTGCAGAATTTCGGCTCAGTTCTCAGCCAGGACCCCCCCCGTCACATCTATCCGATGGTTCAAGCAACCAACCCTTGTCAAGTCCAACAAGCTGCCCGCTGCCCCGCTGCGGGGGTCACGCGCTCCGAAAACCAGCCGCCGCACCCTGGCGTGAAGCATCGCCCCTACACACATCGCGCACGGCTCAAGCGTTGCATATACGACGGTTTCAGGCAGTCTGTAGTTACCGACCCTGTTGGAAGCGCTCCTGATTGCCAGGATTTCCGCATGCGCCGTCGGGTCATTTGATGTAATCGGCTTGTTGTGGGCTCTTGAGAGGATTTGTCCATCGGCGCCCACCACCACTGCCCCGACCGGTACTTCGGCCAGCAGGTAGCCCTTTTCGGCCTCCTCAAGCGCAAGGCCCATGAAGAAATCATCTCGTTGCAGCACCGCTCTCTACCTGCCCACTCAGCATGCCGATTGCCAATAGCACAGTTTTGGTATATAGAAAAGTCCTTTCCGTCTATTGATGTGCCGGGCGATACCGATTACCGTATAGATAGTGTCAATCCGGAAACCGGAAACCCCTGATTGAACACGGGCGGTTTCCGATTCGGAAAAGAGGCGTAATCTGGTCATGCCTTGTACCGCCTTTAGGCGGAAGAATCCGGTCTCCACGCTCCCCTTGGCCTGTCAATGACCACAGGCGTTTAGCCGAAAGGGGCGCCGCCACGGGGCGAAAGGAACCTTTTGCATGCAACACGGCCCGAATGCCCAATCAGAACCGGCCGGCTCCGTAGCCCATCTTCCGCTTCCAAGGAAGCATGCCTGCGCGGATTGCCGTCTCTGCCAGCTTTGCAGCGACTCCCGTTGTAACTGCTGCCGAAGCGCAAAGACACCGGGAAGCTGTCCGAAAATGAGCTTCAGTGAACAGATCCAGCTCTATAATCAAATTAATGCTAACGATTGTTTCCTGAGAAAAAGGTGCAAATGAGTTCGAAAAAAGCCTTGCCTCGTTTACGGCGCTTGTTCGTTTTGGCGGCGTTTGTCATAATCTCAATCACCACTTTCCCACCGGTAGGCTCGGGGGAGATTTACGACCGCCCGCCGCACTGGACCGACACGGTTCCCGCCGCCGAACCCGAAAAGGCCCTCCCTGAAAATGACCCGAGTGAGTGGGGCACAGCGGCCCTTTGGCGCCACTATATCTGGCAGAGTCTGCCCACCGTGAGCTTACGCGGCCCTGACCCTGACCCAATCAGCGAAGGTTACCAGAAAAATCACTGGAAACCCATCTTTATTGATTCCCGATTCGCGCTGAACCAGGTAGGGGCGCTACTGCTCGACCGCCTCCGCACGCTCGAAAACGAGGCCATAGACCCCCGCCCATTCAAGATCGAGGATCTGTGCCAAAGCCTTGACCGGCTAGATCAATGCCGATCCGCTCTCCAGGCCGCCGACCCCGGCATCGAGGACAGCAGGGCGGAGTCCGTTTTCCATGCGCAGCCATCAGCGTTTACCTCTGAGGCCTCCGCAAATCAGTACACAGGACCGCGCCCGCCACCAGGGGAAAACCCCCAGGGGATTCTTGAAGGATACCAGGAAAGCTTCAGAGCCGCCAGCGAAGCCGATATTCGGCTTACCACCGCTTTCTTTCTCTTTGCAAAGGAAATGGATCCCTTTTTACAGAAGGAGCAGAGCCTTCAGGCCCTTTCTGGAGAGATTCCTCTCTCGAAGTTTTTCAAAGAACTCGAGCCTAAAACATTCAACTATGAAGCGCTGCGTTCCGCCTATCAGAGCTATAGAAAGCTTGCGGCCCAGGGTGCCCAGCAGCGTGTCAGTATGCCATCCAAGGTTCGTAACGACGAGTCCGGCAATCACATCCGCGACTTGCAAAAAAGGCTGCAGCAGGAACAATTTTATTCCGGAACTATTACAGGCGTCTATGACGCTGAGACACAACGTGCAGTGAAACAATTTCAGGCTGCCAACCTGCTTGACCCCGATGGCACTGTCGGCAAGCGGACCCAGGAATTGCTCAACGTCTCCTTTCAGCAGAAGGCGGACTTGATCGCGTACGCCCTGAAAGCCGTTCGCCAAAGTCCTTCGCGCGAGTACAGCCGGTTTGTTCGAATAAACATTCCGCAATTTATGTTGGAGTATTACAAAGACGGGCAATTCCAGGAAGCCCACAAGATCGTGGTCGGCAAGGAGACCGGGAAGAAAGTAAAATTTCGCGGTAAAATGGTCGGAGAGAACCAAACTCCAACCCTGACCAGCACAATTGAACAGTTAATACTTAATCCGCGCTGGTATGTTTCGGACCGAATCCGGCTGGAATTGGACACCGAGGCCAAATCCGATCCGCAGTGGTTTACTAAGCACGGCTATGTGAACATGAGTGCACGTTATCCCTGGGGCGCCCCCAGGCTCTTTCAAAGCCCTGGACCCAAAAACGCGCTCGGCCGTGTCAAATTTGAATTTCCCAACCCCTACGCCGTTTACCTGCACGATACCCCGCTCAAGCATCTGTTCGCAAGATCGCGCCGCGATTTTTCACACGGTTGCATACGGGTCGAAAATGCCCTGGGGCTTGCCGATACACTTCTGAGAGATGACGCCAACCCGTATGCCGAGAAGATGAATTCGGTCCTCGAGGGAGATCGCCAAATCTTTGTGAAGCTCTCAAAACCCGTTCCCATTTCCGTAGAATATATCCCGGTGGTTGTCGCCGGCAGTTCGCAGGTCGTTTTCGCCGGAGACCTTTATGGAATTCTTAAAGAAGACAAATAGCCACAAAAGATAAAAACCCTACCTACAAAGACTTCTCGTTTGCTCCATGAGCTCGGATTCCTTTTAAGTTGTTGTTTTAACTGCACTATTATCTACAGTTAAGAGATTAATCTATCTTTATATATTCCAATAAGAGGGGTTATTTTAAATGATATAGAGGACTTACCAAACCTCAAAGCATCAAAATTATTCGTCTGCCGAAATCTATTGCACGATACTTCTATATCAGATCTTTTATCTAGTGCTTTCAACTGCTTACTATTGAATCTGAAAATAAATCAGACCGATTCTGAAAAAACTGTTTGACAGTGGCGTATCTTTTTTGGTAGTGAAACTCTATCTCCTTCAAACAATTGATACGTTCAGTCTTGGCAAAAGTGTGGAGACTCCTGAAAGTCAACATATGGGGGGTAGTTTTATGGGGGGCGCCAGAACTGCAAGAGCGTTGTTTTCTGCAATGGTCCTGACGACCATATTTGTATTCTCTTCATTAACTTTTGTCCAAACATGTCAAGCGCTTACAATCTCCTATGGACACCCTTACCAGGGACACCTGGAAAATGGCGTCGTTTTTCCCAATCAATTTCCGGGCTACCACCTGCGCGATGAGAGCAGGTCCTATACCACCCCTGAAGTGGTTGGCGCCCTGCTCGACGCGATAGAGGCTGTCCGGACGCAGTTCCCTGACACCTGCGATGTTTTCCTTGCAGATTTTACCTGCGCCGGTGGCGGGTCTTCCCTCCATCACCGCTCTCACCAGAATGGCAGGGACGTTGACATCGGGCTGTACGCCGCGGGCAACCGCCCGCTGAATGGTTTGGTTCCGATGAACCAGGGTAACCTTGACGCCGCCAAAACCTGGTGCCTCATTGAAAACCTGATTGCCTCCCAACGCGTGCAGTACATTTTCCTGGACCGGAGCGTCCAGAAGGTACTGTATGAATACGCAGTCTCACGCGGCTATGATGAGGCCTACCTGCATCACGTTTTCGGAAATGTACGCGGGTGCCTCATCCAGCATATTCGAAATCACATCGATCATATGCACGTCCGGTTTTTCACTCCGTGGTCCACTCTTGCGGCGCACATTGGAGCCGATGAAGTTGAGAAACAAGCGGTTATCGAGATGGCCCAGCAGTCATATTTGCCCCAAAAGGTCAATTACTATGTGAGCGGCTCCGAAAAAGGGCTTGACGAGCTCGCCAAAAGCTTCGGGGTTACCACGGGGGACCTTTGCAGGTGGAACCATATAAGCTCAACGGCCGCGCTCGCTCCCGGCAGTTGCCTCGTTTTCTACAAGAGAAGTTTTGAAAGCGAGCCCGTCCTGCTGGCGCGCTCCCTGCAACCCGGCTTCATTGCCCAAGCAGCACCCGTCAGGATGGCTTCCATACAGCCCGAACCAGTGCCATCGAACAGCATATCGGATTCAACTTCTTCGGCGGATGCCGAGCCGGTTGCCGAGGAGCAGCAGACGCAGCGCCCGGTCACTATTACTTCCACATTCAGCACGTGTAAAGCCGAGAAGGGCGACACGATCGACAAGATTGCCCGTCGTAACCATCTCGATGTTGCACTTCTTTGCCGGTTGAACAGGATCGAGAAGAGCGCGCTCTTGAGGCCGGGCTATATGGTAAGAACCAGCGCTGTCAAGATTTATGCGCTTGCCGACAAGGGTCAAACCGGTGCGCACGCGAGCGATTCATCTTCATCGGCTGGCCTTTCGTCCGATCCCCAACAGTCCGGCTCCGCAACCGCCACCTATTACACCGTGAAAAACGGCGGCACTCTTCAGGACGTTTCAAAAAAGACCGGAATCCCTGTTTCCTCACTGTGCCGGTTGAACGGACTTGCCCAAGACACCCATCTTAACCGTGGCCAGAATATAAAGCTCGCACTGGCTGATCTGGAGAACGCAGCGGATACGCACAAAAGGGCGCCATCATCTTCATCGGTCGGCTTCTCTTCCAATCCCCAACAGTCCGGCTCCGCAACCGCCGCCTATTACACCATGAAAAACGGCGGCACTCTGAAGGACGTTTCAAAAAAGACCGGAATCCCGGTTTCCTCACTGTGCCGGTTGAACGGACTTGGCCAAGACACCCATCTTAACCGTGGCCAGAATATAAAGCTCGCACTGGCTGATCTGGAGAACGCAGCGGATACGCACAAAAGGGCGCCATCATCTTCATCGATTTGCTTTGCATCCGATTCAAAAAAGTTCGACTCCCCAACTGCTGCTTATTACACTGTGAACAGTGGCGGGACCCTGCAGGACGTTTCAAAAAAGACCGGGATTTCGCTTTCCTCACTTTGCCAGTTGAATGGGCTCGCCCGCAATGCCCATCTTAAGCCCGGCCAAAGGATAAAGCTCACCCAGGCGAACCTGCGGGTAAAACCCTCCTTCGGCAGCGCTGCATGCGCATTCAAAGGTCCGGCAAAAAAACCTGCGGCAGTTAAGAATGACAAGTCCAACAACAAACCTTCAAAAGATCGCGAGGCAGAAGCCGCTCCGCAGAAACAGATCTCCACGTCCCGCGCCTCAATAGATTCAGCGGTGCGCAAAGGGCACGAAAAAGTTGCGTCCGCCAAAAAACCGGCTCTGAAGAAAATGGGCAAATCAGGCAAACCCTCACCGGCAACAGCCCAGAAAAAAACACCTGATGCTGGGGCCAAGCTCAAAACAGCGGCTAAGCCAGGGGAAAATACCGCATTCGCAAAGAAATAGATTCTGTCGGGACCGGCAGGAAACTTCTCCGGCCCGGCCCTTTTCTTTTTTTGTAATATGGGATATGAATAAAAGCTTGAACGGGCGCTATTTGGTGCCCGTTCTTTTTTGCACCGAACTTGTCTGGAGTTGAAATGTCCATACCCTGTTCATTTAGTAGCTGGAGTTCAAATGTCTGACAACACCGCAGAAAAAATCGCTCTGCTAAGAAACATCGGCATCAGCGCGCACATAGATTCGGGGAAAACGACTCTCACGGAACGAATCCTGTTCTACACCCGGCGCATTCACGCCATACACGATGTGAAGGGCAAAGATGGAGTGGGCGCCACAATGGATTTCATGGAACTCGAAAAGGAGCGCGGCATCACCATCCAGTCTGCCGCTACCAATTGCTCGTGGGGCGATCACCCGATCAACATTATCGATACGCCTGGTCACGTCGATTTCACCATCGAGGTCGAACGCGCCCTCCGGGTCCTCGACGGCGCCATTTTGGTTCTGTGCGCCGTCGGCGGGGTCCAGTCACAATCGGTTACCGTTGACAGGCAGATGGTCCGTTACCGGGTCCCCAGGATCGCTTTCGTAAACAAGTGCGACAGAACGGGCGCCGACCCCTTCCGGGTAGCCCGGCAACTCCACGAGAAGCTGAACCACAATCCGGTGCTGCTTCAGGTGCCGATGGGCCTGGAGAAAGACCATCGGGGGGTAATCGATCTTGTTTCCATGAAGGCGCTCACTTTCGAGGGAGAGCATGGCGAGGAGTTTACAGAGTCGGAGATACCGGCGGAATTTATAGAACTCGCGCGGGCAAAAAGGGAAGAAATGCTCGATGCGGTGTCTCTATATTCCAATGAATTGACAGATGCGATTCTGGCCGAGGAGCCAATATCCGAAGATATGGTGCAGGAGGCAATCCGCAAGGGCGTCCTTACCCTCGGGCTTACTCCCGTTCTCATGGGTTCGGCTTACAAGAACAAAGGGGTCCAGCCGCTTCTAGATGCCGTTGTCAAGTACCTGCCGAGCCCGCTCGATGTCGACAACGATGCCCACGACCTGGACCGGGAGGAAGAGCGAGTCCTGCTCGCAAGCGCGTCCGATCGGCCACTGGTGATGCTTGCGTTCAAACTCGAGGTAAGCCGCTACGGTCAGCTCACATACGTTCGAATCTACCAGGGGACCTTGAACAAGGGCGACACCATCGTCAACACGAGAACGGGTAAACACGTGAAGGCAGGACGCCTGGTCCGGATGCACGCCGATGAAATGGAGGAAATCGAATTAGCAACAGCAGGCGACATTGTTGCACTTTTCGGGATTGATTGCGCCTCCGGGGATACTTTCACAGACGGACGGGTGCGATACGCCATGACCTCGATGCACGTCCCGGTCCCCGTAATTTCGCTTGCCGTGAAGCCCAGGGATAAGAAGGCCGAGATGAACCTGAGCAAGGCCCTTGCCCGTTTTTCCAAGGAGGACCCCACGTTCAAGGTTTACCTCGATGCAGAAACCTCCGAAACCATAATATGCGGGATGGGAGAGCTTCACCTGGACGTCTATGTAGAGCGGATGCGCCGCGAGTACAACGCCGAAATCGAAACCGGCATGCCCAAAGTCGCCTATCGCGAATCGCCCACCCGCATGGCGCAATTCAACTACACCCATAAAAAACAGACGGGAGGCGCGGGCCAGTTCGCCAGGGTCGCCGGGACCCTCGAGCCGCTTGCTGAAGGGGAGTTTGAGTTCGTCAACAAGGTTACCGGCGGATCCATTCCCACCGAATTCATATCGTCATGCGAGAAGGGATTCAGGGCGTGCCTCGCCAAGGGCGGGTTCGCTGGATTTCCGGTCGTCGGAGCACGAATCATGATAAATGACGGCGCAGCCCACTCGGTCGACTCATCGGACCTGGCTTTCCAACAGGCCGCAATCGGGGCCTTCCGCGAAGCCTACCAGAGGTCGAGCCCGGTGCTCCTCGAACCTATCATGCGCGTGGTGGTCGAAACCCCTTCCGAATTCCAGGGCGCGGTGCTGGGGAGCCTGAACCAGAGGCGCGCAATAATTCTGTCTACCTCTGAAGACGGTGTTTTCTCGGCCGTAGAGGCCGAAACGCCGCTCTCGGAGATGTTTGGCTACTCCACTGTGCTTCGCTCATCGACACAGGGCAAGGCCGAGTTCACCATGGAATTCTCGAGGTATAGTCTGGTCCCAAAAGCTCTGGCCGAGGAGATCATAAAAAAAGAGAAGGAAAACCGAAAGTAGAGCATCCACAGGGGATCTATTTCAGCCCCTTGTAGCTTTCCTGGAAGACCTTTCCGTCGACATTGCCCGAACCTGGACCACCGCAATCCGGGGTATAACAGGTTACGTTTACGAACTCGCATTGCGCCGCGCAGGACGGACATGTTTCAGGCGGCGTCTTGACAGTGATTGTATTGCCGCATTTATTACATTTCCAGACTTCCATGGCTCTCTCCCTCTTGCATCGGGTATGAAATGAAGCTTTCAAAGAATCTCGATCACTTACAAAGGTTTCGGCATAGTATGTTAATTTAAGGACCGCTTTTGAAAAGTGCAAGCAAGGTAACTGCGATCTTATTCTGTTCGAGAACGCTTATTCTCTTGCGCCGGGAGTCATTCATTGGCTGAGTAATGCCGGGCTGAGGGGCTGGGGATGGTCGAACTAAACTGGCTTCTGTTCTGCTTTCTTTTTCTATATGTGGGACAGAGCGTGTTCAATATCTGGGTTGAGCGCATCAACCTTATTCATTCCCTGCGACGCGCTGACAAGGCGCCCGCCGGGTTCGAAGGATTCATCGACGAGTCAAAGCTCGCAGGAACCATGCGTTACATGCGGGCAAAAACCAAGGTCGGGATCCTTGATGAAATCGTCTCGGATGTGACGCTCCTCGCCATCCTGCTCTCAGGATTGCTGCCCCTTCTCGTCCGTTGGTCCGATAAACTCGGGCTTTCGATGATTGCAGCGGGGGTCCTTTTCTTTTTTGTTCCCGGACTCATTAGTTTCCTCCTCGATCTACCTTTCAGCTACTATAATACCTTCGTCGTAGAGCAGGAATTCGGCTTTAACAGATCCACACTGAAGCTCTGGACGATCGACCATATAAAGGGGGGATTGCTCACGGCCGTCCTTTTTGCGGCGATTTTTTCCATACTTCTGCTCTTCATTGCATGGTCGCCCCATTTCTGGTGGTTTTGGGGTTTTCTGCTTATCTCAGCCGTGCAGTTGGTGCTGGCGATCCTTTATCCCGTGGTCCTGGCGCCGCTCTTTAACAAATTCGAACCGGTCCGCGATGAAGAACTTGCCGCAAAGATCCGTGCGCTGATGGAAAAAAACGGTATCCAGGTGAAAAAAATCCTGCAGATGAACGCCGGCATCAGGAGCCGCCACACAAATGCTTATTTCACCGGAATTGGAAAGACCAAACAGATAGTGCTCTTCGATACGCTGATCCAATCGCATACCCACGAAGAGATCCTTGCGGTGCTCGCCCACGAGGCGGGCCATTTCAGGAAAAAACACGTCCTCAAGCAGCTTCTGATCTTTGCCTCCCTTTCACTGGCGGCATTTTACGCCACCTGGCTTTTCATCCAATGGCCGCTTGTTTTCTCCACCTTCGCATTCAGCGCGCCGCTGCCCTATGTTGGGCTTTTCCTGGCCGGGGTCTTTTCTCGCAAGGCCGGATTTTTCCTCCAGCCGCTCTATATGATTATATCGAGGCGTTTTGAAAGAGAAGCCGACATTTTCGCCGCTCGGATGCTTGGAAGCGGCGCCGCTTTGGCCGGCGCGATGAAAAGACTTGCCGCCGATAACCTCGCCAATCTTTACCCGCATCCGCTTTATGTCCTGTTTCACTACTCCCATCCACCCATTGTGGAAAGAGTCGCCCTGCTGGAGGGGAGCGATGGCAATCCTTAAAGCCGCAAGGCAATTTTCAAAAGCACGGACATCAAGGCCATGACAGGCACTCTCATCAATATGGGCGCGATCGTCGCAGGGACGGCAATCGGCTCCCTGGCTGGATCAAGACTCCCCGCGAGGATGCGCCGGATCGTGCTTTATGGAATCGGCCTGGTGGTGCTTCTGATCGGCTTCCAGATGGCCGTTCGCACGCAGAATGTCCTTGCCGTGCTGGGCGCTATACTGATCGGCGGCATAATCGGCGAGTTACTGCGACTGGAAGACAGGCTCGAACAACTGGGGCAGTTTTTTCAAGACAGGTTTTCCAAAGGCTCCGAACAATCGATCGCCGAGGGATTTGTAACGGCGAGCCTGGTATTCTGCGTGGGTCCGATGGCGATTCTCGGTTCTATTTCGGACGGTCTGAGCGGCGACTATAGTCTGCTCTCCATAAAGGCCGTTATGGACGGATTTGCTTCCATCGCCTTCGCGGCCAGCATGGGATGGGGGGTTGGACTTTCTGCTGTTTCCATTCTCATCTACCAGGGAGCGATAACACTTTTTGCAGGCAGCCTTCCGGGCGCACTAAACGACGCCATGATCACGGAAATGACTGCAACCGGCGGTTTGATTATAATCGGCATCGGCATTAAACTGCTCGATCTAAAAGACCTGCCCCTGGCCAATTTCGTCCCCGCAATCGCGGTGGCGCCGGCGATCCTGGCGCTTATTCCCTTCTTCAGAGGCCTGTTTTGAACGTCTGTAACAAGGAATACACACCTTCGACATACTCCCGCCAAATTCTTTCCTTAAACTTGGGACATCTTCAAGAGCAAAAGGATTTAGCATTGATAAATTACAGGTCGAACAGCGCCGTTTCAAGGTTCATTGCCGACCATGCAAAGCTCATGGACCCTAACGAGTTATGGAGGTACACCAAACAACAGTGAGTATGCCCTGCGTGCTTCTGCTCGCTTTTTTGACACTTTGCGGCATAGCCTATCTCTACTGGCGCTATGTTTGGTTTTTCCGAAATCCCTCCCGAAAAATCCCCTCTGAAGACTCCGGAATTCTCAGTCCTGCGGACGGTTGCGTCGTCTACGTGAAAGAAGTTGCTCCAGGCGAAGAGATCATCACTATCAAGCAGGGAGTCAAGGCGACCATTCACGACATTTGCCGGGAAGCCGTGTCGGCCCCCAAGGTCCTGATCGGTATTTTTATGAGTCCTTTCAATGTGCACTACAACCGCATCCCGATCTCCGGAACGGCCTTGTTCATTCGTCACTACCCGGCCTTGGGGAAAAATCTCTACATGGCGGCCATGCACATGAGGACGCTTTTCCGCCGCCTGCCCCTATACCGCAACAGCCTGCACATCATCCAAAACGAGCGGACCGTAACGGGAATCAAGGGACACTATCGGGGCAACCTCCTCAACTGCTACGTCGTGCAAATCGCTGCGGCAAGCGTCAATGGAATCGATTCATACATCGAACCGCAGCAGCAGGTGAGCGTCGGACAAGTCCTTGGGATGATCCGGATCGGGTCCCAGGTGGACCTCATCGTCACGGCCTTCGACGGCATGAAGATCAAGGTGCAGCCCGGAGACCGCGTCCGTGCCGGAGAAACGGTATTGATCGAATAAACGAATACGAGGCGAACCGGAAAGGAGGCGGAATACAAATCGACAATGGTGTCTTTGCTAAGATCGGAAGCTGGCGGCAACAATCTAAGGACCGGGCTTTTCATGCCCGAGGGTTTTCGGCCTTGAATGGTTGAGCGCATACAGGAAACAATCGTACGGAGCTGGAACGAGCTTCAACACGAACTCTACAAAGACTCGTGGAACGGAGAGCTTGGCCGCTATCGTTCCCGTTGCGCCTTCCGAGGACTCTCCGACGCGGGCTACCGGCTGGAAACGACCCTTATACGTCTGGGGGGCGGCTTTGCAAAACTTGAAAATCACCTGCTGCGCAATTTCAAGAAATACGCGCATAGAAACGTAGTGAGTGGAAACTCGATCTGGCATTGGCTGGCCGTAGCGCAACATTCAGGCCTTCCCACAAGGCTTCTGGACTGGACTTATTCACCGTTTTGCGCCCTGCACTTTGCCACCTCGAACCTGGATAAGTTCGACACCGATGGCGTAGTCTGGGCGGTCAATTACATAAGGATGCACAGGCTGCTGCCCGAAAGTCTCAAGCTGCCGCTCGAACAGGAGGGCGCCAATGTTTTCACCGTGGAGATGTTGTCCGAGTCCGTGAAGACCCTGCAAGAGCTGGCCGGCCTTTGCGAGCTGCCCTTCCCCCTCTTTTTTGAACCACCCTCGATGGACGATCGCATTGTAAACCAATTTGCATTCTTTTCAGTGATGTCTGATCCCAAAGCGGTCTTAGACGACTGGCTCGTGCAGAACCCTCAAATCGCCCGCAGAATCATCATCCCGGCCAAACTCAAGTGGGAGATCCGAGACAAGCTCGACCAGGCCAATATCACCGAAAGGGTGCTTTTCCCCGGTCTCGACGGCCTGAGCAGATGGCTCAGGAGGCATTACAGTCCCAGACAAGACGGCATGCCCAAAAAGAAGTTTCCGGCATATAACCAGTTCTTTAGTTTCCCACAGAAGGCGTCAAATGAATAATCAGGGGCGGGACACTTTTCAACGGGACAACCTTGCTTCGCATGCGGGAGGGTTTCATGCACAAGACCTATGTTCTGGATACCAATGTATTGCTGCATAATCCAGAAGCTTTGTTTGCATTCCAAGACAATCATGTGGTCATTCCCCTCACGGTAATCGAAGAAATAGACAGCCAAAAGAAAAAACAGGACGAAATAGGAAGAAATGCGCGGGTCGTTTCGAGGCAACTCGATGCGCTTCGCTCATTGGGGCATCTTTCCGAGGGGGTGCCGATGCCTTCGGGAGGAAAGCTCACGATCGAACTCAATCACTCCAGCATAATAAATTTCCCGAAAGGATTGGACCCTGACAAACATGACAACCGAATTCTCGCTGTGGCCTTCAACCTGAGCCAGGCTGAGCAGGGAATCGTAACCCTGGTGACCAAGGACCTCAACCTGCGCATCAAAGCCGACGTTGTAGGCGTGAGGACCGAGGATTTCTATAACGATAAGGTGGACTACGATCACCTCTACTCCGGTGTTGTCGAGCAATATCTATCTGCCCGGGAGATGGACACGTTTTACAGGGAGGAGAGGTTGAAGTTATCCGGCTGCCAACCGCTGCCAAATCAATTCTTTCTGCTGAAGTGCCACGAGAATTCGTCACAATCGGCGCTTGCACGATAC
>Ga0116122_1001172_pt1 | contig 13619 bp, 10 predicted proteins | sample June2015DPH_13_5_FD_89726 | JGI IMG/M metagenome (GOLD analysis project Ga0116122, IMG submission 89726) | Peatland microbial communities from SPRUCE experiment site at the Marcell Experimental Forest, Minnesota, USA - June2015DPH_13_40 | ecosystem: Environmental > Terrestrial > Soil > Wetlands...
GCGGCCAGACCCACGCGGATTCCTGTGAAGGATCCCGGCCCGGTAGCGACCGCGATCAGTCCCATGTCGGCCAGACCTCGGATGGGCACGCCACGGCGCACCTTAGCTTCTTCGATTGCCTGGTCCACCATGTAGAACAGGCTGACGGAGTAGCGGTTCGCCGGACCGTCATTCGCGACACGCGCCAGACATTCATGGTCACGAAAGATGCCCACTCCTCCGACTTCGCTTGTGGTATCAAACGCCAGAATCAACATCGCGAGCTATTATACGTTGGCCGAGCGGCCGGCGTGGGTAAAAGCTGTGTCCGCTCGAGTGGCCGCGAAGCTCCTTCCTCCCAAGTCTCCTATGGCCGGGTTTTTCGGTCATAACCGCACCAACTGCCGTTTCCCTCCCAGAAAACGAGGCCTGTAAGGCTGATGGTAGGGCCGAGTGCGGCTGGAAACGAACGGCGGGGCGAAAGCGTATGCTACAATTGCCTTCCGGTCTTGAATTGCAAGGCAACGCTGGGAATTTCAAATACTTTTGGCTAAGGGGTCGGCAACATGTTGTAGGCGGGCACGGGTGTTTTTCCCCACCTGTCATCTACCACCGACTGCTTTTCCCCTCAATGGCTGATGCAACCAAATCCGCTTCCCGTCCTCTCGAGCTGACAGAACTCCTTACCCTGATGGTGGAGGTCAGCGAGCGGATTAACTCCACGCTTGACCTCGACGAGTTGATGCAGCGCATCGCAGAGATCGTCAAACGCGCCATCGACTATGAGGTCTTCGCCATCCTTCTACTTAACGAAAAAACCCAGGAGTTGCACATTCGCTTCAGCATCGGCCACCCAGATGAGTTGGTGCGGAACCTGCGAATCAAGGTCGGTGAAGGGATCGTGGGGCGCGTGGCGCGGACCCGCCGCTCAATCCTGGTCAATGACGTGCTCAAGGACCCCAGCTATATTCAGTCCGTGTCCCCCATCCGGTCGGAGTTGGCAGTCCCGCTGATTACAAAGAACCGCCTTATTGGCGTGATCGATCTAGAAGCGCCCTGGCCGGATTTCTTCAACGATTCGCACCTCAACCTTCTGGAACTACTCGCCAGCCGTATGGCCATGGCGCTGGACAATGCCCGCCTCTATCGCCGCAGCGTGCGGCAGGCACGGGCTCTCCAGTTGCTCAATGAGATCAGCCGGGAAATGAGCTCCGTCCTGGTCTTGAACGAGCTGTTGCGAAAGATCGGGACGCTGACCAAAAGGCTGATTGATTATCACCGGTTCAGCATCCTGCTTGCCGACGAGCAAGCCCAGGCTTTCAATGCCGTGATCTCTCTGAAACAGGATGAGCACGAACCTGAGAGGGGCATGGTCCGTTTTGGTCAGGGAATTGTGGGTGCGGCCGCCGACCTCCGTCAGACTGTGGTAGTCCCCGATGTCTCCAAAGACCCCCGGTATGTCCTCCTCAACCCTGAAACACGCTCGGAAATGGCGATCCCTCTCATCTACCGTGGCCGCGTCATCGGCGTCGTGGACCTCGAGAGCCCGCAATTGAGCTACTTTACGGAAGAGCACGTTCGCATCTTCTCCACGCTCGCTCCGCAAATTGCCATTGCCATTGAAAACGCCCGGCTTTACGAACGAGTGGCACGAAGCGAGGCACGCCTCGAACGCGACCTGCAGCGCGCCCAGGAAATCCAGATGCATCTCATGCCGGGGACTGCGCCGTCCATCCCTGGCATGGAAGTGGCGTTGCGCTTCCAGCCCGCGCGGGAATTGGGGGGCGACCTTTACGATTTTCTGACTTATGGAAAAGACCGCCATGTGCTGGCGGTCGGCGATGTGAGCGGCAAAGGCGCTCCTGCTGCCTTGTACGGAGCTATGGCCAGCGGTATCCTGCGCAGCCTGGCCCCCCAAAAGCTCTCCCCTCCTGATTTATTGAGGAGGCTCAGCCTGGTTCTTCTCGAACGCAAGATCGAAGGTCACTTCATTACGCTGACCTACGCCATCTGGGAACCGCGCACGAAGACGCTACGCCTCGCGAATGCGGGAATGCCTTTACCCCTCCTGGTGAGAAAGGGTCAATGCCGGCCCATTCGCGCCGAGGGAATCCCCTTGGGCCTGCTGGAACACGCCCAGTACCAGGAAGTATCGGTGGGGCTGGAGTCAGGGGACCTGTTCGCGATGTTTTCGGATGGCATCGTCGAGGCGGCGAACACCAAGTACGAGGAATTCGGGCCGCGACGCCTGGAGAACGTGCTGCGCCAGAATTTCCATCGCTCCCCTCAGGAAATCATCGATACTCTTTTTGAAGAAGTGCGGGAGTTTGAGCAAGGTCGCCCGCCGCGCGACGACCAGACGATTGTCCTTCTCAGGGTCCGCTGAAAGACGGAGAGCAGAAGGCAGTTGAGTCTGGGCACGATGTCATTCCGAGCGAAGCGAGGAATCTCGCTTTGCTTTTTGGAGGGTGGACTCAGAGCGAGATTCCTCGCTTCGCTCGGAATGACATGCCTCGTGTTGATGAGCGACTGACCACTGACGACTGACAACGGTGAAGCAACCCATGGAGGCCTTTCGCTACGAATCCGGGCAATTACTGTGTGAAAACGTTCCCGTCGAGTCGCTTGCCGAGCGCTTTGGGACGCCGGCCTATGTTTACAGCCAAGCCGCCATCTTGGGCAATTTCTCACGTCTGAAGCAAAGCCTGGCGTCGGTACCGAACCTCATCTGTTATTCCGTAAAGGCTAATTCCAATCTCAGGATTCTGAACCTGCTCCGCCAGGCGGGAGCTGGTTTTGACGTTGTTTCGGGTGGGGAACTGGCGCGTGCTTTACGTGCCGGGGCACTCGCCGACCACATCGTTTTTTCCGGCGTGGGCAAGACCAAGGAGGAAATTGACGCCGGGCTTTCGGCGGGCATCGGGATGTTCAACGTCGAGTCGGCGGGCGAACTCGAACTGATCGACAGCCGTGCCCGCTCTCTTGGGAGGCCCGCCCGCATCGCCATCCGTGTTAACCCGGAGGTCGAGGCGCGAACGCACCCTTACATTTCCACCGGCCAGATCATTCACAAGTTTGGCGTCCCGAAGGACGAAGCCCTGGATCTTTACCGCCGTGCCGCCCGATCGAGCCACTTGGAGATTTACGGCGTGGCTTGCCACATCGGATCGCAAATCCTCGAAGTAGAGCCCTTCCTTAAGGCCTTGGACGAAATCCTGGGTGTGGCGGCGCAGCTTCAGACCGAGGGCAGGTGCGTCGAATACCTCGACCTGGGCGGCGGATATGGAATCCGGTACGCGGATGAGCAACCCCTCGACTTCGACGCGATGGGGCGCGGGCTCGCGGACCGCCTGCGAGCCACCAAGTACCGGCTGATCCTCGAGCCGGGCCGCGCCTTGGTGGGCAACGCGGGCATCCTGCTGACCCGCGTGCTTTACGTGAAGCGAAACCGCCAGAAGAACTTCATCGTGGTGGACGCCGGAATGAACGACTTCATGCGTCCCGCGCTCTACGGTTCCTATCACGAAATTATTCCTGTTCGCGACCATCAGGGGGATAGGCTTCAAGCCGATGTGGTGGGCCCGCTTTGCGAGACGGGCGATTTTCTCGCCCAGGATCGGGAAATGCCGGACGTCGAACCGGGTGAGTTGCTTGCCATCCTCGCCACGGGCGCTTACGGCTTCGTGCTCTCTTCCAATTACAACACCCGCCCGCGGCCTTCCGAAGTCCTCGTCCACGGCCGCAAGGCAGAATTGATCCGGCCGCGTGAGAGATTGGAAGATTTGATGGCAGGCGAAGCCCTCTAGCAGGATGCTGAGAAACGTTTGCGAACGCTGTCATTCCGAGCCCTTCACTGTCATTCCGAGCAAAGCGAGGAATCTCGCCCTGCCCGTTCAGGGTAAACTGCGCGAGGAATCTCGCTCTGGAAACCCCGATCTGATCGGGGCGAGATTCCTCGTCGCCCGCCAATAAGAATGGCGGACTCCTCGGAATGACAGGCTTGACGAGTTTTTCAGCGCCCTGCTATGTTTGTTGTCCCACACCCCCGGCGGATTTTGGGTATTGTCGCCACCGGCTTGTCTCGCTTATGATGACCCCTGCCGCTCGCTGAGCGGACTTGGCTATGAGTGAGCGATTCTCCGTACGAGTGCCGGCAACTTGCGCGAACCTGGGCTGCCTTTTCGATTGTGCCGCGCTGGCATTAAGCCTTTACCTCGATCTGCACATCACACCGCGCCGCGACGGGAACGTTTCCCTCCACTATGCAGGGGTAAATCCCGAGCGGATTCCTGGCGACTCCAACAACCTCGTTGCCCGCGTCATCGAGGAGACTCTCGAAAGCTGGGGCAAAAGGCGCGGCTTTGACCTGGAGATTCACAACCAGATTCCGGTGGGTGTGGGTCTCGGTTCGAGCGCCGCGGCAATCGTGGGCGCCCTGGTGGCCTGCCACTGGCTCGTGGGCCGGCCGCTCTTTGATGAAGAGCTGGTGACCCTAGCAAGCCTGCGCGAAGGGCATCCCGACAACGTCGCAGCGGCTTGGCACGGTGGGTTCACGCTGGCGGTCAACGAAGGCGAGCGGGTGCTCGCCTATTCGTGCCCGGTCCCCGAAGACCTTCAGCTTGTCCTGGTCGTACCGAACTACGCGCTTGCGACGAAAGAGGCTCGAGCGGTCTTGCCCAGCCAATACTCGCGCGCCGATGCGGTTTATAACTTGCAGCGCGCCACCGTCCTGGCCGCACAGTTCTTTTCCGGCAAGACGGATTTCCACGCGGGGTTCTTTGAAGATCGCTGGCATCAACCCTACCGGGCGGCCTTAGTGCCCGGCTTGACGGAGGTGCTCAGCACCAAGCACCCTGACGTTCTGGGGATATGCCTCAGTGGCGCGGGACCTTCCATCCTGGCTTTTGCGCGCGCCAATGCTGCCACCGTCGGCGAACTTATCCGGCAAACCCTGGCGCAACGCGGCGTCGAGGCCCAACCGTACGTTCTCGCCACCGATAACCGGGGAGCCAAGGGCTGGAGCCTTCCTGGCTAGAAGGCGAGGGGCAAATCAAAAGCCAGAAGTACAAATTCAGGCGAAGACCCGCATTCCACTCTCAAGGCTCGCATCTAATCCGTCGACTTCATACCTGAAACCTGCTCTTGTAGTTCCTGAATCCTGAATCCTGGTCTGGCACCTGACACCCCGAACCTGCCCTTCTTCTTCCCGAATCCCGAATCCTGAATCCTGCTCTTCCCCACCTACCACCTACCACATACCACCTACCGTCTACCACTTACCTCCTGCCAGTCACTAACTACCTGTCTTTTCAACAACATTCCCGCTTTCAACGCATAACTACCTTTGTTTTCTATAACATTCCCGCTTTGCCGCCGCTTATGAAAGACCGACCCTTTGTTTTCATAGACATTCCCGCGTTGCTCGTTCACTTTTTAAAGTTACTACTCCTTTCTTTCCCTGTCGTAGGTGACATCTTGTCCAGGGCTGCCATCCCTGCGAAGAGCCCTCTCCACCCCGCCTCCCTCAAACGCAGTAGGCAGTCGGCGGTAGCCAGAAGGAAGAAAACAATTCACAATCCACCACTCCCTATCAGAATTCATAACTGCTCCTGTCTGTGCCCTTCTACTTGCAGGCTCCTGACTCCTAATTCTTGCACAACCTCACATACAACTCTAGCCTATTTGTTTCGATTTGTCAAGGGACATGAAGTCCGCTTCGGTCCTGCAAGGCCAAGCCTAAAGCGGATTGTCCTATTTGCGGCGCGGCAAGAATCCGCGCCGCTGGAAGAGCCGCCCGCCATTAAGATCGGCGGGCCGGACCGCGGGCCCTGCGCCACCTATCTCCTTCCCCCTCTCCCCAGCCGGGGAGAGGGGGCCACGCTCTGGCAGTTCAGGGGTGAGGGGGAACGCGCACCTCGCTTCGGGGTGCACTAACCTTTTTGAGGAAGAGCCGCAGAGTCTCTGATGAGGACGAGACAGTGCGCTTGTATCTACCCGCTACCTGCTACCCATTTATCCGGCCAGACCCGCGACGTACTGGCTACGCTGGGACCATACAGCTGGCGTCACGCGATAGGCCTTCAATGCTTCAATTATGTCCCCACCAACTGCTTGCTCTTGATCGTTGAGAAAAGCATAAGCTTCCGCTTCTTGGTCGGAACCCCCGGTGCGCGCCGCGCGCGTGTCGCTTAGAGTCCAGAGGTACGCGAAAGTATTTTCCTTCTTGGGAGCCGAGATCGCCTGCAGGATTCGCTCCGGACGGCTTTTCGACTTCGGAATCAGGAAATCCACACCATGGTCGTAGCCGCTCTTGCCCGCAAGCTTCACCCTGGCGGTGTAACGAATGTCATGGCTATCGAGGAAAGCACGCACGTCCTCAAAGAAGAAACTTGCAACTCGAGGCTGGGCCATCACGAACATGTCGTTAACAGCCAACATTGCTTGGACCAGTGAATGCAGCCGCTGCCCGAGATTTTTCGCGGAGGCCTCGACGATCAACTGATTGTTTTCGACCCGCACACCGAGACCGTTGAGTACGCTATCCAGAACCATCTTTCGCTTAGGGGTGTCTACTTCCAGCCCGCTCGTTCTGAGGTCAGAGAGGATGTACCCATCGTCGGAAAGGACGATATTCCCGTTGTGCCGAACCGCGTACACCTGGAGATGATCGTTGTGGCGGTCGAGAAAGGGAGTGGTCAGTTCGCAGGCTTCCCCCACTTCTTCCACACATAGTCCCTGGCGGAGCCAATCCACGTAAGAATCAATCAGCTTTTGGCACTCGTCCCGTTTCACGTTATTGAAAGCATAGCACCTGGTTGACCATCACGTCTGGACTTTTTCCCCTTCAACTCAAGCGTATTAGTGGTAGCCACGGTCAATTCGTAATTGGAATTGACCGGGGGGTCGAAAACCCACGGGGAAGACCCGCAGTCAGAAAAGCGCTGACCGTGGGTACCCGCTATGTATGGGTGGCAAAGCAGTATGAGCCTTGGTAGAGGCAGGATCAAGACGAACTCCGGCGGAGACGAGTTTGTACTTAAAACAGGCCGGGTGATGTTAGATAATAATGGAGTGATGGAGTTCAGGGAGAAAATAGAGACCGTCATCGAGCCGCTGGTCATTCAACTGAAGGCGAAGCTCGCTTCGCTTCCAACCTTTGCGGTGCTCGATCACTACCAAACGCGGATCCATACCGCACAACCTGACAAGAGCAACGTTCCAGACGGGTTCCTTATCAAATGGCGCTATGTGTGGGCGTTGCACCTTTCCAATCCCTTTTCAGAGGCGGAGGTGAAGGACGATTCGAAAAACCTGTTCGACTCGATCGACAAGCTCATTGAAGACATATTTGACGTGTACATGTTTGGAGCGGTGCAGGAACCCGGCCGATTTAGAGGGTCCGAAGAGGAGTTTCTCACCCGGCTCGGACTCGCGCTGAAGGTCAGAGAGCCCCACATTCTCGGATTTCCAGAGCAGATGCGAAGCTGGGCATTAACCCGGCTGCAGCCTTTCAACGACAGCTACTTCCTGCCGATTTTCGGATTGCGCGTCGAAGAAGTAATGACGTGGCTTGATGGTCTGATAAATGCGTTCCGTTCCAAGTTGAAAGCGTGGGTGGCGGATTTAGCCTGCATTATGTCAGATGTTAAACCTCTCCAGGCCGAGTTTGCCTCGGGCAAGTTGGGCGTCCAGGCAGCCCGGAGCAGGAGCGCCGAGTTGAAGATTAGCGAGCGGCTGGATAGAAACGGTCGCCAAGGCGAGCGGATCGATATCTTTTCCATCGACGAGGTTCGGATGGGCCTCGCCCTACCGATCGCCGAAAAGCTCACGAAGCACTTCGGCATTCGACCCGGAGAGATTACTCCCAAATACATGTTCCCTCACGACGATAATCCCTTAGAATACAAGACCTTCGTTATTCTTCCTGGTGACACCGTCTATTTCCTTGATCCGGCAAACGCGTACCGCGTTGCAGCAAAGACTTTCGAAAAGGACATACTTGCGAACGACCTGCTGCGAGACCGTTACCTGAGGAATAGGGATCGCGAAACCGAAAGATTTGTTACAGAAAACATGAGGAAGGTTTTCCCAAGTGCCGCGATCTACCCCAATTACTATCTCGAAAAGGGCAGCCATGAGAAGGATCTTTTCGTTCAGGAAGGCAACACGGTCACCCTAGTGGAGTGTAAGAACAGCCGTCTAAGAGCGTTTAAGGGCACCGCAGTCGACCTCCTGAACTTCCAGAGCGATTTTAAGCACTCGGTACAATTCGGATACGAACAGGCAAGTGAAGTAAAGCGCCGAATTTTGGAGTCCGAGGAGACCACATTCTTTGACGAGAAGGGCAATCCTTATTTTTCTATAAAGAGAAGCGAGGTTGAAAAGATCTACATATTGTGCGTGACCATGACTCCACGCGGCCCCTTCGGCACCGATCTGTCATACGAGTTAAAAAAATCCGAGAGTGAACCATTTCCTTTGGCAGTGAACCTCTTCGATCTTGATACTATTTGCAAGTACCTCAACAAACCGGGGCAATTTGTTGGATACCTCCAGGCGCGCGAACGCATGCATGGCCGCGTTCAAACCGGAGATGAACTCAATTATGCTGGTTATTTCCTTGAATACGGCAATCTAGAGCTGGCGGAGGGTACATACATAGACGATGACTTTTCAGGAATCTTCGATAGAAGCTGGTACAAGGAAAGGGGGGTCGAAGTCGAGGAACCGAACAATCCTCCCGTCGCGACCAGCGTGATACGGAAGGGAAATCGAGTCGTCATCGAACACAGCACGGGCGGAAAGGAAGTGCTTAAGGTTCCCCCGTGGATGATCGAAAGCGCGACGGGGAAACCGCCGATTAAAATGAAAGGTTCGGAGAGAAACAAACCATGCCCTTGCGGAAGTGGCCTCAAACTTAAAAACTGTTGCGGGATAATTTGAGCGTACCAAATCTGTGGGCTCAGCCCGACTCGCGGACCCGCTTTCCCACGGATCCAAGTCCAGTAGTCCCGATGCTCTTCACTGCGGCATTTCCAGAAACGTAAGGCCTGCTGTTCGTGGTCTTGACCATGCAGTTCCCCTCCTTGTCGTTGTTGCGGTTAAAGTTGACATCTAAACGCAAATTTAAAACCAGCGAAAGGACGAGGATGACATGGGACACAAGTCGTAAAGTCGGAACCCGGCGAACCGGGCTCAACCCACTTGATCAGTATATCACTGAACGGTGTAGCTCAGACCAGCCGATACCCCAGACATCCGTCTTTGGGGTCTGCGGTTCTTCCTCATACTCGCGCTTTCGAATCCAAGGGCAAACTGGCAAATCGTTAACCCGCAGCAGGGGGGGTCCGTAATGCATGAGGGGTGCGAAGAAAAAGATGTAGCGCAAGGCTCGCTGTCCAGCCTTGTGGCTTTTCCATTGCGCCGTGGTTTTGACGGCGCGGCCAAGTGAATTCAAATTACATGTTTGCCACGCGCCGCGTGAGGATTCGGATTACCTTGTGTGCGGCGCGGCAAGAACCCGCGCCGGTGGAAAAGCCGCAGGGCCGGACCGCAAGCCCTGTGCTACATGGGCCGCCACGGCAAATCTGTCGCCCAGGTTTTACGTGGGTTCGCAGGGGCGGGGAATGCAAAAGCCCACGGCGAAGAGAAGGCTCGTGGCACGTTTAAGGAGATGGCACTTCGTACCCGAGCAAGTCCGCCCGGGTATCCGGCTTAACCCAATCAACCGGCTCCGCTGCTGTAAGTGTTATTGTCGATGGTTGGTAAGGCCCTTCGTAGTTGAGCATTTTGAGGATCAACCGGAGGAGGATGTCATGAAGATGCCGTAAGACCTGGAATGCCATGTGGAGGTCCTTCTTGTCTTGCAGATCAAAGTAACCCTCATGGACGCACTCCGCGCGATACCGTGACAGCGTTTGAACCCAAGTGCCTTGGTATACGGTCGAGTTGGCGGCATAGTGCCTTTCTGCAATTTCAACGTCGGGTAGACCAAAATGTGCGAGTAAATCGATAACAGCGAGGCCGAATGCTCTGTCTATCCCAGCCGGCGTTTCCCGAGTTCTCTTCGCAATTTGGTCTAAACTTGCTGCCTGCCGGAGATCTGCGGCTCTTACCGAACCAGCAACTAACCGGATTTCCTCTGACGCTCTCTTCAGAACGTCCCTAACCTTCTCGCTATTGGATAGGTCGAGATCCGCAAGGAGATCCTGCCTCTTGAACCCATAGGCGTTGCAGATGGTTTCGAATGCCCGACACAATAAGATGCAATTCTCCTCTAGGGTAAGTCCATCCAGCCCAGCCTTTACTAAGTAATCCATTGAGGTCAATAAATGTGGCCTGCCACGCTCGGGACAAGACAGGTACTTGTTGAGCAGATTCCCGGTCGTGCAATGGATGTCCTCACGGATTGCGCCGCGGCCCGATGAGAACGACGGCCGCCTCAGCGTCACGTGAAGCCGGCGTACGAGCGCTCCACTTGCGTCCCTGAGCTCCACCCAAGGTGCGCCGGTCTCAATCCCTGTGGCAACTCCCAACACACGCAGGAAACCAAGCACGGGCCAGTCCTTCAAGTTCGTGAGGTCGACAACATCCGCGCCAGTGCTACCGACCATTACTGCAGTGATTAATGTGTGCTCTCGCCGCGCGAGAAGCTTGTTCTTGCGCTCCTCAAAATCGTGAACTCCCTCAATGAATCCTAGCTCGCCACCGAACTCAAAAATGATGAGTTTGTTTTTTTCATTTGCCTTAAACCATGCGATGGCCAATTCATCTTTGGCAAGCCCGTCCGGAATGTTTGGGGTCTGGTAGATTCTAAGAGGGTGTCGATCGAGACTTGTGTGGCGAAGAACAGCTTCGGAAACCAGGTTGAACAGAGGCACAACCCAGTATCTCGGAACCCCCGCACCATCTGCATCGAACTGCGACTGGATAGAATAGAGGCGTAATCTGCCCTTATCGCTGAATACAGGATGTTCGCGGAGGTCGTATAAGATTTTGCCCCTCGCCGTGAAAACCCCGCTAGGCGAAGCAATGGTAAGCTTTGTACACAGGTTGTCCATGCCGCCAAAACCCATTGTGACAGATTTCTCCCCCACAACGGGGTTGCTCCCGCTAAGCAATTCCATTAGGCCAAAATGCAGTTCACGTTCTGATTCGAAACTCTCGACCATCAATTCGATGGTGCAGGAGCCATATTCATCGAATCTCACCTTGGCTGAACCCTCGACGCTTCCCCTTGGGTCACTGAACTCGGCTGTTCCATGACCCTCATACTCAACACATGGTGAGAACCAGCCTGCGGGCGTAGGAGTAAGAGAGTTAGAGTCGGCGCTCATTGTTCCTCCAGGTCTCGGACGGGGGGCATACATCCCGTCTCTGGCAACGCTTGCGGTTCGGTGATCGCAGAGTCGATTGTCGGGCACACGGTCTTGACCTAGACGTTAGCTGCTGACATTCATACATCCGATTCACTAGCGAATCAAGGGGCAGGAAACCAGTGACGAGTAGCGAGTGACAGGGAACCGTAAGGGCAGGTCCGAAGTCCGGAGTCCGGGTTCGGAAGGACAGGTTTCAGGTGGCCGGGGTTAGCTTTCGACCTTCAACTTTCGACTCTTCGACCGCTCTTCAGGGTTGGCGAGCTTCAGGCGAACTCATAAAGAGGCACGTTGCGGCTGGGTGGGGGAGTGGCTTTGAGCAAGGCTTCGATGCGGCGCACGGTTTCGGGTGTGAATAGGACATCGCCGCAAACGTTGCAGACCTCTGCGGGAACGTGGTCGATCACCATCACCTCGCCCCGGTGTTTGACGGTGTGGACGACCGTGCGGGGCTCATAGGCTCCGAGGCATCCCGCAATGGTGCATTTCATGGCTGGCTTCTCCTCTCCGGGGTTCAGACGAACCCACAGTCAATTGTCACCGCCGCGCAAGAAGCCTCTGGGCGCGAGCGGGGCCGAACGGTTCGACCCCTCCAGGGTCGAGAAACTTGGATGGCATACGAACCGTGGGCGGCGGGCGCAAAACCCCGCGCCCTTGCCCACGGCTACTCATCTTTAACCCCCTCGGGGTTCAGACGAAAAAGCGGGGGATATTGACCTCAGCCCGGCGAGGGTTAGCCTGGTCGAGGCGTCAGTGAACGTACGCTGCGCGAAGCGCCCCTATTGTGCTGGCATCGCCACCGCCCGGTTGGTTCGGATCGACTCCTTCGCGGCGTCAATGATTTCGTTGACGCCCACGTTGATTCCAGGCGAGACAGGGCCTTCAATGGGTCTGTCGTTCCGGATGCAGTACACGAAGTAAGCCACGCCATTGCGTTTTTCAGGGGGAGCCGGTTGGGTTTCCATCTTCCCCTCCGGGTCTTGCAGGCCGGTTGCACGCGGGGCCGGCTGAAACAGCAGCCCATCTCCCCTCACCAGGAAGCTGCCTTTGGAGCCGAAGGTCTCCGCTTGCCCCTTTCCGTAGGGCCAATCCCAGGAGGGCATCAGAATGGCCGTGGCGTCGGGGTACTCGAGGATTACAGTGGCGTCATCCTCCACAGCGTTGTGCTGGTCTGTTTTGAGTTTCAGGGACACCGCGTAAACGCGCTGGGGGCGCCCTTTGAGCGTCATCGCCCAATCCGCTCCGTAGCAGCCGAAATCCATGAGTGCTCCAGCACCGTTCTTGGCGGGATCGTAAAGCCAGTCCGCGAAGTACTTGGAAGTTCCTATCTCCCTCGGCCCTTGGTGGCCGAATTGGACAATGATCTTTTGGATCTTCCCGATCACTCCCTCTTCGATCTGCCGCAGGGCTTCTTGCGTCGGCTCCGTCCAGGCGTTGCCGTAGTTCACCATGAGCTTGATGCCCGCTTCGCGAGCCAGGCGCTCCATTTCGCGGGCGTCGGCGCCGCTGGCAGCCATGGGCTTCTCGGTGAAGAAGTGGATCTTGCGTTTCGCGCAGGCGCTCAGGATTTCAAGATGGCGGTTGTTGGCGGTGGTCACGATTACCGCATCGGGCTTTACCTCATCGAGCATTTGGATGTAGTCCGAAAAGAATTTCACGCCGGCAGGCACCGTTGCCTTGGCTTTCTCTACGAGCTCGGTGTGCAGATCGGCAATAGCCACCAGTTCGGCGTCTGGCTCATTGGCGATGATCTTGAGCAGTCCCCAAACGTGATCGTGATCGAGTCCCACAATGGCCAGGCGCGTCCTGGCTTGGGCGGCGATGTGTGACGGGGTTGAAAGAGCCGCCATGCAAATCAACAATACTGAAACCACTCCAAGTCGATCAGACATTATGGTACCGTCCCCTCTCAAAAGGATTAAATGGCGCATGGATTGTACTGCAATCTGGTTTCAGTTGACCATCGCGAGCAGATGGCGTTGGGGCCGCATAAATTTTCTTTGGGACTGGCAAAAATTTCTCTTGCATTTCATTTTTGCGCGGAGTATCATGAGTGATTGTCGGAACGAAGGTGAAGCTAGTGTTAAGGTGACCTCATGGCTGTGATTCGAGGTTGCCAGCGAGGCTTCGCATCGTCTCGGTAGGATGAACCAGGAGGTCGGTACGGTAAAGGCTTCTGAATAGGGGCGCGAAGCAAGTGGGCCCTCCGCAAGGAATCCTCCCGCCTGTTTTCAACCCCCTGACCTGAGAGTATTGGAACTGGCC
>Ga0116122_1001205_pt1 | contig 13423 bp, 12 predicted proteins | sample June2015DPH_13_5_FD_89726 | JGI IMG/M metagenome (GOLD analysis project Ga0116122, IMG submission 89726) | Peatland microbial communities from SPRUCE experiment site at the Marcell Experimental Forest, Minnesota, USA - June2015DPH_13_40 | ecosystem: Environmental > Terrestrial > Soil > Wetlands...
CGGGGATCTACCAAGAGCCTATAACCCCTAGCGCTAAGACCCGCGACTACCGCACGGCGCGCCTGCCAGAGGGTCATGGAAGGCGCGGAAGTTGTGTTGGTCTTAGCCTGTTCCGTAGCTTCGAGGGCAGGGATCAGCAGAAAGAGGAGGGCAATAACCGCAGCAAAAGATCGGACAGCGCGTTTCATCGGGGCTCCTTTGCCGTGAGCGTATGCGACGTAACCAAACGCACTCGGCAAGTCACAGGGCGCATGAAATCAAAGCTGGAACTCCAAACATTCTGTGTTCCCGGTTCGCCGGCTGTCAAGGCAAAGTCTGGTTGGACTATTTCTGGCTACTAATTTCGCTAGAAAGAGTTACAATCAATTTTTCATAAACCCAAAGCGAAAGGGGCTTGCGTGAGCAGGCAGAAAGTCTTCCTTGTCGCACTCTTTCTGGTTGTAAGCACGTTTCCACTTAGTTTCGCGTATCCACAACAAGTTCCAGCCGTCTCAGCGCCCGAGTGCGTTAATATTCCGGGGCAGCCCTGTAACGGAGTGTCGCGCCCCGGTTCGACCAGCCAGCACAGCATGAGCACCTCGAGCACGGTCAGCGGCGCCATCGCTTCCACTCTTGCCGACAGCTTCTTCCAGTTGCTCTTCAGCAACGACTCGCAGGCAAACGCGCAGAAACAGAAGATGATGGCGGAGTTGGCGCAACGGCAGGCCGAAGCTGAAAAGCAGCACAAGATCGAGGAGGCGCAACGCCTGGCCGCGATCTGCAACCGACTGCAGGCAACCCTGAAGCTGAACGGGCTGCCGGATCTGCAACTGAAGTACGATGGGGGAACTTCGAGCGGCGGTGGGCTGCAGCTGAAGCTGGGCGACAGCAACAGCTACCAGGTCGTGAATTATCTCGAAGAGCCGCTCTCCCCGCCCACTCCGCCGTCAGGCAGCGGGCCGCTCTCCGGCGGCGCGCTGCAGTTGAAAACCGGCGAGGATGACACCTCTTCCATGCCGGTGGCGAGCGCTCCCAGCGCACCACCTGCGCCAGCTGATGGCGCCGCGCCTGCGGATACGGTCACGAATGCGCGCAACATGACTCCGCAGCAGTTAGCCGACCTGGCCACGCAGGTCAACAGCCTTCCGCCAGCGGAGCAGCAGCGCCTGATGGATGCAGCCAAGGCAAATGCGCAAGCTGCGAACAACGAAGCCGCCAGCCAGTCGACTGCTTCCGCAGCTCCCAGCAAGCCCGTCATGTCGCAGTTGCAGCAGATTGCTGGTGCTTCGCAGGCCGCGGCAGCGGCACCGGGACTGGACGGTGCGGCGGCAATAGCCAGGGTTGGCTTCGATCAACCGATTTATGGTGCGCCAAAGCCTGGCGTAGCGCCGGCAGGTACGTCTGTTCCGGTATCGGTACCGAATCCTCCACCAAGTCAGCTTGCTGCTGCAAGCCGTCCTGCTTCGGGACCTTCTAGCGGATCTTCTGCAGCGCCGGCGCAGGTGTTCGATCTGACTCCATTCCCCGGCGGGACGAAACCGGAACCCGTGGGAACTTCTGTCCAGAAAAAAGTAGAGGTGGCAGAAGCACCGTGCCCGCCAGGCATCGAAAAAGTAATCCCATCGCGCCAGCAGTTGCAGAGGGAACTGGCAGTGCGGCACGCCCAACTCGAGAGCCTGAAAAACACAATCGTGCGTCTGAATCGCACCATACAGCTCGACCAACAGCAGTTCGCTGTCTGGGAGGACGAGGCGAACGCGGCTGTCAATCGCCTGAACGGGCGCATTTGGGACATGTGGACGAAGGCGGCATTCGAGAAATTCATCGACTATGAGGAAAAACATTTCAAGACAATGCCACTGCCTCCCTACGAGCGCGCCGAGAAGCTGCAGAAGCTCGAGCTCGTCAAGAACATCAAGGATTTCGGCGATTACACACAATGGGCCTTGACGCACAAGAACGAATGGGAGCAGATCGATGGGTTCATCCGGCAGATCATCGACCTGTCATCATTAAAGAACTTAGACTGGGAGCCCTTGTTCTACATTCACTGCGCGCAGTATCTGATCGACAACGCCTACGATGCCTCGGACTTTACAGTTACTTGGAACAATGTGCAGCAGTTGGACCACAACTCCATGCAGTTCCTGGAGGCGGTGCGTCAAAGCGGCGAACGGATGAAGGCGATTGTCGGAAGAATTCAGCAGATCGAAGCGCAACTGAACTCGACGCCTGAGGGACCACAGGGTGCCTCGCCATGCCGCGAGGTTCAGATGGGCGCGAAAGCGCGGTAGGCGCTGGGAGCCGAACTTCGAGTACCAGTTCCTTTTTTCAGTTCGTCCGTGGCCAAGCAGCACACTAACGTTGACATTGGAGAATCAAATGAGCAGAAAGAAAGACCATGTGGTGCGCGCTAGTCCTTGTGCTGTTGATCGCGGCTACCGCCTCAGCCAGCCCGATTTCTAACCCCCAAGGGGGTAATGCCGCAACCCAGACGGATACGAGCGCACAGGCGGCAACAGCAGGTTCCCAAACACCTTCAGCACAGCCGGGCGCAATAGGGGTGGTGATGAAAGCCGCGAGCGCAGACGGTCGGGGAATTAAACTTACCAACATCGCCAAGTCAGCTTCTGGGAACTCAGCCGTGGTCAGTTGATGAATCACGGGCAACACGGAAGTTACTCATCCCGACCGCTATCTACTTTTATCGTCACGAAGCCAGTGGGATCATGGGCAATCCAGAAGTTATGAACATGGCGTTGCACATTTCACACGCCAGCCCCAATCCGACAGCAAGGTGTGCGAAGTCGAGTCTGACCTATTACCAGGGATTCGCCTATTGGTGACGTATCTGCCAAACACATGGCACCAGTGCCAGCATCAACAGGGTCCATATGGGTAAAGGCGTGAAGAATGTTAGGAAGAAAAGCAATACGAACCACGTGACAACGGACATTGCGGGCCTCCAACATGGAGTTAGGGGCCGAGCTGCATGAAAAAAGTATGGTGCCGGTCCGATGCGTTGTCAAGCGACGGGCGACGCCAATTAGCTTAACGGTACCCCGAATCGTAACCGTCGTGGGAGATCCGCAGCTCGTCGTCAGACTTGTTCGTTCAGTGAACCAAGCGCAGTCATCACGTACGACGAAACATCATTTCGCCGAAACTGTAACAGTCTGGACTCGACCCAACGGACAGCGCAGGCGAGTCGCCTGTTGTCGAACACCGCGCAGCACTCCGACCCGAAGTTCCCAACTTCCGGTTTGCCGACAAACCGGAACCTATGCACCGCACCGCATGGCCGGGCCGCTCGTCGCTTGGGCGTCAGGCTGTGAGCCCGAGAAAACTACCAGGACCGCAGGGAAGCAAGTTCGAGCGACTTGTCCCCGGATCTAACGCGGGCGGTTCGCCTCGCTGTTCGTCGGTCTTGGTACGCCAACTGCGAGGGCCACATTTGAAGACGTGGCTGGGCGGGATGGGTATACAATTGTTGCCGTTTCTGAAGCCAAAAAAGATTCCGTCTGAAGGCGAAGAGAAGTAGCAAGACCTATATTCACGTTTGCCGGATTTAGGCAGAACAGAGGAGCGCAATGTCCGTCATCACGATTTCAAGAGGTACATTTAGTGGTGGCAAGATGTTAGCAGAGTACCTGGCCCAGAAACTTGGCTACCGGTGTGTCGATCGAGACCGCATCGTCGAGAAAGCTGCCGCATCGGGCGTTTCACAGGATGACCTCCGGTTGGCCATCGAGAAGCCGCCGACCTTCCTTGGACAGTCAGCGCACACCAAGTACAGGTACCTTGCCCTGATTCAGGCGGCACTCACGGCGGAAGTGCGAAATGGGAACGCAATTTACCACGGTCTCGCGGGTCACTTGCTGCTCAGGGGTGTACCGAACGTCCTACGCACCCGGATCGTCGCTCCCCTGGAGGCCCGGATCAGCATGATGAGGAAGCAGCTGAATTATAGCGACAGTGAAGCTATTGCCTATATCGAGAGAATGGACCGCGATCGGCGCAAGTGGACCCAATTCCTCTACGGAGTGGATTGGGGGGATCCGTCCCTGTATGACGTGCTGCTCAACCTTGAACACATGAGTATCGGAGATGCCGGTGAAATTATCTGTTCGGCACTGAAACAACCGCGCTTTGAGTTCACGCCCGAATGCAAGCGAGCGATGGACGACTTGGCTTTGGCTAGCCTCGTTCGATCCAATCTGGCCCTTGATCCCTCTACCTCGGATCTCGAAATGGAGGTCACTGCCGTCGCGGGATCAGTATCGTTCAAAGGGGAGCTCCTAAGTGCAGGTCAGGCCAAGGAAATCACTCGGATTGCGCGCTCGATACCCGGCGTGAAGGCGGTCCAGCTAAACAAAGTCGTGGTTGTCAATCGTTTTTGACGCAGGCTGGGTGGGATACTTCACGGAGGTTGCATCGAATTGGTCGGCGACGTGCATCCGCATTATCACGATTTCATCACAGGGGAAACGGTTCCGCAGTCTGTAACACCAGCAGAGAACCCGTCCCATAAATGCAGTTGTTAGTTCTGGGCTCTTCATTCGGCATAATTTCCGGATAGCCCGTGACTCATCAACTGACCACGGCTGAGTTCCCACATCCAGACTTCGGGCCCGCGTTGGGCGCTTGAACGGGATTGCGTAGCTCACCACAATCCCGCGATCATTGAAGAGGTTCATACCGGTGCACCTCAATGACGCAAATCGCTTGCAAGAAAAATGCATCCGTGGGTCTAACTCTCTATCTTCTTGATGTACAGCCTAAGCCCAGCCAACACTATCCCGATCGCGATGAGGGACATTCCAAGCCCGACACGGCGATGGTTGCGTTCAACCATGGCTTCCTTCCCAGCTTGCAGGTTTTTGGCGGCGATTTTCAGGCCGGCTTGAATATCCTGATCCACCAAGTCCGTCCGGAAGCTATGGATCGTGACTCGAGCCTTGGTCAGCGAATCCCGTGCCTGATCCTGTCCCAGCTTAGCCTCGCTCACCTCCATGCCGGAAGACTCGGCGACACTGAGAACGTGGTCTGCGCTTTTGATGGCCTTGTCCAATTGACTCAAGGCACTTTGCAATCCTGCCCTTGCTTGATCACAGGCGTCACCTGGGGAATGACACTGCATGCAGACGGTGTCAGGGCCACTGCCCAGCTTCGCGTCAGTTGGATGGCTGATGCCATGATTGCTGTGACACACAACGCATCCTGGAAGAGAAGCCGCTTGAAAGGCCGCTTTGTGCGAACTTTTGTCGTACATCTGGGCTTGGAAAGTGTGACAGTTCGAACACACATTCTGAACCTTATCTACTCCTGGCGGCGCCGCGCCATGGTTTCCGTGGCACGTTGTACAGGTTGGTGCACTCAGATCGCCGCGCACCGCGAGCGCATCGTGGTGGACGCTGGTGCTGTACTTGGCGAACTGATCCGTGGGAATGGAGTATCCCTTCATGTAACCCGCGTCAGAATGGCAGCGAGCGCACGTGTTCGCCACGTTGACCGGGTTAACCGTGGAACGGGGATCGCTGGGCGCCCTTAGATCGTGGACACTATGACAATCCGTGCACACTGCAACCTTCGTGTCTCCAGCCGCGAGGCGCTTGCCGTGCACACTGGTGCGGTACTGGCCCAACTCGTCCGTGCGCAAGCTGGGGTTGAACTGCCGAATATAGGCCGGATCCGAATGGCAAGTTCCGCACAACTGCGGGATCTGCTTGCGATCAATCTTGCCTTTCCACCCCGCCTTTCGGCTCATGGCTTTGTCTGGATCGTCGCTGGTTGGGTCGCCGCCGTGGCAGCTGGCGCAAGTCAAACCCTTTTGTGCGTGTATATCCTGGCTGAACTTCTCCTGGCTCACCCCCAGGGGATCAGGCAAGGCAGAGTGACAATCCAGGCAGGAGTTCTTGGTTTGCCCATAACCCAGGCACGCTGCGAGCACGACGAAGCCGGCCAGTCCGGCATAGCGGGCTGCGCTGAACGGCCGGAGCCTATTTCGCAAGATAGCCATAAACACTCATACCTGCCATGTACGCAAGAGCAAAGACTGCAAGCCCAGTGATCCACCCTTTCGTGCGTGAGGGTTGGTCACTCTCAAAAAAAGGCAGCAATAGCCACAACAAGCCGGCCAGGCCGAAAACAAGTACACCCAAAACCTCCCCGTCGATGAACCACACTTTGGACGGGATGAGCTTGAGCGTCTGGAACATGAAGAGGAAGTACCACTCGGGCTTGATTCCCGCTGGGGCAGGCACAAAAGGATCTGCCTTGACACCGAGGTTCCACGGGAAGACCGCTGCCAACGCGCCCAGCACTCCCAGGGCCACGTACCAAGCCATCAATTCTCGCAGCAAGAAGTTAGGAAAGAATTTCATTTCCCGCTTGGCAGACGGATTCGCGGTCCACTGAACTTCCAGTTTCGGGGGAATGCTCATGCCAAGGCGTTGAACCAGCAACAGGTGCAGCAGGATCAGCAAGGTTGCCAATCCGGGTAGAACGGCGACATGGAATCCAAAGAACCTGGTCAGCGTGGCTCCAGTCACCTCTTCACCACCGCGGAGAAAGATCATCATGGGCTTGCCGATGATCGGAACCTGCCCAGTAATCTCGGTGCCGACCTTGGTGGCGAAGAAGGCCAGCGTGTTCCAGGGCAGCAGATACCCGCTGAACCCAAATCCCATGACAAGAAATAGAAGAAGCATACCGCTGATCCATGTCAGCTCCCTGGGTTTGCGGTAGGCCTTGAGAAACACCACGCTGAACATGTGCGCAAAGGCAGTAAAAACCATGAGATTGGCTGACCAGGAGTGGATGGAACGAATCAGCCAGCCAAACCGCACCTGGGTCATGATGTACTGGACGCTTTCGAAGGCTTCGTTGGCACCCGGACGGTAATACAGGAGCAGCAAGATCCCGGTCAGCACCTGGATCACGAAGAGAAAAAGGGTAATGCCTCCGAGGAAATACCAGTAGGACAGGCGATGAGTGGGGACGGTCTTGTGGCGGAGCGGGGCTGTGAGGTCGTCCCAGTCAAGTCGTTCATCAAGCCAGCGGCTGAGGGCGGCGAACAAGGTCACGCCTCCCGCTTCCGGCTGACGACAACCTCATCGCCGCGCACGTGGACATCAAACACATCGAGTGGCCTTGGCGGAGGACCGGAGACGTTGCGGCCATTGAGATCGTAGATTCCATTGTGGCAGGCACACCAGACCTCGCGCAGATCGCTGCGATACTGCACCGTGCAGCCGAGGTGGGTGCAAGTGGCGGAGAGCGCGCGATAAGTGCCGTCGCTGTTCATGATCAACAGGCCGGGGCGGCTGCCGAAACGGAAAATCTTGCCGGAATTCGGCTTCAGCTCCGCGATCTTGGCGGCGACGATGTCGTTCCCGCCGAGATCTGCCACTGCCGGAGGAACAAGATAGCGCATTACGGGGTAGATGAAAGAAGCAAAAGAAGCCAGCAGGCCGCCACCGAGGAAGATTCCAATCACGCGGCGGCGCGTCGGTTCGGGTTGGGAAAGTTGGTCAGCCGTCATTCGCTGCGCCCCCTGCCGCAGGAACCACTCCGGATCCGGATTGCCAGTCTCATAGGTCGATTCCCCGGGTCAAGCAGAACGCGCTTCCACGTTACGCTGCATCTCGCGCAGCCACATCGTTTGGAACAGGTGCAGGCGATGTCCAATGACGACTGCCAGATTCAGAGCGATTTTATACCCAGCCGCCGGATGAGCGGCAAAATAGTCGACCAACGTCTCCCGCGGCAGGGCGATAACTTCCGTTTCCAGCGGCGCGGTTGCGGTGAGGGTGAACCGGTAGGGCGGAATCAGGGCCGACCAGCCCACGATCTGGCCGGGAGATCTTTCTTCCACGAGAATCTCCTCTTCCTTGCCCCGGACCTGCATCGGCAGGGTAAGCCTGATTCGGCCGCGTTCGGTCAGGAACAGGCGATCGGCTGGGTCTCCCAGGTGGAACAGCGAGGTTCCGCTGGGAACGGTCAGCCTGGCGCCGAGTCCCAGAACCTGGTCCATCTCGGCGGACGAGAGACCGTTCAGCAGTTCATGCGTCATGAGCCACTCTCTCAGTTCATAAACCGCGAAGTTGTCTTGCTGTGCAACAGGGCGTACGTGGGAAATTCTACGAACGATTCCGCGGCGGCCTGCTCCAGCCGGACGTGGTTTTCAAGTTGCAGCAACAGGACCTCAATGGGCACCTGCCAGGGCTGGACAACTGGCGGTACAGGCGGCGGTGCAGCCACATGGTCCGAGAAAAAGTGGGCCGGGGCAACCGCCTTGACCAACGGAAGCTCAGGCTTCACAGCTGAATCTGGTGACTCCGAACGCGTCGCCGTCCCAAACGCAGCAGCCGCGACTCCCAGCCCAAATACGCTGATGCACAAGCACATCAAGAACATTTCCATGGCAGAAATCCTCCTTCAGCGCTTCCTAAGGGCACGTGGTATGCCAACATTGGCCGTGGCCTAACTCCTTTTCTTTCAGACAAGGCGGGGATGTGCCTGAACAACGGACTGCCAGATTGTCAGGTTGGGCCTGACTTTTTGTCAGTCGTTGACGGCTGCCACCGCGTGTGCCATCATCCGGCAACCTCTGTTGTCCTCACCATGAAGTTACGTTTTGCCAGTATGACGGTTGGTCTCGCGCTCGGTATCACCGCGGCGGTGGTAGTGGCCTGCACGGTCGCCGCCTACGTCTATTCGGTCCATCACTTTCGAAGCCTTCTCGAAACCGTACGCACCAGTGCTCTCGCCGAAGGCGAATTGATCCGAACCGCGCTCGAGCACCAGATGATTGCAAATGACCGCACTCTGATAGCACAAATGATCGAGAGCTTCGGTAAACAGTCGCGCGTCGAACAACTTGTAGTGCTGGACCGCAGCGGCGTGGAACGCTACTCGAGTAAGCCGGGGACTGTGGGGAATGATTTCCGGATCGACTCTCCCACCTGCCAGGCCTGCCATCGCGATCCGCCGGAACGCCGGGCATCCAGCCGCGTGATCGAGACCCGGGGTGGAACGATTCTGAGAACCGTCGTACCGATTCGTAACCGCGCAGAGTGTTACCGGTGCCACGATCCAAGCCAAAAGATCAATGGCATCCTGATTCTGGACTACAACGCCGGAGAGGTCCGTGCCGCGATGACGCGGGACCTGCGCTGGATGGTAGCCAGCACCGGTGCCCTGACCTTCGTCATCGTGGGGGCCATCGCCCTGGTGATCCGGGTGTCGGTCTTGCGCCGCTTGCAGCGTTTTGAAACCACGGCGCGCCTGATTTCCCAGGGTGATCTCGAACGGCGTGTGCCAGCGGAAGGCTCGGACACGCTGGCGTGGCTGGCAAAGGAGTTCAATGCCATGGCCGACTCGGTGTCAGGCCTGGTTGGAGAAGTCCGCAACCAGCGGGAGCGGCTGGAAACGGTGATCAACAGTATTGATGACGGGATCGTGGTCCTCGACCCGGAACGAAAGATTATTGCGGCCAACGACGCCTTTCTGCAGCGAGCCAGCAACTCCCGCGAGCAGGTTCTGGGCTGCTGCTGCTACGAACTCGGCCCGCGGCCGTGCAACCTGTCCGACTGCCCCACCCTCGCCTGCCTGCGGTCGGGTGGGCGCCAGGTCCGGATTTGCGAGCGCAAGACAGGCAGCAACACGGTGGCTTGGGAAGAAATCCATGCTTCACCGATTCTGGACGCCTCGGGGCGGCTGGCCCAAGTAGTGGAGGTCTGGCGAGACATCTCCGAGCGGCGAGCGGCCGAAGCGAAGCTGGCCGAGGCCCACCGTCTGGCGTCGGTCGGAGTCCTGGCCTCCGGGTTTTCGCACGAGATGAATACCCCTCTGGCAACAATCCTGGTGTGCGTCGAGGGAATCCTCCGCGAGACTCCCCCCGGACAGGGCGGGCACATGGATCAGGCCAGAATCCGTGAGAATGCGACGATCGCGCGCGAGCAGATCCTGCGCTGCCGCGGTATCACCCAGCACTTCCTGCGCCTGTCGCGCGGACAGCCGCATGCCGGAGATATCGTGGATCTGGATGCGGCTATCGAGGCCGCCCAGAGGCTCGTCGATCCGACGGCCCGCGCCAACTCCGTGGAGGTCGCGGTCCGGCCGTTCGCAACCACCCTGCATGTCCGGGCCGACGAGGCCGAGTTGCAAAACCTGCTGGTCAATCTTCTGCTGAACGCGATTCAGGCATCGAAGCCGGGCAGCAAGGTGGTCGTTGCCACCCAAGGCGGTGAGACTGTGCACATTCGCGTCACCGATGAAGGATGCGGCATTGCCCCGGAATACCGTCAAAAGATATTCGAGCCCTTTTTCAGCCTTCGCCCGGGCGGCACTGGTCTCGGTCTGTTCCTGTCGTTGAACGCTGTCCGGAGCTGGGGAGGCAACATCGTGGTAGAGAGCACCCTTGGCAAGGGATCTATGTTCGAGGTCATAATCCCGGCAATCCATCCCGGTCCGCAACCGAAGGACCCACTATGAAGCCACCCTCCCTCCTTCTGGTCGATGACGATACGGCATTCCGGCAGGTGATGGCGGGCGAACTGAGTCGTCTCGGCTACGAAGTTGAAGCGGTGGGCACGGGCGAGGAGGCAATCCGGCGAGTCGTGGCGGCGGAGCCCGAAGTCGTCCTGCTGGACCTGCGCTTGCCCGCAATGGGCGGGCTCGAGACGCTGAAGGCCATCCAAGCCGCCACGCCGGCAACCGAGGTCATCATGTTGACTGGACACGGTTCCATCGATACCGCAATCGAATCGATCCGTATCGGTGCCTTCGATTACGTGGTGAAGCCTTGCCCGCTGGACGAGCTCCACATTCGCATTCAAAGGGCGCTCGAACGGCGATCTCTACGCCAGCGAGCGAATCTTCTCGAGCGTGGTCTGACTCCCCCGGATCTCAGCAATTCCTTCATCGGCGACAGCCCGGAATTCCGCCGCCTGCTCAATCTAATCGATCGGGTGGCTCCCAGCGATTCGACTGTGCTCATAACCGGCGAGACTGGCACGGGAAAGGAACGGGTGGCCAAGCTGATTCACGCGCGCAGTTCCCGCCGGTCGCGGCCATTCGTGGTGGTCGAGTGCGCCGCACTGCAGGAAACCCTGCTCCAGAGCGAACTGTTCGGTCACGAGCGTGGCGCATTCACCGGAGCGGACCGCGCCAAGCCTGGATTGTTCGAAGTCGCCAATGGCGGCACGATTTTCCTCGATGAGATCGGGGAGGTGAGCCCTGCAACGCAGACCAAGCTGCTGCGCGTCCTCGATACCTCCACGTTCCGGCATGTCGGCGGCACCGCGGAAATTCGAGTGGATGTCCGGATTCTGACCGCGACCAATCGCGATGTGCCCTCCATGGTGCGGCAGGGCCTTTTCCGCGAGGACTTGTTTTACCGCCTGAGCACGATCACGGTGGAGCTGCCGCCCCTGCGCGCCCGAGGGGCCGACGTGGACCTGCTGGCGCAACACTATGTGACCGTGCTCAACGAGCGCTTCGGCTCTAGCAAACAGATCGGCAAAGCCGCCCTGGAACTCCTGCGACAGCACAACTGGCCTGGGAACGTGCGCGAGCTCCTGCACGTGGTGGAAGCGGCCCTGGTGCTCTGTGAGGGATCCCAGGTTCTGCCCGAGCACCTCCCCGCCGCCTTGCGCAATTTGAAGCCTGCTCCGCCAGTCGGTCCTTCAGCGCAGGACGCCTCGCTGCCAACGCTCGAAGAAGCAGAGCGCGCGCACATTCTACAGGCGATCGAGGCCAGCAAGGGTCACCGCGGAAACGCGGCCAGGATTCTCGGAATCAGCGAGCGGAATTTGTACCGAAAACTGCGTGAGCACGGCCTGCTATCGTGATCCGGCAGCGAGCTTTCCTCAGCGCAGCCGGAGAACAGTTCCGCTAGGCACTCAAGGCAGGAAGGTTCTGAGGACTCACAAACCGCGTTCTGGGAAGTGGCGGAGTACAGTTCCGGGCGGAATCGTCGCCGATAGGGAAACTAACGACCTATTCGGATTGCAATGCAACGATCTCAAGTACTCCTGGCGTGATCATCCAACTTCGAGGGGTTGCTTCCAAGGCCGTGAAGGCCTCCCAAATGGCCTCGGACCGAGGTACGCTCAAATGCCCTAAGTCGACCAACCGATGTCGGCCTACTTCCACGAACGACCTCAACCATGTCCAACTCATGTGGCCGGGCTGGACGATATCGACGATTGGACGCAGTTCGCGCAGCTGGAGCCCGAGTTCTTCGAGCCAACGGGGCAGTGCCAGCCCGATATTGGGTTCGCCTCCACTGTCACGCCAGCTGGCCATCACGGCTCTTACGAACTCTTCCACTTCCGGGCAGTACGGCGCGGTTTGCCAAGTGGAATAATCAAAATACTCGTGCAGGATGATTGCACCCCCAGGACGAAGTGCCGCGGCAATACGCGCGAGAACGTCGCGGGGGTGTTTCACAAACGAAAGCACCCATCGGCACCAGGCAACGTCGACGAGCACTGTGGGGAACTCGCCGCCGTCCAGATCGGTTTCATGGACGGCGATGTTCTCGAACCCTCGCGACTGGCGCATCGTTCTGAGAGCGTCAAGAAATCGCGCTGATTTGTCGACCGCCACGACGCGGCCGGAAGGGCCGACCAGATCCGCGAGATCGAACGAGGCGTAGCCAGGGCCGCAACCCACGTCCAGTACCGTGTCACCAGGGCTGATCCCGCAGAGTCGCCAAACGGCAAGCGCGCGCTCCCGCCACGCCCGGTGCTGCACACCCAGTCTCGTCAGTTCCTCATCGTTCGTGCCCAGTACGTAGGCTCTTTCGGACGCCATGTTCACTCCTCGTCAAATCGTCGAAAGTCAGCCCCTCGCATAAAAAATAGCGAACAGCATGCCACAGCGGCTATCCGTTTCTTGCGGTCAAAATTGCGCACGAAATGGGCCACTTGTTGTAGGTCTGAACTGGGAGATGGGCCGAATCCACGATCGCCCCTCTGAGGGCAGGACCAACGTGCGGCAGGCATCCACAGCTCGGCCACGTGGTTTCTAGTTGCGCCCTAGTTGCGCGCTTTGCCGCGTTTGCCGCATTTTGCCTAGTTAAAGTGCTGAAAATACAGCGGGCTAGGGATCTGAGTCGCACTCATACATAGCAATGTGCCCATAGCAATGCGCCTGCCGATCGCGCCAGTGAAGCTCCTGAGGCGTGCCCCCGCAGTTCTTGTCGCGTCCTGGTCGCGCCTGTTGCCGTCCAGAGCCAGCAAAAATGGGGGCTTTAGGTTCTGGCATAAAAATACGACGACAAGTCGCCCATCTAGGCTCGCGTCCCTGCGGCGACGCACTCTTGCCTGGTCCGTAGAGCACTCTTCCAGGGCGAGCGGAGGTCATGGCTCCGTTTTCAAATCACCAGAAAACAACGCGCTATGCCGGTGCTAGGAGTATTTTGCAATGCCTGCGA
>Ga0116122_1001234_pt1 | contig 13233 bp, 9 predicted proteins | sample June2015DPH_13_5_FD_89726 | JGI IMG/M metagenome (GOLD analysis project Ga0116122, IMG submission 89726) | Peatland microbial communities from SPRUCE experiment site at the Marcell Experimental Forest, Minnesota, USA - June2015DPH_13_40 | ecosystem: Environmental > Terrestrial > Soil > Wetlands >...
GCCGGAACCTCGGCGTCGAGACATTGGACATCTACTACGTTCACAACCCGGAGACGCAACTGAGCCAAGTGGGCCGCGAGGAATTCTTCCGCCGGTTAAAGGCGGCCTTTGCGGCGCTCGAGAAGGCCGTGGCGGAAGGCAAAATACGGAGGTACGGGACGGCGACCTGGAACGCCTATCGAGTGGGCCCGCCTTCGGTCGAAGCCCTTTCGTTGACCGACGTTCTGCGTTTAGCGGAGGAAGTAGGAGGCAAAGAGCATCACTTTCGCGCCCTCCAGTTGCCTTTCAACCTCGCCATGCTGGAGGCACGCATGGCAAGCACCCAGCCGGCGGGCCGGAAGCTGGCCCCCCTCTTACAGGTGGCCAGGGCGCACGGATTAATGGTGTTCGCGAGCGCCAGCCTCCTGCAAGGCCAACTCACCCAAGGATTGCCGCCGGAGTCTCGAAGCTGGTTTCCGGGGATGCGAACGGACGCACAACGAGCCCTCCAGTTTGTTCGCTCCACGCCCGGCATTACCTGCGCTCTGGTGGGCATGAGCAATCTCGAACACGTGCAGGAGAATCTGGGCACGGCCTCGACTGCACCCATGACGCTCGAACAATTCCGCGCCATTTTACAGGGGACATGATACATTGCTCGAAAGCAGGAGGAGTCTTGCCTCACAGACCTATCATCACTCTAATAACAGACTTCGGAACGGCGGACCACTATGTGGGGACGATGAAGGGTGTTATCCTCAACATCAACCCCGAGGTTCAGATTGTGGACATCTGCCACCAAGTCTCTCCCTACGATATTTTTGAGGCCGCGTACGCACTGGTCCAGAGCTACAGGTACTTCCCCAGCGGTACTATCCATCTGGTTGTCGTGGACCCTGGAGTGGGAACGGCGCGACGGCCAATCCTGGCCCGCGCCGGGCAACACAGATTCGTGGCGCCTGACAACGGCGTCCTTTCACTGCTTTTCACGCGCGAGGAGAGTGTCAAGGTCTGGCACGTCACCGCCGATCACTATTTCCTGAATCCCGTCAGTAACACTTTCCACGGCCGCGATATCTTCGCTCCTATCGCCGGCTGGTTGAGCAAAGGGGTGGAAGTGGAAAAATTCGGCGACCCGATCACTGACTACACCCAGTTCAGTTCCCCGAAACCTAAACGGGTGAGCGAGAATCTGGTCAAAGGCATGACCTTAAAGGTGGACTCGTTTGGAAACCTCATCACCAATATCAGTCCGGAAGACGTCCCGGAACTGTTTTCGGAGAACCCTCCGCCTTTCAAAATAATTGTCAACCACCAGGAAATTACCCGCCTCAATTTGGCCTACTCGATGGGCAGGCCCTCGGAGCTTTTTGCCATGGTAGGGAGTTCCGGATTCATTGAAATCTGCATCAACCGCGGCTCTGCCGCCAAAATTCTGAATGCAAACCGAGGCATGGATGTGGGCGTGGTTATCGGTGGCGCACTCCCTGCTTAACCACTCGCCCTCCCTTCGGAATTCACGGCTGGCTTGGGACGAAAAAACCCACCCCGTGTCATTCTGAGCATGCATAGCCGAAAGCGGCTATCCGTGATGTCAGAAACGGGTACTGAAAGGGAGGATCGATGGGAGCGTGGCAGGCCCCGGCAGGGGCCAACCGTGAGTAGCCGCAGGTTTTAACCTGCGGATAGCAAAGCCCACCCGACCGCCCAACCCCGGCGGGGTTGACCGTTCGGCCCCTCCAGGGCCGGAATGATCTCGCGGCTCCTCTTTCCGTAGGTTTCATCCCGCGTGGCGGGACTACTCACCGTATGCCGCTTCGCGGCACTCGCGATGCGGCGACTGAACGACGGGCTCACGGAGTTCGGGTTCACGAAGCCTGAATAGGCGGTCGTCCAGAGGCCGGGCGGGCTTGAGGAGAGGTAATGGGGAGTTTCTCAATTCTGACTTTCGCCACACGCTGGCCGTCCATCTCAGCCACTGTGAATCGGCGGCCTTCATAAGCGATGCTCTCGCCGCCTTTGGGGATTACCCCCAAAAGGGAAAGCACAAATCCGGCCAGCGTTTCATATCCAACTCCACGGGGCAGGACAATCTCGTAGTCATTCGCCAGTTCCCTAAGGTTGATCGACGCATCCATCAGGAGCACGTTGCCGCTGACTTGGTGGATGGCTTGCTCGTCCTGGTCGTACTCGTCACGGATTTCGCCCACGAGTTGTTCCAACACGTCCTCGACGGTCACCAGGCCAACGTAGGTGCCGAATTCGTCAACCACCAAGGCCAGGTGAGAATGATGTTTCCGCGCCTCCTCGAGTACCTGGCTGAGAGGCTTGGCCTCGGGGACGATCATGGGTTGGCGGAGTATGGGGCGCAAATCCATGGGCGCCTGCAATGGCACGCCGCTCTTCAGTCGCTCCGAAACCACCCTCAGCAGGTCCTTGGTGTAAAGAATGCCCACCACGTGGTCCGGCGATCCTTCATAAATCGGCACCCGCGAGTGTTGGTCTTTCACGATTCGGTCGAGCAGGAGCCTGAGGTCCTGGGTAAGCGGCAGGCAAGTGATCCTGGTCCAGGGCACCATGATCTCCCGAACCAGAATACGGTCCAGGTCAAAGACCGTGTCGATCATATCCTCTTGTTCTTCCCGCAACAGCCCGTGCTTGCGGATCGACGACACAATGAGTTTCACTTCTTCCGGCGTGGGAAGCGGCCTATAACCCCGCAAGGGAGAACGGCCAAGTGCGCCCAAAACGGCGTTTGCCATTCCCACCAGAGCTCCCACGGCGTAACGGCTTAGCCTCAGGAAAATGAGCATAGGCCGGGCGACCACCAAGGAAACCATCTCGGCATGGTCATACGCAACCGCTTTCGGAACCAGCTCGCCAAGCACCATGAGAAAAACGGTGATGAGCACAAAGGCACAGGCCGAAGCAATCGAGTGCACCACTACAACGGAGGCATGCCCATGGGGTCCGGTGCCCACCAGATGCTGGAGGGCCCCCGCGATGAACCCCTCCCCAAGCCAGCCCATCAGCAGGCTGATGACTGTCACGCCAAGTTGCGTACCTGAGATAAGAGAGCCGATGTCCGCCAGCAGGACCTGAACAAGGCGCGCGCGAGGATCACCTCCCCGCACCAGTTGCTCGATGCGTGTCCGTCTCACGCTCAGGAGCGCGTATTCGGTGGCGGCGAAAAACGCATTGAGCCCGATCAGCCCGAGGATGAGTAGACCACGTAGCAAAACCACGTCCAGAATACCTGCGATTGAAACATTGTAGGATAAAACCATCTCGCTTCGCAAAACCCGGCGGCGGGCAAGGTATGCCCCCTTCATCCCCAGTCTCGAAGTTGAAGAGCACCGCGTGTCGTAATCCACTGGGGTGAAAGGCGATTCATCCAGGAGGTGCCGCAACAATCCAGTGCCTCGAGAAATCAGCCCCCCACGCGGTGGTTTCCATTGACATTAATCCCGTTTCCACGCCAAAAGGTCCATCGACCGTGAAACTGTGAGGTGTCGCAACACACTTGACTCAGGGCTCGATGGTATAATGCTTCTTCCCGTGGAGGTACACATGACGTTGGACTCTCTTCCTCCTTTATCCCCTGAACAGGAATTTGCTCATAAACTTGCTGCCCAGGAACTGGCCAAGTACTGCCAGGAGTTTTCGCGCTGGCGCAAGTCAAAAGGGTGGAGTGCAGCCTCGGAAAAATCTCAGCGCGCGCAGGGTATGCTGGTATCCCCTCCCATGAAGAAGCCAGACCCTCCTGTGCCGAACTCATCGGCATAGCGAAGCCAAAATTGATTGCGAAGCCCAAAGGTCGTCATTGACCGTGCCATTCGCCTCCGGCCCGGCGAGCGGTGGGGTGTCTTTCCAGCAGTGCCTCTCTAACTTGCTGGAACGGCTGAATGAGTCATGGATTCATTGAATCCACTGATCCGTTGAATCATTGCAAGGCGGGGCCAGCGGCAAATGAGCATTTATTCATTGAACCACTGATCCATTGAAAAGCGACGCCTGGGGCTAGGGCAATTTTGAATTTCAAATTTTGAATTGCTCTCTTGCTTCTCTGCACTGCCCACGGCTGACTTCGCTTGGCATTCCGCGGAGCGCGAATCGGAACAGGGCCGGTGGGCGATCGGCTACAACTTCAACTGCCGCACGTCTATCTTCGCCCGGTCCCACTCGCCCAACCCGAGGGCGCCTGCGATTTCGACGTGCTCGGGCTGCCGGTGTACGAAGGTGCTGAACTGATCGGGCGTATCTTCCACCAGCTTTTTCATCCCGACCGAAACCCGCTTGGCGTCGATCACATCCCAGCCGATGTGGTCGAGCGCGACGGGGTCGGTGGCGAAGTAGAGCGTGTTGTGCTCCCAAACGAACTGCGGGCGCGAGGTGGGCCCACCGTGATAGAGATCCTTAACGCCGTCGAGGATATGGAGGACGGTCTTGTTCCGGATCACGGGCATGGCCACGACGGCGGGGATGAAGGCGTTACAAGCGTTGAGGCTTTGGGTCCCGTGGCTGCGGCTGACGTTGTTGACCAAGCCGTGCGACAGGTTCTTGAGCGCCAGCGTGATGCCGGCTGACTGGTGGTCCTTCAGGCAGGGGACGTTGATCAGCTTGTTGACCTCGCGGGTGATGAAGCGGGCCGCATAGGAGCGGCGCGCCGTGAGGTTGTCGATGTCGTAGCCCGGCAGCGTAAGCGCCATCTCCATGTAGTGGTCCGGGTCGTACCCTGCGATCGCCTGCTGGATGTTGTCGCCGTCCTCGGCAGCGGAAGAGTTCCGGACGCCCTCGGGCAGCCACTTGTCGTATCCGGCCCGGTAGAACTGCCGGCGGTAGCGGTCGTAGGCGACGATATCCTGAGGCTTGACGCCGGCGGCTTCGAGGCCTGCGATGATCTCGCGCACCACCGTCGCGTCTGACTTCACCAGCGGCTGGCCCACAGGGCTGAGCTTGATCCCCACCACATCCCCCGGCTCGAAAAAGCGCCGCCATGCATCCACCCAGCCGTCCGCGCCTGTCAATTCCACCATCCCCCGGCGCATCATCTGGCGAACCGCCTCGGCCTGGTACTGACCCGATACCAGCACCGCCGGATTCTCGACCGCGACCACTCGGCCTCGGTAAAGCCCCGGCATCCCCAGCTTGCCGCCTTCGGCTTTCGACTCGGTTCGGGCAGCGAGGGCGAACGGCTTTGCCCCCTCAGCTACAACCGCCGCAGCCAGCCCCTTGCTTATCGCCTTCAGATAATCACGCCGACTGGTCATCATACGAACCTCCTGATTTAGCGACATTTGTGAACCGGACCACCAGTGACATTTCTACCTTCGAAACCCAGCTTTTGCAACCCTAAAAAGTCCCCCGCGGTGCACAGAGAATTTTCTTTGGCCGCTGGTGGCGCGTGTCCGCTGAGGCGAACCTTCCATTTACCGTGGGTTCGTCCGAACCCCGAAGAATGGACACCGTGTCTCTTGACACGCGGAAAATGATAGGCTAGAATGGTAAGTTGAAGCTGTGCAGGAGGTGGTGGCTTCCTGGAATACTTTGCTCCAATGCTCCCCCCCACGCCCCAATCCACTCTCGATCATGTGCCGGGCGGGGCCAAAAGGCCAGGGGACCCAGTGATTTCTAAGGGACAATAAGTCATTTGTCGCAGGGGAAAGAAGAAAAGAGTTTATCAAAAGTGAAGGAACGCCGCGGGAATGTCTATGAAAACAAAGGGTCGGCTTTCCACGGGCCGGGGTAAAGCGGGAATGTTGTAGAAAACAAATATAGTTACGAGTTTTAAGCGGGAATGTTATTGAAAATAAACGGCTTAGTCTGGGTAAATGGCAATAACCATGAATAGGGTTTTGGTGACTGGGGGCGCGGGGTTCATTGGATCGCACCTATGTGAAGATTTGTTGCGGTCCGGAAGACGTGTTGTGGTGGTGGATAACTTGGACGATTTCTATGACCCGCAACTCAAGCGCGCCAATTTGGAAGCGATGAAATCGGCCGGTGACTATGATTTCTATGCCGTAGACATCCGCGATTCCAGCCGGCTCGAGCAAGTCTTTCAAACGGCTCAACCGGATGCGGTGATCCACCTCGCGGCGCGGGCGGGCGTGCGGCCTTCGCTTCTTTATCCCGCACTCTACACTTCAGTCAATGTCGACGGGACGCTGTGCCTGTTGGAACTCAGCCGAAAATACGAGGTGCAACGGTTTGTTTTCGCCTCTTCGAGCTCGGTGTATGGTCAGTTCAATCGCGTGCCGTTCTCCGAAGACGATCCCACAAGCAAGCCGCTCTCGGTGTATGCCGCCACAAAAGCGGCTGGCGAAGGCCTGGCTTTCGCGTACTCGCATTTATATCAGCTTCCCATCATTTGTCTCCGCATCTTCACTGCCTTCGGCCCTCGACAACGCCCCGATTTGGCGATCCGAAAATTTGCCCAGCTCATTCAAGAGGGAAAGGAACTGCCGGTCTTTGGCGACGGCAGTATGAGCCGTGATTACACCTATGTTACTGACGTGGTGTCGGCCATCGAGTTGGCCCTGGAAGGCGACTATCCCTTCGAGATCTTCAACGTCGGCAATTCCCACCCGGTGCGGCTGGATTACATGATTGAGACATTGGAAAGTGCTTTCGGCAAGAAAGCGAGGAGAGTAGCCCTTCCCACCGCGCCGGGAGACATGCCGGTTACCTTTGCCAGCCTGGAAAAATCGCGAAGGCTATTGGGCTACAGTCCAAAGGTCTCTTTCGAAGAGGGCATGCGCTTGTTTGTTGATTGGTTTAGAGGGCAGTAGAGACTGGGGGCTGGTGCGATTTTGGATTTTAGATTTTAGATTACGCTGCTCGAACAGTAAGCATAAGGGACAGGGAAATCTAAAATCCAAAATCCGTTCATCCTTCCGAAATGCGGCGGATCTTAGCTCCCACTTTGTTGAGCTTTTCTTCGATGCGCTCGTAGCCGCGATCGATGTGGTAAACGCGATCGATGAGCGTTTCGCCCTGAGCGGCCAGGCCGGCAACGACCAGGGAGGCGCTGGCGCGAAGATCGGAAGCCTGCACGTTCGCACCGCTGAGAGGCGTCCGCCCTTTGACCGCCGCTCGCCGGCCGCTGACGGAGATGTCCGCGCCCATGCGCGCGAGTTCCAGGGCGTGCAGGAACCTGTTTTCGAAGATCGTCTCCGTGATGACGGAGGAGCCCTGAGCTTGCGTCATCAGCGCCATGTATTGCGCCTGCATGTCAGTGGGAAAGCCCGGATACTCTTGCGTGGTCATGTCTGAAGCGCGCAACGATTCACACGCTTGCACTTCGAGCACGTTCGCCTCGCAGCCCTGTCCCGAGCTCGAGGGCGGCTTCTCGACTCGCACACCCACTTCCGCCAACTTGGCCGTGACGGCGGCGAGTTGGCTCGGGTCGCTGCACTTGGTGAGCGTGAGGCGCCCGCCGGTGACAGCGGCAGCGACAAGGAACGTGCCCGTTTCAATGCGATCGGGGATTATCCGGTGCTCCGCTCCGTGCAGACGGCTGACTCCTTGAATGACAATCCGGTCAGTTCCGGCGCCTTCAATGCTGGCGCCCATTTTATTGAGCAGCGCCGCCAGGTCCTGGACTTCAGGTTCCCGCGCCGCATTCTCCAGCACCGTGGTCCCGTCGGCTAGGGTGGCGGCCATCATCAGGTTTTCTGTGCCGGTCACCGAAATGGTATCGAAGTAGATGTTCGCCGCCTTGAGCCCCTCCGCCCGGGCTTCGATGTAGCCGTGCTCAATGGTTAGGGTAGCGCCCAGCTTTGCCAGCCCTTTGATGTGCAAATTGACGGGACGCAGGCCGATAGCGCATCCTCCGGGAAGTGAGACCCGCGCGCGACCGAACCTTGCTAAAAGCGGACCGAGCACAAGGATCGAGGCGCGCATCTGCTTCACGAAATCGTAGGGAGCTACGGGTTCGCTCAGCCGGCGAGCCTCAATTTCTACGCGGTTGCCGTGTTCCTCATGAGCGATCGAAGAATCTGCCCCCAAATCCTCCAGCAAGCTGCGTAGCGTGCTGATGTCGCGAACCCGTGGAACATTGCGAAGTATCACGCGCTGCTCCGTGAGCAGCGCTGCCGCCATTGCCGGCAAGGCGGCGTTTTTCGCCCCGCTGATGACTACCTGGCCCTCTAAGGGGTGGCCACCCAAGATTAAGAATTTATCCACTTCTCCCTCGCCCTGTAATCCCTCAGTCTCGGGCGGTGTCGGGCCGATCCCGCAGGTGCGGGATCGGCCTGTGGCCGGGGCAAGCCCCGGCCCTACATCGCTCGTCGCCTGGGTCTGAGCGATTACCTCGCGCCTGCTTTTCTTTTCCCTCTCTTCGGCGCTTCAAGATAGAATGCAATTCTATGCCTCTGAGCCTCCTCGGATCGAGTGAAAAAGAGAAAAAGCCTGGTCTTTTCGAACGCCTCAAGCAGGCAGTTGCTTCCACGAAGGCCCAACTTGTGGAGCGCATCGAGGAAATTGTCGAAGGGAAACAGACGGTGGACCAGTCGGTTCTCGATGCCCTCGAGGCCACCCTCATTACCGCCGACCTGGGAGTCAAGACTACGGGCGAGATTCTCGACCGCCTGCGCGAGCAGGTCAGCTATAGAAAGCTCACCGAGCCCAAGCAACTTCGCGCTGCGGTCGAGCAGGAAATTCTCAGGATACTCGAAAATCCCACTGGCGGCCGGCAAGCCACTGCCCCTGCTGCCAGGCAACCGCCTGCCGGCATGCCCGCCGTAATCTTCGTGGTGGGAGTCAACGGGGTGGGCAAGACCACGAGCATTGCCAAGCTGGCGAACCTCCACCTACAGCAGAACCGCAAGCCATTGCTGTGCGCGGCGGACACCTTCCGCGCCGCCGCAACCGAACAGCTCGAAATATGGGCGGACAGGCTTAACGTTGACATCATCAAGCAGAAGTCCGGGGCCGATCCCGCCGCCGTGCTTTTTGACGCCTTGGCCGCCGCCCGAACCCGCCATTACGACTTAGTGATTGTGGATACCGCCGGCCGGCTCCACACCAAGTACAACCTGATGGCCGAGCTCGAGAAGATGTGCCGCATCGCCGCGCGCGAAATCCCCAACGCTCCGCACGAGGTCCTGCTGGTCATTGATGCCACCACCGGTCAGAACGGCCTTGCGCAGGCCCGCCAGTTCATCGACCACGGCGGCGCCACCGGCATTATTCTTACCAAGCTCGACGGCACCGCCAAAGGCGGGGTGGTGATTGCCATCGCTCGCGAGCTCGGCCTGCCCATTCAGTTTATCGGCGTCGGCGAAAAAGTGGACGATCTTCTCCCCTTCGACCCGCGCGAGTTCGTGGAATCACTTTTTGAATCCTAACAGGATGCTGAAGAACCCGTCCAAGCTGTCATTCCGAGGAGCCGCAGGCGACGAGGAATCTCGCCCCGATCAGATCGGGGTTTCCAGAGCGAGATTCCTCCCCTTCGCTCCGCTCTGGGTCGGAATGACAACTTTCATAAACATTATTCAGCATCCTGCTAAGCAGGCCAGCCGGCTTTTCCTCGCGCGACACGTAGCGCCCAACTCCGGCATGTGTCCGGTATGAACAAATGAGCATGAGAATCAACACCGTGATCTTCGACTTTGGCTATGTCTTGAGCCTCCCTCCGCAACCCTCCGACTATCAGAGATTGGCGGCGCTGGCAGGGCTCGATGGGAAACCCTTCGAGGAGATTTATTGGGGCACTCGCACCGACTATGACCGGGGGACTGTTGACGGTCCCACTTATTGGCGGCGCCTTGCAAGAGCGGGCGGCAGGGAACTCACGCCGGCCCAAATCGATAGCCTCATCGTCAATGACATTGCAATCTGGATGCGTGCGAACCCCGTCATGATGGAGTGGGTCCGGGCGCTGAAAAGAGGTGGCCTGAAGATCGCTGTCCTCTCAAACATGCCCATCGAAATCTCCGCTTACATGCGGCAATATGCTCCCTGGTTCAGGGATTTCGACTATGTGTGCTTTTCCGCGGAAGTGCAACTCGCCAAGCCGGAAGCCGCCATTTTTCACGCTTGCCTGGAAGTGGTGCACTCGAGACCCGAAGAATGTCTCTTCATTGACGACCGCGCTGAGAATGTGGAAGCGGCGCGGGCGCTGGGCATGCATGCCCTGAAGTTCGTGTCGGTCCAGGGGCTCGCAGTCGACGTCCAGCCTTTCAATCTCCCCGCACCCTTGGCCGACTTGGCAGGTCGTTGAAAAACCTTTCGCCAGTCTTTGTGGCAGCCGTCTTCAGGCAGGTCTTTGAGTCTAAAGCGGGGGGCTGAACAGGCTGCGGAAAAACTCGTACGCGCTGTCATTCTGAGGAGCCGCAGGCGACGAAGAATCTCGTATGTTCGTGAAATTGCACAGAGCGAGATTCTTCGCTTCGCTCAGAATGACAGCGTGCGCTCTTGCCGCTAGGGGCCGACCCTGGGGCCGAGGCGGTTGAGCCCATATGCCCAGCGTTCGGTCCGGGGCTGTTTTTCTTGAAGCCTGTTGAAGACTTACGGACTGCTGCCACCTCGCTGGGGGTCAGTTCGCGCCACTTCCCAACTTCCAGTCCGGCCAAGGTCAGCGGGCCAATGCACGTGCGGACCAATTTCAGGACCTTGAATCCCACCGCTTCGATCATGCGCCGGACCTCGCGGTTTTTCCCTTCCGCGAGCTCGACCTCCAACCAAGTGTATTTTCCGCGGTCTTCAACGCGCCGCACGCTGATAGGGCTTGCCCAATCACCTCGCTTCATCTCGACCCCGGCATTCAGCCTGGCGACGGTCTCTTCGCTCAGAATCCCGCTGGTCTTCACAAGGTAGGTTTTGGGAACTTTGCTGTCGGGCTTGGTGACATGGTCGGCAAACTCAGTATCGTTGGTCAGGAGCAGAAGGCCGGAGGTGTCCTTATCCAGCCGTCCCACTGGCGACACCCACTTCCCAATGTCCCCAAGGCACTCGTAGACGGTCTTGCGCCCGCCAGGGTCACCGTGGCTGGTGATGACACCTTTAGGCTTGTAAAAGAGCAAATAGCTCTTGCGCGCCGGCTTCAGGCGCTGGCCGTCAAGGTACAGGGTTGCCTGGTCCGGCCGCACCCAGAGGTCCGGGTCGCGCACCACCTTGCCGTTTACCTTCAGCCGCCCGGCAAGAATGGCTTCTCGCGCGGCAGTGCGCGACGCCAGGCCAAACCGCGAAAGGACGCGGTCAAGTGTCATGGTGGTTTTGGATTTCATCTCGGCAAGCACGGAAACTGGAGGGTAGAAACTAGAAAATGGAAATTAGAAACTGGGAATCGGTTACTTGAGATTCCGAATCCTCGACCCGCTCCGCTAGTTCCCAATTTCGAGTTTCCAGTTTCCAGTTTCGAGTTTTCAGTTTCCAGTTTCGAGTTTCCAGTTTCCGATTTCAAATTTCAAATCTCAGATTGCCATTTCCCTGCCCGCGCCTTGCTGCTCGGCTGCCTCGAGAACCAAATGTGCAGCGACGGCGTCCTGCACCGCGACTCCCACTGACTTGTAGAGCGTGATCTGGTCTGGCGAGGTTCGTCCGGGCCGCGCGCCTGAAATCAACTCGCCGATCTCGGCATGAATGTGCTCTTCGCCAATCAGCCCGTCACGGATTGCCCAGCGCAAATCGGTCGAGCCGGAGGGGAGCGGTGCCAGCGCCGCCCCGCGGGTTTCCACTACCACCAACGCTCGCCTTACCGCCTCGCCGTCCAACTCCGGGCCATTCGGGTTTAGCCCGACGGAGTTGACGTGCACGCCTAGTTCGAGCCATTCACCCTTTACAACAGGCTCCGCGGAGTGTGTGGTGGCGCAAACGATGTCGGCGCCCGCAAAGGCTTCCTTCCCTACTTCGGACGCCTTGGTTGGGATGCCCAGCCCACGCGCGATTTCCTCTGCCATGGCGAGGGCTCGAGCGCGATTGCGACCCACTACGCGGATCTCTTTGATGGGTCGCACACGCGGGATGACCTTGGCGTGCGCGCGCGCCTGGACTCCCGTCCCCACAATCGCCAGGATACACGCCTCGGGGCGCGCCAGCAGCCTCGTCGCCAGCGCTGAGCCAGCGGCAGTGCGCAGGGCCGTAATCGCCGTGCCGTCCAGCATGGCGCGCGGCGAGCCCGTGTGCGCGTCGAAAACCAGAATCACGGCTTGATGGCTCGGCAAACCCAGCGCGGCGTTCTCGGGAAAAACACTCACCAATTTGGTCGACAGAGTTTGCGTGGAATCCAGAAAGACGGGCATGGCGGCCAGCAAGCCTCCCCGCTCGCGGACCTGCACGACAATGCGCGGCGGCATGGAGACGCGACCGGCGCTCAACTCGACCATCGCCGGACCGAGCGCCTCCACCAAGCGGTCCAAGTCCAGCAGGCTTTCGACCTCATGTCGGTTTAGGACCAGCATAGCTCAGAGTCGACAGTCGACAGTCAACAGTTCACAGTCTGCGGGCCGCAACCATTCTCGGCTCCGCCTAAGCGCCGGCTTTTGACTGTCGACTGTTGACTGTTCACTCTCGCCTGCCTGTCAGGAAAGAAACCTCGTCGAGCCAAATGAAAGCTTGCACCATCGGTTCTGGCGAGGCGTCCAGTTCATTGATTGGCCCGAAAAACGCCACACGCCCATCGACTAGGAACACAACCCGGTCAGCCAGCTTGCGTGCCAGTTTCATATCGTGAGTCACCACCACCGAGGTGAGGCCCGTCTGGCGCTTCAGTTTCAGAATCAGGTCAGCAATGGTCTGCGCCATCAGCGGGTCCACCATGGTCGTTGGCTCGTCGTAGAGAAGCGCTTCCGGCTTGGCGGCAAGGGCGCGCGCGATGGCCACCGCGCGCTTCATGCCGGTGCTCAGGTCCGAAGGCATGAGATCGCGGACGCCATCCAATTCCACCATCGCTAAGAGTTCACCGACGCGGGCCTGAATTCTATCTTCATCGAGCGCCAGCCCGTATTCCGCACGCTCCCGCAGAGGGTAGGCAACATTCTCGCCCACCGTCAGTGAATCAAACAGCGCCCCCGATTGAAAAACCATGGTCACGCGGCGCCGGACATCAAACAACTCTTCCTCGGGCATCTTCGAAACTTCCCGGCCGGCAACGAAAACCTGTCCTGTGTCCGGTTGCAGAAAGCCCAGAATGTGCTTGAGGGTTACACTCTTCCCCACCCCGCTTTTCCCCAGCACGACCACCATCTCGCCCCGGCGCACCTCAAAATTCACGTCCTCCAGCACCGGCTGTTCGTCAAACGCCTTGTAAAC
>Ga0116122_1001273_pt1 | contig 13006 bp, 7 predicted proteins | sample June2015DPH_13_5_FD_89726 | JGI IMG/M metagenome (GOLD analysis project Ga0116122, IMG submission 89726) | Peatland microbial communities from SPRUCE experiment site at the Marcell Experimental Forest, Minnesota, USA - June2015DPH_13_40 | ecosystem: Environmental > Terrestrial > Soil > Wetlands >...
GACTTGTCACCCCGGCTTGCTCCTGGTTGACGGGCAAGCGGGAAGTAATCCCAAAGTAAGGTTAGCCGACAAGTTAGGAAGTGAGTGATCCGGCATTGACATGCACCGTGAAAGAAGGGCAGTTATTGACTGAACTGCGCTTTCCGATTCAAGATCATGCGTTTGAAAGGATTCGGATCTTGCGGCGACGAGCCGGAAGTTACGTCTAACGCGAATTCCGACGACGTTGTCCCGAAGTCGGCTTTGTAGAAAGTGATCGTGATCGCGAAATGTTGGCAATCTACGAAGATTTTCGTTGACACTACGAACACCTTCGTAGTATTTTCCTTCGCATGACGCCCTCTCCGCAAAAACCAACGGCTTCGGAGCTCGAGATTCTTCGCGTCCTCTGGAGTCGCGGGCCTTCGACAGTCCGTGAGGTACATGAAGCGCTCAGCGAAAAGAAGTCCATCGGCTACACCACCGTCCTCAAGCTTCTTCAAATCATGACTACAAAAGGCTCAGTTCGACGAAACGAAACACAGCGCGCGCACGTCTATGAGGCATGGCTGCCGGCAGAGCAGACCAAGCGCCAACTCGCCGGAGACATACTGCAGCGCGTCTTTGAGGGATCTGCGAGCCAGCTCATGATGCATGCCTTGGCCGGACGTAAGGCTTCACGGGAGGAGATCGAAGAATTGCGCCGCATGCTGGACCAATACGAAAGGAACCGCCGATGACTTCCACTCTTATGAAGTTTTTGTCACCGACCGCAATGCAATGTCTGGCGTGGGCGCTGTTGCATTTCCTGTGGCAGGGGACTGCTTTGGCCGCTTTGGGGGCAGCCTTGATGTCGCTCTCGCGGCGCCCGCGAGTGCGTTATGTGGTCGGCGCCACGGTCCTTCTGCTGATGCTCATCGCGCCGATCGCGACTTGCGTGCTTTCCTGGCAACCGCATTCCTCTTTGGCGGAACGTTCGCAGCCGCTCACCTCTGCTTGGACCATGGCGAACGTTAAACACCAGGCGATTCCTTCCGCTGCATCTTCCTCAGTTGAACCACCGCTTGGTGCCCTTCCCTGGCTGGTGGAAGCGTGGCTTTTGGGAGTGACTCTCTTCAGCTTGCGTTCTGCTGGCGGATTCCTGCTGCTTGAGCGCGAACGCCGCACACAATCCACTGTGGTTGAGGACCGAGTGCTCGAGATCTGCCACAGGCTGCAAGATCAGCTGGGCATCACACGCGCGATCCGCTACTGCGAGTGCGCGTGGCTGCAGGCTCCGGCGGTGATCGGATGGTTTCGTCCCGTCGTTTTCTTGCCGGTAACCGCTCTCACGGGACTCTCCGAAGAACAGCTTGAAGTGGTGATCGCCCACGAACTGGCGCACATCCAGCGCTTCGATCCTTTTGTGAACGTCTTCCAGGTTTGCGTCGAGACGCTGCTCTTCTATCATCCCGCAGTCTGGTGGCTGAATACACGGATTCGCGCGGAGCGCGAGCATTGCTGCGACGACATGGCGGTCGCTCTCTGCGGCAACGCCGTCGAATACGCGCGCGCGCTCACGCTGATGGAAGAATGGCGCAGCGCACCGGTCTTGGCGATGGCCGCCAACCGCGGTCCGCTGACCGAGCGTGTCGTCCGCGTGCTTGGCCTGAAGACCCTCGGCGCAGGAATGCGCGGCATCGGACTGACGGGCAGCGTCCTCTGCCTGACCGCTGCACTCGTCGCCGGAAATGCACTGCTGGAAATGACGCATCCACCGTTGGCTCACGCCGGTTCCAGCGCGCAAGCAACGCCCAAGCCCGTGTCTAACTCCTCGCAACCGCAGGCTTCGCAGAGCGTTCCAACTCCAAAGCCCTCCGCAGGGCAGAGCGCCACTCCAGCGTCGACCAGCGCCTCCTACATTGATGCCATGAAGGCCGCGGGCCTCGTCAATCTCACCATCGACGAGTTAATCGCGCTGAAGACCGAGGACGTCACACCGGACTATGTGCGCGCGATGCACGAACTGGGCCTGCATCCCGATGCGGATGGCCTCGTCGCCCTGCGAGTGCAGGGTGTCACTCCGGAATACATTCATGACCTTCGCGCGCTGGGCTTCACTCCCGACGCGGACCAGATCGCTGCGCTCAAGGTACAGGGAGTAAACGCCGACTACGTGCGCAGCTTGAAAGAGGTTGGAATTCAAGGCGACGCGGACCAGATCGTCGCGCTCAAGGTGCAGGGAGTAACCCCGGACTACGTGCGCAGCCTTAAAGACGTTGGCATCGCAGGCGACGTTGATGAGATCGTCGGGCTGAGAGTCCAGGGAGTAACGCCGGATTTTGTTCGCGCGCTGCGCGCCGCCGGCCTGACCGTGGATTCCGACGACGTGATTGCGCTCAAGGTGCAGGGCGTCACGACGGAATTCATCAAGGCCCTGCAATCAGCCGGATTCAAACCCGATGTGGACGACATTATCGGCGCCAAGGTGCAAGGCGTCACGCCCGAATTCATCGAACGAGCCCGCAAGCACGGCTTCCAAAACCTTACCATCGAAAAGCTGATCGAGGTGAAGCGCCTGGGCTTGTTGGAAGAGAAGGGTGACATCTAGGGCGGGCCACGAAATCTTCTGAACTGGAGAGATTTATGAGAATGCGCCGAACCCTCGCTTACTTGGTTTTCGCGTCCTGCGTTCTTCTGATCGTAGTTAAGAATCGTGCTGCGGAAGTGCGCAGCGGCGAATGGACCATTAGCAAGTCGGACAATCCAGGCAAAGTGGAGTTCTCGCTGATCGAACATCATCATGGCGGTACTTCAAGCCATCAGTCGGACTGGCCTGCAACTTCGTTTCAGGGAGTGGATTTCTCGAAACCAGGAAGACAAGACATCCGCTTCACGATTACGCGCGACGCAGGCAAGATCGAATGCGAGGGATTTCTACACGATGGCGAAGGCGCTGGCATCTTTCACTTCCAGACTGATGCAAATTATGCGCACGCAATGCAGTCGCTCGGCTTCCCGGTGGACGAAGAGAAACAGTTCAGCATGGCTGTGCAGGATGTGGGTCTTGAATTCGCGAAGCAGATGAAGAATGAGCATCTCAGCGATCTCGATGCTGACAAGCTGGTTGCGTTTCGCATATTCCGCGTGGACTCGGCGTTCATTGAAGCACTGCGCGCTGAGGGACTAAAGATTACCGACAGCGACAAACTGGTTGCCTTCCGCATTCATGGAGTGACACCGGAGATGATTCGCAGCCTGCATCAGGCTGGTTACTCGCCGGACGAAGATACGCTGATTGCGATGCGGATTCATGGCGCGACGCCGGAATGGATGGAGCAGCTCAAGCAGCGCGGCTACAACCACGTGGATCTGGAGAAGCTAATTGCATTTCGCATTCACGGCGTTTCGCCGGAGTTCATCGAGAAACTGCAGGGACTCGGCTATTCCCATCCAGATCCGGACGAACTGATCGCCATGCGGATCCACAATGTCACGCCGGAATACATCAGCGACATGCGGTCACGCGGAATGCGGGACCTCAGCATCGATCAGCTGGTGAGCATGAGGATTCACGGGATCGATTAGGGAATTGTTGATTTTTGGATCGTCAATCATTATGGATCATGAATCAGGAGCGAGAACGAGCTGAGACGGGGAATTTAAGTTAATTCACGCAAACGGGAGAGAGTCTCACCACGGGCCCGAAGTCGGCTTCGAGGAGATCGCCATTGATCTCCCCCAAGCCCGTTTCCGGTTTGCCGACCATACGTCCATTGCAACGTCCTCCGCAACCGCTGCGCACGTTATAATTGCGCGCACCCATGACTCTGGCTGCTGGCACGAAGTTCGGTCCCTACGAAATTCAGTCTCCGCTCGGCGCGGGCGGCATGGGAGAAGTGTATCGCGCCACCGACACGAAACTCGGGCGCGATGTCGCTCTTAAAGTCCTACCCGGCGAGATGGCCCAGGATCCCGAGCGGCTCGCACGCTTTCGTCGTGAAGCCAAGGCGCTCGCCCAACTCGACCACCCAAATATCGTCACGATCTACTCAGTGGAGGAATGCGACGGCATCCATTTTCTGACGATGCAGCTCGTCGAAGGACTCCCGCTGGACCGAGTGATTCCTCAAGGTGGACTCCCATTCGAGCAGATTGTCGAGATTGCCAGTGCGCTGGGCGACGCGCTGGCGGCAGCGCATGACAAGGGCATCGTGCATCGCGACCTGAAGCCCGCCAATGTCATGGTCTCGAATGAAGGGCGCGTCAAGGTGCTCGACTTTGGGCTGGCCAAAGATGTTGGCGCGTCCGATCCCGCCGACGCGACGCTGACATCCGATCACCGCACGCAGGCGGGCATGGTGATGGGGACTCCGGCTTACATGTCTCCGGAGCAGACGTCTGGACGGCCGCTCGATCATCGCACTGACATTTTCTCTTTGGGCGTGTTGCTCCACGAAATGGCCACCGGTCGGCGGCCTTTCGATGGGAGTTCTTCTGCCGAGTTAGTTTCTGCGATTCTGCGGGATAACCCACCGCCGGTTACGGACGCACGTCCTGATCTGCCTAGCGATCTGGCGCGGATTGTCCGGCGCTGTTTGGAGAAGGATCCGCGGCACAGGTTGCAGACCGCGTGCGACGTCAGCAACGAGTTTCGCGATCTGGCACGGCAGACATCCCAGAAAGTGGTTCCGGCGAAGACGTCGACTACGCGTGGTGTCGCTCCCGCCGATTCCGGCGCCGCGCGCGCCGATGAAGGCTTCTGGGTTGCAGTGCTGCCTTTCAAGTACAGCGGTGGCAATGCGTATATCGGGGCGCTGGCAGATGGATTGTCTGAAGACATTGTGACCGGACTGTCGCGTTTCTCCTATCTCAGGGTGATCGCTCGCAGTTCGACTTTGCACTACGCCAATCAGTCAGTGGATGTGCGTTCTGCCGGAAAGGAACTTGGCGCGCGCTATGTGATGGAAGGAAGCTTGCGACAGGCGGGAACAAAGCTGCGGCTCGCGGTACAGCTTGTGGACGCAGTCTCTGGCGCGCATCTGTGGGCCGAGAACTATGAACGCACGCTCAGCCCGGAGAATATTTTCGCGCTGCAAGATGACCTCGTTCCCCGCATTGTCTCGACGGTGGCTGATCAGCATGGCATCCTGCCGCGGAGGATCAGCGAAGAGTTGCGCGGCAAGAACGAAGAGGACCTGACACCGCACGAGGCCGTGCTTCGCTCTTTCAGTTTTCTTCAGCGCATCAGCCCCACAGAACATGCGACAGCACGTCGCATTCTGGAGCGCGCCATGGAGCGGGACCCGAACCAGGCCGACGCCTGGGCGATGCTGGCCATCATGTACGACACGGAGTTTGCCGACGAATACAATCCCCGGCCCAATCCTCTGGAGCGAGCCATGGCTGCGGCACAACGCGCAGTAGATCTGGCTCCCACGCATGCCCTCGGCTACTACGCGCTGGCCTTCACTTACTTTTTCCGCAAAGACAATGCCGGCTTTCGCGCGGCCGTGGAACAGGCCATAGCACTCAATCCCATGGATGGATCGGTCATGGGTTTGCTGGGGCTGCTCGTGCACCACGCCGGCGAGATAGAGCGGGGCACGCAGATGGTCGAGGCGGCCATGCAGCTCAATCCCCACTATCCGCCCGTGTTCCGCGCTCCGGCCTTTCTGAATGCATATGCTCAGGGCAAATATGCCGAGGCGCTTGAGCTGGCGGTTCGCTTCAACATGCCCGGCTTTTTTCACGCCCACGCCCTGCGCGCGGCAGCGCTCGGCCAGCTTGGCCAGCGCGAAGCCGCTCAGCAAGCGGTTCAGGAACTGCTGGCCGTGCGTCCCGATTTCGCCACCACGGTGCGCCGCGACTATGGCAAATGGTGGGACACCAAAACGGTTGACCACCTAGTCGAAGGCCTGCGCGAAGCCGGGCTGGAGATTCCCGACGCCGATTCAAAACCGGCCCCGTCGGAGGCGCGTCCACCATGCTGAGTTGACTGGCGGAACGGAACAGAACAGGTAACCGCTGCTTCGCATAGTGTATTCGCTCGCCTTGACAGATGCTGCAGAGTCTGGGCGCCCAATGGCGTCGCTGGCCAGAAGTCCTATAAAAGGGGATGTCAAGTGAAAAACACTTCTCCCTGCCGGAACGCCAGAAATATTTTCTGGCATCCAGCCCCCTCGCCATAGTGCCGACACCTCTTCTTTAGCTGCTTGACCGTTCAGCCCGGTCGCGGAGCGGCCCTGTAAGCCGCGGAGCGACGGGGCCTCGATGCTGGCTCCACCCTTTGGTTTCATGTTCGTCATGACGGCGCCGTTCGGTTCTCTGAAACTCACAAGCTAACCGCGAACAAACGCGATGGAGGATGCAAGATCGCCCTCGAGGATCTGGCGGCCCTGCCCGTCAGACTGATCAGCCACCGCGACCAAAAAGACGCGACGGGCATCCTTGGGCGTACCTTCATCAGCGATCAGGGCATCCCAGGTGCCCCTTCTTATGATCCGAACCTGCATTCCGGCAATGGATTGACCTTCGAAGTAAATTATGCCCGGCGGGTCATGGATGCAGGCCTCTGGTCCCTCGCGCTGGAGGTCCCGTTCGTGGTGGACCCCGTCGAGGATGTGCACTCCGCGCAGGAAGTGACCCCCAAACAATACTCATCTTACTTTGTGACTCCCGCAGCACGGTTGAACGTCTTTCCCGATACGGCAGTTTCTCCTTGGGTCAGTTTTGGGGGCGGATTCGGCCACTTCAGTGAAAGTTCCACGCTCCAGTTTGGGGCCCCAAACCCGGGCAAAACCGGAACCACTACCGGTGTATTGCAGGGTGGTTTGGGACTCGATGTGAGGATCTTCGGGCACTTCAGCCTGCGCGGTGAAGCTCGAGAGTTCTGGTCGGGCGTGCCGCAACTGAATGTGAATACGGGCAAGAGCCGCCAATACAATCTTTTCGCCGGCGGCGGCGTCGTCTGGCACTTCTGAACGGAAGCGTATACCCGGATTTCTCCCCGTCACGACGATAGCGCGGTCGCTCTTGCTCGCCCTGTAAGAGCCGTCCCCCGCAGCACACAGCACGACGTGGAGAGACACTCGTTCCTGCAACATCGGCAGTCCGCGGGCGGGACATAAGATTGCGGCGATTCTCTCGGTCGTGGAAAGCTGCCGTCGGCTAAAAATCTCCGTCCGCGACTATCTGGCAGCGATCCTTCCCGGGCTCGCCGATCTTCCAATCAGGTGCCTCCCCTCACTTACACCCTCTATTTGGGCTAGTTCCGATCTAGGAAACAATTGTCCCAAAGAATTACGCATTTCTCGGTTGCCAAGTTGAAGACTGATGATTTCTTCTCTCCGCTCATAGTGCTACAACACCCCCACAGTTTTCTGTTTGCCGACCATCGGCCTAGCCTTGGATCAGTGGAATCCAGTTAGGCGAGTGTTATTTGCTGATGCTCGTGTATGCTGCGCCGTTGGACAAAGTTGAATGAATAGCCCCAGCCTCCACCGACAGGGTGTAGGGAACTCCCTCACTGCTCGACCATTGCAGCACGTTGAATCGCTCGCCCGCACGTAGGCTTCGCACTGCTACTCCCCGAAATGTGAGGGGGGTACTAGCCTTGCACGTTTCCGGAGCCTGAGTGGCCCGGAGGAAATACGCCGAACCAGCGCTGACGACCGTCGCCATTCCGTTTGGTTCAAGAAGAACTGCAGTGCGTTGGTCGACGGCAATATCCTGGACGTAACGCGCCCTGCCATCTTGCAGAATTCTCGCCATGAACACCAACGTCCGGCCCATTCGATCGCGCGCTGAAAAATGCGTGTCGGTAATCACATCTTTCAGGAGCGGGTTGTCCAGAAACTTGTGCACGATGGTGACACGGGGATTGAATGGATTGGACAGTGTTTCGGGTGAGCTTAGATCCGGCCCGTCCGGAAGATCACCCTGCGCCGAGTACACAAATTCGCCCTGAACCGCCAACCCGGCGCTGGTTCCGCCGATTGGCATATTTCGCGCGATGGCTGCGTTGAGAGCTTGTTGCACGGGTGTTCCCATCCAGAAGTTGATGTAGTTCGCCTGGTCGCCTCCAGCAATGAATACAGCCTCCGCGTTGCGAATTGCTGTTGCCACAAACGGATTGGATGCAGCCACACGATCCGGAATCACAAGCGTCGATACCGAGTTGACGTGACAAAGACCCTGAATGTAAGGGTTATAAGCATCGTCTCCATTCGCGCGAAGGACAAGGAAATCGCCGCCGCCGGAATGTTCGCACATCCATTGGAAGGCTCGATCGAGGTCCTTTCCTCCACCCATCAGAGCGAAGCCGCCTTGAGTCTTCGTTTGTACGTCTATGGGATTCCCCGCGCGAAAATACTTATAGTGTGGGCTGTCTGCAAACCCAGAGCAAAGAAAGAACCCGTGCATGAGCAGCCCAGCCAACATGATGCGAAAGAACAAACCAGATCTTTTCATTGTTCACGAACCCTCGATTTTCAGATCAGCTAAACACGAGGCTTCTACCATATGATTTTCGCTCCCAGTTGAATGTGCCGCGAGCCGCCCGACCCTATGACCGGGTTTGACGAAGCGACGTCGGGAGTGAAAACTACGGTTCCAACCGTGCTCGGCACGGCCAAATCAGTGTTCATCGTAAACACGTCGAAATTGGCGTGATTGAGAATGTTGAACACCTCACCGCGGAGTTGCAGCTTGACTCGCTCGTGCAGCCTCCACGCCTTGGATAAAGAGAAATCCCAATTCGTGAACTTGGGGCCGCGAAAGATGTTGCGCCCCATGTTGCCCTGACTTCCAAACGCTGGAGGCGTAATTACGGTATTTGCCGACACGTAGCAACCGAGATCAAAGCCGTTGGGACCGCCAAGTTGATCCGCCGTCGCGATACCACCCGTGGCATACGCCTGATTCACGCACAACTGCGCTGCGGAGGTGGCGCCGCTGACAACGTCACCATTCGAATTTAGGTTGAAGGGAGGAACGGCAGCGTTGGGGTCGACGTATGGCAGAGTATTCTTCTGCGACCAGTGAATATTGCTAGCTGGTCCTGTCATGTTCCACCGGTCATTGAACTCCCCAGTCAAGCTGATATCATCACTGAAATCACCTAACGTGAAAGGCTCGCCGCTCTGCAGGTTCACGATGCTCGTGGCCTGCCAGCCCTCCAGCATCTGCCCCTTCGTCTTGACCGATGGCAGGTCGTAAGTCACCGACAAGGTGAAACGATGCCGTATGTCATAGTCTCCATTACCGCGTTCCGCCGCGTAATTGTTGCTGTCGGGCGGCACGCCGGCAAGGTTGCTGGTGGCCGTATCGATCGCGTGACCGTACGTGTAGCCTGCCAGCAGATACAGTCCGTGCGAATACCGCTTGGTTAGCGTCACCTGCAGCGAGTTGAAGTTGGAATTCGATCGATTGCTGAGATAGTTGAAGAATCCAAGCCAAGGGAAGCAAGGGCCGCCAAAGCCCTGTCCCCCTTGTGAAACGGGACAGTTGGTCGCCAGAGGACGTCCAATGGTTTCCGATCCATCGTCATAGAGCGGATTCACCTGATTGATGTCGGTAACGCTATAGAGCTTCACTCCGTGGTTAGCAACGTAAGCGATCTGCAAAAGCGTGCTCTTGCTCAATGCCTGCTGGATATTGAAGTTCCAGTTCATCACATAAGGAGTCTTCAAATGTTGGTCGACGCCAAACACGTTGCACTGGCTGCTGACACTGCAGATACTCCCTGAATTCGCGGCATTCGGAAAAATCGTTGGAGTCTGATTGGGCGCCAGCCATTGGATTTGCATGCCGTCGGTGGAAGCCTGGAGAAACGAATTGATCGTGCCGGTCGGCTGTTGCGTAACCCCGTTAGCGTCCACGTAGCGAATGCCGCTGGGATTCAGGTTCAAGCCTCCGCCGTTGAACATGAAAGTCCGGATCGAGGGCTGTTCGAAGATCACGCCGAAACCGGAACGAAAAACCGTCTTTCCCGTCCCAAAAATGTCCCATGCCAGACCAATTCGGGGGGAGACATTGTTGTAGTTTGTGGGATAGGGCTGGCTGATGCCTTGGCCCACCTGCACCAGTCCGCTGGTGGATGTGGGCACATAATTGGCAAGCAGATTGTGGTTATCCTTGATCGGGTCCGTTATGTCATAGCGCAAACCCAGGTTCAGAGTAACTCGCCGCGAGGCCTTCACGTCGTCTTCTACAAAAAAACCGACAGACTTCTGACTGACATCGCGCGCCGGATCTCCATAGAGAAAGTCCCAGCGCCGAACATCTCCCGAAATAAAATTCCAGAGGTGGCGGAAGTCCACGCGTCCGCGGCCATAGCCCGCACGATAGTAGTTCACGTCACCATACCGGAAAGACCCACCAAAGCGGATGGTTTGCCTCCCGCGTGTGTAGGATGCCGTATCGGAAAAGCTGTAGGTCTTGCTGGGACTCGTTTCCAACGGCCAGCTTGAATTGCCGCCCATATAGTTGAATTCTCCGCCCGGGCTGATGCGCGGAAATCCGAACAGCCGTGGATCGGTAACGCCCGTGTTCAGGCCGTAGGCTGTAGGATTGAGGTTGTGGTCGATGGGAAAGATGGCTTCATTGAAACTGTTGTAGCTGAAATGCACGTCATTCGACCATGCCGAATTCGGGGTGGAAGCAAGGCTTACGCCGAAAACTTGAGTGATCGGACTCGTTGTCGAGAGCCACTGTGGGCGCAACGGAATCGTGTCTTCCTCAGTCTGGGTTGTGTTGCCATAGATAAAGCGCGCACTCAGCACATTTTTCTTGTTCAAGACGAAGTCAGTCTTGGCGACGAGGTTGTCACCTCGGTTGCGGTTGGTGAAATCAAAATTAATCGCAGCCGGATCGGTCTGCGACATGGTGAATCCCGGATTCGGCAGAAAGAGCTGCGTCAGCTGCTGGCTCAGTGGATTTACTGCACAGGCCGACGATGAATCGAAGTTTGCCTGACAATACGCGACGTTATTGGGATCATTGAAGTAAGCAATTGCGTCGGGAACGCTGTAGAGAGCCGAATTCGGACTGCCATCAGGGTTCGCAATCCCGCCCATCTTGCTCGCCAGAGAGACTGTGACGGGACTGTCAGTGACCCCTGGGTTGCCGACTCTGTCACGGATTCCCTCGTAATTGAAAAAGTAGAACCATTTTCCCTTGATGATTGGGCCGCCCAGTGATGCCCCAAACTCATGCATCAGCAGTGATGAAATGGGCTGGGGCGCGGGATTGAAATAATTGCGGGCGTCAAAAGCGGCATTGCGGTGGAAGTAGTACGCTGAGCCGTGAAGGTCATTCGTTCCTGACTTGATTCCGATATTCATCACAACGCCCGGCTTGACGCCATAATCTGCGGTCGGACTCTCCTGGGTGTTGAACTCCTGAATCGAATCGAGAGGCAAGAAGCTCGCCGGAGTGCCTTGGATGCCGGCATCGTTCACGACCGTCTCCCCGTAATAAGCGTCGTTGTCGTCGGCGCCATCGATGAAAAAATTGTTGTCATCGGGGCGGTTCCCGTTGGAGGTGACAGAGTGAAATCCACCTCCCGGGGTCCTTTGCACACCGGGATGCAACTCCAGCAGGTTCTGGAAATCTCGGCCCTGGACTGGCAGTTCCGAGATAGCCTTGTTCGAGAGCACGCCATTCAGCGTAGCATCGGTCGTATCGGCGAGCGTTCCTTCAGCACTTACGGTCAGGGTTTCATTCACTGTTCCCGGCTGGAGTTTCAAATCCATGCGAACGTCGCGCGACACTTCAAGAATAAATTGCGTGCTGACTGCCCTCTTGAATCCCACAGCTTCCGCCGCCACCGTGTATGGTCCGGGATCGAGGTTCGGAGCGACATATTCCCCGGCGCCGGTCGCAACGAGGTTGCGCTGCACATTCGTGGCAGTGTTCGTGATCGTGACCTTCGCTCCGGCAATCAGCGCGCCGCTCTGGTCAAACACGGTGCCGAGGATGCGGCCTTGCGAGGTCTGTGACAGTAGAAAACCGGCAACAGCCGAAACCATTGTGATCAAGAATATGAGGAATCGAATCGCCTTCATGACGCCTCCTTGAGTTTTGAGCCATACAGAATCACATGCCGCTGTCACTCGCGCAACTCTCGACGGAAAAAATCCAAATGGCTGGTTACCCGAGCAAAAACTGTCAGTCGCGGAAGCCATCGAAGCATACACCATCGGTTCGGCCTATACCGAGTTTCAGGAGAACGAGAAAGGTTCCATCACGCCAGGCAAACTGGCCGATATGGTTCTGCTCAGCGATGACATCTTTTACAATCGCGCTTGCTCAAGTGCCGCGGTTTGACCGCATACGCCAAGATGTGCGGCGAGGTCCCGGGCAAAGGACACGCGCGCTCTGGTGACGCCTGCGTGTTGGATGGCTATTGTGGTGACACCGAAAAACTCGACAACGCCATAACCGCATTCGCCGTCGCCTGTGCCGACCAGAGCACGGCCGATTACGAGGTGTTCAGCAGTGCAGTGAAGAGGGGACGACTTGCAATCGCGAAAGGCGTTTAGCCCGTCAGAACGAAGCCGCTCGCGCGGCGGACGCTGCCGCGTGTATAGACCCAAGCGTCGGAACTGTCCTCTTGAAGAACGGATGGGGCCGGAGGTAGGATGACGCAGATGGTTACCAGAACTGCTACAGGGTGAAAATCAATAATATCGTTTTGGCCAAAGTCCCCGTCTGGCAAGGTTTTTCAGGTAGAAATCGATTGAATTCCCATAGCACCCCGCGTCCGCCGCACCCGCGAGCGGCTTCCTTCTGACGGCTGTATCGAAAGCGAACTCCCGAGGTCGAGGCCAACCGGAACCGTCGTGCCGTTCGCTTCGCCGGGTAACCGAGCGGCCTTGCGACCGCTCAGTCCCCTAAGAACCGGACTTGAAAGTTTCCCTTCATCCGGCTCGAGCACTCAATAACGCCCCCTAATAAAAAACCCGAGGACGCAGCCTCATTCCATTACAAAATAAGACCTACTCGATACGGGTTTGCGGCCAACTCGCACGGCGAGGGATAAATC
>Ga0116122_1001275_pt1 | contig 12994 bp, 13 predicted proteins | sample June2015DPH_13_5_FD_89726 | JGI IMG/M metagenome (GOLD analysis project Ga0116122, IMG submission 89726) | Peatland microbial communities from SPRUCE experiment site at the Marcell Experimental Forest, Minnesota, USA - June2015DPH_13_40 | ecosystem: Environmental > Terrestrial > Soil > Wetlands...
CGCCATGGCGCGTAGCGACCAGGCGCCCGAGAACCGGGCGCCGTTCTTCGTCCACGTCGACGAGTTTCAATCCTTCAGCACCGACGCCTTCGCGTCGCTGCTTTCGGAGGCGCGCAAGTTCGCGATAAATTTCTCCCTCGCGAACCAATACACCGAGCAGCTCAGCGATCCCGTGCGCGCGGCCGTGCTTGGCAATGCCGGCACGCTCATGGTCTTTCGCGTGTCGGCAGAAGACGCCAGACTGCTCGCTCCGGAATTTCACCCGCTGCCGGCGCACGAGCTTCTTGACCAATCGCCGCACAGTGCCTGGCTACGACGCGGCGACAGCGGACACCGGGCTGTCTTCGTCTCGCCACGCCTGTTCGGCTCTCGACATCGGCGCGACTCAGTGCTTGCCCAGAGCCGCCGAAACTTCGGTCGTCCTGCATGAAGAAGAAGGAACTGAAAGACCTTTTAACTCGCGTTGAAACTTGGCCGAAGGACGACCAGGAAGCGGCGTATGATTCGCTATCGACGATCGAGGAAGAGCGCCACGTCGATCCCGCGATCGCCGAGGACATCATTCGCTCCCGCGAAGATATCAAACAGGGGCGCTTGACCTCCCAGGATGACCTCATTCGCGACCTGCACCTATTTGGACATTGATGGATGTCTTCTACACGGACACCGCCAAACGGCAGCTCAAGAAACTCGAACACGATCTACAAGAGCGTATCGTCGATAAGGTGCGCTTTTATGCTGCGCAGCCCGCCCCACTTGAATTCGCCGAGCCTCTGACCGGTCATGATACATACCGCTTTCGCATCGGCGACTACCGGGTCGCGATCGATGTTGAAGACGATGCGATTACCGTGATTTCAATTCGCCGCCGCGACGAGGCGTACCGGTAAGCCACTCCCCTTCCCTACCTCTCAACCGACCGCCTCTGACGTCAGGAGAGTAAGTCGATTATAGTTACGGCAGTCAAACGTCGCGGGTCAAACACTTATTGATTCGAGCTTCCCTCCCCTTCTCTTCGGTGGCCTTATATTGCGCCAGCAATTGTGGCGACCTGGGCTTAGACCCCGTGTTGTGGTATCATGCTGGTAAGCTGACGCGCATCTGTTTTTTTATTTGGCGCGCCTAACAGAAGCGAAAACATGGCCCAGCAAGAACCTTCAGCGGAAAGCGACGCATCGCCATTCGCCTATGGGAGCGATTGGGTGCGCGCCGATTTTCATTTACACACGAAGGCCGACAAGGAATTCAAATACATCGGCACGGACAACGACTTTGTGGCTAGCTACGTCGGGGGCCTGGAAAAAGCGAAAATTCGCCTCGGCGTCATCACCAACCACAACAAATTTAATATTGAGGAGTTCAAGGCGCTGCGCAAACGCGCGCGCAAAGAAGGAATTGGCCTTCTGCCCGGCGTCGAACTGTCCGTCGCAGACGGGGCGAACGGCGTCCACACGCTTATTGTGTTCTCCGACGATTGGCTCGCGGACGGCCACGACTACATCAACCAGTTCCTCAACGTCGCCTTCGCCGGCAGGCCGCCCGCGCAATACGAGCAGGAAAACGGTCGCACCAACGACGATCTGCTTAAGACGTTAAAAACGATTGAAGGCTATAACCGCGATTACTTCATCGTGTTCGCCCACGTTGAAGCTGACAGCGGGCTCTGGAAAGAAATTGACGGCGGCCGGATGCAAGAATTGGCGACGAACCCGCTTGTTCAAAAATACTGTCTTGGATTCCAGAAGGTTCGCACCCACGATAAGGCCGACGCGAAAAGCCGGGTCAAAGTCAAACAATGGTGGGGCACGCAGTACCCGGCGGAACTGGAAGGCTGCGACGCCAAGACAATCGACGAGCTTGGCCGCGGCGAGGCGTCGTACCTGAAAATTGGCGCTTTTAGCTTCGACGCCGTCAAGTACGCTCTGACGGACTTCGAGTTTCGCGTAGCGACATCCGTGCCGAAGGTCACGCACTCGCGCATTGACGCGGTGCGGTTCGAGGGAGGGCTATTGAACGGGGTACGCGTTCCGTTTTCGCCGCTCCTGAATTGCCTCATAGGCATTCAGGGCAGCGGCAAGTCGTCGATCTTGGAAAGCTTGCGCTACGCGCTGAACATCCCGTTCGGCGATAAGGCGCAGGATAAGGATTACAAGGTCGCGCTTCTGCCCCACGTGCTGCAAAGCGGTGGCAAGATCATCGTCGAGGCAACCGACCGGCACGGTGCGAAATACGAGATCAGTCGGATTCTTAACCACGACCCTGACGTTTACGTGGACAGGAAGCTGCGGCCCGGCGTTTCCATCCGCGAGACAATCATCAACAAGCCGCTGTATTTCGGTCAAAGGGACCTCTCGGCGGCGGGCAAGGATTTCGGCCAAGATTTGGTCGAGAAGCTGGTCGGAGACGGCCTGAGAGTCCTCCGGCAAAAAATTCAAATCGATGTAAACGAACTCAAGACGGCGGTCGAAAACCTTCTTTCCGTCCAGAGCGACACGCAGGACATGGAGGGGCACCAAAAGGACCTGCAGGACGTCGCCTATAAGTTGGAGCAGTTCGACAAACACAAGCTCAAGGACAAACTCGACAAGCAGGTTGAATTCAACGCCGCGGCCGACTTCTGCGATGAGGTCGACGAAGCGGCCGAGAATTGGCGTGAAGCGCTGGATCATGTTATCAACGACGCCAAAGACGCCATCGACGATCTGCAAACCCCGGAGTCGAAGCACAACGCGCCGTTCTTCAAGAAATACGACGCCAAGATTGCGGTTCTGAAAAAGACCATCACCGACGCCAAAAAGATTGAGCAAAGCATTGTGGCGCTGCAGGGCGAGTTGAAAAAGCTGCATGACGAATTCGATACGACCAGAGGTGGCCTCAAGGAGGAGTTTGCCGAGGTCGAGCGCAAGCTCGTCCAATCGCTCGCCGAACGGGGCGTGACTTCAATCAAACCGGATGCTTACGTGAACCTCACGAAGCAGAAAGCTGATCTCAGCGGCAAGATTGCCGACCTGAAGAGGAAGACCGCCAAGAAAAAGGCCAAAGGCGACGCGGTCCTGGCGGCAGTCGCGACGCTCAATGAGAGATGGCTCGACGAATATAAGGACATCGCAGCCGCCTTGAGCAAAATCAATACAGCCAACATTCCGCTAAAGGTTCATCCAAAGTTCAAGGGAGATAAGGCCGCGTTCCGCGAAAAGATGGAACAGACTTTCCGCGGCAGCGGTATCCGCAAGGAAACCTTCGCAGTGCTGGCAGACGCGTACACCGATTTTGCGCAAATTTACAAGGACCTCGATAAGGCCGCCGAGCATGCGAAGGCCAAGGGGCAAGCTTTCAAGGATGGATTTTTGGACAATCTCTTTGAACTACTCAGCTTTCAGGTGCCGAACACCTATGAAGTAACATATCACGACAAAGCGCTAAAATCCCACTCGCTCGGGCAGCGTGCCTCGGCGATGATGCTGTTTTTGCTTAAACAGGAAGAAAACGACTTGTTCCTGATCGACCAGCCGGAGGATGACCTCGACAGCCAAACCGTTTATGAGGAAGTCGTGAAGCTGCTACGGACCATCAAAGCGAAGCATCAATTCATCTTTGCTACGCACAACGCCAATTTCCCGGTGCTCGGCGATGCCGAGAGCGTCGGGGCCTGTGATGTCGAAAACGATCAAATCGTGGTTCACTCCGGCAGCATCGATACGAAAGAATGCCAAGGCAAAGTTATCGACATCATGGAAGGTGGGGTCGAAGCGTTCGAACGCCGCAAGACAATTTATCAAATCTGGAAAGCTGGTTAGTCTCAGTCCCGTAAAAGATGGTCTCTTAGCCCGCTTCGAGTCTGCCCCCAAAACACGCGCACCGAGCCGCCCCCCTCCCTTTCTTTCCTGGTAGCAGCCGCAGCTCCCCGTCAAGGGGCAAGCCCTTGACTGCTCGCCTGGCCGACTGCCGTGCTGGTAGCCATGCTCTCGCTTGAGCGAGGCAGGTCGAATTACCAGCCAGTTCATTCACTTCGTATGAACAAGAAAGTATCGTTCGCTGAGCGCGTCGCGCTCATGAATACTGCTACTGCCGCCTTGCGCGATATCCTTCGGATAGTCGCCGAGGAAGCTTCCGCCATGGCGGAAGTGCAGCAGCGCTTCACGGCTAGGAAGCCGGCGCCAAAGCGCCAGGCGAACTCCGCCGAGTAGCGGCTCGTTCCCAAACCCGATCCCCTACCGGGGGTCGGGTTTTGGTGTGTTTGCGGGTGGTGCTCAATCCTGCTATTCGTCCACTTGTCGCCTCTGTCTTGTAACAAGGCCTAAGAACCTTAAATATTCACGCCATTTCCAGCGTCATCTCCTGAATGTCAGATAAAGCACCGCACCGAGGGTGAGCAAATGAAGGACGCAGACCTCGAATACGGGCAAATAGTCGCGACTATTAAGCCCTATACCGATAAGGGTCGGCCGATTTCCATTGCCTTCTTGAATTGGTTTCTTGAACACATCTACAGGCTTGATCAAGTCGCGGCTGAGGATGCCATTTGTGACAAAAGCAATGACCGCGGCATTGATGGCATCTATGTCGATGAGAATCAGTTAGAAATTCACGTTCTCCAATCGAAAACCAAACAGAATGGGACCATCGGAGACAGAGACCTCCGAGAGTTTTCCGGCACGCTAAATCAGTTGCGCACAATGGACGCGTTGGATGCGTTTATTGCTGGCAAAGTCGATCAAGAGATCAAGGATAAGATTCACAAACTTGGCCTACGAGGTTTACTCGAAAAAGGGTTCACGCTTCGCGGCATATTTGTAACCAACGCTCCAATCGATGCAAACGGACTTGATGTAATCAAGGGCGATCCATCGATTATTGGCTACGATCGAGCTGTTATCGTTCGAAATTACGTCGACTTGAATGTTGAAGGAGGTATCAAGCAAAAGTATGCCTTCGCGATCGATGGAACACCTCTGGTCTTTCAGGCAGGGACGCTAGCTAAGGTGCTAGTACTATTCGCAGACGGAAAAGAACTAGCCTCGATGCCGGGGATAGCCGATGGTTCGCTATTTGAATTGAACGTTCGATTGCCGCTCGGCAGTACCAAGGTGAACAAGGCAATCCGCGACTCAATCGAGCAGCAATCACAGCATGTAAAATTTCCACTATTCCATAACGGTATTACGGTGCTTGCGGAAAAATTCGCCGTCGACAAAGGAACCGTGACAATCGAGAACTTTGTTGTTGTCAATGGCGCGCAAAGTCTCAAGCAATTTTTGAATAGTGAGAAAAATATTTCCAGTGATCTTAAAGTCCTGACCAGGGTAATTGAAATAGGTGGTAACACCGAACTAGCCAGAGAAATCTCGATAAATAGTAACAATCAGAATGGCATCAAGCCACGCGATTTGCGATCAAACGATCCAGTGCAAATACGTCTTCAATCTGAATTCGAGAAATTATCTTTCGAGGGTTACTCCTTTGACGTTAAACGTGGCGCAGAAGGCAGCGGAAACACAATTTCGAATGAATATGCTGGCAAATTGTTACTCGCATTCGATCTTGAAGAGCCGTGGTCATGTCACCAAACATATAAAGTGTTTGATGAAAAATATGCGGACATATTCGCGCGGCCAGGAGTGACGGCACACAGAATTATATTTCTCGCCAAGATGATGAATTTAGTTGAAAAACATCTTGGAGAGATCAAAAATGCGCCATTCGCTCGCTATGGATTGACCCAGTATGCTCTCCTCACGACTATCAAGAAGTTGCTGAATTCTGACGCACTAGGAAAAAGGCTTTGCCAGTCGCCTGTTATCGCTTTCAAAGACAAACGCATGGAGTGCGTTTTAAAGTTAATCGATGATTTGTTGACTTCGATAGTCATTGATTTGAATCATGAAATGGATCAGGGGGCGCTCGGTGACTACAAATCAGACCTTAAAAGCAAAAACAGCGTCGAAAAGCTCATGAGCGAATTACTTCGCAGCTATGAAAAAGATAAGGCCCGCGGAAAAGCCGATTCTATAGAGGAGCGACTCAAGGCTTGTGGAATTAGCAAACTGGGCGCGATATTAGCAGCGAACGTGAAATCCAGATAATTGCGCCAACTTTGAAGCGATCGTATCCCCCAACGAGCTATCGGGTCGCCCCGGGCACATCCGATGATAAACCGGTGATGCCCGGCTTACATAGTGGTGTGGGCGCCCGACCAACACGAAATTTAATCTGTCATCCTCACCCTCTCCCCCTTCCCACTCATCCACTCCACGCTGAGCGGATCACTCGCCGCGAGCGTCTCGCGATCGACAAACAGAAAGAAGTTAGTTCCCCTGCCTTCGGTTAGCTCATCCCGCCATTGATTCCCTTCCCGTCAAGATTACGCCTGACTGTCGGTCGTGTATGATTATCGCCGGCTCCGCCTTGTTGGCCGCCGCCTGAATTCTCGGGCGCCGGTCGTGCAAGACGGAGATTCCAATGCCCCTTGACATAGTGGCGGGCAAAATCCCGCCGGCTCCCTTCCCCATCCAGTACATCACTGCAGAGATCACGCCGCTCATCGGCGGCCAGTTCTCGGTGGTGATGCAAGCGACGCTGCTCGACGAAGAAGAACTTGAATTCGTCGGCCAAGACCTAGCCCACGCCCATGTCGATACGCTCGACGAGGCGCTCGCCGTCATCCGGACGAACGTGGCTGCCCTCGGTCCCCCGCTCTCGGGAGCGGTGTTATGAGAGGCGGTACTGTCGTCTCAGCTTTGGTGCTCCTGGTGTTGGTATGAGCACCGAAAACATCGACAACGTACGCCGCATCCGCCTTCTCAACGACAATTTCCGCAGCACCTTCGTCGGCGGCCAGGTGGTTATGACGCAGGGCGTCAATGCCCTGCCGATCGACACTAAAGCGCGCGTGCTCTTGGCGGTTCAGTCCTTCAGCAATTTCACGAAGGACAATGACCCGCACGGCGAGCACGACTTCGGAAGCTTCGAGATCGAGGGCGAGACGTACTTCTTCAAAGTAGATTACTACGCCCCCGACATGGACGGCGGTTCGGAAGATCCCGCGGACCCAAACGTTACGACGCGCGTCCTTACCATCATGCGCGCCGACGAGTACTGACCCACCCTAACCCAAATCGACAAGAAGAGGAGTTGACCATGGCTGCTCAACAGCCGACCTACCAAGCGTACACCGTCGTCAAACGCCAAGGAAAAGAAGGAGTCCAGGACGATTACTGGTTAAATATCGGCGCCGCGTTCATGCACCAGGACGGCGAAGGCTTCAACATCGTCCTCCAGGCGCTTCCGCTCAACGGCAAGATCGTGCTGCGGCCACCCAAGGCACAGGCCGAGCAGTCGCAAGAAGCGCCGGGCAAAAACAACGTACGGCCCCTCAAAAACCGCCGCGAGAAGTAAGAAACCCGACCATCTGGGAACGCAACGCAAACGGCGCTTTGTCAAGTGCACCTGAAACTGGCCCTGACACTGCCCGCAAGGGCGTCCTCTTCACCGAAGAGGACTAATAAGGTTCTTTGAACTTTCAGGCTCGGCAGCCGCCTACGCCTGAAGCTCCACCCCGCGCACTCGAATGTGCCGGGGTGCTCTTTTTCACCCTGCTCCACCGTGCGCTCCGCCGCCTGAGTTCTCGGGCGCCGGTAGCATGGAGGAAGCTCATGTACCTAACGGTCGTAGGTATCGCCGGCCTTTGCGGCATCACGCTTGGAGTACGCTTCAAAGTTCTTAGTGTGCTTCCGGCGTCGGTGCTTATAGCCATCGGTGCCGCAGTACTCGACTTCAAGGCTGGCGCGTCAGGATGGAACGCCTGCCTTCAGGCCGTTCTGGCGGTCATCGCACTTCAATTCGGCTATGTGATTGGCGCGATGCTGGCACGGCGTTGGCACATCTTCAGCGCACCCTGAAACTCAGCCCCGCCACCTTCACCGGTGCGCGGGGCTTTTCTTTGTTCGTTTAGTGCTTATATATAGACCACTCCCCCATCCCAGAATAACATCGATCAACGCCACAAAGGGCGGGGTATTTTTGTAGCGTGATTCCCGCACAGGAGAGATTTGCTATGATTTCAGATAAGGCCCGACGATGGGCAGAAGCGGTTTTCAAAAAGGAAGAACGCGATCGGGATGGTCGAGCGGCGATGGCCGAGTATAAAGTTCAAGCTCGCGCCACTCGCGAGAAGACCGCACGTTTGAAAGCGCTCCGATTAGCTAAGGAAGTCCAGACCGTAATAGCTCTTTGAACTTTGCAGCTCTGCTGATGGGGCCTATTTGGGAGGAAAACCATGGACTGGTTTAACCAAAAAACATCGATAGCGGGCATGCAAATTTCCAATTGGATGCTCGTTCTTGCGGCTGTCGTCGTAGTCTTGATTATCTACCAATTCATCGCACATTGAGTTTTTTGACCTACGACCGCGCCTCCAGGCCGCGCCACCCACGCGGGGCTTTTCTTTCGCTCGACTTCCAGCTACAAGCACCCGCCCCTTACATGGAGAACTGATTCGCAATGAAAAATGGATCAAAGAGACGCCCCTGGACATCCGTACAGGTTCGCGAACTCAAAACCCTCGCAAAGAAGAAAACGCCCGCGCGGAAAATCGCCAAGTCTCTGAAGCGCACCGAAGGCGCGACGCGGCAAAAAGCCTTCAGCATCGGATTGTCACTCGACTCGCGCGCGTAACGAGCCGAAACCGTATAGCGACGTTGCCAACAAGCCCCGCCACTCACGTGCGCGGGGCTTTTTCATTGAGTCTCATTCCGGTGCCCCCGGATTTATAGGTTGTTCGGAAGACAAGTGTAAGACTAAAATGGGAGACGTTGATCGACGCGTAGAATGGTCAAAGAGAGTGCTCTTAGTGAAAAAACGAAACAACGTAATCAGGCCGTCGTTAAGAGCCACATCAAAATTTGCCACACCGTCCCAAGTGCTGCCGCCGTCAGAGCCCCGGTCCCAACCATATCGCCGTTTGTGGAGCGCAATAAGATGGACCATCGGGACGACCGTCGCCATCCTTGGGCTTTTGGCAGTAGTTGATCAATTTTGGGGGCACCCTTGGCCGAGCGATCCGGATATCCAGCCCCAAAACACTTTACGAGATTCATCGTTCATCCTCCCGTTTGCACTGAAAAACAAAAGCATTTTCCCCATGCATAATGTCGCCATGACTTGTGGCGTTGATCTCTATGTTTTTAAAGATGCAAATGGCATGATTGGAGCGTTTCGGGACGGTCAATTCGGCAACAAAACCATATCCATTGGACGCAACACGCCTGTAAACTACACATGCAACGCTACTGACTTCATCCGACTTCGCGATGATTATTCTTTGGTAATTGGTTTTCCTGATGGGCAATTTTTGGAAACGAAACGCAGTGATTTTAGGCCCCCGCTAACCGTTATAAAAATGTGCCTCTACATTAAAGGCGTTTATCGCCTCGCAGGAATCGGCCTTTCCTTCACTTCTGCGATGTTTCAGTGGCCAGCAGCACCGGGCCTCGCACAATGGATTGAAGGCCCCATAACAAGCGATCTCCCCAGTGAAACTTGGGTCCCCGTGGATAGTCGGATCGGGGCGGTTTGGGCGCTCAGAGCAATGATGTCGCCCGACAAAAAACACTTTCTACCGGGCGCCCTTCAATGCACACAGGTTCAATAGCCCGACGTTGCTTTGTAAAATCCGGCTCTCAACACCGGTAAGGTTTTCGGTATCTACCCCGCAAACTCTAGCTAAGTTCCTCATTCAGTGGCAGAACCCCTGGGGCTTTCGGCGGCATCGCCCGCCCATTGGAGTGAGACATGGCACAAAATCATCTTGTGGAGGACCTTCGTGAAGCCCTTGCCCACATTGAAAAAGATGGCGCCAGCGGCCCGCTCGTAACGAATATGATGGCGAAGTGTCGCAAGCTCCTAGAGGGGACTAAGTCGAAAGCAACCTATCCCGTAGCCAAGCTCTTTGGTAATTGGGCTCTGCATACCGAATTAACATCCGACAAAGCCGCGATTGAGATTATTGAGCAAGTGAATGATTTTGTTGTTAGCTTGATGCAGGGTGCCGGCGGTGGGCCATTTGGTTCGGAAATTACTCACAGGCTCAAACTCGCCGACTTGCGCTTGGAGCTGCTTGCCATCTGCAAGGCTTTCCATGTTGCGCAGCAACCCATTGCCGACAAATCTTCTTGGGCTGCAATTCAGGAAACACTACTCGGGGAATTGTGCGGTAGTCGCATTGCGACAAGCGGCTCTGCTCAAGCGGTACCCCGCCGCGCACTGGCTGGTGACTGGCTTTGAAATTATTAAAGATCGCGAAAGGCTCGATAAATTTCCGGAAAAGCGGCCATTTGGCTATGTCATTGACGTTGCCTCGTTAGCCAACCTTACCGCCGAGCCCCTGCACCTCATCAGCCAAATCGTCGATTAAATAGGTGCTGCCCAGCCCACTGTGGACAACCCTCTCGCGCTCTGCCCCGCAATGACCGCGCCGCGCTCGTATCAACGCAAAGCCAAACGGCGCGCGGGTGAATCCGCAACGTCCTCGCCCGCAAGCGCCTCAAGAGCCCTCTCGCCTATCCGAGAAAGCCAACAGTGACAAGAAATCTCGGCAGCATTCCGTCGTGCAACATAGTCGTCCAAAGAAATAGAAATCTGAGTTTGTCAAGCCCACCTAAAACCAAGCGTGCCTTAGCACGCGCGTCCGCTCCGCAGGAGCGGACTACAATACAGCAGCATCATAACCTAAGCGCTCCTTCCCCGCCCTAACGCTCTAAATCCGCGCGGTACAATGAACCGCGTATGCGGCGTACGCTCCTCTTTCTTACAATTCTCTTTTTTCTTTTCGCCCTTACCTCTCCGCACCGCTTCGCCTACGCCGCAGCTCCGCAGACCGATCCGCTAGCTGCCGCTCGCGACGCAATTGAGAGCGTCGTCCAGTCGCTTACGCCACCTCCGCTGGCGAGCCAGCCGCAGCCGAACTTGGGGCTACGCTCTGCGCCAAACGCGGCCAATGCACAGGCTCCATCCGTATTCGTTGCCGCATCGCAATCCGCCCTCCACACTCTTGCCTACGCGCTCTCGCAAGCAGCCTCTGCCTGGAGCACATGGGTAGCACTCGCCAACGCGCGTCTCATCGCCAAGGTGAAGGTTGCAAGCATCCCCGCAAGTGCGGCCGTCATCGTCGCTCAAACCGGCGCGAACGCTCCACCCATCGCCTCAACCAGCCACTCGGCTCTCCCGACGCCGCACCTCTTCCCTTTGGCAGGCGCATCGTCGAGGCAGTCGAATAGAACCTATGCCACCGCAAACGTTGGCGTAGTGCTCGGCACCTCAACGCAAGTGAGCTACGTGACACAAGACGAACTCACTGCGCAGTTGACCGAGGCCGCTAATGCTCTGCGCTCGCTGATTTATCAAAACGACAGCGCCCCCGGTTCCGTCTATGCGACCGGCGGCTACATGAACGACATCGCCCTCTCCAACCGCATCGACAATCTATCCGGCTCTTCCAACGGGCCGCTCACCATATCCGACGCATCCTTCAACAACGTCTCCGGTCTCATCGCATCCGAAATTCCGCCGCTCAATTATTTTCCTGCTTCAAGCACGATCGCTATCGCCTATGGCGGCACCGGCACTTCAACAGCGCCCAGCGCTAATGAGCTTCTTCTTTCCGACGCTAACGGCAATTGGGAATACGTTGCCACCTCATCACTCGGCATCACCAGTGGCATTTCAAGTCAATGGACGACCACCGGCTCCACGGTCTCTTACGCGGGTGGCAGCGTCGTCATCGGTACCACCACCGCCAACCATGAGTTCGATGTATGGGGCATCAGCAACACGATGATAGGCACGACGACCGGCGACCCGACGCTCACGGTAACGAACGCGGGGCAAACACTCGGCAACGGCTCAAGCGTCGCCTTCCAAGGTGTCGATACTAACGGCACTGAGGTAACCCTGGCCCGCATCTCCGACATCTCCACCTCACTCACCGCAGGCGCAGCTTCGGGAAACCTTGCCTTCTTCACCCGCAACGCCGGCACCCAACAGCAAGACCTCACCATACTTGCGGCAGGCAATGTCGGCATCGGCACGACAACTCCGCTAGATGCACTTGATATCAACGGTAGCGAAGCCGTCGGTTCCTATGCTGGCAGCAACACGGCTCCCTCAGACGGTCTTATCGTCTCCGGCAATGTCGGCATCGGAACTCCCGCGCCCACCAGCACTCTGTCGGTAAATGGGTCGTTTTCGATCGGCGCAACATCATCGCTAGCCACGCTCGGCTCCGAAACGGTTTCTGACGGCACCTTCACGAGCAATCCAAGCGGCACGTGGACCCTGGGAACCAATTGGTCCTGGGACAGCACCAACAACCGCGCGTCCTACAGCGGCAGTGGCGGCCCCATCGCTGTCCTTGCGATCAATGACGGAGGCTCCGGTTACAGCAGCGGCGATACCGTCACCATCTCCGGCGGCACGGATGATGCTACCTATACAGCGACTGTTTCCAGCGGCAAGGTGACCGCCCTCACCCAAGTATTCGCAGGCACCACCTACACCTCGACCACGAATGCAACAACGACGGGAGGTACGGGCACGGGCCTCAACGTCTCAATTGTGCGGATAGCCGACTCAGCTAATACGCTGACGCAAACCATCGCTACCAGCTCCTCCAACCCGATCACGAGCTATACGCTCCCGCAGGCCAGCGGAAACATTACGTGGACCGGCACTCCCTACCGGGTGGCTTTCACGATCGCGGGGTACTCCGGCTCAGGGTGGATCAAACTTACTCTTGGTCAAACGTCGGCCTACTACCAATCGAATGGCACGTACAACCTTATGCTCATATCTAGTTCCACAGCGCTGACGTTCACGCCTACCGGTGATTTTGTCGGTCAGGTCACCAACGCCTCGGCGAAGTCGATAACGTCCCTCCCGGCGCTCGCCGCATTTGATAACAACGACGGCTCTGCGGGGCTTGAGATTCGCTCCGGCGGCG
>Ga0116122_1001278_pt1 | contig 12992 bp, 10 predicted proteins | sample June2015DPH_13_5_FD_89726 | JGI IMG/M metagenome (GOLD analysis project Ga0116122, IMG submission 89726) | Peatland microbial communities from SPRUCE experiment site at the Marcell Experimental Forest, Minnesota, USA - June2015DPH_13_40 | ecosystem: Environmental > Terrestrial > Soil > Wetlands...
GGCCGCATTTCTTCACGCTTACGTGACTTCGCGTTTCGGAGCAGAGATGGCGCCGGAGCTCCTTGTGCTCAGCGCGGCAGCGTACTATCTGTGCGATCTGGCGGGAAGCGCGTCTGTGCTTTTGCATGATGCAACAGCATCGGGCTCCGCCCAAGATCATTGGCAGGAGTTCTTACGTTGGCTGATCGCGGCAAACTGGGATTCCGATCTCAAGTTCGCCGCGTCCATGTACAGCGAAGATCAAACGGTTATCGTATCAGACGTATCAGCTTACTTTGTCAGCGGGGCTCGCCGCGATGAGCTGCTGGCAGCCTGCACGCGACTCCGTAAGACAGCTTACTCTGCGGGATCTGCGAGAGATCTGCTCTACGTAGATGTAGTTGTAGCCGTCATTAAAAAGCGCCTGCAGAATGCAGCTCGGCATGTGCTGCCAATCTATAGCCAGCTCTCCGAAGAGACCTGGATGAAGACGATCGAAAAGCCCACGTTCATGAAAGAGCTCTGGCCGTCGCAACACATCTTCGGAGAACGCGGAATTCTCCAAGGGCGGTCAGCGGTCGTTCAAATGCCAACCAGCGCCGGCAAGACTCGCGCGATCGAATTAGTTATCCGCAGCGCGTTCTTCGCGGAAAGAGCCGATCTCGCGGTTGTTGTCGCGCCCTTCCGAGCGCTTTGCAGTGAGATCACAGCGTTTTTGCGAAATGCGTTTCGCGGCGATGATGTAGTCCTCAACGAGCTTTCTGATGCGATGCTCGTTGACTACTCCACGCTCCTCGACGACCTGTTGGAAGACGATGACGATGGACTGGGATTCGAACTGGCTCCCCGACGGCAAGTGATTGTTGTAACGCCCGAGAAGTTGCTCTACGTTCTCCGCCACAGTCCCGAGCTAGCTGCCGCAATCGGCCTCGTCATTTATGACGAAGGGCATCAGTTTGATACGGGGCAACGCGGCGTTACCTACGAGCTCCTCCTCACCTCCCTGAAGAGCCTTATCCCCAAGGAAACGCAGATCGTGCTGATATCTGCGGTGATTAAGAATGCGGCGGCGATCGGCGAATGGTTGATAGCGGCGGATGCAGTGATCGTCGACGGGCACGACTTGTCGATGACTGACAGAGCCATCGCGTTCGCGAGCTGGACGACGGCGTTGGGTCAACTGCAGTTTGTTAAGCCAGAAGATCCCAACCATTTTGACTACTTCGTTCCGAGGATCATCGAAGCGCTGCCCCTTCAGAAGAAAAGCAAACGAGAGAAAGACCGTTTCTTTCCAGAATCGAATCCGCGGTCCGTCGCTTTGTACCTCGGGCTAAAGGCGGTGAGCAACGGGAGTGTTGCTGTGTTTTGCGGAACAAAGGCGACGGCCTGCGGATTGGCGGATATCATCGCGGAAATTTATGACCGGGGAGTAAATCTCCCTTCCCCAGCCAGAGTAAGCGATGCCGCAGAAATAAAAGCGCTTGGAGATTTGATTGCTGCTCATTTCGGGGAATCCGAATCCGCAACACTCGCAGCAAGACAAGGTGTCTTCTCGCATCACAGCAACACACCCCAAGGAATCCGACTCGCTGTCGAGTATGCGATGAAGGAGGGCCTCGCCAAATTCGTCGTGTGCACTTCAACGTTGGCCCAGGGCGTCAACCTCCCGATCCGTTACCTCAACGTTTCGGGAACCATGCAAGGCAGCGAGACGATCAAGGCCCGAGACTTTCATAACTTGATCGGTCGTGCAGGCCGTGCGGGCATGCATACAGAAGGGACGATCATCTTTTCCGACCCGAAGCTGTACGACCTTCGATACGGACGTGACAGCTGGAGATGGGACGCGGCCACAGCTTTGTTGGACCCAAGTAGAGCTGAAGCGACCGAGAGTTCACTGCTTGAGATCTTGGCAGCGTTCTCGAATGACAATGGCAGACTGACCATCACCATAGATATCGTTCCGTTCTTGTCACGCGCTGTGCGCTCGCCGGAGAAGGCATTCAAGTCGATGAGTCGGCTGTCAAAGAAATATGAAGAGCACAAGTTCTCGGAGCAGGGCCTTCATCGGCAGCTCAAGAAGCGGCTGAAACTGCTGGAAGCGGTTGAGAGCTATTTGATGTCGAATCGCGGCACAGAGCCGTTTTCGACCTTCCTTGCCCAGACCGAAGAGCTGGCAAAGCAAACATTAGCCTATTTTCTCGCTACTGCCGAAAAGAAGGAGCAACTCGTAGCACTCTTCAGAATGCTCGCCGAGTTTGTCGAAGAGTATCAGCCGGAAATCGATCTCCAGGCCGCGTATGGCAAGACCATGCTCGGTGTGATTGATTCCCAAAAAGTCAAGGATTGGGTCACAGCGAACGCTGCGGGCCTAGTGGCGTCGATACAGTCCACTGACGAGCTGCTGAAACTCGTGTGGCCCTTCGTTATAGAAGTCCTGGACGAGATATTCAGCAAATACCTTCCTCCCGCTGCTGTCCTTGCGGTAGTCCATTCCTGGGTGCGTGGCGACACCTTCGAGAAGATTATGGGTGTCTGGAGCGACAACGATGGCGCGATCCGGTACGGAGAAGGTACCCGAAAGACGAAGATGGAGGATATCGACGAACTTTGCGAGAATGCGATCGGTTATCAGAGCACCCTGATTGTGGCTGCGATTGGAGAGATGTTGGTCGCTCTCGAAATCGATGACGCTGAGGAAGGAGTCCGGGCCTTGGGAACGTTGCAGAAGCAATTGAAGTATGGGATTGCGGACCCTGATGAGATCGCGTTGTATGAGCTCGGCTTCGCAGACAGGGTCGTCGTACAAGTCTTGCGTCCAATCGTCTCCGCAGCAGACGGGCGAAGTATGAGGAGGCGTATTAGGAATTCCACTGTCGCCCTGCGTGAGGAGCTCGACCGTTTCCCCCGCTATTTCAATATTTGTCTTTCCAGCTTGATGTAGCTCTCAACGCGGAACTTTAGGATCTCATCTAAAGAGGGTCAAGAGAAAACGTCCATCTGCCCGGCTTCGCCGGTTCCAAACTCGTCGTCGTCGCGGTTAACGGGCTCGCTGAATAGGCACTCAAAACGCCAATTGCGTCGGAGACCACGAACGGCACCCACGTCTCGAGATTCCCGTCGCCATGCCGATTTACCGGAACTGATCGCGCTCGTGAATCAAGCTGCTGGGAGAATGCGGCAGAGGAATGGGAACGCTGGCACCAATAAATGGCTGCGTTCAAAAGCGACGATCAAGCACGAGATCGCGAGCGAGGCTTTGCACAAAGTCCGTGAAGACCATCTTGGGCGGCCGTCCTCCGCTCAGGCGAGTGACAAGCCAGTCGATGCTGAAGGTGCAAAACACACTAAGCCTAGGATTGAAGAGACCGCCGTTATCCCAGCGTCGCTCCCCGGTGGCAGATTGGAGCGCCAAATAAACCAACAACTGTCGCAGGTCCCGCGAGTGGAACGGCCTGGCCACTGTCTTCACCTCGAAAAGGGTGCTGCCCACCGACAGATCAGCGAAGCAGGAGCTTAGAAGTCCATTTCCCCTCACCATAGGTGAGAAGGTCGCCGCCTCCGTTGGCCACAGCCCCAAGAACTCCTCGTAGACAGCGGCGAGACGGACACCCTCCTGCTGTTCCGGTTCGTTCAATCTAAGCTCGTCTAGGGGCAGTTCTGGCCTGAATTCTCGAATGCGCTTCGCTGCCGCCGAGTCAGCGGCATCCAACATTAGCTTGTCACGCGCCGCAGCCCTCACGGGCACTCCTGCCTGAATTGCTGTTGACGCGAGCCGGAAGCCGAACTCCGCGAGGACGTCTGGACGAGCGGTCTTCACTTTTGATGAGACTGGTTGAACGATTCCGCCGCTTCCGAGTATGGGACGCACAAAGGCTTCGTTGAACGCCACAATAAAGGTAGGCGAGAGCATCGGGAAAAACTCTGACCAAACGGCAGAGAACCCATTCGCGATGTCGCGTTCATTCATACAATTCCGTCAAGGCTGCCCGCCTGCGCGCGATCGGCTGCCCAATCGCGTACCAGCAACTCAGCCGGATGCCAAAACCGCTTGTTATTCTTCCTCCAATGATCGCCCTCATCACCCAGCCTGTAAGACGCCACGATGATGGCACGACGCTCCCACTCCGTTGCGCTTTTGAATCCCTTCTTCACGTCCGTAAGCCAATAGTGCCGTTGCCACCTAGCCATCGTAAGGATAATTTGACGCCGCAAGTACGGACTGGTGGCATTTTGCTCGAACAGCGCAAGCAGGATCTGTTCCTTGGTATTTGAATGCCGCAATGACAATGCTTGAATGAAGTAGCTCACGTTGAGTTCCACGGCCAAAAGGGGACTGTGGCCCTGATACACGTCCACGAGCGCTTTGTCGACGCGCAACATACCGGCCTCACTGAGGCCAAGGTAGAGCCCGCGCACTGCCCGCATAACAGTAGGAAACACCGGCAAAAGGGTCAAGAGATTCTCCTTATCCAAGAGGATCTGCAAGGCCTGCTCCTGCATTGGTCCATCCAGAGCCTTGAGTGCATCGATCGCTTGCTTCGCGACGGGCTGGTCAATCGCAGCCTTCCCTACCTCCCTCGAGAGAATGCCAACGATGTCGATCTCGTTTATCGTGCTCTTGAGCTCCTCGTAGTCCTCCTCAGCGGTGGGTGAGTATGGATCAAATCGGATCGATATGCTCAGAAGCTTTTGCTCTTCTGACGCAGCGGGATCGTCGATGGGAAGGGGATCCAGAAGCCGGTTGATGTCCGCGAACTCCTCCGTGGCCAGGATCCTCGTTTTTTGCTTTTGCAGAGATAACCCATCATTCGCCAGCTTGTTCGAGAGCATCACGATTAAGGAGTACGCCGCGGACCTTGAATCGCAGAAGATGCAGTAGTCGTCCGCATAGCGACAGAACCGAATCCCCCGATTTCGCAAATGCTGGTCACAGTCGTTCAGGGCAAGTTCCGCGAGGATCCGAGAAGCTGGACCGCCGATTGGCAGACCATATGAAGCCGTCTCCGAGAAAATGCTCAGAAGTTTAATTAGCCGATTGGGCGCGTCAGAACTGACCCCGAGGCGCTTCAGGGCGTTCTCTAAGCGGTGATGGTTTATACGAGGATAGAAGTCGGCGATATCGGTCTGCAAGACAAAATCGAACTTCTTGCTTTGTAATAGCGATTCTCGCCGATAGTTATTCCAAGTGCTTTCAGTGAAAAGGCTGCTTCGAGTATCGTCCCAGCCGTACCGATAAGAGAAGACCGTGTTCTCGCCCTCGGGAATTCGCTGGGATTCAACTCTATCTGCGATTGATATGACCAGGGCGAGGTAATACGCATTCCAGAAGGGCTCGATCAGGGTCGCGCGGCGGAAGCCAGTGTAGCCAACCTGACTCAACATCTCGATCGTAAGAGGCGGCGAGTCGGCCAGACGGGCTTCAAAGTGTTCGTCAATATCCTTCACATGGTCGACGCAGGCATCAAGGCGTTCTTGGAACAGCGAACGTTCAAAGGGAAACGGAAATACGTCCGTGTCGCCATGTGAGCCGATGTTTCGAAGAGCCCTTATGATTTCGTTTCGCATTGTCTTGGCTCAGATTCGAAGGCACGGCCTAGCTGTGACGAACGCTCTGCGGTCCCAGCCGCGTATCTCGACGGGGGGCGACGATAACGATTGCCGCTCGCGCGATCGTTATCGACGATTTTTCGGCTGCTAGACTTCGAAGCTTTTGAATAGCTCAGCCATCCCTCCAGGCTGATACCGGATTCCGCGACTGCGTGGGCGAGAATCCGACCGGCGGCGCCAGCATCTTCGACCGCGTCATGGTGGCGAAAGTCGATGCCGCGCCACGACGCCAGAGACCTGAGGCCATACCCTTTCTTGGCGAACCGAGGCCACACGAGTCGCGCTATGCGCGCAGTATCAATCCAGATGCACGTCAATGGAGGGATACCGTGCTGGGAACATGCTCTTTCGATGGCGATTCTATCGAAGGGCATGTGGCTCGCGACCACCCTACCCGCGAGCAGGGCCGACACGGCGCACATTACTCCAGCGAAATCAGGGGCGTACTGAACGGCAGCCGCGTCGATTCCATGAAGGGCGACATTCATCGACGCGAATGGCTCCCTAGGATTTACTAGAGAATGCCAAGCATCCACCGGCTGTCCGGCGGCGAACCACACCAACGCAATTTGGCAGATGCTAGAGATGTCTGCGTTCGCGGTCTCAACATCCAGCGCGATGAAGCCGTCCTCCCCTCGGGGCAGACGATGACTGGCCGGGCACTCTGACGAGCTCATTTTCGGCCGCAAATTAGGCATGGACTGCCATTATAGACTCCCTGAGGGATTCGAATGCTCGAATCTGGTCGAGATTAGTCCCCGAAAACGCCGATTGCGACGGCGATCAACGCTTTTGTACCCCGCGGTAAGATTCCCGTCGCAATGCTGACTTCACAGGACTTATCTGCATTCCAATAATGAAGGTACAGCCCGAAAGACACGAAGTTCAGAATCGCCGCTCTTCGAAACAGGCTTCATCTCGTAATGTTCTCGAGCAAGGCAGCCGCAGAGAAATCGCGAGCCGGCCGCTCAAGACCTGAATCGATATCCGTCCCCCTTGGAAGCGACAATCGAATCTGGCGGTCGATCGCACTGGTTGCGGCACCACTCCCGGAGGCTCGGGGTGAGCTCTCGAACTGACACCAGCAAGGGCAGAAAGCTGCCATGCTCACTCGGATTATCTGTGTCCTGCAAGGCCTTCCAAAGCAGCTCCTGGAGATCTCGATCTCTCCCAGCACGACGAAGGATCGGTCAGTAAAATCCAGACGGAAAGTAGCGGAGGTTAGGTTGACAGCTGCCCTCGAAGGAACTCGGTATGCGAGCCTTTCCATTGGTTCAGGAGTCGAACTGGTCGGACACGATTGAGCTCACCGTCCTCGCGGACACCAGTGAGGTCGAAGCGATCTTCTCGCGGCTCCGTGGGCATAAAGAACACCTGGTAGTTGCCAACGGATTCGATGTTGCCATTGCCAAACTGGCTTCCCTGAACAGAGTCGTTTCCGGCGGGAAGGCGTTCTGGAAGGCGGGCTTTGAGCCGTCTCGCACGGAGTTCAGTAATGACAGGGAAGTGGGAACGTCCAGCACCACCGCCGACGAGTTCGCCGAGAAGCGCGTTCGCCGGCTGCTGCTGAATGAAAATCCAATGCCCTTCAATTCCCCCAAAGAAGACTTCGTCGGGGTGGCCAATGAAGCGATGAGAGAGAGCCTGGTACAGGGCCTCAATTCCGTTGTCAAGATCGAACGCTCACTTTTCCTTGATCTCTATCCCGACTTCGGCCACGATCCGCAGTCGTTCCTCGAGATCGCCTGGATCGGCGCAGTGACGGATTTGAAGCTCTCGGCTGCTGTTGAGCAGATTCACCATCTTGCTTTGGGACTCGACGGAGACTCGATGGCTGTTGATTTTGCCGGGCAGCGGCACCGGAAATACGTCAACGTGCCGCCATACGAAATCAAGGTTCAGGGAATGCTTCGCATCGCAGCGGAGAACCAAGGCCTGGTAAATCGGTGATGCTGCGCGGAGACGAACGGACACCACAGGGTAGAATCAGAGCGAAGCCAACACGATAAACAGATGCCCGACTCTGAAGCACAAATTAAGAAGGCACGCGCCGTCTATGACGCTACACGACATCTTCGGCTATCCGAGATCCCGCCTCTCGATTACACGGATCGTATCTCGCTCCTCACGGTTGCTGGTGGGCTGAGGCCTGTCGGAGTTTTGGAAGGCGAGGGTCTACAGTTGTCCCCCGTAAAGGACGCTGTCATCAACAATGGTTTGTTCACATCGGTCACCAAAGCAGTTTGGACCGTGCGGGAACCGGCGCCAGATTTCCCCCGAGCGGATCTACTGGCAGTTTTGCATCGCAATCGCAATCGTGAGCAACCTCGAAGTGCCCTTTGGCTGTGCTCCACGCGTGAAGACCGAGTACAGTTGAAGGGGGTCCAGCTTACCAAAGCTGCAGCCGGCAACGTGTTGTCCTACCCAGCGTGTTGCGTCCGCGCAAGCGTTAACGAAGATCTTGCCATAGATAAGGCCTTTTTGGAGGCTTTGGTTGCGAATGTAGGAGTCGATCCCGTGTCGATCGAAAAGGCGATTCGCGACAATGTGCAAGTTGAGCTGCCCGACGAGTTCGGAGCGAATGTTCCGAAGAGCACGGAGGAATTCCCTTTCATTATCCATGTTGCGTGTGATGACTGCCTCGCAACCAGACAATCTCCCTCGGCCAAACTCAACGAAGCGTACAAATCGTTTATTCAGGAAGTAAATCTTGAGCTGCATAATGCCGTAGTCGAGACAAGTCGACTTCTCACTGGGTTCGCTCATCTAGAGGATAAGGGCGAGGTCATTGCTCGCGTTGAGGCACTGCACCGATCGCTCTTCCGCTTCTAACGCGAGACGTCGAGTTAATTGACCCGGAAGCCGGTGAGCCTCGCTCAGAGATTCGGTCCCGAAAGACGCCCTTTTCGATGGGAGCCCTCAGCGGAACGGAGGATGCGATATCCCGGTCGCCATGCCGACTTTGTATGACAGATCGTTTGACGAAGACCCAATTGATAGATCGGTATGTACTTGCGGTTCATGCGTCCCTGACGGAGCGAGTTCAACCTAATTCGGAATCGGAAGCCGCATATCTTCGAATTGCCTGCGAAAGTCGGCGGGCGAAGGTCATTTGCCAGACCGTATTCCAACCCCGCTCCACCGAATGCCAAGTATCACGAGGACTGTTAGGAAGGCCTCGTCGTGGAATATGATGACTTTGATATGGAGTCCACTGCTTCGGCGACAAAAAAGGCAACGATCGTCCCGATTCTCCCCATAAGTTGGGATGTGAATAGCATGGGACCTCTTCCCATCCTCCCGGACAGAGGCGTCTTCCTTGAGGACATTCGCGAGCTATTGACGCCGCGAAACTTCGAGTTGTGGCAAGAGAACCTATCGAAGAACCAGCGGACGCAGTTGAGTGCAGCAAACGTGGCGCTGATTCATCGCTTCGAATCTGCGGGCCACATTGGCAAGGAGGAACAGGAATCGAAGTCGCTACTCGACGGGGTGACTGCTTGTCTCCGGATCGTTCGGCCGACATCTGCTCGATTTCAAACAATTCAGTTAAGGTACCTCTCCGATGGAAACGTCGATGTCTTTCGCTTCACCCATCCCCATGACAACCCGCCCAATGGTCCTCAGTCAGATGCACTGAATAGAATTCGGCAAGAGGATATCGCGCGGTTGCAGAAAGTGATCCAACCGTTCCTCCGCCTCGCGGGAGATGGGCCAGACCATGTCTTACGAGCTGCGCGCTATTTCCTAATCGGATATTCAGAAATTTATGAGCCCATTGCGCAAGTTCTGATGTGGGTTGCAGGCATTGAAGCAATGCTTTCGCACGGGGAGTCTTCCATGCCTCCGGTTACGCAAGACAAGTTGCTTGATGTGATCCACCCGCAATGGAACATCTACGAAGATTCCGGAATCGAAGAGTTCATGGGCGCAACGGTGCGGGTTGGCGATGTCGCTCGCGACGTCTTTGATCTTCGCAATCGGCTCGCGCACGGTGGCGGGATTCCCGACGCGTGGGCCAAAAAGACAAGTAGACCTGCATTTTCCGGTTCCATCGAATACGCCGAAATGCTGCGCGAGGCGTCCGCGGCGATCCTGCGTAAACTTCTCATGGATTGGCTCGTAGCTGGGAGAGCCGTTTCGTAGGACTTCTGAATGGATTTCACCAGCCTCTTGGCCGTCTCGTCGATTTTCTATTCGCAGGGCGCGCCTTACTCAATTCCCGTCGAAGAGATTTACGCTTTGGCGGCGCCTTTCGACGCGGCTGTGGTGGATGAGACACTGCGCGCCCTGGGAGCGAAAGGCCTGGTTCGTCTATCCCTAGATGGCCGGATCGCTTATTCCACACTGGCTGGTAAAGTGGCAAACGACGAAGGCTCCGTGGCCGCATTGGTTCTCGGATCGAGGTACATCAGCGAGACTTTTGGACCGGCAGTAGTCCATATCATCGTTGATGGGCCCGCCGGGGAGCGCGGAGGAACCGGATTCTTCAGTGGTGACTTCGAGAACTCCATCGTTACTGCCGCTCATGTTCTTCATGGACGTACAATGCTGCGCATCGAGGATTCAAGGGGGAACCTCCTCTCAAGGGGGCCTTTTCAAATCCGGGCTGCTTCTGAGGAGATCGACATCGCAGTCATTCAATGCCTGACACCTGAAGGAGTCAAACCCCTTCAGATCGAGTGGCGTCCCGAGGAGATTCGGCCTCTGGATCAAGTTTTGGTCCTAGGCTATCCGCCCATAGCCAACCATCAGCCCGCGCTCTTCCATGCAGTTGCAACCATTCATGCCATCCCAACCGATTATCGAGGCAGGAGCAAACTCGTGGTGTCGAGCATCACCCGACCAGGCTGCAGCGGGGGGCCATTGATCAGCGAGCGGGGTTTTGTCGTAGGCATAATCGAACAGGAGAATAATCTGGTTGTGGAGCATCAAACTTACGCGTTCTTCACCGCTACCCTGGCGCAATACATCACCGAGTTCGTACAGCGACAGTAGTAATGGTGGATAGGATTACTGATCCGGCATCAGCCAGCCTGTGCCGTCTGATTGCGTGTTTCGCAATTTCGTGCCCCGGCCGGTGCGCAGAAAGTGTGCCGAAAAGTGGCGGGCCGTTCAGGAGGTGATCGGTCGAAAAGATCGCCTCCCGGCTTGCCATTGCACGACGGATTTCCCTGAGAAACCATTCGGCGCGAGCGCACATCTGCCACCCGAAAGCGCAGTCCACAGGCAAATTTGCGCAGCGTTCACGAGGAAGTGTCGCTGATCGGGCAAATCAGTTGGCACCGATTCGGTTGATCGCAAGTGCCCGGGAACATGATTTTTCCGGATACGGGCATTCGGTAGGAGGTGCAAATCGGATGAAGAAGGCGCTCAATCGTCGTAGTTTCATTCCCGGACTCTGGGGCGTCTATGGGGACCGATCTTCCGGAACCCAACCTGGAAACGTGCACTTGCCTGTTGACGTCAACCGAGTTTTACGCCCAGGCGGATGGGCGAACCGTAGCCAAGTTTTGCGCGCTTGTTTCGGGTCTCTTTTCGGAACGCAGCAGCAAATCGAAGTGCAACAGTCAAGCTATAGTCCTGGGTGAGCTTCTCTAAGGGGTTGACTTTCTAACTCCACGAGATTCATTATCGCGGCCAGAGCTTATTCCCCTCGCTGCATTGCCTCAATGAGCCGAGCAAAGAGACGCGCAGCGTTCACGCATCTAGTGCGAATGCGTGGCGAGCTTTTCCACCTGTAGTCCGCTCCAGTTCGCAAGTCCATACACCAAATACTGGTTGAAGGCGCGCTGAATCGGTCGGCGACAATAATCGAAAGCAGCTCAAGGTATGATTTGAGATCATCCTCATCCCACTTTGAAGCGTGCAGATATACGAATCTCGTTTCGCCGCTTTTGTCTTTCACGCTGAAATGCGGCTGACCACTCAGGAGCAAGTCCTCAAAGGCGCAGACTGGTTTTGTTTCCTCTCTAAGAAAGCTCTGCGCGAAAGCACCAATCCTGGGGTAGAACGAATTGATAAACGTATCGAAAGCGGCTCGATTGTCCCTCAGGGGGTTTGCGCCTCGGTGCGCGGTCACCGCAGTCGCGGAACTGTGCAACTGTTGCAAGATTTGATCGAGCTTCTTGCCATGCGACTTGCAGTAGTGGACCACGGCTTCTCTGAGAGGCAAATAATATCGGTAGGCGTGCAGTTTGCCTTCCTCAATTTCGCGAAGTTGGGTCTCCCAGCTTCCTGCCGAAGCGTGGACCAGTTTACTCAATGGATAGATGTGGACAGAGATTGGCATCTCGACACCTCGAAAGCAGTCAAACCTGCGCGTGACAACTTTATCACCCCTCCAAGTGATCCGTGCCAATGAGATTTAGGGATGCAATTCTAGGTGACCTTCGATTCGAATGATGTAGGGATCAACATTGACGTATTTTCTTGCCCGTTTCCCGTGACAAACAACAGCCAATGTTGCGCCTTTAAGCGTGAGACTCAGCAATTCCAAATCTGCAACGCATCTGCCGATCTTCAATTGCATCGCTGCCGTAATCCACGCTATTTCCAAGAACTTTGTGGGGTCCCCTCCATAAGCTCGATACAACGGAACGAACGGCGATTTCTCGATCTTTAGTAGCGCGTCGAGCCCCTGGACAAGGCTCTCCCGCATAATCTTGTTGTAATCGCTTGTCTGCTCGTACCGATTCTCGTCAAGAAGGATGCGCCTTGCGCGCATCTCCGCAAACTGCTCTGCCGTTGTACCGGAGGTTCCCATTTCCATTCTGGAAGAAAACTCGGTTTGCAGGCGCCTGAAGTCTAGTTTCCATTTCTGCTTACCAGCCATAACGATATGCTCAACACTCGCTACCTCCCCGACCCCCGCGTTATTGGAATATGCGACGATGACGTGATTGGGGCGCTGACGAAGGCTATCGAAAAACGGGCCATCTGTCTTCTCATCCGGCTCGACTACCATCGTTGCAGAATCTTGCGTCCACGACAGCTCGGCAACAAGCGGAAAAGCGACTGTGTCCAATGGAATGGACTGGATTATGGCTCGGGGCGATGATTCACAGACATTGTTCCGGGTCAAATGTGGTGGAGACGCAGGCGCGCCAATCTTCCCAAGAAATGCTCCACAAACCCCTTGGGCACCTTCACGGCGAAAGTCCAAGTAGCCAATCGTCCGTGGAATTCCCGGAATTTCGGTGTCGTCGAAGCGCACTGGGAGAATGTATTCGTTGCCCTTCTCGTTGAGCGCTCGTGCCTGGGCACTTTGCCGCTCAAGATTTGTCCAGTTCTTTTCCTGATACTCCTTCGAAGCGAAAATGATGCAGTACTTCGCCTGGTTCTGATACACATCGCTGAGGTGAACATAAAGGTCTTTGCCCCAGAGATTGCTCTTTTCATAA
>Ga0116122_1001298_pt1 | contig 12818 bp, 5 predicted proteins | sample June2015DPH_13_5_FD_89726 | JGI IMG/M metagenome (GOLD analysis project Ga0116122, IMG submission 89726) | Peatland microbial communities from SPRUCE experiment site at the Marcell Experimental Forest, Minnesota, USA - June2015DPH_13_40 | ecosystem: Environmental > Terrestrial > Soil > Wetlands >...
CCGAGCACTACAACTTGACGCACACCGCGTTCAACAGCGGCCGCTAAAGCATCCTCCGCGAAGCGCGTCCTCACGGCGATGAAAATTCGCATCCTTCGTCCAGAGGGTCGCTCCTCGGCCTTGCGAGCTACGGTCTCGGAGTCTTCACCCAGGATACGCAGAGCAAGTGGATCGGTGAAGATGCGACCCTGTTCCAGGACCTGATGAGCGGCACGGTGAGCGGCGGCGGCCCAAGCCGTCCGGCTTGGCTTTCCCAATTGCACGAATAAAGCGCACCACATCTCTCCAGAAACTCGACGCATTACTCGTTTCCATTGAGCAGCTTGGGCCGAGCCTGTCTGAGCCGTCCTCGCCCCGCAACTAACCCCTCACCCGGCCCGCGACGGCTGGTGAAAGCGCCGTCACGGTCCACCCTCTCCCCTTGGGAGAGGGCGGACCCACTTTGCCATGCGCTGCGTTTCTGACATCACGGATAACGGTCTTCGGCTACCCTCGCTCAGAAGACTGGCCTTATTCGTCGCGGCGCGCCTACTCGAGCGGCGCAGATTTCCACTCCCTGGCAATGGTCTCGCATGAACGAGTATTGCGGCATGAGCGCGGCGCAACCAATGCGCCGCTGCGGGTGCTTGCCTTTGGATCCGAGAGCGCGAATCTGAGGAAGAACCGCAGACCTCCCGCCAGGGCGGGACGGAGGTCTGCGCTACGCTTGCTATTCCGGGAGCATGGCTGGTTCAATTCAAGAATGCAGCACACCCTTTGATGAGAGAAGCGCCCACCGAATTCGCCAAGATGGTCTCAACTTTATAGTTGTCTCCGCCGATAACCAGAACGAATGCTTAGGGCGAGTCAATATAAGTCTGCCCATGGAGAACTTCACCAGGAGTCTGGAAACGATTTTGACTCAGAGGCAATGGAACCCAGGGTATCATTCTGCCGGACAGCCGAGTGAAAACGACTGTTCCTGTTCGGCCATTTCGAAGGCGTAGTGGACGAGGCGTCGTGCGGCACACCGATTGGTGATATGATCGCAGCTCGGCAATCCCCGAGTGGAGGAAATGGTCTCTTGCGAACTCGACTCATGATGAAAGTTGGGTGCATTGCGCTTATCGCCTGGGCGACGGTTTCCGTCGCGTATTCACAAAGCGCTGACGGTCAGGCTCCGGTAATTTGGATTGCCCTGGAGGGCCGCACGCAGCTCAAAAAAACTGCGCCGGGAACCTCGCTGGAGGGCAAGCTGGCGCGCAGCGTTTATTGGCGGGATACGGAGGTTTTTCCCAAGGGCAGCACGGTGCGGCTGGTGGTGGATCAGATGGAGTCGCGAAAGAAAGCTTACGCGGTAGACGACCGGCCTTTCGTGATTCACCTTTTTGCACCCCGGCACGATGTGGTGGCGCGATTCCGGTCGGTGAACGTGTTGATGCCGGGAGGGGGTCAGGTTCCGCTGCGGGCGACGTTCATCGCCCTGACGCAACGCGCTGAGCTGCGGGCGGAAACAGAGAAGGCTGCGGCCAAGGGGGGGAAGGCGGCGGCAGATCCAAGCGCGCCCGCACCGAAATCGAAGCAACAGAAACCTGTTCCGCCCTGGGTACTCACATTGCAAGTGGAGCCTGAGGGCACAACTTTTCCGGCGCTGGCTGAGGCGCGCGCAGGGAAGGACGCAGGCGCTCCGGCGGCCTGCCCGGAGCCTTGCACCATCGCCGACGGGACGCGGATGCCCCTCGTTCTGCTCGAGGGCCTCAGCGCGGCCAAGAACCATCAGGGCCAAACTTTCCAGGCCGTGTTGCTGGAGCCCGTGCGCGTGGGCGCCACCATCGCCATCCCCCAGGGCAGCATTCTGCAAGGAGTGTTAGCAAAGCGCGTCCCACCCCGCCGCTTGTACCGCCCTGGCTCGTTATACCTGTTGTTCACTCATTTGGCCTTGCCGAATGGCACGGCCACCGCTATTGCCGCTTCCCCCGTCGCCGCGGAGGTGGACAAGGGAACCCACATGACCATGGATTCCGAGGGAAGAATCCACGCCCAAAATCCCGGCAAGGCAAGGTTTCTGCTGGATTTTGCTGTGACCGGGGGGATCTCCAAGGTCAGCGACGATACCACGCAATTGATCATTGAGGCGATCAGCTCAACCGCCACCGATGTTTCCACGGCCGGGGTGGCCAGGTTTGCGGCGATGGGCGCGACAGGAATCTTTCTCCTCACCCGCCACGGTCGCGACGTGATTTTGCCCCCCTACACGGAGATGGACGTCAGCTTGAGCCGCGCCGTGTCACTGGGAAGTGAATCACCAGCCACAGGACCTCCCAAGTAAATCGCGCCCCCGCCGGGGGCGATATTTAAACGCCGGATTTCTGATTACGTACCTTCCCGGCGGCAGCTCACCTATGAGGAAGTTTCCATCCTCACCTTCTTTCCAAAAGGACTATCAGCTCCCTTGTGGTGTCAGGCTTCACCTCTTGATGAGAGAAGCGCCCACCGAATTCGCCAAGATTGTCTCAAGTTTATAGTTGTCTCTGCCGATAATACAAACTGAAATTCATGTTTGTGGGCCGAAGAAGGGAACCTGGCCAAAACGAAATCCCAGCAGGGGTAAGGCAGAACACCAGGTGGGGTAGGTTATACCCAGGTACTTGTGTGCTATTGCAACGGTCTAGAGTCCCTCTTTAGCATGAATTATGCTCTTGGCGAGTCAATATAAGTCAGCCCATGGAGAACTTCACAACGAGTCTAGAAACAATTTTGCTTCAGAAGCAACGGAACCCAGCGTGTCTTTCTGCCGAACAGCCGAGTGAAAACGACCGTTCCTATGTGGGCAGTGGCGAAACACCGCGCCATGTCATGGCGCCGGTGACGATGAAACGGGAGGTTTCTATGCGATCTATCCAATGGCTTGGTCTCATTCTGACCGCAGTATTCCTTCTCTTCTGCGGGTGTGGTGGCGGCCCCAGTGCTGTTATCTCCCCTCAGCCGCCCTCGGGACTCAGCTATACTACCGCCACGGCGGTCTACATCAAGGGGACGGCGATCACGCCGAACAGCCCCACCAGCACCGGCGGAGCGGTGACCTCTTACAGTGTGAGCCCGGCCCTTCCGGCGGGCCTGAGCCTGAGCACCAGCACGGGCATCATCACGGGAACCCCCATGGCCGTGACCGCCACGGCCAGCTACACGGTAACGGCTTCCAACTCGGCCGGCAGCACCACGGCGACCCTGACCGTCACGGTGGAAGACGCGGCCCCGGCGGGCCTGGCCTACACTACCGGCACGGCGGTCTACACCGTGGGGACGGCGATCACTCCGAACAGCCCCACCAGCAGCGGCGGAGCGGTGACCGCGTACAGCGTGAGCCAGGACCTTCCGGCGGGCCTGAGCCTGGACGACGACACGGGTATCATCAGCGGAACCCCCACAGCCGTGACCGCCACGGCCAGCTACACGGTAACGGCTTCCAACGCGACCGGCAGCACCACGGCGACCCTGACCATCACGGTGAATGCCGCGGCCGCGGGCGTCCAGTTCATCCCCAATATGAACCAATGGATTACGCCGCTGGCGCCCCAGGGTTCCCAGTTCCAACCGCTGGTCACCCCTTGGTTAGTAAACGGTAATCCCTGGCTGGCCGGGCAAGCGGTCTCGAGCGTGGTGAGTCCGGATGGGAAGACCCTGCTGGTTCTGACCAGCGGGTTCAACCGCATTTTCAACGGCGACGCCCTCACAGACATGGCCTTCGTGGCCGGGGGGAACGTACAGCCCGCAAACCCCGCCGCGCCCCCAGCTCCCGGCGGGCTGGCAGCAAACTCGCCGTCGAGTGAGTACGTGTTCATCTACGACATTTCGACGGACACGCCGGTCCAGAAGCAAGTAGTGATGATCCCCAATTCCTACAACGGGATCGCCTTCGATCCAAAACAAGATGCTTTTTACGTATCCAGCGGGATGGGTGACTTCCCCTTTGGCAGCAACGGTAACCCCGACCCCAATAGCCCCCAATTTGACAATGTCCACGTCTTTACTCTGAGCGGAGCAACTTGGGCGCCGGCGCCGTCGACGCTGCTGCCAGGACCGGAGCTTCTCTTGAACCATACCACGGGGGGCGTTGGCCTTCCCGTGCCTGCCAGTGCCCCATTACTCCAGATAAATAGCGTGGTTTACGTGTCGCCGTGCGCCGCCGGCGTGGCTGTTTCGAATGATGGCCAGACGATGGTGGTGGCAAATTATTACAACGACTCGATAACGGTGTTCACCGGAGGCTTGGGCAACTGGGCGCCGCTGAGCACCCTTACGGCCGAGGAACCCCTGGGACTGCAGAACACGGGGGAACTCGACCTGCGCCCCGGCAGGGCCGCTAGCTCGCCGCAGCCGGGCACGCCGGGCGGCGAATATCCGTTTTGGGTGGTTATCGCGCAGCCGCCGCTGCCGGCGCGTAGCACTACAACCACTTGGGCGTATGTCTCAAGCCTTCGCGATCGCGAGATCGACGTAGTGAATCTGGATGGGGGGACACCGGCGGTAATAAAACGGATCCCCGTGAAAGGCCAACCGAACAAGATGACGCTTAACACGGCCCAGACGCGCCTGTATGTCGCCGAAGACGAGTCCGATACGGTTGACGTCATCGACACGAACCCCAACGACAGCACGTGGAACACCGTCCTCGAAACCATCCCGGTCATCGCTCCCCCGTCAGTCGTGCCTGCCAACCTGAAAAATTATACCGGCGCGAACACCAACAGCGTGACGCTCACGCCGGATGGGACGCAACTCTACGTGACCAATGGCAATATGAACAGTATCGCCGTCGTGGCGCTGACTGGAACGGATAAGAACGACCAGGTCGTGGGTCTCATTCCCACCGGCTGGTACCCGAGCTCTGTGAGCTTCAGCCCCGATGGCAAATGGGCATACGTGGTCAATGGGAAGTCGCCGACGGGGCCGGATCCCAATTGGTGCTATAACGCCGGCCCGCCGACGTACCCAAATTGCATTCCCATGAATGAGTGGAATCCCCAGTTGACCAAAGCCGGCTTACAGAGCTTCCCAACCGCCACCCTCGCGGCGCAACTCCCGGCGCTGACGGCGCAGGTAGCCACGAACAACCGGTTCTTCACCGCCGAGAGCTCGAGCGACGCCGCGGTCATGGCGGCCGTGCGCCAAGGCGTCCAGCACGTTATCTTCATCATCAAGGAAAACCGGACTTACGACCAGGTTCTGGGTGACCTGCCCGTCGGCAATGGCGATCCTAGTTTGGTTCAGTGGGGAAGTGCGATCACGCCGAATCTGCACAATCTGGCGCAAACCTTCGTCACGCTCGATAACATCATGGCCACCGCCGAAGTCAGCTATGACGGCTGGCTGTGGACCACTTCGGGTCGCGCCCCCGACGTGGTAGAACGTCAATACCCGGTGGCCTACGCGGCACGCGGCCTCAGCTTGGATAGCCAGGGTACGAATCGCAGTGTGAACGTTGCGATTCCGACCGTCGCCCAGCGCATGGCCGCCGAACCCCTTACACCGAACGATCCGGATCTGTTAGCGGGCCAGACCGACGTGGATGCGCCGGATGGACCGAACGATGAAGTGAATACCGGCTATTTGTGGGACGCCGCGCTGCGGGCGGGTCTCACGGTTCGCAACTATGGTTTCCTTCTGGACGCGACCTGCTATAACGCGCCCACGTGCGCCATTCCCCTGGCGCACGACCCGGCCGCAACCAGCACGATCGTGGCCTCCCCCGCGAATGTCTCCCTCACCCCGTACACCGATCCGTTCTTCCGCGGTTTCGACAACAACTTTCCGGATTATTACCGTTACACGGAGTGGGAGCGGGAGTTCAATGCCAATTACGCCAAAGGTGGACTCCCTTCGTTGAGCCTCGTTTACTTCATGCACGATCACACCGGGAACTTCGGTACCGCGATTGACCTGGTGAATACTCCGGAGACGCAGGAAGCTGATAATGACTATGCGGTCGGCTTGCTGGTTCAGAAGATCGCCAACAGCATCTACGCGAATAACACTCTCATCTTTGTCATTGAAGACGACGCGCAGGATGGCGCCGACCACGTCGATTCGCACCGCACCATCGCGTTCGTGGCGGGCGCCTACGTGAAACAACATGCTCTGGTCTCGACACAGTACAACACCCTCGACTTCGTGCGCACGATCGAAGAGGTTCTGGGCCTCCCGCAGATGAACCTGAACGACGCGCTCGCCAGGCCCATGGCCGACATCTTCAACACCACGCCGACCGCGTGGAGTTTTACCGCCACGCCCTCGACGTATCTCTACAACACGAGTCTGCCGCTGCCTCCCCAGGCGGCCGGCGTGATCCTGGTCAAGTCGACGCACAACGCGCAGTACTGGGCGCGGGTCACCAAGGGAATGGACTTCTCGGACGCAGATCGCGTCGATCCCGCGGTCTACAACCGCATTCTCTGGAAAGGGATGATGGGCGGCCGGCCTTATCCCGCCGGGCCGACCGGACTGGACCTACGCCAGAACCGCAAGGAGCTCCTCGCGAGTTACCGGCGGTCTCTGAAGCAAGGAGCGGCGCAGAAACCGAAGACGGTCACGAACTGAGCGCGACGAGGCGGGCGCGCACGGACGGGGTTCCCCCTCACAAAGCAGGATCCCCGGGCGAGTCTAGCCGAGCGCGCCCGCCACGTCCCGGGGCCTGCCAGGAAACAAATGTTACAACTCCTGCGTGCCACCCCCCTGCCCGGCAGAGGAATCCACTTCATTCCCGTCCTCCCGCCTTGCGGGACGGGGGTGCCGCTCTGCCGTTCGCGTCCCGGGGCGGCAGGGGGCTTTCGGATGCAAGATTTAACAGTTATTCGCTGACAGGCCCTAAATGAAAATGCTGGCATCCAAATCAAATGACAATCGCTGCTCCGGTGCCAGGACCCTTGACCATTCTCGCCACAGTTCCTGGCAATTTATACCCTTGTCACAATTGTTGAGGATGACTTACGGCTTAACGTTTCAGCCTGAAGAGAGCCGACGCAGGTGGAGATCAGATCTCGGGGAGATGCACATCTCTGGATACGCGCGTTCAACCATTAAGTTGTGCGTAGCTGGACGGGCACCTGCAAGGTTACTTCCGGGTGCGTCACCCGGGCGAAATAGACCAAGTCGGCGCCTAACTTGTCGTGTACCCCCTGGGCAAATTCGATCCTAGGATGAGGCGTACAACATCCCCAGATTCCTTACCAGATCTGCACGCGGTCTGTGGGGGCGAGGTAGAGCTTCTCTCCGGGTTGGACATCAAATGTCGAGTACCATGAGTCGATGTTCCGGACGGTATCTGCACGGAACTGCGCGGGGGAGTGCGGGTCGGTCATCACTTGCTGGCGGAGCGCAGCTTCACGCGCCTTCGATCCCCAGTTCTGTCCGAAGGCAATGAAGAACTGCTGGTTGCCGGAGAAGCCGTCCTGCATGGGGGCGGTCTGGCCCGCGAGTGAGGCGCGGTAGCCGTCGTAGGCAGCGGAGAGGCCTGCGAGGTCGGCGATGTTTTCTGCCAGCGTCTGCTTGCCGTTCACGAAGAGGTCGGGGAAGGGCTTGTAGGTATCATATTGCGCGGCGAGTTTCGCGGTGGCAGCGTTGAAATGGGCGAGGTCCGCAGTCGTCCACCAATTGCGCACACGCCCTTGGGAGTCAAACGCGCTGCCTTCGGTGTCAAAGGTATGGCTGATTTCGTGTCCGATGACGGAGCCGATGGCGCCATAGTTGGCCGCGGCAGGGGCCTGCGGATCAAAGAATGGTGGTTGGAGTATGGCAGCCGGGAAGTTGAGGGCATTTTGCAGCGGGAGATTGACGGCGTTCACCGTCTGCGGCGTCATGGACCATTCCTTGCGATCGACCGGAAGGCCGAGACGCGCCACTTCGCGGTGGTAAGCAAACAGGCTGCCGCGCCAGATGTTGCCGAAGATGTCGTCCGCCTTGACTTCGTAGGCAGAGTAGTCGTGCCAGGTCTCCGGATAGCCAATCCCCACATAAAGGGTGGTGAGCTTGGCCTGCGCTTCGGCTTTGGTCTCAGGAGCCATCCAGGAGAGCGCCTCAATACGCTTCCGGAAAGCGGAGATAATGTTCGCAACCATCGCCTGTGCCTCAGCCTTGGCTTCCGGGGGGAAGTAGCGCTGCGCGTAGATTTTGCCGACGTCGTCGCCGAGCAGGCCGTTGACCAGTCCGACGCCGCGCTGCCAGCGCGGACGCTGTTCCGGTGTGCCGGAGAGTATCTTGCCGAAGAAGGCGAAGCGCTCGTCATTGAACGCTTTGGGCAGCACCCCGGCATAGGCTTCGATCAGGTGGAACGCCAGCCAGTCCTTCCACGTGTCCAGCGAGGTGGAAGCGACGAGAGCTGACTCCCCGGTGAAGGCAGTTGGCTGCCAGACGATAAAGCTCGTCTGCTCGCTGAGGCCGGCGCCGCGGAAGTACTCCGCCCAATCGAGGCCGGGGGCTTTAGCGGCAAAGTCGGCCTGCTTCCACGTGTTATTGGCCTTATGGACATCTTCGTTCTCTGCCAAGCTAAGGTGTTTTTCCGCGATGGCATGCTCCAACTCGACGATGTGCTCGGCGCGGGTGTCCGTGTCAGTAAATCCCGCAAGCTTGAGCATGGTTGAGATGTGGGCCTGGTATCTGGCGCGGATGTCGCGCATACGGTCGCTGTCAGCCAGGTAGTACTCGCGGTCGGGCAGTTGCAGGCCGCCTTGCAATAGGTAGGCGGCATAGTGCTCAGAGTCGTTAAAGCCGGGCGCGACCCACAGCCCGAAAAGGTTGGGGGTGTGAAAGTTGGTGTTATTTAGCGCGTCGACGTCAGCTCGGAGGCTCTCACCCAAAGCTCGGGCCAGCTCGCCCTTGTTCTGGATGGCGGCAATTGATTCGAGGTGCGGGCGAAGCGGGGCGAGGCCTTTAGCTTCGACGGCGGCTTCGTCCATGTACGAGTTGTAGAGTGCGGCAATTTTGCGCACGCTGGAACCGGCCGGCGCATTGCCCTTGGCTGCTTCCTCAATCAGGCCGACGGTTCGCTTGTTGCTCAAGTCGGAGAGGCTGGTGAAGACGCCAACTCCTCCGCGGTCGGGCGGAATTTCGGTGCGCTTAATCCACCCCCCGTTGGCGTATTGGTTAAAATCGTCGCCTGGCTTGACTGAGGCGTCCATGTTGGCCACAACGATGCCGTGGGTATCTTGTTTGGGCGCGTCTATTGACGCGTTCTGCGGCTGAGCAGCCAGCAGAGGGAGAGTGAAAAGAGCGCAAATTGCGGCGTGCGTGAGGGAAATTTCCGAGGACCTAGGTTTGAATCTCATGCATAGCACTCCAAAGGCTGCGGCTTAGAAGCACAGTCAACCGGGACTAGACGGCAGCCAACCGAAGAGTGTAGCACGGCCGCCATGTTCGCGGGTGGCGCCGACATCGCTTTTTATGTCGGCGCCCGTTAAGAAGCCAGGACAGGCCACGGATAGGACGCGGTGACAGGGATGTTGCGCGCCTTCGTGGGGCGCATACATGAAAGACAATGTATGCGCCACCCGCGTAAAGACTACTTAGTTGCCGGATAGCTGTGGAGCTGGGGGCCGACGACGTTGGAGAAGTTGTAGTTGCCACGGCGGTCGGCGTCGATAGTCCAGAACATGGCGCCGATCATGCCGGAGTAGCCGGTGGGCTGGTGCAGCTTGTACTTGGTTCCGGCGGGAGCCTTGCCGGTGATGATGTAGTCCATCGCCTGACTGACGATGGTGGGCGTTGTGTCTCCGGTGAGGAAGCCGACGGCAACCTTATCGGCCGGCATCGGTGGGAAGAACTGCTTGGGATTGCCTCCAACGTTGAAGCCGTGCAGCAGGAGTTCTGTCATGGCGGCGTGATAGTCCACGGAGCCGGGCTGATAGATCTCGCCATCGAGACCTTCAAGCGGCGGCGTGTTGTAGTCCTGCACGTCAATGAAGGAGAGGATGTCGCGGATGGCGTACGTGATGGCCAGATAGGAGCCGAACTGGCCACCATAGCTGGGGTAGCCAGCAGGGATCTGCGTACCTTCGGGCACGAGGCTGATCATGAAGCGGGGGCCGAAGTGATCGCGCAACTGGTGCAAAGCCGAGATGAGGTTCACGATGGATGGCGTGGTGGGATGCTTGAAGTCCGTGTCTCCGGGGTCGATGGAGAGAGACGGGCTTTCGAAGTCGATGTCGATACCATCGAAGCCGTACTCGGTGGCGATGCGGGTGACAGAGGAAACGAAGTTCGGAATGCGCTTCGGATCGGCGAGCGTGAAGTGCTGGCCGCCGCCACCGAGGGAAATCATGACCTTCTTGCCTTGGCTCTTCAAGTAGGCAATGTCGGCCTTGAACTGTTGGGTATCGAGTCCGGCGGGTGTGTGGAACTGCATGCTTCCTTCCGGTGCATTCTTATCCGGTGTAGAGAAGGCGATGATGATGACGTCCCACTGCGGCGAGACCTCGCGGAGCGGGAAGGTGGAAGCCGCGGCGCCATAGCCGGCCCAGTAGCCGATGAGCTGATGGCCGTTAGGCGAGCCGCTCATCGGGACCGCCTCGACTGTGGGCTTAGGAGGTGCGGACGCACCACCGCCTGCGCCAGGACGTCCACCGCGTGCCGGGCACGGCTTGGAAGGGTCAGTGAGTGCCTGCGCGTCTGGGAAGCTGTAAGTGCTGCCGAGACCTTCAAAGGTGCCGGTATACCAGGGCAGCAGGGCTACGTTCTGCAGGTGATAGGTGGTTCCGCCCACATGAGCGACAAAGGCCTTCGATGCGGGGATATTGTTCTTGGGGTTCGTATTTGTGGGTTCGAGAAGGAAGTAGGTGGAGGCGACGCCCGTGCCACCGCAGCCGCCCTGGTCTCCCGGACGCATCGCGGCGGGACGCATCCAACTGGGGAAGGTGTTTCCCGCAACTTTGACGTTGCGGCCGTGGAGCAGGGGATCGTGCAGGGGATCGTTGATGAACTCCCCAAGCTGCTGAGTGAGCGGCTGCACGTCACCGTCTTCGACAACGGTGGGTGCGGCATGGAGGTACGAGCCGAGCACGAAGGAGTTTTCGGTGGCGGAGTCGACGCCGTGCGTTCCCCAAGAGCAGCACTCCGTTGCGTCGCCATCGGCGTAGTAAGTGGTGTTATGCGTCATGGCGATGACGAGCTTGCCTTCCTGTTTGGGAAGTTGCTTGAAGAGTTCCTTTTGCAGAAACTCGACGTCGACGACGGCGAAGGAGCCGCCGGTCTTCTTCGAGGTGAGGATGTAGCCGTAGCCGACGGGGACGGTGATCTTCACATGCTTCACCTCTGGCTTGCCGAGCAGCGTATGCCACCCGTCAGCCTTGGGGAAGGTGGTGCGCAGCATAGCGTCGGCATACTGTGTGCTGCCGCCGGAGGGGAAGGCGAGCTTGGAGAAGACGGGCGAGCGCAGGACGCGCGGTACGTCCGGGGCTGCGTCCATGATGAAGGGCTTGCCGGCGGTCTTCTTCGCGTCAAAGGAGAGCGTGATAGGAACGAGCACTGTGGGGATGGTGGTGGTGCCTCCCTGTGCCGGATCGCGGCCGACGAGAGTATAGGAGCCCTGGCCGACGGCGTGCTGGAAAGTGGGCACGGTGCTTTGCGCATGCGCAAAGTGCAGCGGCAGGACGAGGAGAAAGAGGAGACAGATGGACTTGATTCGCATATCCGGATTTGCGGACCTCCGAACAGGATAAAAGACGTGCGCATCCAATTTATTCCACGCGAGGCAGCGATAGCAATAGGGAGCGTCATCATGGTCATCATGAATTTCTCAGCCAAGGGGAAACCTTCACGAAGACCTCACGACTTTGCGCGGGTGGCGCATACATTTGTCTTTCATGTATGCGCCCCACGAACACCCGCATTATCCCTGTCACCGCGTCCTAGCCGTGGGCTGTCCTGGTTTCTTAAGGGTCGCCGACATAAAAGGCCATGTTGGCGCTACGCGCGTTCGACCTCATACGTCAACGGCATGCCTTTGTGTACTGGTTGACATTTAACGCAGTCCGTTATAGGCCGGGGAGGCGATCAGGACCTTCCGGTCCGACGAGACGGAGCGGCTCTTCTACATTAGGAGGCTAGGATGGCCAGGAAACTGAAGCCCGTGCATCCGGGCGAGATTCTGCGCGAGGAGTTCATGAAGCCGCTCGGCCTCAGCATGAACAAGCTGGCGTTGGACCTGCGCGTGCCGGTGACACGGATTGCTGAGATTGTCCACCAGCGCCGCGCCATTACGGCGGATACCGCCCTGCGCCTCGGACGATATTTCAAAACCACGCCGGTCTTCTGGATGAACCTCCAGGTTCGCTATGACCTTGAAGTGGCGGAAGACGAGCAGGCGGGAAAGATTGCTCGGGACGTGCAGCCCTTGGAAGCTTCCGTCTAACTTGCTCTAGCGTTTGTGACCCTGGTCCTTTCTTTCGTGCGCCAATGGGGTACTGGTGTCATCTGGAATGGAATCCCCTTTGAAACACTAGTCATTCCCGCAAAAGCCGGAATCCACCCTGTCGGGCGCGCATTTCCAATGGCTTGCGGACTAGATTCCCGTTTTCGCGGGAATGACTAGCTATTGCAAATGACACCACTCAGAATCCGGGACTCGCAATTCATAATTGCTCTTGCCCTTCAGCCGCCCTTCAATGAGTCAACGGATCAATGATTCAATGACTCAATCGAAGAAGCCCTGGGCTACACCTGTCAATATATTTCTCTTGACAACGCCCCGCCCCTGTGATAGCCTATTAATGTGTATAGCCTGACCCGCGGGGAAGTCCTTTCCCCGCTATCCCAACATTCCGTCCCAGGAGGAACTATGTCCTTACGCA
>Ga0116122_1001309_pt1 | contig 12735 bp, 10 predicted proteins | sample June2015DPH_13_5_FD_89726 | JGI IMG/M metagenome (GOLD analysis project Ga0116122, IMG submission 89726) | Peatland microbial communities from SPRUCE experiment site at the Marcell Experimental Forest, Minnesota, USA - June2015DPH_13_40 | ecosystem: Environmental > Terrestrial > Soil > Wetlands...
CACCTGATTATGCCGAGTTTCTCAACACCTGCATGCCCCCTCAGCAGGCCAAACTCAACCCGTCACTGCAATCCTCGGCATAATCCGGAACTCGGCATAAGCCAATGACTTTGTGATCCTGGCTGATCGACGTTTGAAAGTTGAGGCCGCAGATCGCCTGGTGCGCTCCATCCTGAGTGATATCGGGCTCGAAGTGTCCGAGGCCAAGTCTGGCGTCGTGCGTGCGCAAGACGGGTTCGAGGGTTTCATCTTCCATGGGAGGTTCCTTCGACTCCGACCCCGAGAGCTTGCCAGTTTCAAGGGCCGGCCGCGATCCCGGCCCCGTCGAAACGCCCCCGTTTCCCGGAAGGAGATGATCGATCAGCTCAACCCCACCCTTCGGGGCTGGGGGCACTACTATGCCATCGGCGACGTGGTGTGAACCTCTTCGAGGATCTGGACAAGTGGATCCGGATGCGCCTTCTGTCAAAGGTACGGAAGCGCGAATGGCCCTGTCGTGGGGCTCGGAACTCACGCTCGTCGAAGGTGTGTGTCCGCCCGGGTTGCCGTGGCTCTTAGGAACGGCGACCGGGTTCGGGCTGCAATCTCTAAGTTGAGGTAGCGCTCGGGCGGGAGGCGCACGTCGAGCGCGAGCGTCAGGCACCGACAGCCTCCGCCCGCCTTTTGGAACTCGTCCATCGCGCAGACCACGATGTCGAACCCCCACCTCTCGAGCACAGCTCCGACGCGAGGCGTGCAGTACGGCATGACCACCGTCTTGCCGATGACGACCGAGTTGGCGCAGAAGTGCATCGCCTCATCCTGAGAGAGGACCAGCGGCTCGGGCACGAGCGCTTCGACCACCTTGCAGCCATAGCGGTCCCAGCTTGAAGGCACGACGATGGCCCGCCGGTCGTCGAGCGGGCAGAAGGTGAGGTCCAGATGGTAGAGGTGTTCATCGACCAGCTCGACCGACCTGACAGGCGTGGCGGTGAGATCTGACAGGAGGGCGTGGCTGGCCGCGTCCGACCGCCAGCGGTAGCCGGAGACCAGGACTCCGCCGAAGGGGAGCGCGTCACCCGCCCCTTCGTGGTGGACGTCGTCGGGGAGCTGGTCGATTGTAAAACCCCGTGCCTCAAACCACTCCACGTCATAGACGCTCTCCGGTTGGCGCTCAGGCCGCCGGAAGCGGCTGGGTACGAACTGCTCTCCGTTCACGAGGCCGGCGTTGGCTACGAAGGTCAGATCGGGCACGCCCTGCACAGGCTCCATTAGCTCGATGGCCGCTCCGGCAGCCTGGAGCGTGGCTCGAAGCCGTTCCCACTGCTCACGAGCACGGTCGGCATCGACGGCCACCTCGCGATGCATCCACGGGTTGATCTCGTAGACGACCTCGAAGTAGTTAGGGGGGCACATCAGGTACCGCCGCCCCCACGGAAGTTCGCCCAAAGCACCGGTCGCGCTCACGCGGCCCTCATGCGCCGAGCTGCTCCACGAGCTCGCGTCGGCGCTGATCGTGCTCATCCGGCCTCATGCGCCGAGATGCTCCACGAGCTCGCGTAGGAACAGCCCGACATCGGTCACGATGCCGAGCGCCTGGTGGCTACCGCGGTCGGTGAGCTTGGTCGCGACTGCCGGGTTGATGTCCACGCAGTAGGTCTCGACGGAGGCGGGAAGGAGGTTGCCGGTTGCGACCGCGTGCAAGGTGGAAGCGAGCATCAGCGCGACCGTCACCCCTGGAAGCTGTGCCCTCATCGCGTCGGCGGCCTGCACCACGTCCGTGTAGACGTCGGGCAGCGGCCCGTCGTCGCGCACGGAGCCACCGAGGACGAAGGGAACCCCCCGCACCACGCACTCGTACATCACCCCAGCCGAGACATACCCATCGGCAACGGCAGCGGCGATCGATCCCCGGCGCCTTACCTCGTTGATGACCCGCAGGTGGTTCGCGTGCCCGTGCTCGGCAGGGGTCCCCTCTGTGACCGAGACCCCGAGCGAAGTACCGAGGACCTGGGCCTCGATGTCATGGGCAGCGAAGCCGTTGCCGGCGAAGAGCACGTCGACCCAGCCCGCGCGAACGAGCCTGGCGAGGTCCGGGGCGGCACCGGTGTGAACTACCGCGGGGCCGCAGACAGCCAGGAGCCGCCCGCCCGATCGCTTCGCCTCCCGGATCCGCTCGGCGACCGTGGCGAGCAAGAGGGATTTGGGCTTTTCGGAGGAGACCTCGGATGACATGAACTCGAAGGGGTTCGCCCCTCGTGGGCGCTCGTGAGCCTCCACCCGGATGCCCTCGAACCCGACGACGATGCGATCGCCGGCTCTCACCGCGTGCATCGGGACAGCCCTTGCGGTCGCCGATAGGTCATCGACGACGAGCGCGCAGTCCATCTCCGAGTTCGTCACCTCGAACCAGCTGCCGCCGTGGAGCACGGCCGTGGCGAGGTTCGTTGTCGAGTAGAAGCCCTCGGGCAGCACACCGTCTTCGTCGCAAACGACGAGGGTTGCCTCGTCTCTCGCCGCACGGTTCGCTCCTTGGAGCTGCAGCTGCCCGACGAGCAGCTCGAGGGCGTCTCGGCTCTCAGCTGAGACCTCGATGCATGCACGGCTCGAGTCGACGTTGGTCTTGCCGATCTCGAACTCGACGATCTGATAGTCGGCTCCCGCAGCAAGGATGACGTCCAAGATCTTGGCCAAGGTCAGAGAGTCGATGATGTGGCCGACCAACTCGACCAGCTCCGTCTCCATTGCTCCTCCGAGCTTCCTACCGCCGCGCCTGCGGCTCTTTCGACGTCCATCCGCGTAATCGTCTCGATCGTGTCACGCGGCCCTGGCGTGGCCCCGGCGCGACAGCGATATACAAATGGCTTGTCCTACGGCAAGTTGCCTTACCCGTACCGGTGGAGGTTCCCTTCTACAGCAGGTTCTCGTACCGGTGCAGGTTACGGCTTATCACCTTCTCTCTCAGCCATCGGGTGAGCTCGACCCGCCCGCATGCCACGATCGGATTTGCACAGACCGTGACGTCGACCTCGGCGGCTCGATGGAGCATGTCCGGCTCGGGGGGGCCGAGCGAGCGGAAATGAACCTCCGCAGCGGGCTCATGAGACAGGGGCTCTGCGAGCGCCGCCGGATCTTCCACCACCGTCTCGCAGTTGCGATCCGGCTCGGTAATCAGGATTGAAGAGGAAACGGTCCTACGATCGGTCTGACCTCGCAGCCAAGTCGCGTACTGCCTGGTCAACGTCTGTGCTTGCCGTGGCTAGAAGCGTTCTTCTCGCTGGTCTCAGCCAGGCCCCGTCCGTGAGGTCGCCCCCAGCCAGGAGGCCCGGCCCGTGTCCCACGTTCCGGTGAGAACCACCGTGTCGACCTGTTCTGAGCTGCACCACCCGTTGCAGGAGCTGGTCGCTGCCGCATGCGCAGGATTGGGTTGATCTCATCGGAATCGGGTCCTGGCAGGTGGTGCTACGCTATCGCACATGGAGATAGGCGTGCGCGAACTTCGCAATCGCACTAGTCAGGTCATCGATGCCGTGAGGGCCGGCGAACGAGTCATCCTGACCGTGTATGGCGAAGCGGTTGCCGACATCGTGCCCCACGGACCACGAAGCCGCTGGCTACCAGGCGATCTGCTGCGCGGTGAGCTCGCCGAGCGGGCGGCCGACGCAGCGCTCCAGGACGAACTAGACGTCCTGGTAGGCCAGACTCTGGAGGAGACTTGAGCGTCGAGCCTGCGGGGCTGCTCGACACGTCGGTCTTCATTGCTCGGGAGATAAAGCGACCGCTTGGCGAACTGCCGATGCGTGTCGCTGTCTGCGTGGTCACTGTCGGTGAGCTCCAGCTGGGTGTGCTGAGCGCCCAAGGTGCGGGCGCTCGTGCCCGTCGAGGGGACACGCTCGCACTTGCGAAGACGGCTGATCCGGTCCCGATCACTGAATCCGCCATGGGGGCATGGGCCCGGCTCGTGTCGGACTGCCGTGCTGCAGGCATCCAACGGACCGTCAAGCTCACCGACGCGCTCATCGCCGCGACCGCGCTCGACCTTGGTCTACCGGTCGTGACCCAAGACGACGACTACGACCAGATGGCACGAGCGCATCGAGACCTACGCGTGATCAAGGTGTAGCGGTATGGAGCTGCAGTTGCGCCGGTAGGCGTTGTCCGCCCACCGGCTGGCCGCTGCGGCTGCGGTGCGCTATGGACCGACTTCGGAGAGGGCTGTGGGCCGCTCTGAGGCACCCCGAGCACTACTCGATGCTCGAATGGGTGGGGTGCCGCCGACTTCACTGCCGCTGACTTCGCCCATCCTCGTCGGCTTGGCGTACTGGTCACATGAGGCCCCGGCCGCCAGCGCGACAAGGGAACAAGACGAGCAAAGTGTGTTCAAGCTCCGAGCGGCGATCGAACGGTGACGGCTCAAGACGCAGAAGGGACCAGACGGACGGTGGCGCAGTACCAGCGTCTAGGTTGATGAGTACGTAGACAGCAAGTACCAGCGGCGAGGCTGATCCGGCATGTGCGACCTCGCGCCCGACGTCGACCGTGAGCACCGGCACTCGATGGCGCCGGGTTCGTATTGTGTACGGTACCCCGACGCGTCACCCGAGGTCGGCGAACGAGTGGAGACGATGGTGGAGGTAAGCGGACAACTCTCGAACCAAAGCACCAGGGAACAGATCTCCGCCATCTGGTCCACGATCAGGCATTTTGACTGACGGTCCTTGGATACGGTTCTGAGTTCGAGTCCCATGGTGACTGAGTCGCGCCGACAGGACCTGCCACCTCAGGTCACTACGACACGCGATACCGAGGAGGTGGGCAGGTTTAAACCGGAATGTTCGGCCTGTCCAAAACATGGCATTTTGTGCGCGTACCCCGCCAGTTGCTCAACCGCCGCGGATTTGGCAGGTTCTGCTTACAATCGCAACTATCCCCGAACGGCGTCACCTCGGGGACGCTCCGCTGACGTCGACGGCCGCGCATTAGATGGGGCGCGCCGCCAAGTAGGCCAAGCGGTGAAGGCGGTTCGACCATCCCGCGGCGCACCCGCTCGTAGAGCTTGAGGTCGAGAGCGTTGTATCTGGCGACTATCGCGTGTGTCTCGTCGTCGATGACGTAACCGTGGGCGTCGCCGTCGACATTGAGCCACGGCACCGTTGGTCGTGTGGTCCACTGCAGCGTCCGACGTTCCAGTTGAATTCAGCCCGACCCTACTACCAAGGAGAGCTGTGGTGGCAGCCGTCTTCGACTACGGCGAAGGGAAGGCACGAGCGCGGCGGCTGCGAGGCTAAAGACGAGGAGGAGGTCTTCGAGCGCGCCCGCGTGTACGACGACCTTCATCATCCCGAGCACGGCCGTTACACCGACGAAGGCGCCAGCGACCGACAGAGCGATCACCCAGCGGCGCAGACCACCGGTGGCCACCACCGCCAGCACCACGAGTCCCCAGCTTAGGTACCACGCCCAGAGAATCGGGCCGAGGATGGCCAGAATGAGCAGTGTGAGCCCGAGCCCTCGCAGTAGCCCGGTCCGCGGTGAGCGCAGCAGGAGCCAGACCCCCACGCCCAACGCCGCAGCAAGGCCGAGCCCGTCGAGGACCGTCCGCACCCCCGCCAGGGAAAGGCCGAGCCCCATCAGGTGAGCGATGCAGCTCATCACATGAGCTGCATCGTCGACAGGCGTTACCCCGGTCGAGATCTTCGCCGGGGCCGTCAACGTGCGAAGCCAGCCCCAGCCGATGCCTGAGATCTGAGACAGAGCCGAAAGAGTTGCCAACGAAATCGCGCCAGCACCGAGGGTGTGAAAAATCCGAGCCCGAGTGGTGGCTTTGGGACCTGCCCAGTGCCAGCCGATGAAGAGCACGCCGAGCGCAGCGGGTGCTTTCACGCCAGCGGCGAGCGCGCATAGGACGATGCCCGGGACCGTGCCGATCCGGCGAGCGACGGCCAGCCCCGCTACGAGCAACCCGACCATCAGGGCGTCGTTGTGCGCGCCCGCGACGAACGTGGTCAGAACGAGCGGGCTGCCGACACCGAGGAGGACGACCTCCGCCGGGTCTCGGCCTGCCTCGCGGGCCAGAGTGGGCAGGCCCGCTACGACAAGGGCGATACCACCGAGTTCGATCAGGCGCAGCAACACCAAGTCCGCCAGGATCCCGTGGCCGGACAGATCTGCCGCCGCGCCATCGAGCCACAGGAACGTGGGCCCGTAGGGGGCCGGCGTGCTGGCCCATAAGGGACCGGCAAGCGTGTTGAACGACGTGCCACCGAGGACTCCTGGCCCGTAGGCGTAGGGATCGATGTGGTGGCTCACCATCTCGCCCTGCCCCGCGTAGTTGTAGATGTCCCGGCTAAAAAATGGCGGGGCAAGCATGAGCGGCAGCGCCCACACGACGATGACCCCGAGAACTCGCCGTACCGGCAGTCCTCGATGCCGCGAGATCGTGCGGAGCAGGGAAATCCAGGTGGCCGTGAGGAGGACCAGGCCTCCGTAGATGCCCAGCACCGCCACGAACGGGGGGTGCTTTCCGGCGGGCGCCAGAAAGCCCAAGGGCCCCCCGGGGGTACCGAAGAACCAAGCCCCGGGGAGGTGGGACATGAACTTCGAACCCCCGAGGATCGCACCAAAGACGATCGCGCTGCTTGCCGCTAGCCCGGTGAGCGCCGGTCGCAGAAGAGAGATCGGGTTGTCAAGCGGCGCCGAGCCAGTGCGGCAGCCGGAGATGTCGTCATCCGCGCAGCGGACAACCGACCGCATCGGCATCGGACCACTCTGCCCGATGAAGCTGAGAGAAGGCTGGAAAGCGCACTACTCCGCCATGTCCCGGTGGTGACGTGAGCCGTCTCCCACTCGTGGTGCCCTGCTCTCGCCGATCGGATTGCCCCTGGCCCAGCGAGGGCTCCTATCTTTACTCAGATGCCCGAGAAGCCCGACCAGGCCCGCGCGCCTCACCAACTGTCCTGATGGCGACGACCTCTACGAAGACCGGCGGCGAGCTCGGTCAGGTACCCGCAGTTGGCCTGCGCGGCTTCGTTTCGGAGCTGAGCCCCTGGCGGCTCGTAACCCTGAGCATGTTGATGCTCTTCGTGGAGCTCGCGCTCATCCGGTGGACCGCCGCCAACAACGTCCACCTTGCCAACATCACGAACTTCGTGCTCTTGGCGAGCTTTTTGGGCATCGGGGTGGGTTTCGTGCTCGCCGGGTCGTCACGGAACCTGTTCCGCCTGGCACCATTGTCGCTCGCCGTCCTCGTCGCGTTCGTCCTCATCTTCCCCGTGAAGTTCGTAATGCTTCGCGGCCCGCATGAGTTCCAGGGCCTCTCAGGGCATGCTCCTTTGTCCCAGTGGGTCAGTCTCCCGGTGATCTTCGTACTGGTAGTCGTGGTGATGGCGGGTCTCGGACAGGCGATGGCCCGGACGTTCGCTCAGTTCAAGCCCCTCGACGCCTACCGCTTTGACATCATCGGAAGCGTCGTAGGGATCGTCCTGTTCTCAGTCCTGTCTTTCATCGGGCTGCCGCCCATCGCCTGGGGAGCAGTGGTCGCCGCGGCGTTCGTGTTGCTTCTCGGCATACGCCAACGGTGGTGGCAGTGGGTCGCGATTGCCGCCATCGTGGCGATGCTGCTGCTCGAGTCGCTCTCTACGGTCGACGTCTGGTCGCCGTACTACAAGATCACCACGATCAACGTCACCAGCAGCGTGGACGGCCACGTCTATCACGGATTGGCGGTCTCAGGGAACAACATCCCCTACCAGACCTTGTACTCGATCCCCACCCTGCACAGGATCGAAGCTTTCTACTTCTTCCCCTACTGGCACGTGACGGCGAGCTCGCTCTCCAACGTGCTCGTGATCGGAGCGGGGACCGGCAATGACGTCGGCGTGGCACTGTCCGAGGGGGCGCGCCACGTCACCGCTGTCGAGATCGACCCAGATCTGGTACAGCTGGGAAAGGAACACAACCCCGAGCACGCTTACCAGAGCCCGCGCGTCACGATTCACATCGACGACGGTCGAGCTTTTCTCCAGGACACCAGTCAGCGGTACTCGTTGATCCTTTACGCGCTCCCGGACTCCCTCACGGCCCTCACCGGCCAGTCCGCACCCGTGGGGCTCGAGAACTACCTGCTCACTACCCAGGCCATTCAAGAGGCCCGGGACCATCTGGCCCAGGGCGGGACCTTCGTGATGTACAACTACTACCAGCCGTTCCTGCTCGACCGTTATGCGACCGCCATCGATGACGTGTTCGGCTCACGCCCTTGCGTGGAGCTGGGGAACACTCTGAGCGGCCGCCAGCAGGCTGTGCTCACAGTCGTCTTCAATGGCAACACTCCCAATTGTTCCAGTTTCTGGAACGCCCATCAGGTCACGCCGGTCTCTGACGACCGCCCCTTCCCCTATCTGCCGACTCCCTCGATCCCGAACTTCTATTTGTTGGTCGTGGGGCTCATCCTGGCAGCTTCCCTGGTGGTGGTGCGGGCAGCTGGAGGGCCGTTCAAGAAGATGGCGCGATTCGCAGACCTGTTCTGGATGGGTGCGGCTTTCATGCTGCTCGAATCGAAGAACATCGTGCAGTTCGCGCTGCTCTTCGGCACGACCTGGTACGTGAACTCACTCGTCTTCGCCGGCGTGCTGCTCAGCGTCTACGCGGCGGTTGAGACTGCGCGACACGTGAAGCTTCCACGCCCGATGTTGCTGTACGGGGCGCTGCTCGTGGCGCTGGCGGTCTCGTTCGTTGCACCGCAGGCGTCATTGCTGAACCTGCCGGTCGTGTTGCGCTTCGTGGCGGCTACGGCGCTCGCGTTCGCCCCGATCTTCATCGCCAACCTCGTCTTCGCCCAGCGGTTCAAGGATGTGACCTCTTCCACCACCGCCTTCGGCGCCAACCTGATCGGGGCGATTATCGGGGGAGTGCTCGAGTACCTGTCGCTCATCACGGGGTTCCGATTCCTGCTCGTAGTGGTGGCTGTTCTGTACGGCCTGGCCTTCATCTTCGGCCGGCGACATCTCGCTTTGCGCTCCTGAAGGTCGAGCGACACAGGGCTGTCAGGCCACGAGCTCTGCCGGGCGTGACTGGACTGGTGGGCGAGACGGTGCGTTAGTCGGCTTGGTTAGTCGGTGTGCGAGAGGGACTTGACCCACCATTTAGGGGATCCATCCCATCGTTGCTGGACGCGCTTCGAAAACTGGGAGCCACGCTAGCGACGCCGTCCCAGGGTCCTCCCAGGTTGCCCTGCGATAGTGGCATCCCGTGGTTGTGGTTGCAGCCTCTCGAGAGGGTACCGTCGTCTCGCGCACCCCGGCGGCTCTGCGGCGCGTCTTGGGCCTCGACCGGTTGGCCCTAGCTGTGTTGGTGGTGCTGCCGTTGGCGGTGTTTGCCGTGCCCGCGCTCCTCGGTCACGCGACCGTCGTCAGCGACAACTTCACGCAGAACTACCCGTTGCGGGTGTTGGTCGGCTCCCAGATCCGTCACGGGCACCTGCCCCTGTTCGATCCCTACATCTGGAGCGGGGCGCCGCTGCTCGGGGGCTGGAACGCCGGGGCCGCGTACCCCTTCACGCTTCTCTTCGTGATCCTTCCGGGGACAGCGGCGTGGACGCTCAACCTGGTCGTCACCTGGTGGGTGGCAGGGATCGGTTCTTTCGTGTTCTTGCGCGCTTCGCGCCTCGCCGCTGTGCCGAGCTTCCTAGGCGCCTTGTCGTTCAGCTTTGCCGGTTCCATGGTCGCGCAGATCGTCCATTTCGGCTTGGTGGCGGGCGTGAGCTGGGTACCGGTGGCATTGCTCGCGCTGTTGCGCCTCTCCGAGTGCTCCACATCGCGCGACGCTTCAGCCGAAGCGCGCCGCGCCACACTCCGGTCGCGGCTCGGCTGGACGGCGCTTCTCTGTGTGGCAGGGGCTATGGCCATCCTCGCCGGCGAACCGCGCGCGATCTCGGACTTCGCCGTGATCGTCGGCATCTACGCGCTGTGGCGGGCTCTGCGCCTTGGGCGCAACGCCCGCCCCTATCTCGTGTATGTCGCGGGAGGCCTGTTGCTCTCCGTCGCGCTCGGGGCCGTCCAGTGGCTGCCTGGGACAGCGGCGGTTAGCACTTCCCAGCGCGGCGTGAGCACCACGTACCTGTTCACCTCCGGATCGCTGGCCAACAAATGGCTCCTGCTGATGCTCGTCCCCGACCTCCTGGGCGGGTCGGGGTCCTTCGGACAGCCTCCCTTCCTAGCCAGCTACAACCTCACCGAGGTGACCGGCTACATCGGCCTCATGCCGTTGGTCGCGTCGTTCGCGCTTCTCGGCCGGTTACGATTTCGGCGGCCTGCGCCGGAGTGGCTGATCTGGCAGGTGATGGCGCTCGTCGGGATCCTCCTGGCCCTCGGGGGGAACACCCCCCTTTGGCACTTGTTGATCCGGGTGCCGTTCTTTGGCGGTCAGCGACTACAGAGCCGCAACATCCTGATCGCGGACATGGGCTTCGCCTTCCTCCTCGCATACTGGTCCGACGCCTGGCTGGCCGGTGCTCGGGCGCGACGGATCACTCGGGCACGACCGTTCGCTCGGGCACGACCGTTCGCTCGGGCCGAGCCTGCACGAGCAACAACAACACCTATGTCCTTCGCGACAGGGACGGAACCGATACCCGCGACCGTCGAAGGCGAATCGCCGTACGGACCGTGGACCCGGGTCCTCGGGACGGTGCCTGGGTTACTGGCTGTCGCGACAGTCACAATCGGGATCGCCTGGGGAGCAGGGCTTTTGCAGTGGCTGGGCGTGGACCTTCGTTCAGCTACCGAAGACGGGGGGCTGCGGTTGTGGTTCTTACCGTTCGGAGTACTCGGCCTCGGAGCGGTCGCTCTGATCCTCGGAGGACACCGGCTCGAAACACATCGGCGCACACAGGCACTTGTCGGCTTCGTGATCGTCGACGTCGTCACCTTCACGTTGATGGCGGTGGTCTCCCTGACCCCCAACTTCGGCGGAGGTTCCACAAGATCGACCACCTCCACCTCCGCGACCGGCGGACCCACTCACACCAACAGCCCTGGAGCGTCCATCCCTAGTCCCCGGACCAAGACCACCGCGGCAGCCTTTACAGGTTCCGGGCGCTTCGCCGTCTATGACCCCGACCTGATCGACTCCGACGGGCTCCGTGTCATCGAGGCACCAGACCTGAACGTCATCCACGGTGTTGCGTCCGTGCAGGGTTACAGCTCGATCGTCGACGGCACGTATGCCTCTGCTACCGGGTCGCACCAGCCGACCGGCCTCGGGCAGGACATCCTCAGCCCTCGTGCCATCGGAGACGGGACGCTCGACCAGCTCGACACCACGGTCCTGTTTTCACCACGCGATTACTTCCTCGTCTCCCTCGCGTCCGATCCGGCAGCACCCGATCCGGCTGCAGGTGAGCGAGAGCTCGAGCCTGGTGAACGCGCAGTGTGGTACTTGGGCGAGGACCTGGCCGTCACGAGCATCGTGATACCGGACGCGAACGCCACTAGCGACGTGGGAAGCGGCCTGCAGTTCGGAGTGGTCACGTCCACGGGCGACACGATGTGGGTACCCGCGGCGACCCCAGACGGCCCGCACTTCCTTCAGGTCGCGCTCGCTCGTCCTGAGACTGCCGTTGCTCTCGTTGCCAAGGCAGGCCGGACGCGGATCGGACTCGGCTCCCCTTCGGTCACGAGCGCGGATGGGACCCACTACGTCGCGGACGGACAGCTTCAGGCGGCGATCTCACCTCCCCGTTGGACCTTTCGGGGCCTCGATGGATCCTTCGCCGTCTTCGCGAACCACTTCGCGCGTCCGGCTTTGACGCTGCGGGGCTCCCCAGGGGCATCGGTGTACGCGACGGCGGGTCCGGTCTTTGCCCCTTCGGCGGCTGCCGTCTCGTCTCGCCACGGCGTAGAGGTGATAAGGGCCCAAGCAGCGATCCCAGGCTGGACCGCCACATGGCACCCGGACGCCGGCCCGGCTGTGACGCTTCGGGTACGCCGTGTGGGCCTGGTGCAGGGGGTAGACGTGCCTGCCGGCCACGGCGTGCTCACCTGGACTTACAGGGCACCGGGGTGGACCGTCGGGTGGGTTCTGTCCGCCTGCGCGCTCGCAGCCTTGGCGGTCTTGATCGTCTGGGCGCTGGCAACGCGGCGCACGCGAAGCCCCGAGTCAGTGCCGAGGCCCTGAGTTGAACATGAGGCCCTGGGCCACAGAAGATACGTTACGCGAACGAAACTCACTCATGAGTGAAGCCGGCCTTTCGGCCGGCTTCACGAACGGACATCTATGAAATTGTCTCCAACCGCCTCTAAAGCCACGCAATGCCCTCGGGCGGAGACCGTCTTGTCGGTCGGCCAGCACGCGACTGGCACCTCCACGGCCTTGTTATGGGCTGGGCCCGGGCGGTAGATCTGGGAGCTCCGCAGTCTCCGAAATTCGGTAGCCGGCGGAGCCTGACTAACGCGGCGGACCACCCTCCTCTTGCGAGCTCACCGAACACATCGTCAAGCTCCCTTCTGACTTCCTTCGCCGGTTCAACGACCCGGCTCACTTCCATTGTCCGCCGAAGACCTGTCCACGTCAACACCTTTCGCCCTCCTGATTCACGGATGCCGAGCCGTGGGCGCGAGACGGCGTGCGCGGGCTTCTAAGGTCATGGCGTGGGTGCGCCAACGCCCTGGCTCTTCAACAAAGTCTTCCCTTTGCTCGCCTCCGTCATCCTCATCGCTGTCGGGATGGCCTCTTCGACTTGGTGGGGCCCCCATCTCG
>Ga0116122_1001311_pt1 | contig 12722 bp, 15 predicted proteins | sample June2015DPH_13_5_FD_89726 | JGI IMG/M metagenome (GOLD analysis project Ga0116122, IMG submission 89726) | Peatland microbial communities from SPRUCE experiment site at the Marcell Experimental Forest, Minnesota, USA - June2015DPH_13_40 | ecosystem: Environmental > Terrestrial > Soil > Wetlands...
AGAGCGAAGTAGCTTCGATCAACATGGTCTATGGGGCCGCGGCCGCGGGCCAGCGCGTGATGACAGCCTCTTCCGGACCCGGGATCAGTCTGATGCAGGAAGGCCTGTCGTATCTGGCAGGTAGCGAACTGCCTTGCGTCATTGTCAACGTCTCGCGCGGAGGACCGGGCTTGGGCAACATTGCGCCGGAACAGGCCGACTATTTCCAGGCGGTCAAGGGCGGCGGCCATGGTACCTATCGCAACATTGTGGTGGCACCGGCCTCAGTGCAAGAAATGTGTGAGTTGACCATCTTGGCGTTCGATCTGGCCGACAAATATCGCAACCCCGCTGTCGTGCTCTGCGATGGCTTTGTCGGGCAGATGATGGAACCGCTTGATCTGGAGGAGCGGAATGTCGTGCCGCCGGCCAAGCCGTGGGCGGTGCGGGGCACCCGGGACACGCGGGGCAATCTGGTAACGTCGACCTTTCCGGAACCGGACGACATGGAGGCCCATGTGCGGAAACTTACCGCCAAATACCGCGAGTGTGAAGAACTGGAGGTACGTCACGACGGATACAAGCTGGAGGATGCCGACGTTCTGCTGGTGGGATATGGAATTGCTTCTCGCTTGTTGCGCTGCGTGGTTGACGCGGCTCGCGCGCAGGGCATTCGCGCCGGCTTGTTCCGTCCCATAACGCTCTGGCCGTTCCCGTCGAAGGCGTTAGCGACAGTCGCCGCGCGGTGCAGCAGCGTGCTGGTGGTCGAGCTGAGCGCCGGCCAAATGGTGGAAGACGTACGCCTGACCATAGAGGGGGAAATTCCCGTCCAATTCTATGGCCGCTGCGGCGGAAACGTGCCTTCTGTGGAAGAAGTCTGCGGCCAGCTCACACAGCAAGCTGTTGCCACGGCATAGGAAGAATACAAGTGCCCGAATACGAGATCGTCCACTCCAAATCACCGGTCTTTTTCGATAGGTATGAGCGCATATGGGGGTCGTCGAAACACCAGACACACTACTGCCCTGGCTGCGGCCATGGCGTCGTTCACAAGCTGGTGGCAGAAGCAATCTCCGAACTGGGAGTGCAGGACGATACTGTCTTTGTTACGCCAGTTGGCTGCTCGGAGCTCGCCTTCTGCTATTTCGATCTTGGCCATGTTCAGGTTGCACACGGCCGCGCTCCAGCTGCCGCTACCGGGTTGACCCGGGCGTTGCCAGAAAAGATTGTTCTCTCCTTCCAGGGCGACGGCGATCTGGCCGCGATCGGCATCGCAGAAATTATTCATGCGGCCAACCGGGGCGAAAAGATGGCGGTATTCTTTGTGAACAACGCCATCTACGGCATGACCGGCGGACAGCTGGCGCCTACGACTTTGGTTGGTCAAACCAGTACCACCTCTCCCTGGGGTCGGCGTCCTTCAAACGAAGGCTTCCCTCTACACATTTCCGAAATACTCGCGCAGCTCGAAATGCCTGTGTATATCGAAAGGGTAGCGCTTTCGGATAACAAGAACATCATGAAAGCCCGCAGAGCCATCCGTAAGGCCGTGGAGTTGCAGAAGCAGCACGCCGGCTTTGCCCTAGTGGAGATCCTTTCGCCCTGCCCGACTCTTTGGAAGAAAGAGCCTGTAAAGGCGCGACAGTGGGTAGCAGAAAAGATGATACCTATCTATCCTCTCGGGATCTACCGCGATCGCAAGCCGACCTTGCCGGAAGTGCCGGTTCCGCCGCTACGCAGCATAGCTGAGGTTTTAGAACTGTCCGAGCCAAAGAGCCAGGTCGGCGCCGCCGTTCAGCAAGCCGATATCAAGAGCCGTACCAGACCTTGCACACTTAAGGTTGCGGGCTTCGGTGGCCAAGGCGTGCTGCTTCTGGGCGAGTTCCTCGGCAAAATGGGCATGCGGGAAGGGATGGAAGCGAGCTGGCTGCCAAGCTACGGCCCCGAGATGCGCGGCGGCAGCGCCCACTGCCACGTTTGCCTATCGTACACCCATATTGGCTCGCCGCTGGTCTACACGCCCGATGTCCTGATCGCCATGAATGAGGTCTCGTTGCGCATATTTGCACCGCAGGTGAAGGCCGGCGGCGTGATCCTCTACAACCGTAAGCAACTGCCGGAAGATTTTTCCGTGCCTCAGGCGAAAACCGCCTGCGTTCCCGCCAGTGAAATCGCCGATTCGCTGGGTTCGTCCAAAGTAGCAAACTTCGTCATGCTGGGTGCGTTTCTGGAGCAGACAGCATGCATGCCCCAGGAAACTGCCTTGAGATTGCTGGACGAAACCGTTAAGAACCGGTCGTTGATCGAACTCGATCGCCGGGCGGTCGTGGCGGGAGCAGACTATGTCAAAAGCCAAATGGAAACGAGTATATAGGTACTGCGCAAACCCGTGGGGCTGGGGCTGCGGGACTTCCTCTCCAAGCGGCAAACAACAAAGGCTTCAGTTTCTGGTTGTTTGCCGCTGTTTTTTCCTCTGAGGGTTTTCTACTGCGAATGCGAGATGCTCATGCGAACGTGACGCAATTACGGTGTTTGTCAATCAGGAGCAACCAATGGCATCAGCCTTAGTAATAGGCCTGAAGGCGGAAGTTGAACCGGAAGAGCGTGATGAACAAAACGAATGCGGAGGTGTGAAGAACCTATGTCATGGGAAGAAGAATATAAGTGCAAACTAAAGACACCCGAAGCCGCAGTCGAGGCGGTTAAATCAGGGATGCACCTTTGGATGCATGCAAACAGCGCATGCCCAGCACGGCTAATGGTAGCTTTGGCTAAGCGGACTTCGTGCCTTCGCGACGTCAAGATCTCTCATTTTCTTACGCTGGCGAACGTGCCTACCGCAGAGCCACAGTGTGCCGGAAGTTTTCGGCACAATGCCCTTTTTATTGGCTCCAATGTTCGGACCGCTGTCGCCGACGGGCGGGGGGATTACGTTCCCGTGCACTTGAGTGAGGTTGAGCGGCTGATGGAATCTGGTGACATGACGGTCGACATCGCGCTAATCCAGGTTACTCCGCTTGACCAGCACGGATTTGTCAGCCTGGGGCCGGCTGTGGAAGGAAGCCTGACAGCGGCGCGTTGTGCTCGCCACGTAATCGCCCAGGTCAACGAGTGTATGCCGTGGACCTGTGGCAATACCCAGTTGCACGTAAGCGAAATCGATACGTTTGTTGAATGTTCCGAGCCACTGCCGGAAATTCCGCCTCACCCCAGCAACGAAATCCAGCGGAGAATCGCCCAGAATGTCGCCGGGCTAATAGAGGACGGTAGCACGATTCAGGCTGGAATCGGCGGATTGCCGAACGCGATTTTAGCGTTCCTCGGTGACCGAAAGGATCTTGGATTGCACACGGAGGTCGTGTCCGATGGCATTATTCCCCTAATCGAATCCGGGGTGGTCAATTGCAAGCGCAAGACCTTTCATCCCAATAAAGCCGTGGTCGGGATCGCGTTCGGCACACAGAAGCTATACGATTTTGTCAACGGCAACCCTTTCTTTGAGTTTCATCCCAGCAAGTATGTGAACGATCCTTTCTTGATCGCTCAGAACGACAACATGGTGGCGATTAACACGGCCTTGCAAATGGATCTCACTGGACAAGTCTGTGCTGAATCCATCGGGCAGAGGTTCTACAGCGGGTTCGGAGGCCAACTGGATTTTATAAGGGGCGCAGGACGTGCCAAGCACGGCAAACCGGTGATTGCGCTCGCGTCAACTGCAAAACAAGGTACTATTTCGCGTGTCGTGTCTCGCCTGAGCCCGAGCGCCGGCGTTTTGACTACGCGTGCCGACGTGCACTACGTGGCCACTGAATTCGGGATGGTGAACCTACACGGCAAAAGTGTGCGCGAGAGAGCGGAACTACTTATTTCAATCGCACACCCATCGTTTCGTGAAGAGCTGCTTACCCAATGCGTAGCCGCGCGCTGGTTTCAGCGTAACGACGTGAGCGCCTGTCCGATGGCAAAAGGTGTGCAGGTTGGTGGTTCTTAGGCCTGCACAAGAAGCCAGGAGATGCTGGAGTGGCTGCGGCAGTTGAGGGATGGAGCTGGCGCGGTTTTCACCACTATCCCAATCTTCTGCATCGCTCACGGGTTCATGGCGGCTGAGCGAATTCGTTTTATCCCTCTGCCCGTTCTTCCTAGTCTCGTTCGATGATCCAGTGCCGCTTGACCAGAGCGAACCAGATTGCGCAACTTGGTCGTAGCCAAGTCTGGTTGATGTGGAAGTGTGGCAGGGCCCACGGACCAGCCCTCCGCCAGCGGGCGACGCGACGTCGAACATGTGCCCGTCGCGCCAAATTTAAATCGACATTCGGTGGAAGCAGCTCGAATCCACGCGGGCGTGATCATCTAAATCTCTGATAATAACGAAGGCGTATTCGTCGAGATATGTCGCGAATTCTGCCTGCCGACGTGAATCGACGCCCGCTGTGCTGTTGAAGCACATCCAAGAGCTTGTTCTGATATCTGTAAAACGCCTAACGGACCAGTATTTACGGTGTCGTAAGACGTCGATATGTTCGGAGAAGATGAGCGTATGATACTAATGGTTAATAGGGACGGAATCGAAATGCCGACACCAGCCTTTTCAGGGACGGATTCTCCCGTACCTAGAGGTACTCTTTCTCGATCTTTTGCGATTCATCTGAGGGTCTTTCACGCAGGCAGACAGCGCGTCTTGTCGATAGCCATCTGTAATAGCGATGTAGGCTCGGCAACCGATATGAACCATAGAGCGTCCGCCAGAGGTAGTTCTGCAATTTTCAGACGTGGCTAGGCAGCTAACGGAAGTGAGGGGTCGAGTACGATCACAACTGGAATCGAATTTGCGATGTAATGCTGAGCATTTCCCTCCAACGGAACTCCTAGCATTACATCGCCTCCACGGAACAGTTCCACATCGCCTGTGATTTCCAGCATGGCGCCATCTGGCATTTCCTTCGGCGTGATAATAAGCTTTTTGATGCGCTTCTGAATTTCCTGCTTCGCCAACGCCGTGTCGTCCGCGAGGGCATCGCAAAAGTTCTGGCGTTCTTGCCGCAGGAATTCCCGTATCTGCTCATCCGTGAAGGTTGGCAGTTTCGCAGTTGGCTTTGCGGTCAGCAGGCGCTCGACTTCCGCAAGCCTGGACTCTATGCTTTCGAGTTGCGCCGACAAGAACGACGAGATGCCGTGGCTGGCGATGGCGTCAACCAGATGCTCTGCCTTTTTCACCAACGCCAAGCGTTCTGCTTCGAGTTGTGGACTATTCAATTCCGCCTCCCGAGCCAGCTTCTCTTCCAGTTCGAGGCGTGTCTTCAGTTGTGCCGAAAATTCACGACTGAGTTCCTCTTCCAGTTCGGGGCGTTGCAGGTTAGCCGCAAGCGCGGCGAGAAGCTGCTGTTCCAGCCGCTCCCGTTTGATTGTCACCCGAGCGTCGCAGGACTGACGATAGCGATGATTGCGGCAGCCGTAAAACACGACAGGCGGTTTGCCGCCAACGACGGTGAAAGGTCCACCACAGAGTCCACAACGCATCACCCCGCTGAAAAGATATGTGCGACTGCTTTCGGTGCGAGTCATGCCCCCAAGGCGTCGTCCATAGGTCTTGTCCCGCATGCGCTGGTTGACCTCGTTCACCTTTGTCCACAGTTCCTCGGAGATGATGCGCAGGTGTGGCACTTCGACCCGCACCCATTCAGACTGGGGACGGTCACGCTTGCTGCGTTTGCCGTCAGCGGAATTGAACACCAACTGGGTGCGGTTCCAAATTCGCACGCCATGATAAATCTCGTTCTTACAGATTTCCTTGATTGCCGATGGATACCAGCGCTGCTCAGTCTTCCCGTTGTATTTTCGTTCTGGAGCAGGCACTCCCTCTGTCCGCAGTGTCTTACATATGCTGCCGTAGCCTAGCCCTGTTGCACGCATCTCCATGATGCGCCGGATAATTTCAGCTTCTTCAGGAATGATTTCCCGCTCGACGCCAAGTAGACGCACCGTGGCGCCCCTGCCGCCGTGTTCTGGGTCTGGTATGGACTTGTTCTTATACCCGTAGCAAATTCCACCCGCTGTGTAGCCCCTGCGAATAGCACCCTCTTGCCCACGATGTACTTTTTGGCTTAAGCCACGAACATACTGCTCATCTCCGATGCCCTTGATGATGTAGGCGAAACGGAAAGTCTCGTCACGGGAGTCGAGGCGGTCGCTAACGAAATACAGCCCTACTCCATGGTGGGCGAGCCTGTCGCTTTCCCGAAGAACATCAGGTAGGTATCGACCGAAGCGGGAGGTATCATCTACCAGAATCAGGTCGAAGGGGCGGGGCTTCGCTGTGGCGAGCCGAATCAACTCGGCTAGGCCGTCACGACCGACGAGCGTGCGCCCCGTCAGTTCGGAATCCGAACGGATGTATCGGTCGAGAATGACCCAGTCATTCTTCTCCGCTGCCACACGACAGTTGCGAATCTGGTCTTCTATTGAGGTCTTGCGTTGCAACTCCGACGAATACCGTGCATATACGGCACACCGAGGTTTCGGCGATTCGCCAGCAGCAGCGACTTTGTTGTGTTCTTCTAACATTATTATGTTCGCCACAGGAACCACGCCCGTGACTTCCCCCTACCTAAGCACTCGGTAGCGAGTTTTTTCATTCGCTGACATTGGGGAGGGCGCAACGTCCCCTCGTTACATCAAAGGTTTTCTCTTACTAAAGAGGGTCATAGTCGTCTTGGCACCACTAACAAGTGTTCTGGCGAACGCGTGGACTCGATACCGTGCATCCGCAGAAACTTGTCAACCAGTCGCGGCACTAGCCACTCGCGCGTGACCGAGCCCAGGGATTCGAGATCAGGTTTGCCGGTAGGAAGCCGAAGCCGCGTTTCCGGCCTCCCGCTTGCGGTATGTACTCCTGGAGACACAGTGGCTACACCACTGGTTATCGTCGGTTTGCCTTTCATTTGGCTTCTTTTCTTAATCAAGACGTGTTCTCCTCCACTGCAGCAGGTTTGCCTCGCAGCCCATAGACGTAGCTGCCGTTACAAGCCGAGGGCCGATTCCGATAGCGACATCACGTTGATAGAACCGACGATGTATTCAATAGCGTGATATGGAATGAACAAAAGCAACGTCGTCGTTGAGGTTGCGAGCTTGAACTTTTGCATCATAGCTTCCGTAAAATCCTGGCTCTCTACCCAGATGCCATTGGACTCTACGCCATGCAACCTGACCAAGGACATCCCATCTCGGTCCAGTGTTGGAATCCGGACAATGATTACCTTGCCAACCATGCCTTTCAGTGCAGGACAAGCTTTCGGCACCGCTTGCCTCCCTATCCAGAATTGACGGTCCCTACGCTCACGTCACGACGCCTTAGCCCTACTGGCTTTCACTTCAGTTACCGTTTCTACGATGAAGCGTCCAAAGATGCCGCGGTTTTGGGGGCGAAATGAGCCGATACCGACGAACTGTCCAGCCACGTCCAGATGCTCCTTCAGAATATCCATGGTGATGATGTCATCGAGCACGGTAAAAACGACTTCGCCGGCCCATTCGTTTATTACAGGAAAACACTTCAGGACGCGCTTGGCGCCGCCGGGCTGGCCATCGGCTGGAACATGGCGCCACTCGCCTTGCACTTGATCTTTCTTAATCTTGAGTACCAAAGGCTCGCGCACGATCACCCCAGAAACAAAATGCTTGGTGTAAGTGGCTTTACCTTTGCCGGGAATCTGCTTACCCAAATACTTTGCCGCGTTGTCCAGGCAGTTTTTGAAGGCAAATGCCGGAATGTACACAGTGCCATCTGGCCGCGCGTGAACGCGGTTGCGCCACGTGCGCTCCTCATAATCTTGATCATTTTCACGTGGCTGCCTCGGTACATCCTGGACGTAATACCGGGAGAAAGACACGGGGCTGGTACTTTTAATCTTGGCAATGATGGTTTTCACATTCTCTCCTTATCTCATCGCATCGTGGCGGGCTTAGCCTCGGCACGTGATGCCTCGTCTGGTCTGGACATATCTCATCGGGTCTAGTCAAAAGGCGCACAAACCTGTTCAGGGAACTGGCTTCACCAGGTACATCTTCCTTCGCGCAATCCGGACGCTTGGAACAAGACCAAGGTGTTCGCTCAACCTGATCGGATGTATCTTCTGCACAGAATTAATTTCCGGAAATTGCAGGGATGTCAGGTTGGGCTGGCTCAGCTGATGACAGTTTGCCGCACGCGTTTTTTTCGCCGCGCGTTGTGCCACCTCGATCCGTTCCCAGAGGTCCGCAGGAGGCTCGGGAGTGCACGTCAAATCTGCTTGCAGCGCGAAGTATTTCTGCACATCGGCATCAGATTTGAATCGTCTCGTCATATCTCTTCCTAACTCGTCAAACCTTGTCGCAGGTTATCTAATCAAGCCACGTCAGATACCGACAATTGCGGCTGCCGGCGCCCCACCTTAAACGTCGTCGCCTTGGGCAGAGGCAGCTTATAAAGAATCTTCGTGTAGGCGATGGGGTCGAGCCCCTGCCTCTTCGCTTCCGCGAAAACGTGGAAAATAATGGCCCCAACGTCGGGCATCAGTTTGAACGCACTGCGCCGCCGCGCGAAGCGCGTCTGCAACTGCCAGCACGGGCACACGAAGGCATGGCGGTTCGTGTGTTCGATGTGCATATAAAAGTGCAGATGGGACCGTACGATGAGATCGGGCGGTTTCGCCTGTCCCTTGCTGCCGGCGAGCTGCGCCCAAACCGCTTCCGTGTCGATGCTACCGCTGCGGCTGAACCCGCTGCCTCCGCCAACGTGGTGAGCAAAGTTCAGTGCAACACCGTCCATGTCAAGGTCGAGCACTTCTTTGCAATGACGGCCTACAAAAGCGGATTCAATGTTCGCGCCCTCGATGCGAGCAGCGATTGATTCCAGTTCCTCGGCTCCACGCCCATCGTGGTATTCCGTACCCTGAATGAAATAGAACGGGACCTCACGGCGCATGTTCTTCTCAAGCCAATTACGCAGGTCACGCAACAGGAATACCGCCGCGGCTTCCTGGTCGTTAGGCGCCACCAGCGTCAGCTCGGATGCCTTTTGCTTGGGCTGCTTGCCTTCGATCACATCGCCATTAACGACTACGCAGTCGATGCTGAATCGCGCTGCCTTGCGTTTCAGGTCTTCCCAGCATTCCCACAGGTATTTCTGGCCATCGTTCTGCACCTTTTCCGCGCCGTCGCAGCTGATAAAATCCGGCGGCAGCAACCCGTACATCGAGCCGACGTGAAGGTCTCCTATCACGAGCACGTTCCTTGTGCCGTTTGCAGTCGGGATTCGAGGGGTCTCTTTTTGTCCCCGTTGCTTCGTGTGCTTGGCTTTGTGCTGCAACATAAAGTCGCTAATTCTCCGCCTCGCTGTCAGTCAGAGATGGGATTACGCAGAACCAAAGGTGAGCATGAAAGCGAAACAGCTGCAGTGCGAATTCACGATCGGCCAGCGGTATCGGTCCATCGTTGAGGTATTCGCAGAGTCTGCTGTCCTCGCGGACGATCACCAGACCAAGCGGGTAAAGATTTTTGCTATCGGCGTATGCGACCAAATCGCCTGCCTTTTCTGGAATGAAGTCGACACCCCCGTCGTGCTCGCGGTACTGGTTAGGAGTCAGCCAGTACGGTTCGTTTTCGGCGGTTCGAATGCAACGCTGCTGGAGAGCTTCCGCCAAATTTTTCACGAGCAAAATTGCTACGCGCTTCATATTCGTACCCGCAATTTCCATTCTGGGCCGCAGGTTTTGCTCCGGCGGATAACTACCAGGCTCGCAAGCCTGCCTTCCGCGCTGCACGAACAGTCTTCTTGGACACACGGTACGGGAGCCTGACGATTTTTCCATCGGCAACGTATCCCCTATGCATACGAAAGAGGAGGTTGCGGAGAGAGTGGTAGGGATCTTTGGGGTTGTTCTCGTCGACTCGCTTGATCCCTTGGGCGATTTCGGCAATGGTCATTCCCTGCGCCCACATCTTCGCCACCTTGACACACGGAAACCGCTTGTACTGCTTTCGGCGCTGCTGGTTATGAATCTGTGACATTTTTGTTGGAATTGGCTTCATGAAAATATTTCCTTTCGGTGTAAAGCTCCTTATAACTCCTAATGAGCTATTATAGCAAAGCAAATATTCGTTGTCAAGCCGGGGAGCTCTCTTCCCTAATGCGTTATTTAGGCTCTTTATTCTTGAGGATTACTTCGGCGCGCCGCTTTACTGCGCGAGCGACAAACGTGCTGATGCTTTCGCCGACTTCGTCCGCAGCTCGAGCGACTATTTCGTGCGTTGGGTCATCCAGGTATCCGGCAACCCTGTGGGGAAATCCCTTTCTGGGTCGGCGACGTTTGCTCCGGTCTCCTCTCTGCGGCATGCATGAAATTCTACCTGCCTTTCCTAGACCACAACTGAATTCCCGAATGAGTGCACCACGTTAGTACACGCATCGCCACTTATGTCGGGACGATGAGGTGTTCAGAGTAACTGCTATGGCGAGGCGATTCTAAGCACTCGCTGGAAGCTGCTGCTGAATACGCTCAAGAATCCAGCTAAATTTCTGCTATTATTCGCTTTTAAGTCAGCTCGATTCCATTTCGATGTCTGAACAACAAATGGTCAAAGCCTCTCTTGCCAGGCTCCAAGCCTGACACACTTGCGGCTACTGTTTTTTGGGACGGAGTTGATGGATGGTGGTGCGGCTGCTCGAAGTTGATGAATTTGTGATCGGCTCGGACATTTTTCAAGAAACCGTTCATAGCCTCCGCGCATTTGGCCAGCGCGGGCTCGAAGGACTCGTTTTGTGGTTAGGCAAAGTTGAGGGGCAACGAGCCCTTGTGGGTCAAGCTATTACGCCACCGCAAGAGTCAATCGCCAGTGAGGACGGGGTCGGCTACTTCGTGACTGGTGAGACGCTGTTCCTCCTCAACCGAGCTTTGTCGGAAACCGGTCTGCATCTTCTCGCACAGGTCCACAGCCATCCAACCGACGCATATCATTCAGACACCGACGACCAGTTCGCTATTGTCACCGCCGACGGGGGTTTATCGTTGGTAGTACCTGACTTCGCGGATGGCCCCGCTGATCCGGCTGGCTGGGCCGTCTTTCGCTTGATCAGCGGTCGTTGGATTGAGCAGAGCATCCAGAAGTGCCGTCAGATGCTGAAATTAGTTTGAAATGTCTGAGTTAAGTTAGCCTGCGTCAATCGGCATGGGCCATCGCTCCCCACCTTTTCACGTACGTCTCCTGGTAGTCAGGGTCATTGCAGATACAACCATTTTCTCGCAGCCGCGGCTTTCGCCACAGTGTCGGGAGTGCGATTAGGATGTCGTCCCAGGAGATGAGCACTTCCGGATGGGAGTAGCGGGTCAATTCCGGATCTGTTCGCTTCACAAGTTCGGAAGCCATGAGGATGCCGGCCAGTACCGACTGATGAGCCAAGGGAACCGCCTCAAGCTTGCCGAGACCTGCGACATCGAGCGGGACCGCTCCGCACACCACATCAGTGTACAGTTCCCCCAACGTTTTGTTCCGCCACGCTGACAATGCCTCGACTGTAACTCCCGGCGCTGATGCAGCCGTCTTGATGTCTTCATCCGAAAGAGGTTGGCGGGTAACCCACAAAAGGGCAGCGCGTTCCGCAGTGAATCCGAGGGCTTTCGCGGCTTGGTCGGTCGCGGACAGCCCCCGGCCGTGCGGATGGTAGAGGCAGGCAAGGCAAGCTGCGTCCCGGGAAAATACGTGCCACGATGCGCCGAGTGATCGCTCGCCCGTCCTGATGATGTGTACGGCATCACGATCCGGCTAAAGCAGCGTGAGCTATGGGAGCCAGACTTTGTTTCGGTGATTGATTGTCGCGGCGAAAAAGCGCAGAAAGAAAACTACACAAAATGGCATGAACTCGGCCATTTACTCATCTTGACAAGTGACAGCCGCTCTACATTTCGCCGAACGCATAGCGCAGAAATCTCTGATCCCGAAAAGTCTCTCATTGAGGTCATCGCGGGTAGATTTGCCTTCTGCCCTGACATGATCCGAGCCCATGTAACGGGCACAGCATCCTTTGAGTTGATCGAAACGATTCGCAGCAAAGTCTGTCCCGAGGCCAGCCGCCAGTCGGCGTTGATTGGAATCGCAAAAGCGTGGCCGGCCCCGCTCTTGCTAGTCAGGGCAGAGCTCGGGTTGCGCAGGAGTGAAGAACGGGAATTGCAGCAAGGAGCATTTGAATTCAAAGATGTTCCTCAGGCAGCCCTTCGCGCAGTTCATGTTACTGCCAGTGAAGCCGTAAGAGAACGAAATGTTACTATTCATCAGAACATGCGTGTCCCAAAGCGATCTGTGATTTCGCACGTATTTGATGCAGCATATGGAGAAGACGAAGCCGTCGAGAATCTTTCATCTTGGGAAGCTAGCGACGGGACGAAGCTTCCACCAGCCAAAGTGACGGTTAGGGCCCGATACAGCTGGAATGGAGTGGATGCGCTGATTGTTATTCGTGGCGCATAGAGGAGCGCTAGGGGTGCGCGGCATCCCGTCGCGGACGGTTATTGTCCGATATAAAAACATTATCCTGCGTATGTTGCTGATTGTACGTATCTGTAAGCTATTATAAATTATGTATGTTATACGTTTAGCTGGCTTTGCCAGAAAGAGTTAGCGCTCCGCTCAGGATGACACCCTCAGAGAACAGTTTTTCAGCAGCCTGCTAGAAGATCATAATTTATCCTTACGTCTTCTTTCTTCTA
>Ga0116122_1001335_pt1 | contig 12550 bp, 20 predicted proteins | sample June2015DPH_13_5_FD_89726 | JGI IMG/M metagenome (GOLD analysis project Ga0116122, IMG submission 89726) | Peatland microbial communities from SPRUCE experiment site at the Marcell Experimental Forest, Minnesota, USA - June2015DPH_13_40 | ecosystem: Environmental > Terrestrial > Soil > Wetlands...
CAGGTGCAATCACTGGATGCCGGTCTGAACTCGTGCAAGGCATCGATACAGAGACTGTCGGTCCCACCGGCCGCACCGGACGCGGTGCCCAGCGCGTTATCTAGCGCCACACCGGGCGAGATCTATTCTGGCTATTCGGCCAGCGACCTTTGGGTGTTCGACATCTTCTCCCACGAACCCCCGGCACCAACGCCGGGTTTTGTCACAGATTTTCTCGGCACGCGAACACGCACTTCCTCGCTATGGGACGGGGTCCGCAACCTCAATGGACAGGTCATGGGTCGGCCAGTTCCACACGATCTGTTCGAAGCGGTCGAGTGGGTCGGTTTTCTCAAGGCTGTCGCCACAGCCCGCGACGGCCGTTTCGCGATCATGGAGCTCGGCGCCGGATTGGGCCCCTGGCTCGTCGCCGGTGCCGTTGCCGCGCGGCTGCGCGGAATAACCGACCTACGTCTTCTCGGTGTGGAGGCCGATCCTGGTCGCTTTGCTCTGATGCGCCAGCACTTCCTCGACAATGATCTCGATCCCGAGCAACATCGTCTGATCTGCGCTGCGGTGGGAGTGGAGAGAGGCCACGCCCGATGGCCACGAATCACTGATCCTCCAAATGCAGCCGGGGCTCGGCCGGTGCGAGAGGTAGGAGGAGGACTGGATCAAGGCGATGTCGCCTACATGCAACAGGCGATCGAGGATTTCATCGACGTCGAGATAGTGCCCTTCGAAGACCTCCTCTTGCAGGAGCCCAGCTGGGATCTCGTACACATCGACGTTCAGGGTTGGGAATCGAAGCTATGTGCGGGTTGTGTGCAGGCATTGAATTCCCGCGTCCGGTGGATGGTCATAGGCACCCACTCGCGGGCCATTGACGGAGAGGTCATAGAAGCGCTTCATGGTGCTGGGTGGGTCTTGGAACAGGAGAAGCCCACTCGGTTTCGTTTCGATCCCGCTCAAGCGTCTCTCGAACTCATGACCGAGGTCGATGGTGTTCAGGTATGGCGAAACCCGCGGCTCTCGGAGAACCCGCAACCGCCATAGGATTGCCCGGACACACTGTCATAGGCCCTACGCGTCTCTCGGGCTGGTGCTGAGCCCCTCCTATAGCGTCAGCTACGCAGGCGGAACCAACTACCTCGCTTCTAACGCCATCGGAGTCGTCCGGCTGTTGTGATCAGACGGCCGCCGGGCTTGTGCCTGGATGGACCCTGATCCCGGGCGACAGCGATGTGAAGAGCGAACCTCCCCGAACCGCGGTCACACGGTGGTCACAGACGCTTGCGGATTACCCCGGACGGGCCAACATGTGGTTGTCGTCTACGGATCGAGGATCGCCCCCTTACCTGGACGATTGCGGACAGCGTGGACGCGGCCGGATGAGACCAGCGGGAGTTCGAGTCCTCCCCCCCGAGCCACTCACAAGAGGTATTCACCGAGATGTTCGACGCTCCGCGACGTCACGAAATCGACGAGCAGCAGGTAATCGATCTGCGACGGGTGCTCAGGGGCGCCGGGATTATCCCCCGGAGTCCACGTAGCGAACGTGCACCGCAAGGTTGTCGATGGTGGTTCCGTTGATGGTCGGCGCGGTCAACGGTTCACCAACAGTGGGGGCCAGACCGCAATATCGTCTTTGGTGGATACGTTGATCGGCGGACCGGATGGCGAGTTGCCATCATTGCAGTGCGGGTGCGGGTGCGGGTGCGGGTGCGTCGACCCTGGTGGTCGGCCATCATGAGTGACTTCGTCACCTCCCAGCCATCGAAGGGGCCAGCCGTGCCGGATATTCTGAATGAAATTCCCGAGAGCCACCGAGACCTTCTACTGGCACCCCTGACCGCCACGCTCACCACCATCGACGTCAACGGCCATCCACAGTCGACAGCCGTCTGGTACTTCGTGGATGGGGATGGCCAGCTGAAGGGTTCAACCACCTCGGACCGACAGAAGTACAAGAACCTGAGTCGCAATCCCAACTGCGACCTGTTCATCATCGATCCGCAGAGCCCGTTCCGCACTCTCGAAATACGGGCCGAAGCCGATCTTGCCCTCGACCCCGATAAGGCCACAGTTCGCAAGTTCGCTGACGTGTATAGCGTTGACGAAGCCATGTTGGTTCGCGCTGAGGAGGACCGCTACACGATCACCTACCGGCCTCGTCGGTTGGTCATGAACCCACCCGCGCAGAGCTAGAGCTGTCACTTATCCAGGTGAGTGGGAGCGCCGGGCCGAGCGCTACTGTCGACGTCATTAGAGAGTCATTGGAGGGAGAGTGGCGGAGCTGGGAGTGCAAGGGTCCGACGAGCTGGATATCGGTGTAGTTGCCGGTCTTGCGGAGCGGTTTCGCGAACTTCATCAGAGGTCTCACCCACTTGTACTCGTGAATGTGTGGGACGCGGCGAGCGCCCGGGCAGTGGCAGCCGCCGGGTTCTCGGCGGTCGCAACCTCGAGCAGGGCCGTCGCGGCATCGCTCGGATTCGACGATGACGACTCCATACCGCCTGATCAAGCCTTCGCGGTAGTTCGCCGGGTGGCCAGGGCCGTGGCTGTGCCTGTGAGCGCTGACATCGAAGCCGGCTACCAACTCCCCGCCACCGACCTCGTGGAACGCCTGATTTTGGCAGGGGCCGTGGGGTGCAACATCGAAGACACTGATCACCATGGCTCAGGTCGGCTCGTCTCTGCCGAAGCGCAGGCCGACCGATTGGCGCAGATCAAAGCTGCCGCAGAAGCCTTTGGGGTGGACATCGTTCTCAACGCCCGTATCGATGTCTTCCGCTTCACTGATGATCACGCCCACGTGGTGGGCGAGGCGATTGAGCGGGCACAGCTGTACCTGCTGGCGGGCGTCGATTGTGTGTACCCGATCCGGCTCGCGGACGCGGCGCTGATTGCTGAGTTCGTCAGCGCCGTTGACGGGCCCGTCAACATCCTCGCTCGCAACGCGCCAACAATCCCATATCTCGCCCAGCTCGGCGTTGCCCGCATCAGCTTCGCCGACGAGCTCTTCCAGATCACGCTGGCTGCGCTGAGCGAGCGGCTCCGCGCTATCGCCAGCGAACTACCCGCATGACTTCAGCAAGCGAGGACCTCGCAACAAACTAAAACAAGGGTCTCATCGAGGCCGCAGTCTGGCGCGCTCTTCCGGCCTGCTCATGCTCGGGCTGGTGAGGACGGGCCTGCCACTGCCGCTGCCAGCACATAGCGGCCCACCAGTCCGCCTTGCTTCTTGGCGTGTTCTGGACGGCGACCTGTCCGAAACTGCTCGGTAATCGTGGTTCTGATCGGCTGGGCCCGCGCCGTGCTCCGGGTGCCGTCAACGTCCGCTGCGGACTATGAACTTCTGAGGTTCGGTCGAACGCGGTCACAACGTGGTCACAGACGCTTTCGGACGGTCCCGGACGGACCGACATGTGTTGTCGTCTACGGGCTGAGGATCGCCCCTTTACCTGGACGATTGCGGACAGCTTGGACGTGGCCGGATGGGACTGGTGGGAGTTCGAGTCCTTCCCCCCGAGCTTGATCCGAGAAGCAAAGCCGCTGGTAAATGGGCTTGCCGCCTGGGTGTGAAGTACCACGAAGTGCAGTCTGTGGTCACAACGGTCCGCCCGTAATCGGCCGGAGCGGCAACGCCACTCATGAATCCATTGGCGACGTTCTGGCCTGACTCAAGCCCTAAGCCCGCACGCGCGAGCCGTCGATCGGTGCGCGGCGGATGCGCTGGGGACCGGGTCGGCGAGCAACACGTAATGGATTGTCGGGCGCGCCGCACTTGAGAAGGGGGAGCGTTCGCCCCGAAGATCACCCCACTGGCGGACGCCGACGAGCAGACCCAGCTCCTCAACTTTGGCGGTCGGGCTGTCCGCACCCCTCCGGCCGGACCCGGCGAGCTCTGACCTTTCTCCAGTTCCCGGAGAGCTCAGGTGTTAGTCCTTGCGCCCGGTGACTGCGAGGCTCACGCCAAGGCCGATCATTGCCAGTCCCCCGGTCCCGCCGATCGTCGCGAGCCGCTGAGGCGATCGTGAGAGCCACTGGCTAGCCGTGCCTGCGGCGATTGCCCAGATGCTGTCTAGTACGAGCGCGATCAGGGGGAATAGCGCGCCGAGAAGCAGCATCTGAAGTGCCAAGTCCCCGGAGGCTCGACTCGTGAACTGCGGCAGCGCAACGACGAAGAACGCGATCGTCTTCGGGTTCGTGGCCCCGACGATGGCCCCGTCGCGCACCGCTTTGAGCGGCCGCATTGGTGCCATGTGTTGAGAGACCGCTTCGGCGAGGGAGCGACGATGCCGGACCGCCTGTACGCCCAAATAGACGAGGTAGGCAGCGCCCAGTAACTTCACGACGGTAAACACCTGCGCTGAGCGCTCTATGACCGCGCCTATCCCGAATGCCACAGCGACTACCTGCATCACAAGCCCGAGTTCGTTCCCGACAACGTTCAGCAACGCAGTCCGCCGCCCCGTCGTGAGAGCACGGCTAATGGTGAACAGCACGCTCGGCCCTGGAATGGCAATGACGATTGCTGCGATACCTGCGAACTCCAGAAGGTGTCTCGCCGACATCACGAGCTCAACCTAGTAGAAGAATTGGGCGCGCTCCAGAACAGGACATACCAAGAGCATGTCTTGCATGGTCGGTCGGACTCGTGGCCACGCCCGAGTCGGCGATCCCGAGCATGCCGTGCTTCTGGGCCGTTGGGCAGTCGCTAGTACAAAACGTTAGATCCGGCTGACCCTCTCGGAGTGGTCGCAACCGCTCGACCGAACGACAAGCTCGTCAGGACGTGGGTGGGAGTTCGATGACGCGGCCATCCTGTTCGCCGAACGCCCAGACGTCGATGGCCGGTGGTTCCACGCCGAGCGTCGTGAGGGCGGTGCAGATCTGGCTCCGATGATCCGTTCCGTGGTGCAGCGCCTGCGCGAGCCGTATGCCCATCACGGTGTGGGTCTCGGACCCGTCGTCGTGGTGCCTCACGAGGACGGCATCCGGATCGAGGTCCTGTGCCAGAAGCCACGACCAGGTGGCGCCGTGGCCTTCCATCGCGGCCCGGAGCTCCGGGAGGTCCATGTGGTTCTCGTCGATGAGGTGGGTGCGGTCACCAGTCGTGGCGAACAGATACGACGAGTCAGACCCGATCAGGTGGCGGACCGTCTCGAGGATCGAGCCGTAGGTCCCCGGGACTGCGGTCCCTAGCTGCTCTGGGCTGAGCCCGAGACATGCATCGACTAACCGCAGTGTCGCCCACACGTGGTGCGCGAACGCGTCCCCTAGCACGGACTCGTTCACGCGGCCACCGTAACACTGGACGGCTGGGCTACCAAAGCTGCATAGTCCACAGAACGCGCGACCACGCAAGCCTTCAACAAGCTTCAGCACCGCGCCCTATTCGGCGATATGGTGTCGCTGCGCGACACCCAGTTTCGGTCGGGAATATCTGTTATGCGCACCTCCGGGCCTGAGTGGCGCTATACGCAAGTGCCGGGTCTGTACGGGGCCACCGAGGGTCGCAGGTGACCACGCCCACCCTGGATCCATCAGGGTGCTCGATCCCGTGCGGTCGGATGTCAAGGTCCGGCGAGCAACACGGCATCACGTTGCGCGCACCCCCGCCGGGTCCAGCGGACCATCCCAGCTTCTTCTGTCCGGCGGCGGGGGTGCCCCGAGGCACCGTTCATCTACAGAAGTCCGAGCAGACCGTCACCAGCGACGAACTGCACAGCCGGCGACGGTAATCGCCGAACGCATCGGCCGGGAGCACGGTACCGTAGAACGTAACGAAGGAGATCCACCATGACCACGCCAAGCTCCACCCTTCCGAAGGTCGGTGCGTACGTCGTCGACGGTGCCCACACAGAAGTCGGCTTCGTCGCTCGTCACTTGGTGGGCACCAAGGTGCGGGGCCGCTTTGCCGAGTTTTCCGGCACGTTCACCGTGGCCGAGAATCCAGAAGCGTCCACCCTGGAAGCCGAAGTGAAGCCCGCCAGCATCCACACGAACCAAACGATGCGCGACGACCACTTGCGCACGAACGATTTCCTCGATGCCGAGACGTACCCCACCCTGACCCTCAAGAGCACGGGGCTCAAGAAGGTGACCGACACCGAGTGGAAGCTCTTCACCGACCTCACCATTCGTGGCGTAACCAAACCAGTGGAGTTCGATCTCGAGTTCCTGGGCGAGGGTGCCTCCATGCAGGAAGGCAAGACCGTGGTCGCCTTCTCTGCTACGGCCGAGATCGACCGACGGGACTTCGGCGTGAGCTTCAACCACTCCCTACTTGACGGAAGTGTCGTGGTGGGCAACAAGGTCAAGATCGAATTGGAAGTCGAAGCCAGCCTGGCTGAATAAGCGAGCACTATTGCTCGGGGCATCGTTTCCGGGCGGGAAGCTACCGACCCAGACCACACTTCGAGGGTAGGCATGCGGGGGCCGTTCCGCGCGTTAGATGGGACAGTGCTGAACAGGCGGTCACTGCTCGTGTGCAGCAGCACGCGCAGCCGGTCGACATCGTCATTGAGGTCGAAGAACGCCGGCTACCGCCACCTCGGAAAAACCCAGCTGGTCGCAGTAAGGAGGAATCGGTCTGCGTCGGTCAGCCTCGGCTGATGGACCTGGTGGCGCAGGACGGCAAGCTCGTGGCGTGATACCACGATCTCGAGGTCCTTCGCGTGTCGCGAACGAAAACGCAGCACCATGAGTTCAAAGACGCGTCGCGCCAGAGGGTAGAGAAAGGACACCAACACGCGAAGTCTCCAGGTTTGCGGTCGAGGACGGCGAACCTTACGACAGGGGAACCATGGTCCGCTGTCCAGCTCCCAACTGGCCCAGCGCGAAATCCCTCGTTGCCGATTCGATCAACTATTGGCACCCCACAGGCTCTGGCGCGAACCGACGGGGCGCCCGGAGGCACCCCGTCGATGTAGAGACCTTGGGCACGAGATCGTGCCCAGCCGCCAGGTCGAATCCCGGCGGGAACCTTCTTCTACGACCCGGCGTGGCGAAGCCTGGGGAACTCTTCCTCCTCGGGAACCCTGCGCAAGTGCAGCAGTCCGAGAAGCGTGAGCACCAGCATGATGCCGGCAAGGATGAACGAGATGATGGCTCCCCACACGGCGACCTGGCCGATGGTCCAGAAGGCATATGCCTCTAACAGCAGGCCCCGAAGCGTCGTGCCCTGGAACACGGTTTGGAATTTGGCCTCTGCTGCGGCGTAGCCGGGACTCTCCTCCGTGAGGCCCAAGGCCGTGGGGCTTAGCTGCGAGTAGGTCTTGCCGCCGCCGATTTCTTGGAGGTGCACGGCGATGAAGTGGTCGGCCCAAGCTTCGGCCTGCTGGCCGCTGAGAAGCTGCTGGCCGGCGTACTTGTCGAGGTACGGGCCGATCTTCGGGCTGGCGAGTTCGGAGCTGCCGAGCTTCGGGAAGAAGATCTGTTGAGCAGCCAGCTGGTTGTGCACGTTCGTGTTGGCGTAGCTGTAGCCCCACATGCCCAGCGAGCCTGCGGCGATCAGGACGACGACAAGGACGGCGCCGCTTGCTGTCAAGATCATGTCGAACGTCTTCCGTCGCATGTTCAACTTTCTCTCTTGTGCCTCGATCTGAGGCATCCATTCCCCGCCGTGCGGGGTCTGGTCCCATTGGCCCGCTCCGAGCACAATGATTACAGAGTCAAAACTCCCGGTTCACCCGCCCGAGAGCCTTGGTCTAAGGAGAGCCTAATCCGGGCCTGATCCACCTGGAACAATCTTCCCCGCAACTGTGGCCGCGGCTCGGTTTCAGGGGTTCGGGCTCAGAAGAGTCGGTGAAGCTCGCTGTCGTCACCCACAGGGATAGGACCGCGGAGCTCAACGACCCTGAAGATCTCGTCACCCTCGACGGAGGTATGGACGACCCCGATGGCCTAGGAGAGCTGACAGGTCGCACCCGTTCACGACGTGAAGACGAAGGCGGGTGGGATCTCGATGCACCTGCGACAAGCGGCAACAAGCCTGGTGCCGATTCGACCGACTGACGGATTCCTGAGTCGAGGGTACCCGTTTCGCCACTGCTAGGTGGTCGCGGCGAACCGCCCGATGATCCTGGAGTCAATGGTCTGCCCCGTCACGGCTCCGGGATTACTCTGAAAGGCCGAGGAGAGTGAATGGCAGAAGGCATAGAACTTGATGCGCACCATCGGGCCACGGTGGAGAAGATCTTCGGCCATCCGGCTGGTCACAACATTCAGTGGCATGACGTTTTGTCACTCCTGCAGAGCGTGGCCACTGTCACCGGGGAGAACGATGACCGGTACACGGTGACCTTGGGATCTGAGACCGAGACGTTCGACGCCCCGCGAGGTCACGATATCGACGAGCAGCAGGTAGTCGACCTGAGGCGGATGCTCAGGGGCGCAGGGATTACCCCGGAGTCGACGTAGCGAGCGCGCCCGAGCACTTGCGCTTCGGGCGTCCGTAGCTGCCGGTTGTGTGCTCCCCGTGAGGTGATCGGCGATGTCCTCCAGCCCGCGTGGTAACGCTTCGGGTGCCATGCCACCAGCCCCCGATGGTCGAGGTCGTTTTTCGACGCGTCGTCAGCCTTCCTTTGGTGCCGAGATCCACAAAGACATGAACACCTGCTAATATGTTGATTGATGCTTGCGACGGCGACTGCCAGTAGGAAGTTGCTCGCGTCCCCTGACCGGCTGGGAACGGCGTGCGATCTGTTACGCGCCCTCGGCACCCCCCATCGCCTGGCCATCGTGGTGGAGCTGGCGGATGGTCCCAGATGCGTGCATGAGCTTGTCGAGTCGCTCGGCATCTCCCAATCGCTTGCCTCCCAGCACCTGCGGGTGCTGCGCAGCACTGGGCTGGTTGTCGGGGTGCGTCAAGGCAAGGAGACCGCCTATTCCCTCGCCGACAACCATGTCGCGCACATCGCCCGCGACGCCCTCGCCCATGGCAACGAGTCAGCACCGTCCCCATCAGAGGAACCCGACACCACCGAGGAGCACAAGCCATGACTGCCACCCACACCGTCCACGGCAATCACACCCACACCCATGAGGAGCGCTGCGGCCATGTCGCGGTCGCCCACGATGACCACACCGATTACCTCCACGACGGGCACGTCCATGCCGCCCATGAGGGGCATTGGGACGAGTGCGCCAACGATGTCCATGTCACCCACGAGGCCCACAATCACACCCACGGAGATGGGTGCGAGCATGAAGCGGTGTCCCACGGCGATCACACCGACTACGTCCACGACGGGCACCGCCACGCTGCCCACAACGAGCACTGGGACGAACACTGATCACACTGGCCCCGACTACCCGTCTAGTGGGTGCCCCGGACTGCGGGGTCATCGGTTGGGGAGGGCACACGCCGACCCGGTAACGCTCTGACAACGAGGATCCATGTTCGTCGTGACCACAGAGCGCTTCGAGCAGCTCGTTGCCGAGGCGCTCGACTCTCTTCCATCTGAGCTTGGTTCAGCTATGGAGAACGTCGCTGTACTTGTCGAGGGCCGGGCCGAGGGACGCTCATTGTTTGGGCTCTACGAGGGCATCCCCCTGGCCAAGCGAGGCCCCGACAGCTACAAGGGAGTGATGCCCGACCGCATCACCTTGTATCAGGAGACCATCTGTCAGGTCTGCTCGACGGAGGCGGAGGTCGTTGCTCAGGTTAGGAAGACGGTGATCCACGAGGTCGCCCACCACTTCGGGATCAGTGATCCTCGGCTAAAGGAACTTGGGTGGGCGTGACGCAAACCACTGGGACCGGGTCGGCCAGACAGCCAGGCTCGCGCGATCAAGCTGTCTCGCTCACGCGGCCAGTAGCGCAGGGGCAAGCTGGCGGTACTCAGCAAGTGGAAACGACCCTTGTGAAGTGGGGACGACCTGGATACAGACATGGTCGGCTCCGGCCTCGTAGTGCTCGCGCACCTTGGCGACGACGGCGTCGAGGTCTCCCCAGCACACGACCGCATCCACAAGGCGGTCACTTCCTCCTCCGGCGAGGTCATCGTCTCCGAAGCCGAGGGAGCGCAGGTTGTTGGTGTAGTTCGGCAGAGCGAGATAAGTCGCCATGAACATCCGCGCCAGGTCGCGCGCCTTGGTGGGATTCCTCTCCAGCACCACCGTCACCTGTGGGGCCAGAAGCGAACCGGACCCGAGGATCCTTCGTGCCCTCGTTGTGTGCTCGGCGGGCACGAAGTATGGGTGTGCCCCAGCGGATCGCTCGCCTGCCAGCTCAAGCATGCGAGGCCCAAGGGCAGCAAGCACCCGGCGGTCTTTGGTCACCACGCGTCTAGCCACGTCAAGGGCATCGAGGTAGCTGACCATGTGGCCATAGGGGCGGGTGTAGTTCTCGACCAACGGCGCGTGGCTCACTCCGAGGCCCAAGAGGAAGCGTTCGGGGTAGCGGTCGTCGAGGTCGGCCACGGCCTTTGAAAGCTCCTCGGGGGAGGTCCACCAGATGCCCACGATGCCGCTGGCCACCACCACGTGGGTCGTTGCGGCGAGCAGGTGTCCGAAAAACGTGGACAAGCCGGGCTGGAAGCCACCCGAGGACCACAGCGCCGAGTAGCCGAGGGCCTCCATCTCCGCTGCGACGTCCACGGAGGTGTCCTCCGCCTGCCAGGGTCTGCTCCACCAAATGCCCACCTTACCGAGTTCCATGCACCCAAGTTAGTGGCGAGGTCGGTGGTGTGACGGCGGCGACCGCGAGATGTCCCGACACTTCCCGCTCGGTCAGGAGGGGGTTGGTGAACCGACCGAACGAGCCAGGGCAAGATAGTCAGTCATGAACCAGCATTCGCAGCCAGCGCGTCAAAGTTCTCGTAGAGGCTCGGCTCACCAAGACGCTGCCGCTCGCGTCGCGCTGTAGGTCCGACCCGACCCCATGAGCCATCGATCCACCAGAGGTCCTGGACAAGCTCCTTGTCGAGGATTCCGTGCTTGACCAAAGTGCCGACGGTCTCACCGAAAAGCAACATTTTCCTCACCGACGGATGATCGATTGATGCCACTTTGGCGTCGAATCCATCCGCAAAGAGCGCATGCGTTGCCTCTTCTAGGCCCATCTCTGTTCCCCAGCGAACGAGTTGGACTACAAGAGCGGCATCTTCGTACGTGGCAACCATCTCACCCTCCTTTCTTGCAGGGTCGTCGAAGTGCCTAGTCAAGCACCTCAGCCGCGATCGCCACGATCCGCTGCGATCCCGGACGGTCGGTCGTCGGTTTCCGGGCCGGGCTGGTGATCGGCATCGGCACTTAGGTCGGTCGTCTCACCGGTTACTAGCCCCGTCAAGGCTTCCCCTTTGGGCGGCCCTGTGGCCGGCCGTGACTGGCGTCCGATGCAGTTTGCGTGCCCTGTGTTACACACATGGGGCACGCACCCGCCCGGCTGACGAAGCCCGACTTCGACGGGTGGCCTCGTGACTCCGTGACAAATCAGCGCCTCGCGTGGCTACGGTCGATCGAACCTCGACCGCCGCCGGCGCACGCTCGACAGACCCAGCAGGAAAACGCCTAGAACAACCATCAGACCACCTACGAGCGGTAACCGGGGGTTGAAACCAGTGAAGGCCAGAGCGGAGGGGGCAGCCGAATCCGGCGCGACGGGCAATGCGTTCGCAGTCGTCGTGGCCCCCGGTGTAGTCGTCGTGGCCCCCGGAGTGGTGGTCGTCGTGGCCCCCGGTGTAGTCGTCGTCGATCCCGGAGTGGTAGTCGTCGTCGATCCCGGAGTGGTGGTCGTCGTGGCCCCCGGTGTAGTCGTCGTCGTGGTGGTGGTCGGCGTCGATCCCGGTGTGGTCGTCGTCGTTGCCCCCGGTGTGGTCGTCGTCGTGGTGGTGGTCGGCGTCGCCGCGCACGTCGGCTTCGTGATGGTGTCCGTATCCAACGTGACTGCGCCGTTGCTGGCCAGCACTCGTCCGTCGACGGTCACGCCGGTGGTAACGGTGATGGAAGTCAGGGCGAGGATGGTTCCGAGGAAGCTGGAACTGGTTCCGAGCGTCGCCGAGCTGCCAACCTGCCAGAAGACGTTGCAGGACTGGGCGCCGTTGATCAAGTTGACCTGGCTGGCCGATGCCGTGGTGAGCGTAGAGCCGGCCTGGAAGACGAAGACGGCATTCGGGTCGCCGCCGCCGTTGAGCGTGAGGGCTCCGGTAAGCCCGATCGAGGAGGCGGAGTTGTAGACGCCGGGCGTGAGCGACTGCCCGCCGAGGTCAGCAACGATCGGCGAGGTTGGCCCCTCGGCGGCGGCGTTGTTGTAGGCAGTCACGAGGTCGGTCTTGGAGCCCTGCGTGACGGCGTCGCCGCCGTGGTTGGTTCCGGTCACGGTCAGCGTCCCTGCTCCGGTGATCGTCGTTGTCGGATACGTTCCGAGATCCCCGTTGATCGTCGTAGGGCCGGTGTTCGTGATCCCCGAGCCAGCCAGGACAGCGAAGCCATCGGCGGTTCCGAGGCTGACTGGCACTTGGGCAGCGTCGCCGCGGACAGGAGTGAAGAGGAGGGCGGCGCCCACGGCGATGACGGCCAACGGAGCGATCCGGGCGGTCATCCGTCGGAGACGTATGGCAGC
>Ga0116122_1001336_pt1 | contig 12549 bp, 9 predicted proteins | sample June2015DPH_13_5_FD_89726 | JGI IMG/M metagenome (GOLD analysis project Ga0116122, IMG submission 89726) | Peatland microbial communities from SPRUCE experiment site at the Marcell Experimental Forest, Minnesota, USA - June2015DPH_13_40 | ecosystem: Environmental > Terrestrial > Soil > Wetlands >...
ATTGAAGCGGTTCGAGGAGGCGCTGGCGAGCTACGACCGCGCGCTAGCCGTGCGGCCGGATTATACCGAGGCGCTCAGCAACCGCGGCAACACGCTGCACGAATTGAAGCGGTTCGAGGAGGCACTGGCGAGCTGCGACCGCGCACTCGCGGTGCGGCCGAATTTTGCCGAGGCGCTCTACAATCGTAGCGTCATCCTGCAGAAGCTGAAGCGGTTCGAGGAGGCGCTGGCGAGCTACGACCGCCTGCTGGCCGCAAAGGCGGATCACCCACATGCGTTCAGCGGGGTCGCGCACTGTGTGATGAGGCTCTGCGACTTTGACAGACGGACACGGTTTGCCACGGATCTATGTGCGCATGTCTCCGGCAAGAAGTCGATTGTTTCTCCCTTCGTGTTGCTCGGTTACAGCGGTGATCCTGCGCTGCAAGTGCAATGTGCCAGGAACCATATCGAAAATATGATTCCATCGCCGCTGCCACCATTGTGCTCTGGCCAGAAGTGGCGCCATGACAAGTTGCGGGTCGCCTATCTGTCCCCCGATTTTCGTTCACACCCAACAGCGGTTCAGACGGCTGAGCTGTTCGAGCTGCACGATCGGTCTCGATTTGAAATCATCGGCGTTTCCTTCGGTGTTGATGACCGCAGCGAGATGAGAAAGCGGCTGGTCGCGGCATTTGATGAGTTTCACGATGTTCGCAAAAACAGCGACAAAGAAGTCGCCAAGCTTCTCAACGATCGTCACTTTGATATCGCGGTAGATTTGGCCGGCTATACACAGGATAGTCGTCCCACCATCCTCGCTCATCGCCCCGTCCCGATCCAAGTAAACTATCTGGGTTTTCCAGCCACGATGGGCGCAGACTTCATCGACTACATTATCGCCGACGCGATGGTCCTGCCTGTCGAACACCAACCCTATTATACTGAGAAGGTTGTTTATCTACCTGATTGCTATCAGGTGAATGATACAAAGCGTAAGATCGCCGAGCGCACGCCGACGCGGCAGGAGATAGGACTGCCAGAACATGCCTTCGTGCTCTGCTGCTTCAACAACAACTGGAAGATCACGCCTGAGATATTCGACATATGGATGCGGCTGTTGCAACAGGTCGAGGGCAGCGTGCTGTGGCTATTAGGGGACAATGAGGGGGCCGAGCGGAGACTGCGCAAGGAGACGCAACGACGTGGGATTGATCCATCGCGGCTGGTATTTGCTGGGCGGCTTCCACCCGCTGAGCACCTGGCACGTCATCGTCTGGCAGATCTGTTCCTGGATACACTCCCCTATAATTCCCATACGACCGCAAGCGACGCATTATGGGCGGGTTTGCCCGTTTTAACCTGCAAGGGAGAGGCATTTGCGGGGCGGGTAGCGGCCAGTCTATTACATGCCGTCGGTATCCCTGAGTTGATCACCTCCAACCTTGAGGACTACCAAACGCTCGCATTGAAGCTTGTGCGTGATGCGGCACTATTGGCCGAGATCAAGGCCAAGCTGGCGCGTAACCGCAATACCTATCCATTGTTCAATACCGAACGCTTCGCCTGCCACATCGAAGCCGCCTACAGGACGATGTGGGAGACTTGGCAGCGCGGTGAAGTACCGAAGAGCTTCAGCGTCGAACCAATTGACTTGAGACGGTCAGTTGGCGTCGCCCTTGCTAGTCCCGCTTGGCGGAACGCCATTTCCAGCTGAATGAGAGTGCGTCCATATACCAAGCAGCCCCGCTGTAAAAACCGGGATCGTGGTTGGAAGCCACAGATTCACTCTCGGCGATCGCATCAAGATTACCGCCCTCGACGTGCTCGAAGCGACCGTCTAGGCCTGACCTGAAACGACGCGATTGCCCCATCGCGACATTTAGAGCAGTGCGGCGATACGTCCGGTATTGGAGGACGAGCCACTGCGCAAAGCGCTTGCCAGCGGTCGGCAATCACCGCGGGCTTTTGACCGCACCATTGAGCTGAAGCCAGACGACAGGCGGCTTGCGCATGACGACGCGCGCCGATCGCTTGCTCGCAATCCGCAAGAAGTTCGCCGCGGAATTGGGAATTGCGGCTGATTCCTTGCTGTGCAAGAGCGCCGCGCCGATCGTGCTGGCGAACGAAGCACTGACGGCTGGAATGTTCGAGCCTGCAGCCGCGATCAGCGACGTGATCGAAGCGAACCGGCAGATCGCGGCGAACACGGCGCGGTTGGAGGAATTGAGGGCGCTGGCACCGAAGCCAATCAACGTCGCGCTCAAATACGTCCACGGCGCGAGCGAGTGCGTTTCTTGCGGGCCATGTCCAGCCCATAGAGGAGCCCGCGCCTGCGCCTGTGCCGAGGCCGTTACGGGGTCCTGCCGCCACCGCCGCACAGTGCGACTCCGGGATCGCCATTTGTTTAGCGCGCACCTTCAGTCGTGCTGCGCTATCCACCCGCGCGCGCCCGCTAGCGACTGATTAATGACCTGGTGCATGTCGAGATACTGATAGGTACCGCATCGACCGATGAAAGTCACATTAGTGAGCTTCGCGGCGAGCTGTTTGTACCGCCGATACGTCATGCCGTGACAGCCGTCGCTGGATTTGACTGGATAGAAGCGTTCGAAGTTGTTCTCGGTGTAATCGCACGGCTCTTCTCGCGTGACTGTCTTCAGCCGTCCGGCCGCTACGCGATGGGCCGGGAGGCGGCTCCAATCTGTCTCGCGCACGAAACGCCCCGCGTCGGTGAAATTGATTACCGCCGCTTCGCCGCGGGCATAGTCCGCGGGTCGTTCACTGTGATGGAATCGCATCGACCGGTAGGGCAGCGCGCCAAGGGCGTGGTCGAAATACTCGTCGATGGCCATGCTGTTGAAGCAATGCAAATATGCGCCAAGCATGGATTTGTCGAACGGCTGCCCAACCGTCACGCGAATCGACGGATAGTCGAGGATCGATCGGAACAGCTGCGTGTACCCATCGCGCGGAAGCATCTGAAAGCGATCCGTTGGGAAATATCGGTCCTCGTCGTCTGTGCGGATCGGGATCCGCTTCACCACCGCCGCATCGAGCTCTTCGAGGTCGAGGGCCCACATCTTCCTGGTATAGGGGCGAAAGAAAAGGTCGGTGAGCGTCACGCCGATGTGGGCGGCGAGGTACTCGCCAGCATTCGCCGGCGCTTCGTTGGGGATCGCCTGGCGCTGCAGGAACGCTGCAGCGGCTTCCGCGCTCTCCAGGCGTACGCCGAAGACCGCCTCGATCGTGCGGCGATTGATCGGTACCGACACGCATCGTCCGTCCGCGAGTTCCGCCTGTACCTTGTGTTCGTACGGAACGAAGCTGCCGAAGCGGGTTAGCCATTCGACCACCCGCTCGTTGTTCGTATGGAAGAGGTGAGGGCCGTAGCGGTGAATGCGCACGCCGGTCGCGTCGATCTCATCATAAGCATTGCCGGCGACATGTGGACGCCGATCGATGACGTCGACGCGGAATCCTTTCTCGGCAAGTTCGCGCGCATATGTCGCCCCGGCAAATCCGGCGCCTACGATGAGGATCGGCTTGGCCACGGAAATACTACGGCCTCGGCGCAGGAGGGCACAAAGCGCGCCAGAATACCTGGACGCGGAGCAGATGCAAAAAGTCCTTGCCACAAACCTTGATGCATACATATCGGGCGAGAAATGGGTCACCGAACACAACTCGCCATGGCGCCTCCGGGTCGGCCGAAACGTCACTGTTGTCGAGTTTGGCATAGCGTGTGTGCCAGAAAGTCGAATTGCGTGAACGTTCCATCACGAAGGCGCCAAACCGGTGACAACAGAATTTAATCTGAGTTAGATTTCTCAATGTCTCCTCTGACCGCTGAAAAATCATGAATGAAACCTTAGCAGAAATTTTAATACTCACTATTAACGCTCTGGGGGCAGGTATCTTACTCTTTATCGCGGGTGTCCTTCAAAAAATAATGAATGACATGGACGAGGCCGCGTTCAAGCGATTTTTGAACGCGTTGGACAAGACTGATATGAGCAGTCCTTTCGCCGTCAGTGTCGCGACGCTACCTATTGTTGCCGCAGTTCTGTATTTCTCGGTCTATGGTTTCAGTCACTGGTGGTTTACCGCGGGTTTTATCGCCTGGCTAATCGGATCAGCAATCACAAAAGTTACCAATATGCCCGTTTACAAGTGGGTCGGGGACCCGAAGAACAACAACCCGGAAGAATTGAGGAATAAGCGGCGCACATTGCACCTTGGGAACAATTTGCACGCCTGGCTCACGTTCGCCTCCGTAGTTCTCATGGCTTCCCAGTTTGGCATCCGCGAGGTCGTGATCACCGTAGTCTTGAGTGCCATTATCTCCTTCCCGTTGATTTGGCTGGCTCGCGACTATGGGCCAATACTGCCTATTCGATGCCGCGACAGGCAGTGGAGCGCCGCGCCTATCCCAGTCGCGCTCGAGAAGACGCCGGTTATCATCAACTTCTAAATCTCTTGCTTCGGTGTTTCTTCGATAAAACGAATGTTCATCGGATGCCCGGCAATTGCGCCTCCCAATCCTTTGCTGAACCGCAACGGTGTGCAACGTTGCAAAGCCTGCGCTACCGATATGCGATATGCTAACCGCTCCTCCTCGGACACGTTCGGTGTTTCGAAGCTAATAAACGGCTCGCCGAGAATCTCACCACTGCCCCTAAAACTGAGGCGCACAGATAATTCCAAATGCCCGCGCGCCTTATCAAGCCGAGGAGGAGACCAGCATACACGCAGAGTGGAATATATTTCGCGCAGTGTATTGAGGATGGGTCGTTGGTCGTCTGCACCGGTTGCAGGAGCCGCGACCATCGCAACTAAGACCGCCCCACCCACCAAAAAGTGCTTGATCGCCATCATGAGTCAATTTGATGCTATTGACTCGGGAAAAATACCCATCGCGCGAGACATCCGCAACATTGACATCGGGCGATTTTCCAGTGGGGTGTGCCCCTGACGGTAAACAAATCGTGAACGCCCGCAGAGCATAGCCGGGCCCGCGCCACCGCATCATCCGGCCGCCTGCTGCGATAACGGACCGATGTGCGATCCGCTCCGAGCGTTGAACACGCCCGCCGCTCGCTGACCTCACAGTCGACCCGGAGCTTGGCTCAATGTGACCTGCGGGCCTGCGGCGCTGGCATGGCGACAAGATTCTCAAGATCCCAAGCAATATTTCGCTCATGCCGCTGCCGCCGCGCGCACCCGAACTCAACGGTCAGGAAAACATCTAGCAGACCGTATGTTCGTTGTCGGTGCGTATGTCGCTCGTCCACGCTATGCGACCAGCGAGGGTTGCGTCGGATAGGCCGGCGCCGAGCCTCACCCAGGGGACGAGCCATGCAGAAAAATAGCAAAATTTTTGTCGGGGTTGAAACGAACATCAGAATTCATGCAACAGAACTGGCTCTCGAACCGAGTCTTCAAATCCTTCGACGATATCGTCCATCACTGCTGCTTCGCCTGGAACACGCTCATCGATCAGCCCTGGAAGATCATGTCCATCGCGCGCCGCGATTGGGCGAACGTGGTTTACTCAATGTGAGGATGTATTAGCCGTGTGGACGGATTTGATCAAGATGAATGCACGCCGCGGCAGCCGATCGCTGACGGTTCGGCTCCGGCCCGTCAAATTAAATTTTGGCCTGTTGACGCCGCGCTGTTTCGATTGGAACTGCCCGCAAGGCCCAGCTCCGCCAGCAGAGGCCCGAGGAACTCCTCGTGCACGCGCCAGCGTCCGACCGCGCTGTTGTAGATCGGTTGGCGCACCTGCGTTACGCTGGCGGTGCGAACCGGTCGCACCGTTTGATAGAAGGCAAGGCAACGCGGATCCCAGTCGAGCCCGCAATGGGCAATGATACGCCGCGCCTGGCCTTCCAGATCGGCCACCACGTCTTCATAGCGGACATCAAGAATATGGCCGGGCGGCAGTACACGGTGCCAATGCGCCATCAGGGCTTGGTAATGCCGATAATATCGGCCAAGCTCGGCCAAATCGTAAGTATGGTTCTGTTCCTTGGTGAACAATTTGGAGAAGCAGGATAGGCAGGTGTCGATCGGTTCGCGGATCGTGTGGATGATGGGTGCGTTTGGCAGCGCCAGATGGATGAGACCGGCAAAAATAAAATTGCTCAGCATCTTGTCAGTGATATGCGCGGCGCCGGGGGCGAGCCGCTCGATTTCGGCAAGGTACCGTGTTCCGAGGTCGCGATAATCCTTAGCGGTCATGGACACCCGCTCCGGAAAGGTCGTCGAACCGCCGGGCGTCATTCGCATTCCTTGCACGGCCTTGGGGAAATATGGCAACTCATTGCCACCAAACACCTGTGGGTGGCTGGCAAGAATTTGCTCGACCAGCGTTGAGCCCGATCGCATCATCCCGATGATGAACACCGGAACCGAGGACGGATGACCGACATTTTGCCACGTCCGGATAAACTCGGATGTGAACTCTGAGCGGGCACGATCCAACACACCAAGCGTCATGGCTTCGTTATACGTAATCTGCTGGCGCTTGAGGGCATTGCCGTCCAGCCATTGGCGGAACGCTTCGGTGTGTCGGCCCAAGTCCTCATACGCCTTAGCCAAGGCGAAATGCAGTGCGATTCGGTCGCCGACGGAAAGCGAGGCGCTGTCGCGAGCCAACTGCTCCATCTCTGCCACAAATGGGTCTTCGCCAACGAAACGCGTGATTTGGCCGAGATCGTATCGGTGCTTAGCGTTGCGCGGCGCCAGCTGGACGGCCCGTTCCAAGGCGGCACGGGCTTCCGACATGTGCCCGAGTTGCATCAAGCCCAACCCAAGGTTGTTGTGCACACCAGCAAAATTCGGCTTCAGGACGACCGCTTGGCGATATACGGCGACCGCTTCGTCGGGGCGCCCGAGATCGTCGAGCGCAGCGCCCAGGTTGCAATGGGCTTCCGCATAGTCGGGTTTGATCTGGATCGCCTGGCGATACGTAGCAATCGCCTCGTCGAGCTTGCCCTGATCGCACAGCGTAACGCCGAGATTGCAATGGGCTTCCGCATAATCGGGTTTGATCCGGATGGCCTGGCGATAGGCAGCAATCGCCTCGTCGAGCTTGCCCTTACGCCGCAACGCATTGCCAAGATTGAAATGGGCTTCCGCATAATCGGCTTTGATCTGCGTCGCCTGGTGATGCGCGGCAATCGCTTCGTCAAGCTGGCCGACATCGTTGAGTGCAACGCCGAGGTTGCAATGGGCTTTCGCATAATCGGGTTTGATCTGGATCGCTCGGTGATACCTGGCAATCGCTTGGTCGAGCTTGCCTTGAGCGTAGAGCGTAACGCCGAGATTGCAATGGGCTTTTGCATAATCGGGTTTGATCTGGATCGCCTGGCGATAAGCGGCAATCGCTTCGTCGAGCTTGCCTTGATCGTGGAGCGCAACCCCGAGGTTGCAATGGGCTTCCGCATAATCGGGTTTGATCCCGATGGCTTGGCGATACGTTGCAATCGCCTCGTCGAGCTTGCCCTTACCCCGTAGCGCATTGCCGAGATTGAAATGGGCTTCCGTATAACCGGGTTTGATCTGGATCGCCTTGCGATAAGCGGCAATCGCTTCGTCGAGCTTGCCTTGATCGTGGAGCGCAACCCCGAGGTTGCAATGGGCTTCCGCATAATCGGGTTTGATCCCGATGGCCTGGCGATACGTTGCAATCGCCTCGTCGAGCTTGCCCTTACCCCGCAGCGCATTGCCGAGATTGAAATGGGCTTCCGCATAACCGGGTTTGATCTGGATCGCCTGGCGACACGCGGCAATCGCCTCATCGAGCCGGCCGTGAACGTAGAGCGCAAGGGCCATGTTGCAATGGGCTTGCGCATAATCGGGATTGATGTGTATTGCCTGGCGATACGTGGCAATCGCCTCGTCTAGCTTGCCTTGATCGTAGAGCACAACGCCGAGATCGGAAAAATATGCCGCGCTGTGTTCGTTCTGTTGTATCGCCTTACGGAGTAATTCGACCGCCAAGTCCTTCCGTCCTGCCTGATGAGCGATGAGACCGAGCAGGTGCAGAGCGTCGGCATGATCAGGTTGAGCCGCCAGGACCCGTCGATAACAAGCCTCGGCCTCGGTCAAGCGCCCGGCCTGATGATGCTTAAGGCCGTCCCGTAAAAGCTCGGTCGCGCCCGGCAGGACTCTGCCAGTCGCAGTTTCCGCACGCGGACTGTTCGGGGTCCGGCGAAGCCTGGAATTGGCCCGACGCTCGTGGCGATTCATCGGCGCATTCTTCGATAAAAATACTGCGTTGCCCTACTACGCATTTTAGTGGCAAGATTGACGGTCAGCAAATATAGGGTAGAGAAATTCCAAAGTCACCGTTTTCTGAGACTCATGGGCAGTCGGTTCTTGGAGAACCGACCATGCTCTTCACCCTGACGAAAGAGCACTGAATGTATTCGAGGCATCCCGCTCACACCGCGACCGGAAGTTTCTCGAAGTCCTGTATTTCGTCGTTCATAACATCATTTGGCAGGCTCTCGCGGAAAAGTTTTGGCATTGGAGCAGCGTCTGGAGGCGGTTCTCAAGCCCGAGTATGCCGAGTCACACAATAACCTCGGCAATGCGCTTGGCAACCGGGGCAGGTTGGAAGCGGCAATGACCGAGTACCGGCGGGCGCTGGCGCTCAAGCCGGATTGTGCCGAAGCGCACACAGCAACCTCGGCGATGCGTTGAGAGACCAGGGCAGCAGATTGGAGAAGGCGCGTCATGCCGACAAGAACGCCAGCTTGCACCGGGAAATCCCGCCGTTTATTTCGGCTTGGCCGATGTAAGGCGATTTGCTCCGGGCGACGCCGGACTTGTCGCCATGGAGACGCTGAACACTGCCCCAGCGTCCCTTTCGGCGAGACCGCCCACGAAGCGGCCATTTATGTCAGACAAGGAAGGCCGCACAACTCAACTGCAACCGTGCTGGGCCGACGCCAGAACTTGCGAGATAATGAGCAAATGGCGCGATCAATCGATCCACAACGAGAGAAATTCCGCATTTCCCCAGTAACCCTCTATAAGGTCGCTTGTCCGTTTGGAACATTCGTCGCGAAACATCTCGTCAGCGTTCATATGCGAGCGCACAAACGGAGGCCGGACATATGGACGCAACGATCTGATCAAAGCCCTGCAAAAATACCGTGGCGAGAGCGGGTCGTTCACATATGGGGGAATGTCGTTCATACGTTGGGGCCGATGACAAATCAGAGTCCGATGACAAATCAGAGTTCATGCGGGTTTCGGCATGACGGGCAGGTACCAAGTGTTTGATTCCGACCGACCACGTTTATCATATTCTCTGGTCAGCTGCGGCCCCCGCCCTTCAAGGCTGTGTCATGTTCAATGTTAAGCACGAAGCTACCTTTTTCGGCGCAAACCCCTTTTCCACAAACCCGGTCCTGGTGGCGAACATCGTTCTTTCCGATGGTGATGCCTGTGAATCAATCAATGCACTGAAGCAAGGCTGCCTCCGACTACATGAACTCTTCCCCGAATGGTTTGATGCACCAGTTCCTTCCATGCAAGAACCCATTGCACAAATTGCTCAAACTGCCGCTGTGTGGGCGCTTGCATCGCTAAACGAGGTACGGGGATTTCTGCATGACGCAGGTGCCGTGCCCATACCCGGAGGTGCGCGTCTCTGGTTGAGTTTTCATCATCAGAACGTCAGCCTTTCCGCCCTCAAATTAGCGCTAGACGTATTAACACATGCTGGGCTCTCCAAAGAGTTCGATCGCAATAGAGTTCAATCTGCACTAGCTTCCCTCTGGCGGGCATGTCGCAGTCATCACCCAGACTTTCAGGCACGTATCTTGATGCAGGGTGCGCGTGCTCGAGACATTCCGGTTCTCCCATTTATTACGGGTAGCCGTATTTGGCAGTTTGGCTGGGGCTGCGCTTCTCACGTCTTTTATGAAACAACATCCAATGCTGACGGGGCCGTTAGCTTCAACGTACAGGAATCAAAAGTATTGAGCAAAATAGCATTTGCCGAGCTCGGGATTCCAACGCCTAACTATCAACTTGTAAGCCGCGTCAGTGAACTACCTAAAGCCGCTAAGCTAATTGGATGGCCGTGTGTTGTTAAACCTGTTTCCTTGGGAGGAGGCAAAGGCGTTACAGCCGGTATAAAGACAATATCCGACTTAGAGACGGCCTTTGCTTTTGCACGAAAATATACCAATGAAGCAATAATGGTCGAAGCTTTTGTACCGGGTGACGATTACCGGTTGATGGTTGTTCGCGGGCAGTTTTTTGCAACCATTCGTCGCGAACCTTCATCTGTGATTGGAGATGGCAAAAGCACTATTGCGCAGCTGCTTATAGCTGTTAACCGTTTTCGTTCGCCGAATATGATTAAAAGCCGTTATCTGCGGCCTATTGCGGTAGACGATATCCTTAAGCAACATTTGACACGCCAAGGCGTAAGCGAAAGTACCGTACTTGAATATGGCCGGCGAATTGCGTTGAGAAGTAATGCCAATCTATCCACAGGCGGTGCCTGCACTGATGTTACAAATAGCACTCATCCCCATGTTAAACAAATGGCAGAAACTATCGCTCAAACAATCGGGTTGGCAACAGCTGGGGTTGATTACATAACGACGGATATTACGAAATCTTGGCAAGAGGGCGGCGCGCTTATTGAGGTCAATGCAGCCCCGGGGGCCGACGCAATGATTGCTGCCGGTCTAGATCCGCTAGCAGTTGCGTCGGCCATACTCGGCGGCACACCCGCTCGCATTCCCATCCAGCTTGTCATGGTTCCGCAATCCGATTTGGCGCATGCAGTGAGCTACCTGCAAAACGTGCCATTGGTTGCAGGTTTCGGATGGGCTTGTAACGGTCACGCCGCTATCGATGGAATGCCATTGCGCATAACGCGCTTGGGAACATGGGTAGCTACTCAAACACTGTTGCGCCACAAGTTGGTAAAACATGCCTGCGTGGTTTGCACTGCCGAAGAAATCGTCCGCCATGGAATGCCGGTGGATAAAGTCGACCAGGTCGTCTTGTATAAGGACGACCAGATACCATTGTCTGCCGAATGGAGAAAGGTCCTAACGGACCATAGTGGGAGTATCGAAAAATGTTCTAATCGGTTTGATTTGAAGTTCATGGCGCCAAAATTAAGTCCCGCTACAGCTAGCACGGATGCCGATCACGTGGGAGCATAGCCTGCATGGATGAAGTAGTTTGTACATTTCTCTAGCGCCAATTTTGGTGGTTTTGGGGGACGCTAACGGTCAGCTGCGGACCGCGTATACAATTCTCCTGCGACGGAGCTTCGTAGGGTCGGTTGCACCGCTGGTGAGGTTTTTGCACAAGTTGCATTCACGGGAGAAAGTCAAACGGAGACAATTTAGTTCCAGCCAGCTGATATCGAACGAAGTAGAACGGATCCGGCGGGCGTTGTCTCTCGTTGAACGAAATGGGTCGTCAGGCTGTGTCCTTCAGCCACTGCATCAACGCCGTTTCAGTTGGAGCGTTTTCAATGAATCGGCCACTGCATTGTTCCAGAAGCCCCCGCAATGGCTCCCACGACTTCAGTTGGGGTTCGATCACGCAAAGATCGCAACGATCAAGGGGTAATCCCTGTTCGATGATCTCCTCTGGTGTGCAGGCGACCACCAATGCCTCGCAGGCCGGATCGAGCAACAACGCCTGAACTCGTTCGGCCAGCCTGACATGCCCGATCGTCCGCGGCTCAGCGCCGAGCGAGCTCGATGCACGGTCCACGAAGCCCACTACCAGCCCTTCCCGCTGCAGAACCGGAACAACTTCCTTCACCTGGGCAGGCTCTTTGCTCACCACGACCACGGACGGGATTCGTCCGATGGACGTGCCGGGGAACGCGTGTTTCAAAAATAATCTGGCCTGCGTGTCTGCGAACGCGAACGTGGGCGCTGAATTCACCTCGATCACTGCACATCTGACCTCACGCCAGGATTTGGTGATATCTGCAGTCAAAAAATCGATCCCGACTGTGTCTAGCCGGAAACATCGGGCAATTGCCTGAGCCATTCCCCGGTTGTCGGCATGAACGCGGTCAGTAACGACCACCGCAGTGCCTCCGACGTCTGTATTTCCCACGCTACGCAACGTGACGACTTGACCGGCAGAGACACGATCGTTCAGCAGCAAATTTTGCTTTTGCAGGACCGCAACCATAGCCCGATCGATTTCTAGCTTCTTGGGAGAGCCTTCGACCGCTGTCTCTGCGCGGCGCTGATTTTCGAGATCGATCAACTCCATTACCGTATGCTTGCCATCGCCCACCAGTCGCGGTGGAGAGCGCGATGTCGCATAGGCAAACCGATCACAAAAGACTGCGAGCCGGATATTCTCGCCTTCGACGAATCGTTCGATGATGACCTGTCCCGGTGAGATGGCATTCGCTTCGGCAAATGCACCCGCGACCTCTTCCTCAGAGGTCGCGCCGGCCGTGACGCCTTGCCCCTGGCGGCCGTCTATGGGCTTGATCACCACCGGATACCCAATCCGACTAGCCAGCCGGATGGCGGTGTCGGCCGTATCGGC